>JAESGR010000571.1_pt1 | contig 21477 bp, 19 predicted proteins | sample 9269771 | NCBI WGS metagenome assembly JAESGR01 (sample SAMN15739572, study PRJNA653492) | algae metagenome | isolation source: Chroococcus sp. CMT-3BRIN-NPC107 and co-occurring heterotrophs from well... | place: USA: Clark Mountains Wilderness, California | collected 2010-04-18 | reverse complement strand
ACTCCGTCACAGTTAGTCAAATACCAATTTTGTAGTCGCGTTAATAAGGTTGTTTCCACGGAGAATTTTTAATTGTAGGCAACGGAACAAACACCCCCGCATACCGTGTGCTCAAGCTATGGCCCTGCGATTTAGCGCATCGGTTGTTGGCGGGTGTGGTGTGTGTGCCCAGTATGGGCATCTGGTATCGAAGATACCATAATATTCCAGAGGGTGCAAGTCCCTTACAAGCGAGTTGGCGAAGCTTGTTAGCAAGTCGCAAGGTGGTTTGTCGCGAGACATGCACTGAAGAAAGCGAAACTGCAAAATCCGGTCCTGACAAACAGGAACGGCATAAGAGGCCAGGTATGGTGGGTATGCAAGCACACCTTTGCAATGCCCTTTGGCCAACAAACCATATTTGGTAGATGCCGCAGGAATCGGAGGAAGGAATATGCTCTTACCTGGGGAGATCTCTTAGCGTCGAGTACGCCAAGGAGAAGTCAGCAGAGACCATAGTAGCCTCAAGAAACGAGCTGTCAGAGAGAGACAGAGGTCTCACAGAAAAGGTGAAGGGTTGAACGCTAAGTTGCTGCAAATGCGGTCAGGAGGTTCAGATTGAGAGTCTGCCAGCCTACCCTAGATACAGCAGAGAAACAAACAAGTAGTAAGTAACCATTAGTAGTAGCATGATTGAGAAAGTAACAAACCGCAAGAATCTACTCAAAGCCTACCACCAAGTACTGTCCAATAAAGGGGCAGCAGGCGTGGATGGGATGGGAGTAAAAGCACTATCGGCATACCTGAAAGAAAACGGAAAGCAGCTAGTGGATTCAGTCTGTGCGGGCAGTTAGCCAGAGGCAAGGCTGCCGCTCACAAAGTAATGCTGATGGCATCTGTTACCTACAAGTTGAAGAAGCTGCTCAGATATGCTAAAAAGATAGATATGGCTAATGCAAATTCGCTGAGATTACCAACTTTTGAGATTGTTCTAGGGAAATCCTTTGTTTTATATTTCAATTAGCTATTAACCTATGCTTGGAAAACATTTGCAGCAGAAAGAGCTATGTATCAAGATCTTCTTTTGTGAGTTGTGCAACAGTGACAAGTGTTAGCAGGCGTATTTATTCATTTGAGGTTAAAAATTCAAAGTTATTGCTTGTCAGGTTATGCACATCCTTGGTTATTTTCTCAATGTTCCAGTTCCACCATTGTATTTCTAAAAGCTTCTTTATCTGATCCTCAGTAAAGCGCTTTCTTATTTCTCTGGCAGGATTTCCACCCACCATTGAATAAGGCGCTACCGATTTTGTGACAAGGGAATGAGCGGCAATAATTGCTCCGTCTCCTATTGTAACTCCTGCCATAATAGTTGCTTTGTGTCCAATCCATACATCGTTGCCAACGATTGTATCTCCTTTGGTAGGATAGGATTTCCCATTCATGGCTCCTTGCCAACCATTGCCAAAAATGGCAAATGGATAAGCAGAAATAGCTTCGCTTAGGTGGTTAGCCCCATTCATAATGAAGGAAACACCAGAAGCAATCATACAAAATTTTCCAATGATTAATTTGTCACCGGTGAATTCAAAATGATACTTCACATTTTTTTCAAAATTATGGACATCTTCAAAGTCATCATAATAGGTATAGTCTCCAACAATAATATTGGGGTTATTGACGATGTTTTTTAGAAAACAAAGTTTATTGTACTGCCCCAGCGGGTAACTTGTATCTTTATCTGGCCCTGTCATTGTATCTTCTTTTAATTTTTCTGCCTGCCAATGGACCAAAACTGGTCTTCTACTGATATAGGTTGACAGTTTTAAAATTAAACTTCTTCCCTGAGTTAACACAACATAAATTTACTTGAGTGCTAGAAGTGGAGGAAGAGTAACAGAATTTTCCCCTTTCTTAAAACTTTAAGTTGTAGTAGTTTTCTATCAGCTATCTGCCTGAAAAATAGGGAGCCTAACATGGCCGCTTCTTCTTTTCTACAAAACTCTTAAAGCTAGTTAGGTGAGGATAGATCCCTCTAGTTTCTTCCAGGCTAAACTGCCATGGGTTAGCTTTATTCCATTGCATTTGCCTGTAAATCTGCTTGCCCATCAGTCTAAGCATCCAAGGATAAATCTTAAATCTGTATTTTTTCTTTCCAGTCACTTTTTCTACTACCTGTTTTATTTCCTCTCCGGAAATTATATCACTGGCTACATGTATCACCCGGTTACTGTACTTTTCCGGTTGAGCAAAAATCTCGGCTGCCACCCCTCCTAAGTCATCCATGGCAATAAAATGCTGCCCGCTCACATGAGGATCTAACACCCCTCTGAGCATGGGAATAAATATGGGTTCATATCGTGGATCAAATACACTATCCATAAAAAAGACCGTCCGTAAGAGCGTATAATTCAGGCCACTGGCCTTCACTTTTTCTTCAATAAGCCATTTAGATTCTATATGGTCTATTCCCTTTGCAGATTGCGCTCCGGCAATAGAACTTTGCACAAAATGACTGACTCCAGCTTTCTTTGCAGCCTCAATCATATGCATGGCCTGTCTTTGCTCACCCACTAAGCCTACTCCTTTCTCCCAAAAGTTTTGCATCGAGAAAAGGGCATCACAGCCATTGAGAGCTTGTAACAAGCTTTGGGGTTGTTCTAAATCTCCCTTTACGATTTCTGCCCCCATAACAGCTAAGGCTTTCGCTTTTGCATTTTCCGGATTTCTTGTTAAAGCTTTTACCCGTAAGCCTTTATTTAACAAATGGCGGGCTACTGCATTTCCCTGAGAACCAGTAGCACCGGTAACTAATACAATCTTTGACATGTTTATAAGTGGTAGTGGATTATTCTGTTTTGCTTAAATTAGTGTTTTCAATAGGTATATAGGTTTGCTCTATCTTATTTTCAATGGGCTTGAGTGTATGGAGGAAGTTATAAATAGCTTTTAGGTCATTATCGCTCATTTGACCAAACGCTTCCCAGGGCATGAAATCATCTGGATATATTCTTTTCATCCGGAAACGGTTGATAAAGGCTTGCTGGTTCCAGCCGTAGATCCTCCCTGTCGCCGGATCAGGCGTAAGGTTGGGCGTAACAAAGGTGCCATTCTGCATTTGCTTTTTATGTCCGCCTGCAAAGGCTTTATCGCTGAAATCTCCGGTAGGTCCTCTTTGTGTATGGCATCCATTACAGTTGGTAACGGAATAAGCCAGGTATTTTCCATATTGGGCAGTAGTGTCGGGCTTTGTCACTAAAAATTTCTGGTTCTCTTGCCCAATAACCGGTTTGAATACAAACCGTAGCATTAGCTTACCCAGCATGTTAATTTCATGCTCCGGCACTGCTCTTTCTATGGGTTTAGTTGATCTCAGATAGGAGATAATGGCTACAATATCTTCATCCAACATCGTGTTATAAGCCATAAAAGGAATCAAGGCATGGCCTTTTGGGGTGAGGTTGTATTTAATAGCCTGCGATAATTGTTCATCTGTATAGCGGCCGATACCTGTTTTTTTATCAGGGGTAATATTGGGTGTGTAAAGGGTAGCCATCAAGGGAATTTGTAGTTCCATGCCACCACTCATATCTGGGATACTTTTTTGGAGATCCACTCTTTGCGGATGCTGCACATGGCAGGTCCAGCAATGGGCAGGTCCCATAGCAAGGTATTTACCTCTAGCAATAACAGAAGAATCCCTACTGGACTTTAGGCCCGTTACAGGAGCTGTATAGGTTTGCTTGTAGGTAACCTGAACATACAACAGAAAGACAAAAATTAGCCCTGCAATCAGTAATAAAATGCGTGCTGCTTTTTTCATAAGTAACTTAAATTTTCTTGTAGTGTTGCTTGTAAATTGGTTTTTAAGCAGCCCGGTTGTATCTTACCATTGGCTGCTTGTCTTGTTTTCATTTATGCAAATTTCATCATTGCAAGGGCAGCAGAGTTATACAGTTTACGCCATTTTTAACAGGTTTATGCCAAAGGTGCAGAACTCGATTTTAAGAGGTATTATTTATGGAGCCGTAAAGCGTGGAGCTAACTTGAAACAACTATGCGGGAAGGTAGGGGTTGATCCACAGGAACTCAACGATGCCGAAAAACTGCTAGACTGGGAAATATCGGCTTCTGCCTGGGATTATGCGCTGGAGATGACCGGGGATCCTATCTTAGCCTTGCATATGGGAGAAGATATAAATCTTTCCGCCTTCGGAACGTTAGGCTATCTGATGCAAAGCAGTTCTACCCTGGAAGAAGCTTTGTCATTGCTGGTTAAATACAATAATACGCTTTCTACCATTTTCTATTTCTCTATTGAGCGTTCAGCTAAGGGGCTTACCTTTTATTATGATCCTGCCCCTATATTTGTGAATAAATATCCGGAGAGTGCCCGTCAGGCAATAGATGCACTGGCATCTTCCTTTATCCAGGCTTTTTATTTTCTGACAGGTAAAAGAATCTTCCCGCTGAGAGCAGAGTTTGCTCTTCCTAAAAAGTACCTTGAAGAATACGAAAGGATTCTTCAAACCAATATTGTTTTCAATGCGCAAAGGAACTGTCTCGTCTACCGACATGAGGATATGCTAGCCCCTATTGTTTCCTACGATAAATCGCTGTTTTCTTTTTTTAACCTGCTACTGTTAGAAAAGCAGAAAACCCTGGCCACACAAAAATCTTTCCGGGATGAAATTAAAGAAGTATTACTAAGCCAGTTTGGCGGACAAATCCCTCTTATTGAAGTGGTAGCCGCACATATGAACATGAGCCTGCGTACGTTTCAGAGAAAACTGGCAGGCGAAAAGATCTCGTTCCGCCAAGTGACCAATGAAGTAAGAAAAGAACTTGCCCTAACGCTGATGAGTAATCCTTATTCTAAAAAGGGAGATATCGCTCAATTATTAGGCTATACGGATTTAAGCAGTTTCCAGCGTGCCTATAAAAACTGGACCAAGCCTTCTCTCTAAAATATGACCTGCAGGTAGGAAAGCCTACCCTAAGCTGTATCTGATGAATCCAAGGGTCCTTTGGATTGTATCGCTACGCTAGTCTATGTGAAACAAAAAGGAAAATGATTAATGGAAGCAGGCGAAAATGTAACCATCCTACCCTAAGTGATAGAGGATGACCCGGCTAAACAGATGCCGAAGAACGAGTGCGATTAAGGCTTTTCTATCCATTGCCATCATATCTTTCTTTACCCGACTAAAGGTGATGGCAAGGCCATTTTGGGGCTTCCTACAAAAAGGTTGCCATTAAATGATTCTATAATAGCCATTGAAGCGCTGTCTTCCTTTTAAATAATCAGACAAAGTATAAGTTATAGAAAGAAAAGGTAGTTAAGATAATTGCCCGATTTTTATAACACTTGATAAAAACATATATTAGCTTTAAATGTACAGAATAGCTACTAAAAACTAAACTAATGAGATTCTTTCACAAGCAAGTCCGGATTTGCCGGTAATATCCCGGATAGCCACATCTAATCTGATATTCATCAACCGAAGAGATTTCTGCATCTTACGAGTGTAGGTAGCAATCTGCTCAATCAGATGCTAACGATGATAATAATAAGTGCGCAACTCCTGCAGTACATCACTCAGTAGAAAACTACCCGAGAGTAAACCTAGAGAATGTAATTTTTGAATCCACATACAATCAATTACATCGGTTTTGCGGCCTTGAATATTTTTAGTTTGACTACCTGCAACAAGCAATACTTCAAAGCCGGCTTTTTGCAGGGCATGGAAGAGCGTTTGCCAGTAACTGCCAGTGCTTTCCATAGCCACCGATGTGATATCATACTTGCGCAGATGCAAAATAAGCTGCTCATGATCCTGTGTATACACGCCGAATGAACGGACATTTTCCTTATTCTGATCTACGGCAACTACATACGTGCGTGAGCCGACATCTATGCCTGCTGCATGTAAATTGATGACTTGAAGGGTTAATGCTTGCTTTCCCATAATAGTATCATTATTAGTATGAAATAACTTCAGGGAATGTATGTATGTGATAAGATTTTTCTATACGGGATTCTTCATAAAGATCACCAGGTAATTCAACAAATGCCTCTGCTATTAACAGAGGCATGATACATTCCAGCCCAGATTTCAGGAAGGACTTTTAGGTACCATTTAGGTAGTGAGCTTATTTCTGAAGTAGTTACAAGATACTAAAATCAATTGAGCCGGAGATCTCCAGTTGTCTCTCTTATTCAACGGTGCTTGCGCAGTCAATTGATTTCAGGAGAAGACCGGTTTCTCAGCTAAGCGCGAAACAAAGTTTTGTCAAGCATAATAATTTACTCTGGTTTTTACTTTTTTTTACTTTTTTGCTGGTTCTTGGTTATCCAGTTTTCTCTTTTTGGATTCGCATCACTTAATGTCTGGTTAGTAATGTAGCCAACAATCCGTTCCCCCTTATTGCGGTATTCTACTTTAACCCAGTGTTGGTTGGTTTGCTCTAATACTTTTACTTTATGTTTTTCTTGAATGTGAAATATAATAGGGGCTGTTATTTCAGGGTTATTTCTTAATAATCCAGTTGGTGCTTCAATGGTACGGAAAACTTGGGAAAAAGAGATAAATGGGAAAAATAACAGCATCAGCAGTAAAGTCTTTTTCATTGTTTTAGGTGGGTTTCTTTTTTATGTATATTTTAATAATAAGTCACCTATACTAATGTAAAATAATAATTTACAGACGTGCTCACTTTAAATTGTTAGGCCCCTGATATTGTGACAGAAGTCGAGAAGAAAAATTCTGTTCAAGACAAGGGTTAGCCGCTCTACTGTTGAGTTACCTGAAAGGGGAAGTTTGAGTGACTTCACACCTTAAGTAATCATTGCTTAAAAGTACATATCACAATCCCAAAACCGGTGGATAGAATAATCGAAGGACAAAGTTCGGGAAGAGATACTCCGCATTAAAAACTCTGCCTGACCAGAGATTGTTGTTTTTGATCTTCTATGTTGATTTCATCAATACTGCCAATCCCATTAAAGAAAAAGTCAATCTCTTTCAACTCACCCAGTGAAGGGGAATAGGTGCCCTCTCGCACCACATGATCGTTGAGGGATAAACGGAAGGTTCCCCGGCTGAGCTTTACTCCTATCTTCTGCCAGGAAAAGGCATCGATTCCTAATAAGGACAGATCATTGGTTTTACCATCAACATATGTGTCGCCCACTTTCAGTCCCAGGTTACTCTCACATCCGATGTTGCCCAACGTGATCCACGCATAGTCGCGATCCCCTTTGATGAGCAAATTCACCATTGGACATATAGGAACATGAAGGAGATCAAACCGCACTAAAGCCTGTATGGAACATTCATCGGCAGGCAAATTGAAATCCCTTGACAACATGTACCCCAACTGAAACCCTTCCTCTAGCGGACGAAAGCGGGTGGTCACATAATCCGTCTTCAAACCCAGGTGCCCATCTATATGCAGATCAGTCGCAGTTACTTTCACTAGTTCACTACTTGGATAGCGGAAGCGTACATACCAATCCTTGTATCGGATATGAACCGGTATTTCCTTTACTATCCGTTCATCGGCCAGCAACTTGGCATAATGATACCCCGGTTCGTAATAGATGTCAGTTTGTTTTGTATGCTTTGCCGATATTTCAACCTTCCTAGCAGGATCCCAACTTTGTTGAATGTAAAAGTGGTCCGCTTTGATGCCACTCACATCATAGGAAAATACTACTGAGGTAGGGATACGCCCATCGGCTGTGGGCTTGGCCGAGAATTGAATCGTGCTAACATCCAGGGCTTGATTAACAGAATCATAATACCAGGATGTTCCCAGAAAAAGTACTGCTGATAACAAAGCTGCCGCTACAGCAGAAACTATTGTACGTTTAACCCTTCGCGAATGGTCCGATGAGGCCACCAGTGTCTGAACAGGAGGAGACATCCCTCCATCCTCCCTCTGATCCCTACCATTTATTTGGTAAGATGTCTGCTCTTCGAGCAAATCCTTCTTCAGTGTATGCCAATCTTTATTCTCGGCCAGAAGCGCCAGCATGTTTAGCGTTGACAGGTGAGGAAGTCTTTGGTATTCATTACGCCAGATACGCTTTAGGGTGGTCAAACTTAAGGTCTGCCCAGTTTTCTCCTGGATATAAAAGAGTAAAAAATCGAAGTACTTTTGATTCAGCTCCATTTCCCCACAAAGACCTGATCGCTGTTCAATCTTTTTCTTTAGCCGTTCCAGCAGTGCCTGATCGATTTCACTTAACTCATTCATACTAAGCTAAATTAAAAACAGTTGAAAAATAATCCTAAAACGGGTTGAAAAAAAATTGCTCCTATTAACTTGTACACCTATCATTGAAACAAAATAAAACAAAATGGGACGCAATACAAAATTGGGGTACTCATTATTGGGGCTGTTTGGTATTCCGCTTTCACTGCCATGGCTCAGGGGTAAGCAAAGTTTTTACCAAACGAAGGATACACTTTGGTTTAGCCTGGAAATGGTAAGAGCGTTGTAGGTAAACCTATACCTTTAATCATAAAGTGGTTCAATTCGCCGATGCTTGCATCGGAAACAGGGGTTCGAGGCTTGCCCCGAGGTTCATACCATTGATTCTATTTCCTACTTAAACGTCATTCTTTAGTTGACACCAGGTGTCCTATCATGGTAAATGCATTATTTATTTGTTCCAATACATGTAAAAAGGTTAAGCAATAACCACTCTATACAAAGGTACTGGAAGAATATAAAGAAAGTGTTAGTAGAAACTCTCTGTGGTTTCAATTTGGCTATGATTATTATCAAATCAAAACAAGTCAAATATAAAAGGTCAATTACTTTTAATATGGTCCCTTTCTTTTGACCGGCATTTGACTCCGTGATAGCAGGATATGCCCAGCTAGAGGCGACTTACTTTGTTTTAAAGCCTAGGTGAGAAGAAGCAGGAATAGGATGTATTTCTCCATTGGATGATGAAAGGCTCACATGTAGGTTCAATCCGTCCGAACTACTTTGAAGTATTCTGCATCAAATGGCTTGGGTAAAAGTTGTAAAAATAAAACCTAACAAATACTCAATCTTCAAAACAATTCAAAAAATGAAAAAAACATTGCTTACCTCTCTACTGATTACCTTTTTTGTCATCACAGCATATTGTCAAATCACCTTGCCAACAGATGACAATAAAAAAGCCTCCGTGGCAGAAGATATTGGCATTACTACTATAAAAGTGAATTATTCCCGGCCGGCAGTTAAAGGCAGAGAAGGGAAAATATGGGGGCAGTTGGTTCATTATGGCTTTCAAGATTTAAACTATGGTACCAGCAAAGCTGCTCCCTGGAGAGCAGGTGCCAATGAAAATACGACCATTGAATTTAGCTCTCAGGTCTTGATTGAAGGCAAGCCGCTTCAAGCTGGTAAATATGGATTCTTCATCGCTATGGGTGAAGAAAAAGCCACGTTGATTTTTTCTACATTCCATACAGCCTGGGGTAGCTTTTATTATGATCCCAAAGACGATGCGCTGCGAGTGGAGGTACCTATAGAAAAAGTGAATGAAAGTGTAGAAAGATTAACCTATGCTTTTAGTGAGCAGACCTCTAATTCATCCCTGCTTTCCCTGCAATGGGAAAAAGTAAAAATTCCCTTCACTATCTCCGTGGATGTGCATCAAGTACAAATAGAATCCTTCAGAAGAGAATTTAATTCAGGAATCTTTTATCGCTATTGGCAGAATATGCACACGGCAGCTAATTATTGCCTTGTGAATAATATCAACCTGGAAGAAGGCTTAACCTGGGCAGAGCGCTCTATAAATACCTATTTTGGAGAAGCTAATTTTCTTACCCTGTCTACCTATGCAGGATTGCTGGAAAAATCAAATAGAAAAAAACAAGCAGATTCGCTGATGCAAAAAGCTTTGCCGATGGCTACCACACAACAATTATTTATGTATGGCAATAGTTTAAATAGGATGAAAAAGCACCAGCAAGCATTTAAAATCTTTAAAATGAATTATGATAAAAATCCCAAGGATGGCTATACAATCCTAGGGATGGCGATGGGTTATTACTTTTTGGACAACAAGAAAGAAGCATTGAAATATGCAGAAAAAGGCAAGGAAATAGTTATTGACCTTAATTTTAAAAATTACTTTGTTTCTTTGGTTAGAGACATGAATGCAGGAAAGGAGGTTTTTAAATAAAAAAGCAATAGGTATACAAAGCTAATAATACGACAAGAACCTTATGAGAGTAAAAAGAAAGGGGGGGGTATTTGGAAACCTTACTTCTTCAAAGTTTTTAATAGTAATCTTTTCATAACTATTGGCAGGATTTCTTAAAAATATGGAAGAAAGGGATAGAGTTGAATTCCTGGTGAAGTATCCAAAAACTATGTATTATCAACGGCAATTTGATGAAGACCTATAAGGAAGACTAATTTTATTCTATCATTCTACTTAAATAAAGAATTTTTTATATCCTTTTTGACTAAAATCAGTATATAACCCTTCAACTGGTAATAAATGGACTGACTTGATGAAATCTAGCACCTTATAATCTGGAACAGCTATGCCATATTATAGAGTAAAAGTAAAGTCTTTTAATACTAGCCGTGAAATATGGATCGCTGTATTAGCTGAAGGTATTTGTGAAGCCTTACACAAAGCAGACCGGTTCTGCGCCTATACTAATCATATTTATTATCCGTTAGAAGAATCATTGCATGATATCACTGAGGAGGAATATAAGTTATATATGCAATTAGGTTCACAGCTTTCCTGTAAAGCAAAGTTGGAATGATGAAATAGGCAATCTACATAACTGGTGCTACTATGCCCTACTATAAAATTATTGTCAAATCTGTACTTTCCGGCAGGGATTTATGAATAGCCTTTCAAGCGGAAGACATAAGCAGTGGCATAAAGAAAGCTCATCAGTATTGTGCATACGCTAAAGACATTTTCTTTCCATTAGAACAATCTATCTGTGGGATTGAAAAAGAACAGGATGATCAATTTAAAAAGGACGATACTTGAAATAGCTATATCATAATACATCTTTTATCCAGATGAAAATTCTCTCTGAAATTACTCAAGAGGATTATAAGCTATATATGCAACTCGGCTCAAGGTATTTGAATTGAATCTAGTTATCAAAAAGTCAATACTTACTTTTCAGTATTTCACTCAGAATGTTGCATCTTAAATTACATAGATGGTAACATCCCTTTTTGGGATGCATCCAGTAATTGGCTAAGTTGTATTTAGTAATACAGAACATCCAATAAACATTTATGAATACGTATCTGCAGGCATTAAATCAGCTAAAAATAGCCTCTCAGGTCAACAATGAAACTATAGCTGATTTACTCAATCATCAGCTTACAGCTGAACAAGTAGGCTTAGCTTTACAAGGAGTAGGAGAGTTTGCCACTCCCGAAAATCTAAGTTTAGTAGAAAAAGCTTTACTAAATGCCTGCATGCAGCCCATTGAAAGATTAAAAAGATTGTTCATAGAAATAAAAACCATTCAAGCATCCATTAAGCCTCCTAACATATCCGCATAAGTATTGCTCATTTGGGTTTTGTGTTGTTTATAGTGATTTGATCTAAATGTGTCTACTGTAGATGAGTTAGAGGTATGAAAATTAGTTTAGTTGGTTTGTTTTAGTTTTGCCCTGGGTGTTCTCCTAAAATAACTTGACGGTTTTAGCCAAACTCCCATAGTTGCATACGCTATCAGAGAATTATCTAAATACAAGCTTTATAAGAAGTAATGAAATATGCCCGTTGCTGTTGCACAACGTGTACGAGATAAAATAAAGGGCAAGCTCTTGCCCAAGAGGGAGGAGTTGAGCTTTGGCTTTTGGATGATTGAAGCAAGTAATCAGCTTTTGAAGATTATACGCACAAGCGGCCATCAGCATAAATTTGTGAGCGGCTTGTTTGCCTTTTGCATTGGATCTTTTCATGCCATAATAATTGAGCAAACAGCCAAAGACAGGTTCTAGGGTGGCCATTCTTCGTCTCTTCATGTTTTTCCCTTCCTTGCTCTCTACCCGCTCTTGCATCTGTTTGTGATAGTGGCGGTAAACACTAAAAGTTAGACTTTGTCGCCTTTTATTGCCACAACATTGCTTTTTAAAAGCACACTCTCCACATTCTTTGACCCGCGCATGATAGTAATGATTAGCAAAGCCATACTCTATTTTAATGCCATGATAGTAGAGCAACTTTTCATTGCGGCATACATAGGCATTTTGTGTCGCATCATAGCTAAATCCTTCCCTTTATTGACCCGATTCCGTGGTCAATTGGGATGATAACTACCCGGTAAAGAAATAAAGCCTTTAATATGGCGTGCTTCCAAAGAAGCATGGAGCCGATGCTGCACGCGTAGCAGGTCCATTCTGGCCCGAGCCAAAGCCTCCATCAGCTAGTAAATATTGGATCGGTAGCCCGTAGTACTTTAGTGTACATGATAACTTGTCTACAATTGGGATTAAGTGTTTAGAATCACGTTCATCGGCCAAATTTGCCTCTATATGCGTAATGACATGTTTATAGGAATCTACAGCCATGCTAGACAGATAATATAGGCGGGAGGGCTTACCAGGTTTTTGATTGATACGTGCATCATTGTCTTTAAGGCTTTGATGAGTGGTGTTATTTCTTCCTTTCTTGGTAGGCTTAGCTATTTTTTCAATAGCAGTGAAAGGAAATTTTAACTCTGAAAGATCAGCAGTGATCATTTGTTTAGCTTCTCCCTTGAATAACTGCCATGCTAGTATAGCTTTGCGCTTAAACTTGTCTAATGAGGCGTTCGCCTCAACAAAAGCAGCGTCTACTATTGACCGCGAATGGTCAAGTTGCGTGTGCCCACTAACTATCCCTGCTTCTACACACTTAGAGAGTATTCTCTGAAAACAAGCTTCAAATACACTGGTTGGTAATCGCTTCCGTGTACGGGATAGGGTGCTATGACGGATCTAAGATGAAATCTTATTTCAGGTTCAGGTAAACGCTCCCCAAGCCTATAATCTAGGAAATAAAGGATATCTAGTCGCATTTGACTCTTTTTGATAAGCGCCCGTCTGAACACAGATTTTCAAAGTGTGCTACCAATTGTAGTTTGAAAAATACGACCGGATCTATTGACTTCTGCCCACACTTACCATAATAAGGGGAGACCGCTTGGTATAAGAAGGTCAAGTCTAACAACGGCTTTAAACGTCGGTAGAAATTATTTTTTGGAACATAGTCCTCTATGGCCTGTGAAAGGCAATCCTTGATGAATTTTCTTTTGCCTACCATTCATGAATTTACACTTCATAAGCCAAAATTAAAAGTTAAGGATGTGCAACACCCACGAGCAAATCTTGTAACGCCAGCAGCCTTTTTGTGGCCATTTATTGTCTATTGACTCACGTGCTTAGTGCCTACCTCAGTGTCCTTTTTCGGGAAGACCAAAATTATATTAACCAAAAAGAAGTTTAAAATACCTAAAACTAGGTATTGCCAGGCTTGATTTTATTCCTTACCTTGAAGTCAATTAGAGTAATCCCCTCTTTCCGGCTGAACATTTTAATGGTTTTAGCAGGTACAAGTGAAGCGCAAGTTCCTCTTTAGCTGAAACTAAATGCAGAAATTTGTTTCGCCTCTGAAGAAGAGTCTCTCCTGAAAGAGGCTCTTTTTTTTTATCAATCCATCATATGAGATTTATTGGTAGTAAACTTAACTACCCCTTTATATTAACTAAATATAGACGAATAGTTCAAGCAGGGAAAGATGGTTAGAGTTTCAATATATGAAAGCTACAATTTCTCATTTTGTTCCAAAACTTCTATAGTAAAATATGAAAAGGAAGGCAGTGTCATTCTGCCTTCCTTTTAGTTGGATTTAATTAGGGATTAGTTTTTAATTACTTTAATCACCTGCGTTTTGCCATCTTGAGTCTGTACTTTAAGCAGGTGCATACCTTGGCTTAAGGTAACACTTGACAAATCAAGCTCTATTTCCCTTTGTCCATCCAAAACATATTCTTGCACAAAACAGGTTTTTCCTACCACATCTGTCAGGCTGATGAAAACTCTACCTTGCCAGCCGTTTGTAGCAATGGTTACTCTGCTATCAAAGGGATTAGGATAAACCGCTATACTTGGCTGTAGGATTTCTTCACTGGCTACTCTGGCAGCAGAAGGGACAAAGGGAGACAGCACTGAACCTGGAATGATAGCAATACTGCTGCTACCAGGAATAGTCCAGGCTACGGCCAGATTGTCTCCGCTAGTAGCTTCTTTGTGCAGGGCTTCTATGTAATACCTCTTGCCTTTCTCCAAGGCAATGATAGCCGATTTTTGAGAGGGATATTTTACCCAGTCTCCATTTCTGGCCCATCCGGTGACAGAGGCTATTTTGCGTTTGCTTGCCGGACTATCTGTTGCACTCAGCCATAATTCACTGTTGTCATCGGAAGCAATGTAGAAGGTATAATTGCCACTTGCCGGCGCACAAAGGTAACCCCGGATACGCTGCCCATAGTTGTCACCTATATTTGATGGGGCTTCAAACTTGGTAATTTGGGAAGAACTGTATGGCTTTGCATTTACAGGAATCGCTGTTACTTCTTTGCCTGCGATGTTCATCCAATACTCCCGCAGGATGCTGCCACTAGCGCTACAGGTAGGTGCCGTAGACGTTATAGTAACGGATACATTAGAAAAAGTGGCGGTATTCAATGCATAGTTATTCTGCGAAGTTAGGGCCATGCCTACATACACATTGCTGCCCATGGTGATCATACTAGTTCCGATCTGCGTCCAGGTTACCCCATCTGCCGAATAGAAGGAAGTAAAACTGTTGCCGCTGCGCGATAGCTTGAGCCAGCGAGGAGCAGTTCCCGGAACGGACTTATAGCCTGGCGTTCCTGCCCCTTGCCGGTACATGAAGTTGGTGTTTGAAGGATTTACGGCTGCTGCCACAAAAGAGGAGCTAGCTGTCAGGTCTTCCCGGATCATGACCCCTGCCAAGGCATTGGCATTGGTGTTTCCCATACTTTCTACTTTTGCTATAATGGTCGCATTGCCACTGAAGGGCTGGTAGACATAATGAAAGGCATCAGGGGCTTTGTAAAAGTCAAAGCCTCCACTTTTAATGGTGAATACGCCGTTTTTGTAGCTGGCAAGGCCGGGCAGAGCAACGGCACCAATATCCCCGTTCTTCCAGGGAGCAGGCAATCCCTGTTGAGTAAGCTTTAACGTGAGATAATCCCAATCAGACCCAGGGGTAGCTTTACTGCTACCAGCTACATAGACATTTCCACTGCCATTTACAGCTATCGCTACGGCCAGATCATTGCTAGTAGCTCCACTTTGATACCAGTTTTGCCAGAGCTGGGCTCCGGTGCTGCTATATTTGATGATCACATATCTTGCTTTATCAGTCAGGTTATCGCTTCCAGCAAGATAGACATTACAAGTAGCATCTACGGCAATGGCTACATTCTCATGAGTACCTGGATAGGTGCCATCCCCATAGCTTTTGATCCACTGTATGGTACCTGCCGTATTGTATTTAAGTGTCCGGTAGACAAGTGCGTTGTTGCTCGTACGGCTGACTCCTGTAATATAGATTCCATCGCAATTATCTACCGCCAGGCCTAGGGCTTGATCAAAGGAGCCATTATGATAGCGTTTCACCCAGGATTGGGTGCCGCTTGTCGTATATTTCACTAAGGCATAATCCTGCCCTGTTCCACTTCCGACACTGCTGCCTGCTACATATACACTGCCGCTTGCATCTACCTTGATACTTGCCGGCTGATCCTCTCCATTTCCAGGTCCATTATAAATCTTTGACCACAATAGACTACCAGCGGAACTGTACTTGACAGTTGCATAATCCTGGCCTACGCCTCCTCCATTACTAGTGCCAGTCACATAAATATTCCCCTGTGCATCGATGGCAATAGCAGTGGCTTTATCACTGCTATTAGTGTAAAACTGGTTATGATACTTTTGCACCCAAAGCTGAGTGCCATCCGGGCCATATTTTATGGTGCCGAAGTCTTCTTCCAAAGTATTGCTGTTAGCTGCATACGTGGTTCCGGTAACATATACATTTCCGCTTCCATCGATAGCAATGGCAGTGGCCTCATCATTAAAGTCACTGTAACTATCATATTGCTTTACCCACTGCCGAGTGCCGTCAGGGCTATACTTCACCGTTGTGTAGTGAGCATAGTAGTCATACGAAGCACAAGAGTATCCATTACTGCAGGCAAAACTGCTGCCGGTTACATAGACATTTCCGCTCCCATCCACGGCGATAGCAGCAGCATAATCATCCCCCGCTGTGGAGTAATGCTTTACCCAAAGCTGTGTACCATTGGGGCTATATTTAACAGTAGTAAAATCAGATCTGGTATCCTTTCCTATCGTACTACCGGTTATATACACATTGCCACTGCCATCCATTACCATCGCCTTCGCTTTATCCTCTGTTGCTATGGTAATGTTTTCCAGTTTTTTTACCCACTGCTCACCCCCATTGGGACTATACTTAATTGCTGTTGATTTAGTATACGTATCCACACTGTTGCCTGCAATATAGACATTTCCATTTGCGTCTACTCCCATACCCAAAGGTTGGTTGTAGCCATTTACATCTGAGGTATTATATCGTGTTACCCACTGCTGTACGCCACTTGTATTGTATTTAATAGTGGCATAATGTATAGAAGAGCCATTACTATTGCCTGTCACATACACGTTTCCGCTTCTATCCACCACCATCCTTGCAGGTTTTTCTGCTCCGTTACTTGTATAGTTATATCGGCTCACCCACTGCTGCACACCACTGGTCGTATATTTTATAGTGGCATAATCTGTTCCAGTATTGCTACCTTCACTGCTGCCTGTAACATATAAGTTTCCAAACGGATCTAAGGCAGTAGCCACTGCGTTGTCAACTCCATTATAAAGCGGATTATTGTAGGTCCTTATCCACTGCTGTAAACCATTAAAATTATATTTCACTGTAATGTAATCACCATTGCTATTACCAACGATAAAAACATTACCCCCTGCGTCTACGGCAATAGCTGAAGCACTTTCCTGTCCATTCGTTGGGCTATTATAGCGACTCCTCCACTGTATATCGCCATTGGCATTATATTTTGTAGCAAACAAGTCTTCACTAGGTCCATCATTGTAAGCTGTATAATCCCCATAATCACCGGTGCCTGTCCCGGCTACATAGACATTGCCATTGTTATCTACTGTAATGGCTGCAAGCCTAAAGGGAGAAGAGGAAATACCTGAGAAAGAATACCGTATCCAGGCAAAAGTCCCTGTAGAATTTATTTTATAGGTATATGGATAATCTACTAGCGTAAACTTGCCTCCACTCTGGATACCTATTACATACACATTTCCATTGTTATCTACCACCATATCTCTTGCGGAAGCCCCATAATCAAAAAAGTACTCCTCTTGCCAGACCTTTGTTCCCTCAGAGGTATATTTAATGGTGATAATTTCATCACTAGAATAAAGATCATTAATTGGTTTTGTGCCTGTTACATAAACATTGCCACTTGCGTCTACGGCTATGAGACCAGCAACACTGTAGCCAGTATGTGCCTCATCGAATCGTTTAATCCATTGCTGCACGCCATCTTGGCTATATTTTACAGTAACAATGTCTGACCCGCTACCACCAACAACAAACACATTGCCTTGCCCATCCAGGGCTATATCCGTAGCGGTTGCTGCCTCATAGGTTAAGGAACGGGAGTAGCGTTTTGCCCATTCCTCCGATACCTGGGCAGCAGTGGGCACTGTACTAAGAAGCAAAGTGAAAGCCAATAGCGGATAGATGACATTTTTACCAAAGGCACACTGATGTTGCCTTAAACAAAGAAATAGTAGGTTTTTGAACATAACAAGTTAGGTTTATGAAAGTTTGCTGTATCCTTTATACAAAATCATCTACAAAGTTTTTATCCTGCACCAAGGCAGAAATGGGCAGAGCTTCTGTTTTGGGTTTTCCTAAGCCTAAGGATAGTAATCTTTAGACTTAGAGCTGACACAAAAAATTATAGGGCTTAGCAAAAAAGTGTAGTAGGCAAAGGTATAACAGAGATAAGTATCTGTCAATACCCATTTCCAGGTATATTACCCCTGGTTCCTCCCCTAAAAACAGAGGAAAGAGAGCAGATTTAGGAACCAATTTGGTAAGTTTTAAGGGTAGACACATAAAGTTATAGCAACGCCTCCCTTCATATCTTAAGTTACCAGAAAGGGAGAGTTAAGTTAACACCTCATTATTTATTCAACTTACCATGACAAAACGGGCAAGAGGGGAGAAGTGAGTTTGACAAGCAATAGTTTATCCCCGCTCATCCATTCTTTTCTTTATTTATAATAACAGACATACATAAAAAAGCCTCCCCAAATGAATCTGACGAAGGTACTCTCATCTGACCATTCATAGGAAAGGAAGGCCATTGCAACTCTAATAAATAGTATGTGTTATTTTATAATGAAGTATTAAAATGATTATATGATGCTAAGCTAAAGGAAAGATTCAGGCGTGTAATTCATTTTCTCATGAATGAGGATCACTTCCTTTTACATTCAATGAATCGTTTGCCTGAGTATGAGCTTTCAGGATAGCTTTCTCAAGAATGGCTACTGTTTGCTCATCCCGGTAAATGGAATTGGTATCTGCTAAGAGTTGCTCTATCTCCCGTGGCTCTATTCTAGGATCAGTAAGAGCTGCTAATTGATCTGTATTCAACCGTAGTCTTTTCTTAAGAGAGTTAATTTTAGAAATTCTAGTAGTAAACGATTCGCTCATGTTAGGGGAAGTAATAAATGTAGAAAACTCAACGAACAGTACGGATTCTCACAGGAAATGCTTTCTCACTTTTGAGAACCATGAAAATAGACCTATTGAAGTTTTTTAACAGGCTTTCTTCCAAACTTTAGCTACTATAATCCCTACAGGCAGCCTTTCCAGCTTTCTTTTTCTCCTTCAGATTTATTAGTAGCCCTTCATGCACCTCATCTGATACCTCAATCGTGATTGTGTTAGTCTTAAAATAGGTAGTATAAATTTTACAATAAAATAATCAATATTTTATGATACCTGTTACATTCTGTAATTACAGTGGCACCGCTTAGCTGCTATGAGTGATGCACTGATAAAGCAAGCTCCTTCTAACCTCTGTAGAAGCTCACCACTTGCAATAGCAACCAAAGCAATAAAGCGGAAGGGCAAGAACACCCCAACTGCCCCGGCCCACAAAGTCATCATTTAATTCTCCTAAAAACAGAAATGCCACTAGGAACAACCTGCCCAAGAGCATAGATCAACCAGATAAAAGCTACGGCGATGAGTAGCAGAAACCCTACTGTTTTAGTATAGAAGATTACCATACAAGCATACTAAGAAGCCATTGATCAAATAATCCATTTGCAGCAGTGGGATTTTTACTTAACATCTCTGTTGACTCCACGCTTAGGAAACCCCGAGACACTAGCCTCTGGTCTCCCAGGGTATACCTGCTCTACTAAGCTGCCGTAGTATTTCATAGAACAGCTGTGCTCTAAACATTTCCTTGCCGTTTTCTACTATATTCCTCATAGAAAGCTCAACGCTGAAAAGTATTGGTACAAGTGAGGTTATCGTCTACCTACTACCATAATTACCAGATACTATAGTTACTAAACGGGTATATCCATCTCATTCCATTAGGTTTTAAGATACATCTCCACAAGTATGCTAATGAATAACCGAGATAAAGTCTTCGCAAAAATGGATATTTTTTTAAATATATACCTTTTTACGCTAATATGTTCTTTCTGGTCCCATATTATCAGCGTACAAACATAAAAAGTAACAATTAATGACATTAGTAAGGATAGCACTGCCTTTATTCTGTTAAATAGATGCTTTATAGGCTTCTATGAGCCAGTAATAGTTTTTTGTTCCTTTAGCGTGTATGAAAAATAGCGAGCGCGACAGAATAGAGTTTCCACATATAAAATAGAGAGATGAAAGAGAGCAGATTTAGAATCCATTATTTTTCAGTTACCTGAAAGGGAGAGTTATTTTAACTGCTATAGAAGCAAGTAAAGAATAGTGCGCCGCTGAAGTAGCTCAGTTTTGATGACTTTATATATTACTTGCCAATAGATTTTTAAAAATAGCGCTTAACTTACTCTCCACTTTTTAAGGAAAGGCCAGGTTGGAATTCCCCCACCAGAAAGGAGACTAAGTTAAGCAACTAATGATAGTTGTTGCCAATTTTGTTCGTATTCTTCCGGACTTAGATATCCTAAAGAAGAATGTCTGCGTTTTTTGTTATACCATACCTCAATATAATAGAAAATATCCCTTTTTGCCTCTCTATGCGTTTGGTAACTTTGATGATACACTAGTTCCTTTTTTAGTGAAGCAAAGAAACTTTCCATGGCTGCATTATCATAGCAATTTCCTTTACGGCTCATGGAGGGTTGATAACCCTCTTTTTTTAGCAACTGTTGATATTCAATACTAGCATATTGACTACCCTGATCTGAGTGATGCAACAGACCACAGGCTGGTTGACGCATACGCAAAGCCATCTGTAGCGCAGCGATCACCAGATCTTTAGCTAAACTGGGTTGCATAGACCAACCGACGATTCGCCTGGAAAATAAATCTAATACTACTGCTAAATATAGCCAGCCCTGTTTAGTCCAGATGTAGGTAATATCCGTTGTCCACTTCTCATCAGGTGCTCCTGCTATAAATTCCTGATTGAGTATATTATCAGCTATAGGTAGATCATGCTTTGAGTCAGTAGTAGTTATATATTTTTTCGTGCCTTTCGCTTTGATCTTATTAGCCTGCATCAATCGGGCAACTTTATTTAAGCTGCATGTATAGCCTTTAGCCTTCAATTCTGCATAAATCCGAGGACTACCATAGGTTTGATGGCTCTGCTTATGTACTTTTTTTATTTGCTCGATTAACTGTTCATTTTCGTCCTTATTAACAGTAGTTATCTTCCGACACCAGTGGTAATATCCACTGGTGGATACCTGCAATACTCGACACATAGCTTCTACTGAGAACTGCCCCCGGTGGCATTTGATAAACTGGTACCTTAGCGAGGGCGCTGACCCAAGATACCCACTGCCTTTTTTAGTATCTCTAACTCCTCCTTCAAGCGTAAATTTTCTTTTTTCAAGGCTGCCATCTCTTCATCTTTGGGATTGCCTTTGCCGGGAAAGGCTTTTTCTCCTGATTTGTCAAGTTCCTGTTCCCATCGGCGGAGCATACTTGGGTTGAGGCCCAGATCCCTGGCTACTCCACTTTTGTTTTTACTCTCAGCAGCCAGTCTGACAGCTTCTTCTTTGAACTCTTTGGAATACTGTTTTCTGTGATCCATTGTTGACATTTAGTTAAAGTAATTTACTCTTTTTTAAATGTCCTTTTCAATGGGGGAAGTCCAC
>JAESGR010000570.1_pt1 | contig 21607 bp, 24 predicted proteins | sample 9269771 | NCBI WGS metagenome assembly JAESGR01 (sample SAMN15739572, study PRJNA653492) | algae metagenome | isolation source: Chroococcus sp. CMT-3BRIN-NPC107 and co-occurring heterotrophs from well... | place: USA: Clark Mountains Wilderness, California | collected 2010-04-18 | reverse complement strand
GCATCACGAAGGTGATCCCCTCACCGCTCGTCTGCATCTTGGTCCTGACGGCCGTGACCCTCTCCCTGGGGCTCAATCTCCGCACCGTCGGCGACATGGGCGAGCTGCCCTCCACCTGGCCCGTGTTCCTGCTCCCGGACGTGCCCTGGACCCTGGAGACCCTGCGGATCGTGCTGCCCTACTCCGTCGGGGTTGCCGCCGTCGGCCTACTCGAAAGCTTGATGACAGCTACAATCGTGGACGAGCTGACCGACACCCCGAGCAACAAGAACCGGGAGTGCGTTGGCCAGGGTATCGCGAACTTCGTGACAGGCTTCTTCGGTGGCATGGCCGGATGCGCGATGATCGGCCAGTCGGTCATCAACGTGAAGTCTGGTGGACGCGGGCGCCTGTCCGCCTTTGCGGCAGGGACATTCCTCCTGTTCCTCATCGTGGTCTTGGGCGAGTGGGTGTCCCGCATCCCTATGGCCGCCCTTGTGGCGATCATGATCATGGTCTCGATCGGCACCTTCAGCTGGAAGTCGATCCGGGACCTACGAGACCACCCGCGCCGGTCGAGTGTCGTCATGGTTGCGACTGTGGTGGGCGTCGTCGCCACCCACAACCTGGCCATCGGCGTTCTCATCGGCGTGCTGCTCTCCGGCATCTTCTTCGCCTCCAAGGTGGCCCAGCTCTTCCGGGTCACCTCGACACTCTCCCCGGACGAGACCGAGCGGACCTACGTCGTCGAGGGCCAGGTGTTCTTCGCCTCGGCGGAGGATTTCATGGCGGCCTTTGACTTCAAGGAGGCCCTGGAGCGCGTGAAGATCGACGTCAGCCGCTCCCACATCTGGGACCTCTCGGGGGTCGCGGCCCTGGATGCGGCGGTCCTGAAGTTCCGGCGCGAGGGCACGGAGGTCGAGATCATCGGCCTGAACGAAGCGAGCGCGACCCTCGTCGACAAGCTCGCCATGCACGACAAGCCGGGCGCCTTGGAGCGTCTCACGGCCCACTAGGGAGGACCAGCTATGGCGAAGATACTCGCCCTCATCGACGGCTCGATCTATGCCCAGAGCGTGTGTGACCTCGCAGCCTGGGCCGCGAGCCGCACCTTGGCCTCGGTTGAGGTTCTGCATGTCCTGGGGCGACGGGACACCACCAGCGCTCCCGTGGACCTCAGCGGCAACCTGGACGCCGACGAACGCGATGAACTCCTGAGCGAGCTGGCGGCTCTCGATGAGCAGCGGGCGAAGCTCGGATTGCGCCGCGGTCGGCTCCTCCTCGATGAGGCCAAGGCCCGCCTCCAGACGGACGGCGTCGCGGCCGTATCGACCAAGTTCCGCCACGGCGATCTCGTAGAAACAGTCGAGGAGTTCGAGGTGGGTGCCGACCTCCTCGTGATCGGCAAGCGCGGCGAGGCAGCCGACTTCGCCAAAGGGCATCTTGGCTCGAACCTGGAACGGGTCGTCCGCTCAAGCCGCAGGCCGATCCTGGTGGCCGCGAGGGCCTTCCGCCCGATCAATCGCTTCCTCATCGCCTACGATGGCGGGGCGAGTGCCAACAAGGCTCTGGAGCATGTCGTCCGCGATCCTCTGCTTCGGGGTCTGGAGTGCGAAATCGTCATGGTGGGCAACGAGAGTGAGGTACGATCCCGCCTGGATGCGGCAGCGACCCGCCTCCGGGAAGCTGGCTTCAACGTCTCGGCGTCTCTTGCCCCCGGTCATGCTGAGGATGTGATCGGCTCCCAGATCGAGGTGGGCGGTGTCGATCTCCTGGTGATGGGCGCATATGGACACGGTCGCATCCGCAGTCTTGTCGTCGGCAGCACGACCACAGCAATGGTCCGCCGCTGCAAGATCCCGGTCCTGATGTTCCGATGATCATCACGGAAGCGCCGCCGTGTTCGCATAAGCGCCTATATGGAACTGTGCCATGGCTCCGAGAGGCGCGATCAGACGGCCGTCTCGGTTCGGCTCGCGCTTTTGATCGTTCGCACGACCGAGCCTTTGCCGATGCCGAGGCGAGCGGCGATGGCATCCATGCTCAGCCCCTGCGATCGAAGCGTAAGAACCTCATCGGCACGGACACGCGCTGTCGGCTTGCGCCCTTTGTACTTCCCCTCGCCCTTGGCTTTCGCGATCCCCTCCCGCTGTCGCTCCAGCATCATCTCGCGCTCGAACTGCGCCACGCTCGCCATGACGTTCAGCATTAACTTGCCGGTCGGTGTGCCGGTATCCACGCCCATGGAGAGGATGCGCAGCGCCACGCCTTTCTCGGTCAGTAGCTCTAGGATCTTGCCGAGATGGGTGACGCTGCGGGCGAGACGATCGAGCTTGGTGACCACGAGCGTGTCGCCCTCTCGACAGAAGTCGAGCGCTGCCTCCAGCTCCTTGCGGGGTGCGACCGACGAGACCTGCTCCTGGAAGAGCTTCTTGCACCCGGCAGCCTTCAGGTCGCGGATCTGGGCCTCGAAGCCCGCCTCCTGCTCAAGGGTCGAGGTGCGAGCGTATCCGACGAGCATTTGGAGGCCTTCCTGGTCCAATAGGTTCTTAGATAACCATATCGGGACCGGTCCAAATGTCAAAGGCTACGTTTGTGGACCGGGTGGAGGGGCAGCGTGGACCGGTCCACAGAACCAGGGTCTATTGGAACGACGGGCCCAGTTTCGTTTGGATGGTTCACTGATCACCGGTCCACCTTGGATCGGGAAACCGGGCTTTTTGAACCAGCGGCAGGGTGGTTCAGGAAGGGCATACCCATAGCGAACCAAGCCTTGTCTCGCGGGAGGCGCTTTATGACCCCGGTCCCTTCCACTACGTTCCAATCGGAGTAGGCTTAGGCTCCGAAGCGGCCGATCCGATGAGGTGATCCATGAGGCGGCGCACCGCCCTGGCAGTTCTTGGCAGCGGGATCGCAGCGTGGCCCTTCGGCGTCTTAGGCCAGAGCCACAAACCGGCCCGGATTGGCTCGCTCCTGATCGGAGGGCCTGACGCTATCACCTTCCAAGCCGAGTTGCGGGGCGGCCTGGAAGACCTTGGATACGTGATTGGCCGAGATGTCGTGCTTGAGGTCCGATCGGCGAACGGACAGTTGAACCAGCTTCCTGCGCTTGCAGCGGATCTCGTGAGCAGCAAGCCAGACGTGATCGTAGCCCTATACACTCCCTGCGCCCTCGCGGTGAAAGCAGCAACCCGTGAGATCCCGGCCATCGTCGTCTCGGGCGATCCACTCGGGACCGGGCTCGTGACAAGCCTCGCGCGGCCAGGGGGCAACATCACGGGACTGTCGCAACTCGCGGCTGAGTCGCACGGCAAGTGCGTGGAGCTACTGCGCGACCTGCTGCCGTCGGCACGGCGCATCGCGACGATCTGGAATGGGGCCGATCCGTCATTCGCGAAGACCTTTCTTGAGGAAGCGCGCCGGGCCGGGGCCACCATCGGGGTCGAGATCCACCCCATCGTGGAGGTCCGGGGGCCCGAGGAACTCGAGACAGCTTTCGTCCGGCTCACTGGGGAGCGAGCAGAAGCCGTCGTCGCCCAGGGGAGCCTTCCGCCCGCGCTAGTCGCGAAGCTCGCGCTCGCGCATCGTATTCCGGTGGGGGCGGTCCCGCGCGCCTTCGTCGAGAACGGCGCTCTCCTGTCTTATGGCGCAGTCGGGCCAGCCCTGTTCCGACGCACGGCCAGCTTCGTGCACCGGATCCTCCAGGGAGCGCGCCCCGGCGAAATGCCAGTCGAGCAGCCGACCAGGTTCGAGTTCGTGGTCAATTTGAAGACGGCGCAAGCGATGGGGATCGACCTGCCTCAGAACGTCCTCGCCCGCGCCGACGAGGTGATCGAATGAGGCGCACGGGCAACCAGAAGCTTAGACCAGGGCACCGGACGTGCCGTCGCGCTCGCGCGAGAGCGGGGCTGAATTTCGCATAAGGCGCCTTTATGGAACAGTGAGGGCTCAGGGCCGGCATAAGCGTAGCCATTCCAGCCAATTCGTGAAAAGTTGTGAAGCGGGATCCATCACCGCTTCATGGTGGTGCACCTAGGGTGCCCGGCCTCGGCCGGACCTCGACTCTAGAGAAAGCCTTTTCATGCCTTGGAATGACGGCCTCGACCCTCGCTCACCCGCGCACGCCATTGCTGCCGACACCTCCCGAGTGATCCGTGTCGTAGCAGGACCGGGCACCGGAAAGTCATTCGCCCTGAAACGTCGGGTCGCTCGGCTCTTAGAGACTGGCGCGACACCGCGCGGGATCCTGCCTGTGACGTTCACGAACGTTGCCGCAGAGGACCTCCAGCGCGAGCTGCGGCAGGTGGGGGTAGCGGGCTGCGAGGAGATCAAAGGATCAACCCTTCATGGGCTTGGGCTGCGCATCTTAAGCCGCCGAGGCGTCTTACAGGCGACCGGCCGTCATCCCAGGCCGCTTAATGCCTTTGAGATGGAGCCCCTCCTCTACGACCTCACAGCACGCTTCGGCCGGAAGGGCGAACGAAAGAAGCGCATCAAGGCTTACGAAGCCGCTTGGGCGCGACTGCAGCACGAGGAGCCCGGATACGCGCCAAGCGATGACGATCGAGCGTTTGAACAGGCCCTGGTGGGCTGGCTCCGCTTTCATCAAGGCATGCTCATTGGCGAGATTGTGCCCCAACTCCATCAATACCTCCGCAACAATCCAGCGGCAGAGGAACGGCGGCTCTACACGCATATTCTGGTCGACGAGTATCAGGATCTAAACAAGGCTGAGCAGAGCCTCATTGATCTGCTGAGCGGCGGGGCAGAGATTTGTATCGTCGGCGATGATGACCAGTCTCTATACAGCTTTAAGCATGCGCATCCCGATGGAATTCGCCGCTTCCACGACACCCACCCAGGGACGAACGATCACCAGGTGCTCGAATGCCGCCGCTGTCCGACCCGTGTGGTGGAGATCGCGAACGCCCTCATCGCTTACAACACGGACCGTGTTGGCAGGCAGCTCACGCCTCTAGCAGGCAACGGACCTGGCGACGTCCGCATCATCCAATACCCCACGCTCGCTGCCGAGGCGCACGGCATCGCCGAGATGGTTCGCATCCTCATTGAACGTCAAGGCCGTCGCCCGGAGGACATACTGATCCTTGCGCAGCGGCGCGTCATTGGTGATCCCATCCATAATGCTCTGCTGGCCAGAGGCATCCCGAGCAAGTCGTATTATTTGGAGGGCGACCTCCAGCGCGTGGAAGCGCAGGATCGGCTTGCCTTGCTCAAGCTGCTCGTCAACCAGGACGATCGCATCGCATTGCGCTGGCTGTTGGGGTATGGCCATCCTAATTTCAGAGCGAGTGCTTATGCTCGGGTACGCGCTCGCTGTGAGACCACGGGCGAGACGCCCTGGAATGTGCTGGCGCAGCTTGAGGCGGGCTCGCTGACGCTACCCTACACTCAGACTCTTGTTATCCGCTTCCGGGAGATCCGTGCGGCCTTGGCGCCTCTTCAGGCTGCGCCGGACCTGGTTGCGTTCCGTGATGCTTGGTTGCCGGCAGCGGACCCATCTCTTTCAGAGCTTCGCACGTTGGTCGCAACCCTCAAGCCTGAGACTGAGGATGTGAAAGGCTTGCACGATGCGCTCATTGCCGCCGTCTCCACTCCGGAGATCCCGCCTAACGTGACGCAGGTGCGTATCATGAGCCTGCACAAGAGTAAGGGACTCAGCTCTCCGGTGGTGATCATCGCCGGGTGTGTTGAGGGTCTATTGCCCGCGAGGCCGGATGCTGACTTGCCGGCCGCGGAGCAACAGGCGCAAATGGAGGAGCAGCGGAGGCTCTTCTATGTTGGCCTCACTCGCGTGAAAGCTGAACCCACAACTAACCGACAGGGCACGCTAATCCTGACTTCGAGCGTCAGAATGTCCGTAGCCGACGCTATGGGCGCTGGGATCGAATTCGCCACCAGCAACTTCGGCAACGCAAACCTTCTGGCGAGCCGCTTCCTAAGCGAGCTTGGGCCGGCGGCTCCTGCCCCCCAGGCAGGCTAGCCTAAGTTCGCGGCATATGAGACGGCGCCATGCCGCCATGAGTCACGGATCTGCGGTCGGAGCCAAGTGGGCATCGCCACCAGTTAAGAGCGGAGGGCCCGCCCGTTGACGGGCCCTCCGGTGGGCGCTTACGGGAGATCCTGAGATCAGCCGAGGGGCCCGTGCCTTGGTCTGCCGGCTCCGGCCGTAGCATCTCCGTACATCCCGCGCAAACACGCCCCTGTCGGGTGAGCTCGGGACCGTTGTCGGCGGCGTTTGTGGCGACCGTCCCGGGATATTCCCCCTTTTTCCTCTCTCCCACTCAGCGGATAGTTGGACACTCTCCAGGCCATAGACGCCGAGGGAGATCCAATGTCCGCTATCAATGTTCTGGTGCAGGCCGAGACGGTCACTTTCATTACTGACAGCGCCCATTGTGACGCAGCAGGCTCAATCCGAGCCTTCGGGCCGAAGGTCTATCCGGTGGCGCACTGGCCGGGCGCTGTCGCCCTCGTCGGGCCACTAGCTGGCGTCAGTAGCGAGGCCTTCGAGATCGGGTTGGCGTTTGACGATTTCAGTTCCTTCGAGGTGGGCGCGGCCGCCTGCGTCGCCGAGCTTGCCCGACGTCTGGGGCTAGTTGCCGCCAGCGGCACGGCTGCTGCGTCGGAAATTGCGCTAGTTGCGATCGGCTGGCGTCGCAACGTCGACGGGCCCGGCGCATTCACCCTCTCCCTAACCTCAGGCGGAGAATTGCGCCAAACAGTGGTCGACGGTCTGTTCATGGCCCATAGGCCTTCTACGGCCTGCCTGAGGCGGCACGGCGCCGAGATCCCGTCCGATCTGGGCACACTCAACCCCGTGCTGTTCGGAACGGCGCTGTTGTCGGCTCAGCGGGAGCATTGTGATGATGGCCACGGCTCAGGCGTTGGCGGTTATGCTCTTTTCACCACCGTTCTCAGAAGCGGTGTTTTCCAGATGAGGGGCAGCGAATGGAGTGATCGTCTTGGCGCGCCAATTACGCCTCGGGCTGGGTGCTTAATGCCAAGCATCCATTACAGGCGTGAGCCCGTATCGCGACCCCGGCAAGATCATCTCACGCCACTCGCCATCTAAGTTCCGCCGGACGTATATCCTACTGATCCCTTATAGCATTCAAAGTATCAGTTTGATGCGCGATCAGATATTTCCTAATTGTGTCCAGGTCTGGAACCTGATCTGGATCATCCGGGAATTTCTTCTCGAAGGCTTGATGCCATAGTTTGGCTAGTCCTCTCTTTGTATCGGGTAAGCCGGACTCCGCGAGCCAATTCATGACTGTCGGCACCACAAGATTGTAGTGATATTTCGGTGGACGCCCGCCAAGGTGCTTGTGCTCCACCTCAGGTGCCACGGCCTGGTGCGGCTGTGCCTTAGGCTCCGCGGCCTCGTGCGGGCTCATTAGGTTGGAGGTTGAGGGCCGCTCTAGGAAGATCCCGCGCCACGACAGTCCTGCATGTTCATCGAATAGGTCGCCGTTCACAGGATCTATCCGAACACGAGAGCTTGACCAAAGAGAGGGTAGGACCGCTGTAGGCAGGCCAAAGAGCTGATGGCCGCAGGCGATTACTGCGCCGCGCCTTAAGGGGAAGATGAACCTGTTGAACCTGTCCCTTAAGATGGCAGCGGCACGCTTGGCGCTCTCAGGTATCGGATCGTCGAGCCACGCGGCGCCCGCCTTATCCTTTGGATGCAGTTTGGCCATCCTCTGCGCGATGGAGTCGGCCCATTCCACCGCCAGGTCGTATTCATCAAGCACGGCCGGCCACAGTGGGCTAGCTTCGGTAAATCTGCCTTCCAACACCGTCAGGCATGGTGTGCCCTCGCTCGCTGCCTGCCGCACCGCTGTGACCAGCTCAGCGTCTTGTAGAACGAAGCGCTTAAATGCCTCCGCGAACGACAGTGGAGCCATGCGCTCCGCGACATCGGGAAGGTGCAGAATAGGGAAGGTGCGCAGCTCCCGCAGCGGGCCCGATGAGACAGATGCCCTGTATTTAGTGTTTTTGGCGGCCAACTGGTCAATTGTTAGCTGCGTATCGCTCATGCTCCAGACGAGCGACGGGATTTCAGAGAGAGTCCCTGACCCATTCTGTGCTGCCCATACTGAGACACCGCCCTCGCTGAGCACTTTGATCGCGTGCCGATCGAGCGCCTCCTGAGCCTCTCGGAACCTTTCAAGAATACCCTCCTGCTCCTTATCACTCGGGTCGAACGCCTCACCCGGGCGACCTGCGTTGAGCCAAGCTGCGCGGGCGAGCTGGTGCTCCTGTATGATCTCGCGCGGGAGCACCTGCTCTAAGGTCTCGCCGAGTGACCGGCCTTTGGCCAGATTGGGCGCGGTAGACATTCGGGGCCTCATTACGAAGATTGACCTAGCTTCCGGCGGCGTCATCAATCCTGGCGAAGCTTTACACCTGGTGCGTCGTCGTTAAAGAATACGATGCCGGCCTCTTCAAGCGTGCGCACGACCGCCTCTCTCGTGAGGGGGTGAGCCGTAACGGGTCCCTCGATCGTCTCAAGTCTTTTGATCGTCTGCACGGATACCCGTGACGCCTCAGCAAGTTGCTTCTGCTCCCATCGGAGCATGGCTCTCGCGGCCCTCAATTGCCGGCCGGTTATCCCCTCCATAGCGCCCTCCTGAGTCGTGCGCGGAAAGATACCCCGGCCGTTGACATGTCTATATGGCCAAGCTTAGCCTTATAGACAATAAAAAGCAGCCTCGGGGGCTTCCGTGAGCACATGTGAGCAGTGTCATTCCGGGATCTGCATCCCGGATCTCAATTTGATCAGTCGTGAGCTCTTAGAGCGAGTCGTTGAGACGCTCATCGGCCATCTGGATCGCCTCGACGGGGATCCGGACGTCGAGGACAGCGGCGATGCGGAGCCCCCGCTTGGATGGGCAACCATTGGAGCGCAGAAGCCTTGCGGAGACGTGCCTCTAATTGCGGCCCGTGAGCCTAGCCCTCCGACAGGGTGGGTTTCCCGGTGCATAAGCCCGCCCTCGCTGCTTCGGGCGCGCTGATCGACGTGGGGTTATTCCCCCTTTTTCCTCACGGCCCTGTCCTGCCGTCGCTGATCCTCCCCGTCGCCTCCTGCGATGGGACGATCTCCGATGATACCAATAGGTACAAACACCTCGCCCGACGCCCTCCTGACCGAAATGGAGCTGGCGGGCGAGATTAGGAACAGCCCTAACACCCTCCGAAAATGGCGCCTCCTCGGGGAGGGTCCCAGGTTCGTGCGGATCGGCCGCCTGGTTCGTTACCGGAGGTGCGACGTCGATGAGTGGCTCGCCGCCAATAGGCAGGGCGGGCCGCCGAGCAATGCTGATCTGACGCCTTCTCTCCCGGCGCTGACTATCTCGTGCGACGATGGTTCGCCCCCGCTGTACGCTGTGTGGTGCCCCTGGTGCGAGGGGATCCATCGGCACGGCGCGGCCGCCGCAGGGCACAGAGCGCCGCACTGCGCTGCCGATCGCCATTCTCCCCTCCTGCGCGTCGGTTATGACCTCGATCCGCAGGGCTCCTCACGCGACGAAAGGGCTGTCATTCCACCCGCTCCATTCGCGGGCAGGAAGACATTGCGCGAGGCTCTCGCCGCCGCCTCGTTTTCACTGCGTTCCCCAACCCTACGCGCGATCCTTGGCCTCAAGCGGGCCGGGCTGATGTTCGAGACAAGGGCCGGCTCCTACGATGTGACGGTGATGGGGCGCGATGCGTGGGTGCTTCGGCCTTCGCGTGATCCTGCGCAGGGCCGCAGGGGCACGGCGGCTCGTCAATCCGGCCGAGGTTTCATCCGACTGGCGGGGGCTCTCTTCGGCGTCGATCCGGGAACGGCGGCGGTCCGGTTCCTCGAGGCCGTCACCCTGGACCGCCTCGACACCCGCGCTGCTCTGGAGATGGCGGCCGTCATCAATGCGTGGGTGGGGCGCGGAGCACCCGAGCGGGAGGGCCGCTCATGAGCCATCGTCAAATCGCGTTTCAGCGGATCGCCGACGCCGCACAGAGTCAGGCCGAGAGCATCGTGCGCCGGTGGTTGCCTGACGGCCGGCGCGAGGGGGCCGAGTGGGTTGCCTACAACCCGCGTCGCTCCGATCGGCGCCTCGGATCCTTCAAGGTCAACCTGCGCACCGGAAAGTGGGGGGACTTTTCGACGGGTGACGCCGGCGGGGATCTGATCGCTCTCGCGGCCTTCCTCTTCAATCTGAACCAAGGCGATGCAGCCCGGCGGGTCGCCGAGATGCTCGGGGTGAGCCTGTATGAGTAACGACCCCTTCGCCCCTCTTGGCGGCCCTGCCCGCTCCAGCCGTGACCGGCCAGAATTCACGGCAGTGCTGCCCGTCCCTGAGGACGCGCCGCGGCCGCCAACATCCCATCCGAAGCTTGGGGCGCCAATGGGGGTCTGGACCTATTGTGACGCCTCAGGCCGCCTCCTCGGCTACGTGCATCGGTTCGACCTGGCCGGAGGCGAGAAGCAGTTTCGGCCGCTCGTGCTCTTCCGCCCTGCAGATGGCGGCCCGCTCACATGGCGGTGGGAGAGTTGGACAGCGCCGAGGCCGCTCTATGGTCTCGATCGCTTGGCGGCGCGACCATCTGCCCTCGTGATCGTGACGGAGGGTGAAAAGGCGGCCGACGCGGCGCAGAAGCTCCTCCCGAACTGTGTAGCCGTGACGAGCCCCAACGGCTCGAAGAGTTCGGCCAAGGCAGACTGGAGCCCGCTGCGGGGAAGGTCTGTGGTGATCTGGCCTGACGCCGACGATCCCGGCCGCGCCTATGCCGACAAGGTCGAGCAGCTCGCCCGCGCCGCCGGAGCCGTGTCTGTGGCGATCGTGGTTCCTCCCGATGCTGCTCCGGCAGGATGGGACGCGGCCGATGCGCTTGCCGAGGGGTGGTCTCTCGATCACGCGGCGCAGCTCGTCGACAGAGCTCAGGCTGCCCCGAAGCCCCAGAATGGTCCGAAGGCCTCTGTGCCTCCAGGGCAGGGCGAGCCCGGATCCTCCGGCCGGCGCCCGCCTCAGCGCGATACGCTGATGGGGCTCACCACCTTATGCGACCTCTGGCATGGGGAGGATGGCGAGGCGTTCTGCACCTTTCCTGTCAACGGGCATCGCGAGTCCTGGCCGGTGCGCTCGCCTGTGTTCAAGCGATGGCTGTCCGCCCGAGCCTATGAGGAGCTCGGGCTCGTACCTGGTGCGCAGGCCGTCGAGGATACGCTCCGCGTGCTGGAGGCACGCGCGACCAATGAGGGGGCAGAGCAAAGCCCGTGGCTCCGCGTGGGCTACCGGGACGGCAGACTCTACCTCGATCTGTGCGACGCGAAGTGGCGAGCCGTCGAGATCACATCGAAGGGGTGGCAGATCCTCGATCGGCATGACCTGCCGTTCACGCGATCTCAGGCGATGCGCCCGCTTCCTGAGCCTGAGGCGGGCTACTCGATCGACGAGCTGCGGCGGTTCATCAACGTTGCGGCCGATGAAGATTTCACGCTTGTGGTGGCCTGGCTCCTCACGGCTCTCCGGAACCGGGGTCCCTACCCCATTCTCGTGATCAACGGCGAGCAGGGCTCCGGCAAATCCACCTTCACCCGTCTCATCCGCTTGTTGGTCGACCCCAATGCAGCGCCGATCCGCGCCGCCCCTAAGGACGACCGCGACCTCATTGTCGCTGCGATCAACTCGCACGTGATCGCCGTCGACAACGTGTCGAAGGTGGAGCCCTGGCTCTCGGACGGGCTATGCCGCCTGGCGACCGGTGGCGGCTTTTCCACGCGCGCCCTTCACACGGACAAAGAGGAGATGGTTTTCCAGGCCACGCGGCCCATCATCCTCAATGGCATTCCCCTCCTGACGGAGCGCCCGGACCTCGCAGACCGCGCGGTTACGGTGCGCCTCATCTCGATCCCTGAGGATGATCGGCGGCCGGAGGATGAGTTCTGGGATGAATGGCAGGAGGTTTGGCCTCGAGTCCTCGGCGCGCTGTGCGATGCTCTCTCGACGGCACTAGGTCGTATCGGAAGCGTACGTCTGGAGCGGGCTCCCCGCCTGGCTGACTTTGCCAAGTGGGTCACGGCGGCCGAGACCGGCCTCGGGTGGGAGGCCGGCACCTTCATGGCCGCGTATGGCGACAACCGCCGAGACGTGGCCGACTCTGCTTTCGAAGCCGACCCCGTGGCGGTGGCAATCCGGGACTTCATCAGGGAGCACCACCCGAACGGCTGGCATGGAACCGCAACCGAGCTCCTGTCCGCTCTGAATGAGACGGTGCCCGAGACGGTCAGGCGGGCCCGCATGTGGCCTGTGACCGCGCAGAGCATCGGAAACAGGATCGATCGGATTGCCCCTCTGCTCCGCGGCAAGGGCCTGCATGTGGAGCGTCGGCATTCCGGCATTCGCACCATCGGGATCGTCCCTATCGCCCGCTGACCTTCCCGGCGCACTGTATCCCGCCCCCTCTGCTTTCCCCTGCCGCCACGTCGTTGGCTCCTGTCCGCAAGATCGGACCCCATCCGCCAGGCTTGACCTGCGGGGTTGCACCTCGGCACGCCAGGCCAGGGCGCCATGTCACCCGAAAAGGGGGGCCCGCAGCCCCGAGGGGGTGGGGGGGTCAAATCCTTGGGGCTTTGGGGCGCAGACCGGTTGGGGGGTCGCGTGTTTTTCCGCGCGAAATTGGCGCATAACTATTTTTGCAGAGGCACTTAGACCCGCTTTCAGCCGATTTTGGCCTAAATCCATGCCGCCTGTGCATGGCGTTTTCGGACGATCATGGACGGCCTCTGGACAGCTCAACCATCGTTCGCCAGCCATATTTTCCTTGGCTTTGGACAGCTTGGACGGTTTGGACGGCTCCCCATCTTCTGATTGAAAGAGGCTATCCTAGAACGCGCGAGGAAGCCGTTGGGCGCTGTGGCGAGAGATGGGGGAACAGGGAGGGGGTGAGCGCGCAGGCGGCACCCCAGCTCGGGTGCGCTACATCGTATAAGACATTAGGGCTCAGAAGCCGTCCGGGCCGTCCAAGTGGGCCGCGGCTCTGCAACATCAATGAGTTAGCGGCCGCGCCTTGCTGTCAGAGGCCGTCCAGGCGGGCTGGCGTGCCGTCCAGCAGGCAGCTTCGCCTGAGGATGTCATTGCATAGAGCTAGGGATGCGGGCCGGTGGAACACTCTCGATCAATGAGGCTGCGAAGGAACTCCGCCATGTTCTGATCCTGTTTGGCGGCCGCCACCCTGAGGCGACGATGCAATGATGCTTTCAGGTCGATGGTGATGCGACGGGTCGGCACATAAACATCCTGCCCGACAGAGGGCTGTTCCTCACTCGCACCAAGTCGAGCCGCAATTCGTGCTTGGGCGACCTGTCTGGCCGTCCTCTTTGGTTTGGCAGTGCTCATTCCAGATCTCTCAATCCGTGTAGTGATGCTCTAGATCCGACCCTCACAAACTAAGGCTGTCAATCTGGCGCTCTCATGCCCAGCCACGGTGTTGCAGGCTGCCGCTCATGTCGGATTCTCCCGCTTATGCACCAGGCAGGATTCTAGCTGCGCCCTCCCCTTGCCGCTGCATGGCCCGTTCGGCAAAAAATCCGCCGGGTGCCCCGCGTTATGGCCAGGGGGTTATGCCCTCCGGCTCGCCGGATCTGCTGCACGTCAGAATCTCACTTCGCGCCTCCTGACCCGAGCCTCGGCTTGCCGATAGCCCCTGGTGGTTGCCCCAAGGCGGTTCCTGGGGGTTTTGAGGCAGAGCGTGGTGGCACGAAGCTGTTTCCTCTCTCCGCTTGGCTCTGCGGACTCGGTTTTCTAGAATCTGTAGGCCGTGGGAAGTGCGATTTTGCCCCCTCCCCTCGCCGACCTATCCGGAGCCAGGTGACCCATTCCGGAGCCGTGATCGTGATCCGGTGCGGTAGGTTCCGCCATGCTGAGAGCCGGCGCTCCTCGACCCGGATCAGGCCGAGGGAGACCGCCTCGCGGAGGGCATTCTTGACCGTCGTCCGGCAGACCCCGGCTAAGGCCGCGACGTGCTCGAGGGTCAGGGTGCAGGCGTCCTTCCTGACCACCTCGACCGCGATGACGGCGAGGACCGCCTGCTCGGCCAGGGTGAACCGCGCGGCCAGCTTCGGCGGCAGGCGGCCGGAGGCGGCCCAGGAGCGGCGGCGCTCCATGGAGGCGGAGGTACGAGGCCGAGAGCCGCGGCGGGCCTGGGCGGGCTTCCCTGCGGCCTTCGCGGGGGCGTCGGGGGTGGCAGCGATCATCGCTCGGAGCTCGTGCTCCGGGCGCCCGGGATGCGCCAGCTCGAGTAGGCGCAGCAAATCAGCTTGGGACACGGGGTCTCCTTCGGGCGGTGAGGCCCGTCGGAGGGGTGCGACTCACGCACGGATGCCGATGCGGAGCGCCGTGAGACACGGCGCTGCTGCAAATACGGTGGCACCGTGAGGCACGGTTCCGCCGCATCGCCGCAAGGCACGGCTCCGCCGCACGGAAAAGTGGCCTCTTCCGCTTGACGTCGCCGGTTTGTCGGGGGAGACTGATGACGCCAATCGATCGCGTCTTCCCCGGAAGCCGGTGCATGGAGCCCGCCCCTCAGGCGGGCTTTCGTGTTTCTGGGCCTAGGCCCTCCTCAAATCATGCGCGACTCCGCGCCTGGTGATCATTCCCGCGGCCGCGCAAAAGCGCAACCGCGTAAATTCCTGTATCGGCAGACGATTTTCTCCGTTTTTCCGTCAAAGCTTCGGACGTTCGGAGGCGTGCCGCCCCTCGATTTAGGCCTCGGTTCGTTAAGCAGGCGCTAACCAGCTACTGGTCTAGGTGTATGCACCTCGGCACCCATACGTGCCAACGGGACTAGGGGCATACCAAAATGAAAGTTCTAGCCGTCATCAGCCAAAAAGGCGGGGTCGGAAAGACGACCCTGAGCACCGCCCTCGCCGTCGAGGCGGCGAGGCACGGGCGATCGCCGGTCGTGTTCGACCTCGACCCGCAGGCGTCGGCATCGTTCTGGAACGACAGCCGTCAGACAGCAGACATCGCCGTCACGGCGACGCCGCCTGCCCGGCTCTCGCACATGCTCGCAGCGGCGCGGGACGCCGGCTGCGAGCTCGCAATCGTCGACACGCCGCCGGCCGTGAAAGACATTGCCTTCGAGGCCGCTCGGCTCGCCGACTTCGTGCTCGTCCCGACCCGGCCGGCCGTGCTCGATGTCATGGCGATGACCAAGACGCTCGAGCTGGTGAAGCACTACGACAAGGCCTTTGGCGTCGTCCTGACCTTCGTCCCCGCCCAAGGCCGGGAGGCTGACGACACGGCCCAGGTGATCGAGCAGCTAGGCGCCGAGCTCGCTCCGGTCCGGATCGGCCACCGGGTCGCGTACAGCCGGGCGCAGCAGACCGGCCTTGCCGCCCAGGAAATCGAGCCCGACGGCAAGGCCGCGGCCGAGATCCGACACCTCTACGAGTACGCGTGCAGCCACCTATACACGTCTGCACCTATGGAACTGGAGCCGGCCTGATGAATGCTGTCCTGAAGCGCCCCAACGCCCTCCAAGCGGTCCTCGATCGGGCGAACGTTGTCGAGGCGCCTCCGCCAGCCCCGGAGCCCGAGCCGGCCCCGGCGCCGCGGTTCTCGCGGCCGTCGCGGGAGTCGAAGCACCTGGTCGGGGGGCACTTCCCGAAGGCCGTGGCAAAGCAGCTCCGCCTGATCGCGGTCGAGGACGACACCACCGTCCAGGCGCTCCTCGAGGAGGCGCTCGACGATCTCTTCCTCAAGAAAGGCAGGGCGAAGATCGCCCAGCTCCGCGAGTAGCTGTGTCGCGGTGCATGGCCCTATAGATCTCTGCCCCTATGGGCGCCGAGGTGCAGGATCCTAGGCTGGTATACACCTACAGGGGCATGCCATCTGGCGACTCGAGGCGGCGGGCAACCCCGCCGCCGTCGACTGCGCCCGGCGGGAGGGACCCTACGCCGTCACCTACTGGAGTGCGCCCATGCGGAAAGGCAGAGCGCGCGGCCGAGGCTCTACCTCGATCTATCCGCTTGCGTCGCGACCTGGAGGCGCGCGGAAGGGGAGGGGAGCCGCTAGGACCGACACTCGATCGTCCCGATGATCGCGACAATGTGCCGGATCTGGACAGGATCTCCCTTTGCCGCCTGCACGTACCGGAGAGCGGAGCGGAGATCGTCGAGGGCTCCGTCTCGGTTCTGGTGGCGGAGGCGCTGGGCGGCCCGCTTAAGCCGCAGGGCGCCGAGATCGAGGAGTTGAACGCTGTCAGGGGGCTTGGTTCGGTGCGGGAGCCTCTAGGCTCCGGTCTAGGGTGATCAGGCCTGCCATGACGCATCGACTGATCATCAATATAGGACGTCTGGGAAGCGGCCGGCGTGCGCAGACGCACGCGGCCTCCCCCGCAGCCGCCGCAGCTCGTGTCCGACCCTCTCTCCTCATCCAGCGCGTCGTCATGCTCCGCAGGATTGACCCCGAGCAGGGTGTGGCTCGCTTCTACTTGCTGATGATCGAGCGCGACCTGTTCGGGGCCGTGCGCCTTGTGCGCCAGTGGGGCCCTATAGGAGCCATGCAGGGGCACGAGCTGGCGCAGGACTTCCCGACCGAGGAGGAGGCCCTGGCGGCGCTGGAGCGGCTTGCAGCGGCGAAGCGGCGGCGAAGCGGCGGCGAGGATACCGCGACCTATGACGGGGCAGTTGACCTTGGGTCAGGTGGGGAGGATTGTGCGCGCCGCCGTTCGGCTTGGCTCAAGGGTCTTAGAGGGCACGAGCTTTGCTCACCCCATTGCAGAACCTGCACGTCCTTCTGGTCGAGGATGAAGCCATCGTGGCGATGCTCGAAGAGGACATGCTGCTCGATTTAGGAGCCGCAAGGGTAACACTCGCGGCTCGGCTCAACGAGGGCCAGGAGATCGCACAAGAGGCGCAGATCGATTTCGCGGTCCTGGACGTGAACCTGGGAGGGGAAAGAAGCTACCCGATTGCCGAGATCCTCAAGGAGCGCGGCATCCCATGCCTGTTTGCGACTGGCTACGGCATCAGCGGCCATGATGAGGGTTGGCAGGGTAGTCCGACCCTCCAGAAGCCGTTCGGTATCAACGACCTCGCTAAGGCGATCCAGCAAGCGGTAGCCCGTGGACGCATCGCCTAGACCTTAGGATCCTTGCCGGGGAGCGGGAGGCTGCGCGGCCGCTGGCATCGGCCGGCGCGACGAGCGCCCGGCCGAGCCCGTTGCTGCCCGTCGCCTTCGGGAGCAAGGTAGGGCATAGCCGGCAGGCCGATCCGAGGGCCCGAGGCTTGGGAGCCGCCCGATGATGCACCCCCGTCCTTGGATTATGCGCCTCCTGACGCTCGCTGCCCTCGCGACCTTCGCCCTGCCGGCGTCAGCCCAGCCCGCCCACGACCCGCGGGCGCGCACGCCGCCTGGATCCGTCGTGCTCTCGGAGGAGCAGGTGGCCCGACTGTTGGATGCCGTCGCGAAGCTCCACCTGGAAAACGAGCGCCTCAAGCGGGCTGCGGCCCGCGCACAGGACAATCGTTACATCGGCCTCTACGGCGACGGGAAAACGGACGGGTCAATCGTCTGGCAGACCTGTCAGCCCGGCACCGTCAACGGTCCGAAGGGGCCAGAGGGGCGCATGATGGTGTGTCGGCGTCAGGACGGCTCCGTGGCCTTGCTGTCGGAGCGCCCACACACTGAGGCTGAACGGCGGATCGCCGAGCGCAGGGCCGGGAAACAGTAACCCGCCGCTCGCCCTCGGGGCACGGCGGGAGCCCGCGCTTCTACAGGAGCAGGTTCCAACCCCCGAGTCCGTGTGCGAGGGGGTGCCGGCTGTCACGCCTGTCACGCGCTCGTCACGCCCGCTGTTACGCGAGAAGCCCCGCCCGATAGGTCCGAGCGGGCGGGGCTCTCAAGGGTCGGGCCAGGTAGCGAAAAACGAGATCTTGACGGGCGTCCATACACCCAAGGTCGTATCGGCTTGGCCGTGAGGGGCCTGCTACTGCTCCGCTGCCATGACCTACACGGTGTTCCGCAACAGTCGTCTGCCGGACTTCTACTGCGCCGTTCCTCAGGGTCGGCCAGTGCCGCCATTCGTGCGCGAACCCGTCTGGGCCTACGAGTGCATCACGACGCCAGACAAGCCGCGCCCCAGAGGGTTCAGCGACGAGGTCGCGCGCTTCGCCTGCACCTTTCAGGGCTTCTACACCTTCCGGGAGCGGCCCATCCTAGAGCGGCGGTTGAACCGCGCCCCTTCCGCAAGTGAAAGGGATCCTACAACGGGCAGGGAAGATTAAGCCCATGGTCCCGCACATCACCTGCCAGACAATCTTTGTGCCCGCGACTGGCACCCATGGGGTCAAACAAGGCCTCCTGATCTTCGCCGATAACACCCTGATGGCGGTGATCATGCACCTGGAGAACGGGGCCGAAGAGGATCGGAAGGGCCGTTGGTTCCTGGAGACAGGCTACGGGCCCTGCACACCGCCCATTGGTACGGATCTCACCTTCCGATCCCCCGATGAGGCGCAACAATGGGTGCTGAAGCGGATGACCAGCGCCGGAGCCAACTAAGTTCACGCCCGCTCTGCCGTAACGTCGATGCCGATGGCTACAGCCGCGAGCGCGTCGATCACGCTCATCCGCACATCCTCAAGCGACTGCCCCTCCGAGACAGCCACGGTCACGATCGGGTCAGACAGAGCATCGTCGTCACCAAAGTCGAGCCTGAACCGGCTGATAACGCCCTCTCTCACCAGCCCATGGAGTACCGCATTGATCTTGCCGCGGATCTTCGGTTCACCGGCCATGGCGACCCCTTTTCAAGCCGTCGTAGCTAGGGAGCCGGAGCGGGCCGGCCAGACGGGTCCAGCAGGCGCGAAAAGCCCCGCGCGGACCTGAGCAACCGGCGGGGCTCGCAAGGGTCAGGCCGATACGCAACGCAGCCCTGAACCTGAGCGAGGCATAGGGCAGGGCAGTTAAGAGGCGGTTGCGCCGGTTCACCTTGGATGGTTCACCGATCAGCGGTTCAGGATGGATCGGAAAAGCGGGCTTCCTGAACCAGCGGCAGGTTGGTTCCGGAAAGGCATACCCAAATCATACCGACGTTATGCCGCCGCTTGCTCGTTCTCCAGGTGGAGGTAGGTAGGATCGAACTCACCCGCCCTCTTGAGCCCCTCCCAGTCCAGCACCTTCAGGGTTTTCTTCGTCAGGCTAATGAGCCTGTCCTTCCGGATGTCCTGGAGCACCCGGTTGGCGTGAACGGTCGAGATGCTGAGCGCATCCGCCAACTCGCCTTGGGTGATCGGAAGCTCACAGGTGTGGTCCTGGGCCAAGCCCACAGCCCTCATGCGCGTCATCATCTCGCAGAAAAGATGGCAGGCGCGGGCGTAGGCATCGCGCCGCCCGATGTTGATCATCCACTCGCGGAAGATCGCCCCGTCGATCAGCGTCTCGCGCCACAAGGCACTCCCGATGCGGGGATAGCGGTTGCAGAGGTCCTGGACCACCTCGTGCGTGATGAACCCGACCTTGCAGGGGGTGATCGTCTGGAGCGAATGGTCCATGGTCTTGAGGTGCAGGCTGTGGAGGTCCGGGATCTCGCCGGGGATGTGGAACGACATGATCTGCCGCTTGCCCTCCCCCGTGGCCTTGTAGCGGCAAGCGAAGCCCTCCAGGAGGAGGCAGGAGCGGGAGGGGCGGTCGCCCTCGCGCACGATGTCCTGGTCGGCCCTCACCCCCTGGACCTGCATAGGAAGATCGGCGAGCGCCTGCCTCTCCTCCTGCATGAGGGTGAAGATGCTCTCAAGCTTCGCGACAAGTGGTTGGCTTTGGCTGTGGTCCAAGACCGCGCTCCCTGAATATCAGACGGAGCACATACGGCCTCTCCAGTCACCAGCATGCCTATGATCGAGGGCTGATGATGATTTTCTTATAGCAGATACATCAAGGCGGATCCCCAACATGGATCGACTTTTTGCGGCTAGGTTTGATTATAATCTGGATTAATCTTTTCTAGTATCATGGATACGTGCGGTGTGGTACAAAGGGAGCCTTGATCCCAGGTGTCCGTCGCACATTGCGCTCACGCCCCAACCGAGGCGGAGCCATGCAGGCGATCACCTTCCAAGCTATTCCCATTCTGATCGACGGCCACGACACGCAGGGCCAGCTTGTCCTCTTCGACCACCAGCTTGTGGCCGTGCTCGCGCGCCTGGACGGCGACGCGCACGACCCTGCGATGAAGAACTGGTGGAACCTCGAAGCGGGGTTCGGCCCCTGTGATGCGGTCGGGGACAACCTCTTCAAGACCTTGGATGAGGCCGAAGCTTGGGTCAGGCAGCGGATCGGGGAGCGGGCCTCCTGCGCATCGGCTCAGCGGCTCACGGTCGTGAAGTAGGCACTGCCTCGCGCCTGCGCGGACTGCACGGCCGCGTCTTTCGAGTAGGGCGTTTGCGGAACCCCGACGTCGAGAGTGAGTTTTCCTGGTATCGCCTTTGGACGGGACATCTAACAGCGACACTTGTGGCGTACCTGAGACGGCTCCTGGCTCCCCCCGGCCAGGGGCCGTTTTCGTATGCGCTCGCCGTCACTCATAGCGCCTGATCAGTTACAACTAATCGGCGATCTTGCCACGGAATACGGGGGTTTCCGTCACGCGCACGGGAGGTCGTGCGTGTCGACGGTTTCGCACAAGCCCCTTCATGGAACTGCACCGGCCAGCCGCGGCATTCCGAAGATTTGTTTACAACGGAGCGGGAGATTGGTCACACCCCTTCCCGGGTTGAAGGCCGGTTAGGGTTTCGCACCGCAACACCTCTGTGCTACTGGACTGGAATGATCCAGGATGAAGCCACCCTCAGAGCGCCCGTGCGGCGTGGGCCGCCGTAGCGCCCTGGCTCTCCTGATCCTCCTCGCCTTGCCCTGAGAACAGGCACTAGCGGCTGCGTAGCCGTTGTCGGCACGCAATCTGCCTCCCACGCTGCGCCCCGTCCGCAGCGGACAAGAAAGACCCCCATGAACTTCGCACGCCTGCGCGCCGAGTGGTTCGGCAACATTCGTGGCGACCTTCTCTCTGGTCTCGTCGTCGCCCTTGCCCTCATTCCAGAGGCTATCGCCTTTTCGATCATCGCGGGTGTCGACCCGAAGGTCGGGCTCTACGCATCCTTCTCCATCGCCGTGATCATTGCCTTCGTGGGCGGGCGTCCCGGTATGATCTCCGCCGCCACCGCAGCCACAGCTGTACTGATGGTTACCCTCGTCAAAGAGCACGGGCTGCAATACCTGCTTGTTGCAACGATCCTAGCTGGGATCCTCCAAGTTCTCGCAGGTATCTTCCGCCTGGGCTACCTCATGCGGTTCGTCTCGCGGTCGGTGATGACCGGCTTCGTCAACGCACTGGCGATCCTGATCTTCATGGCGCAGCTACCCGAGCTGATCGGCGTCCCGTGGCTGACCTACGTGATGGTCGCTGCGGGGCTGGCGATCATCTACGGCTTCCCGCGCATCACGAAGGTGATCCCCTCACCGCTCGTCTGCATCTTGGTCCTGACGGCCGTGACCCTCTCCCTGGGGCTCAATCTCCGCACCGTCGGCGACATGGGCGAGCTGCCCTCCACCTGGCCCGTGTT
>JAESGR010000569.1_pt1 | contig 21639 bp, 12 predicted proteins | sample 9269771 | NCBI WGS metagenome assembly JAESGR01 (sample SAMN15739572, study PRJNA653492) | algae metagenome | isolation source: Chroococcus sp. CMT-3BRIN-NPC107 and co-occurring heterotrophs from well... | place: USA: Clark Mountains Wilderness, California | collected 2010-04-18 | reverse complement strand
CTCGCCAGACCATCGGCGGAAGTGTAAAGTTTAAGCGGCAATCGTTCTGCCCGAATTGCGACAGGAAAACACAGCGCGAGCAGTAAAAAAAATTGCGAAAAGTAATTTTTACGCGACATCACGAAAACAAAATATAAGATTACGGCGCGAAGACGAGCGCCGCGATAAATTTTATCATATTATTTTTAAGCGCAATTTATTTCAACTCAACCGCTGCCGTTCGCTTTTCCGAAATTATCTCGTGCACGATGTCAACCGATGCCAGGCACCACCAGGTCGGTTTTTCGTAACGTGCCAACGCGCCGGCGCTTCTTCTATCGAAAGCAAATTGACCGTGCGTTTGAAGCCGTCGGTAAAATTGATAAGCGTTGTTAAGCCTTCGCGCTGATCGTGAGTTTTCGACGATAACAGCTTTGATAATTGCTTTTTCCATTTATGTTAATTGCCGTTCAAACGAGAAGCGGAATATTTCGATTGAGGTGGGTCGAGCGTGATCGCTTCGTAATCTTCGCGCCAGGCGAAGTGTGGACATTCGGCTTTGCGCCGCGCTCAGTTCGCCGACAGTATTTTCAGACGATGAGCGAATTCGTCTAGCGCAAAAGTTGAATTCAAAACAACGCGAAGTTTGACCGTTTGATCCTTACCGCCGATTGTTATAATTGAGCCGCCTAAAGCATGAACACAGCCCGCAATGAAGCGGTAAAATCTTTCTCGATAATCGTCAGAAATTGCTTCAGGCTGTGCTTTGAAAACGAAATGATAATGGAGATTCGAAACAAATTTCCGATGCGCTTGAAAAAATGAATCGTCAGGGAATTTAATGGCTTGATTGATTGTCGAAAACATACGCGGTTTTTCCTTCCTTAATTTTCTACCGCGATTATCCTAATTCATTTCTTTCGTGGCTTTCACTACCTATTTGGACAGTAATGTCTTCGGCCCGCAATGGAATTTCGAGCAAAACGGTTGTGCCACCGCCGGGAAACGAGATAACCTCGCATCGCCCGCCGAGGTCCGCTCCGCGCCGTCGCAAATTAATCAAGCCGTTGCCGCCTAAGTCCGGCGCGAAGCTATCGCCGAGTTTTTCGTTTGGATCGAAACCGCGCCCGTCGTCGCTGATCTTTAAAACGAGCGAGTCGTCGAACACCGTCAGACTGATTTCCGCGCGCGTCGCCGCCGCGTGACGCGCGATGTTGTTGACTGCTTCCTTGAAAATCACGTACAGCTCGCGCCGCAGATTTGCTCCCATCGGTGCGTCGATTACCGTGGTCGGCGTGTCGAAGTCGAATTTAATTTTGCGCGCCGCGAAAATGTCGGAGGCAAAGCGCCGCATTCGCTGAATCAAATCTCGCAATAAATTCAGCTGCATCTAAAATCAATTGCGATTCGGCTATGAAACGAAAAGCATAACCGTCATTCAACTCTTTAACCGATTGTCTGGATTCATTAAGAATTCGGGTCAGTTGCCGGTAGCGGTCTTTTTGAGAATCACTCAGAGCATTAAGATTGCAAATGAAAGGCGTGTCTGTCATACCGGCAATCTTAAAACACGTTTCTCTCTAACAGCAAGATAATATCTTTTTATTCAACTTATTTAACTAAGCTCGATCGTAGTTGTATTTTCAACTTTCATAATTGTCTGTAAATTTAATGAATTGAGGGGTGTCCAAAAACCCCTCGAAAAACGGGTTTGTTTAACACAGTGTTTTATTGGGTTATAGAGACTATAAAAAGAGGTGTCCAAAAAAAGTAGTTTTCGGACGTTTCAAAATATTCGGTATTAAAATAATCCGTGTTGTTATAATCATTAAAAATGGTTTCTAAACAGTTCGTTTCTGAAACAGATTTCTAATTCAATAAATGTTTCATCTGTTTGTCGGCATTATTTATATTTTCACCAAATCACTTCGTTCTTTCATCACAAGTTTTTATCCGTTTGTTGCCAATTGCGGAAAAGTAAGTAGAAAATACGTAGTATTACATACAAAAATTACGTAGTTATACGTCTTACAATCGCTCGCCTGTTCGCTTAGCATTATCCTGATAAAAAATCTTTTCAAGCGATGACGGTTTTTAGCTCAAAATCTCGTTTAGATAAGTAGATCACATAATTCGGTTCGGCTGTCGCTTAAAACATTAAATTCGCTGCCTTTCAAATCGCTTCATATTTAATAGAGACAGCAGGCGAACAAAGGTGCAAAAGGTTCTTCGGAAATCTTTAATTATCTAAAATCAGTTTTTTTACACATCAGGAGAATCATATGTCGAGAGAGTATTCAATCATTCGTTCGTTTTCACAAAGCATTGGTCGCGCTGCGGCTTGTCTGGTCGCGCTGTTTATTTTCACGGCGATGGCGGGCGCGGCGACTTACACGGTTGACACCTCTTCCGACAACGGGGGTTTGACGGCTTGCACGGACGCGTCGAACGATTGCACTCTGCGCGGCGCGATTTCCAATGCGAATGCAACGCCCGATTCGGATGTCATTACATTTGCCGGCTCCTACACGATCATACTGACTGGCTCCACCCTCACTATCAATGATGCGGCAACGGCAGGCTCATTGACGATCACCAAGTCAACCGGTGCGAGCAATTTTGTGATCGACGCTGACTATCGTCCGAATCACTTCGTGCGGGGGTTTCGAATATTGGTCGGCGGAGATCTGACTCTGAATGGAGTCACTGTCAAAAATGGCGGTAGCCGGTTCTTCAACGAGACCACCAAAGGAGGAGGCGGCATTCTCAACGAGGGCACATTGTTGCTAACGAACTCGACTGTTAGCGGAAATGAAGCGGAAGACGGCGACGGTTCCAGCGATCCCAGTAACAAAGGAGGCGGCGGTATTTTCAATAGTACGAACGCAATCATGACTCTCGAAAATACGACTGTTAGCGGAAACAGGGGCGATAACGGAGGCGGCGGCATTTACAACGAGGGCACATTAACACTCACGAACTCTACTGTAAGCGGAAACTCAGTCCCCCTCGTTTCTCTGCGCCTCCTTGATCTCTCCACCTGCTTCGGCGGCGGAGGCATCTGTAACATGGGCACATTAAATTTGACGAACTCGACTGTCCGGGATAATAGCGTCGCCTTCGCCGGCGGCGGGGGGGGTATTACTAACCGCCGTGGCACCTTGAATCTAACGAATTGCGCTGTGGTGAATAACAACGGCGGAATCTATCCTCCTAACCACCCGAGCGGGGGTGGCGGGGGAGGCATTTCGAACCTGGCTGGCAACTTGATTTTGGTCAATGTTACTGTCGCGGGTAACAGCATCCAAAGTTCCGGCGGCGGCATTGCCAACTCTTTCGACGGGTTTACACAGTTACATAACGTTACTGTCGCAAATAACAGCGCGGGCGGTTCCGGTGGCGGAATTACCAACTTCGGGAATTCTCCGCTAGGACTTTTCAACACGATTGTCGCCAAGAACTCCGCCACAGATGCTCCTGATTACGAAGGCATATTGAGCTTTGGCGCCTTCAACCTGGTCGGCGATGGTACAGGAATGACCGGCATCGTGAATGGCAGCTTAGGCAATCAAGTAGGCGGTTCGGGCGCAAATCAGATCGACCCCAAACTGAATCTGAACCTTGCACTAAACGGCGGCAGCACTCTAAACTTCGCTCTCCTGCCCGGTTCTCCCGCTATTGACAAAGGCGACAGTGAACCATTTTTCGACAATGGAACCGACCAGCGCGGCTTGCCTCGTCCGAGTGATAATCTAAACATTGCCAACGCGCCGGGCGGAAACGGAGCCGACATCGGAGCTTTTGAAGTGCAGGTTCCACCATCATTTGATCTGACCGTGACGAAAACTCACACGGGTAATTTTCCGCAAGGCAGCACTGGAAACACTTATACGATTACTGTTAACAATAACGGACCTACGGCAACGATCGGAACTGTTTCGGTGGTTGATACACTGCCGACCGGATTAACGGCAACAGCCATCACGGGAACCGGATGGACATGCACGATTGCGACTTTAAGGTGCACCAGAAGCGATGCGCTCGCCGCCGGTGCAAGCTATCCGTCGATCACCTTAACCGTCGATGTCGCATCAAACGCTCCGGCTTTTGTCATTAACAATGTCTCGGTCTCTGGTACCGGCGGCGACTCCAACCCCGCAAATAACCAGGCATCCGACCCGACAACAATTGATGGTGTATTTGACCTGACTGTGACGAAAACCCACCCGGGTAATTTTACGCAAGGCGGCGTCGGCACTTATACGATCATCGCCAAGAATAGCGGTACCGGCGCATATGGCGGGACTATTATAGTTACCGATTTTCTGCCGGACGGATTAACGGTAAAAGGCAGCATCGCCGGAACCGGATGGAATTGCGCGACCGATGCCTTGCTCAAAGCTTTTAGCTGCGACCGAAGCGGCTTGCTTGCCGCCGGTGCGAGCTATCCGCCGATCACAGCAACCGTCGATGTCGCATCAAACGCTCCGTCTTCGGTCACTAACACTGTCTCGGTGGCGGGCAGCAGCGAAAGCAACAAAACAAATAATACGGCAAGCGACCTGACGATCATCAACGCCGCAACGACATTCTCGATTTCGGGAGCAATGAGGTACGGAATAACTGATGCCGGTCAATCACCCGCTACAATTTCGGGAGTGAATCTGAATACAACCGGAACAGCTGTATTGTCGGCAATCAGCAATGCTGCCGGCGCGTATCAGTTGTCGAATTTATCAGGCGGCAATTACACAGTGACTCCATCAAAGAGCGGAGAAATCAAAGGCATCAATTCGCTCGATGCCACTCGTATTCAGCAGCATCGAGTCGGATTGATTACATTAACGCCGAATCAATTAATCGCCGCCGATACAGACGGCAGCGGTGCGGTCAATTCACTCGATGCCACTCGTATTCAGCAGCGTGCAGTTGGAATAACAGCTCAAAACATCATCGGACAATGGAAGTTCGTTCCCGCAAATAGGCAATATAACGCTCTCGGCAGCAATCAAAGCGGACAAGATTATCAGGCTGTGTTAGTCGGAGAAGTGTCAGGTAATTGGGCATCGGCTGCTTCGTTTGCCGATGATTCAGAAACAGATGAAGAGATTCTGCCGAAACAAGATGTTCAAAGCGATACGGCAGGAAAATTCGATGAACGGTTATCTCAGCAAACTGCCGAGAGAATGAAACAATCTGCCGATTCACAATCAAATGAATCCAAATCTGAATCAGCTATTGCCGGGGGGGTAGCAGTCAATGTGTCATTACCTACGAATGCATCGGTATCAACCGGCAGTTCAATCACTATTCCCGTAACAGTCGGAGCGGTGTCTGCAGGAACTCCGATCGAATCGTTTGATTTTACCGTCTTTTATGATCCGGCTGTGCTGCAGCCTGCTTCTCCATCAGGAAGCAATACGGGAACATTAAGTGCTAATTGTTCCGTTCTGGCTAATTCACCGCTCTCAGGCAGAGTAGTTGTTTCCGGTGCCTGTGCAACTGCTATTACAACGTCTTCGGGCGGAGTATTATATAACTTACAGTTTAATGTCATCGGCAGTTCAGGTCAGAGAACAGGTTTGTTGTTTAATAATCCTTCGACCGGAGCACAAACATTTCAATTTAACAGCGGAACACCGGCAGCCAATACAACCAATGGATCGTTTAGCGTGTTGGGACCGACTGCCGCTGGTGTTAATGTTTCGGGCAGGGTGACAAATAATCAGGGCAGAGGCATCAGAAATGTTTTAATCACGATGACTGACTCAACCGGTAATGAGCGGGCAGCGCAGACAACAGCATTTGGTTATTACAAATTTGAATCCGTTGCAGCCGGAGAAACAGTGACTGTGACAGCAAAAGCCAGACGATTCAGATTCGTTCAATCGTCTATTGTGAGAACTACTAACGAATCTGTCTCTAATGCTGATTTTGTTAGTGAACAATAATCGCTTTCAAAATAGATAGAAATAGAAACATCAAGAAAAAGCCGTAAGGATATACCTTACGGCTTTTTCTTGATGTTTCTATAGAAATCTGTCGAGTAGTTTTAGATAATTTAGAGTGTCAAAAAACTAGGATTTTTGGACACATTCTTAATAACAAATAAGGTGGTTTTCAAATTTGAGTTGCTACCAGCTTCGTTTAGCATCTCTGTACCTAATAATCAGATGATTGCTTATAATTAAAAGGTTCATCAAGCGCAATCAAATACCTGCCTTCTCCATAATCTTCAAATGATACCTGTCAAACAACACAATCTTTTTCAAGTTCATGTTTTCAATTTGACGGAAATTTCACCTTTTCCCGTGAAATTTCAGCTTCAGTATAAATGGAAAACGCTTTCCGAGACCTTTTAATGATTATTTTTATTTGCACAGTTTTAGCGAATAATCCCACTTCAGTTTTTTACTAGAAAATTTTAACAGTTTGCTCTATGATATTTGGGGATTACGTATTATCACTGAGCACTTCGCTTAGCCCTCATTTATCAACGGATCTCTATTGTTTCACTATTTTAAAAATAATTTTCAATATTTCTCTTTAAAGAGGAGCCCTCGATGTCTATTCAAAGCGAGCATAAGATTCTTGTCATCAATGATAAACTTGATGCTTTAGAATTAACTGCCTTTACACTTAAGCAAGCCGGTTACAGCGTTTTAACCGCAGATGGCGGGGGCAAAGGTTTGGAGCTTGCTGCAAATGAGCTCCCTAATTTAATAATCAGTGATGTTATGATGCCGGACCTTAACGGCATAGATCTTTGTCGAAAGCTTCGAGCTTTCGATCAGTTAAAGACCACTCCGATTATTCTCGTCACAGCGATTTATAAAGGGTCGGAAAGCGTCATAGAAGGCTTAAAAGCAGGAGCAGATGACTATGTGACAGTTCCTTTCGAGCCCATATATCTAGTGGCAAAAGTTGCCCGCCTGCTCGAGCGAAAGAATGCCGAGGAAGAACGAGACCATTATTTTAATGTATCGATGGATATGCTCTGTGTCGCAGACCTTAACGGATATTATAAACGTCTGAATCCTGCCTGGGAAAGAACTCTCGGATTTACTGCTGAAGTGTTGATGTCAAAGCCTTACGTCGAGTTTGTGCATCCTGAGGATAGAGAAAAGACCGATTCAGTTGCAAGCGAACTAGTTGAAGGAAAACCCACCTTTTCATTCGAGAACCGTTATTTGTGTAAAGACGGTTCATATAAATGGTTGTCCTGGCGGTCCACGGCGGTTGACGAAAGCGGATTGATATATGCTGTTGCCCGCGATATAACACAAAGAAAAGCTCAGGAACAATCGATTATAGAATCTAGACAGCAGATCTCTAATATTCTTGAAAGTATCTCTGACGGTTTTTTTGCTTTAGATAAAAACTGGAACTTTACCTATTTGAATTCAGAGGCAAAGCGGCTGGCATTATATTCACAAGAAGAATTATTAGGAAAAAACATCTGGCAGGAATTTCCGGCGGCGGTAAACTCAAGTATCTACGAAATGTACCACCGGGCTATGGATGAAGGAACACCGGTTGAATTTAATGAATTTTATCCCGATCCGTTTAATTGCTGGTATAAATTTCGCGCATATCCCGCAAAGGATGGAATCTCTGTTTACTTTCGTGATATCACAAAGCAAAAGCAAGCAGAAGAAAAACTCAAACGAAGTGAAAGGCAATTAGCCGAAGCTCAATGCGTTGCCAATATCGGAAGCTGGGAGCTGAACATCGCGACCGGAGAATTGACCTGGTCAGATGAAACATACAGAATTTTCGGTTTGCGCCCTAACGAAATTGCTCCTACTCGTGAAAACTTTTTTGCGGCAGTTCATCCTGAAGACAGGCAAATGGTGATGGCAAATGAAAGACAAACTGTAGCTGAAGGAGAAAACTTTGCTTACCACCATCGAATCGTCCTGCCGGACGGAAGCATCAGGATAGTTTCCGAACGTTCAGCAGTCATCCGCGATAAAGTCGGTAAACCGGTAAGGTTGGTCGGAACGGTCCAGGACATCACTGAACAGCAGCGGGCGGAAAAAGCGATTAAAAAGAATGAAACGAAATTTCGAGCGGTGTTTGACAACGCTCTTGACGTAATGCTCATTGCGGATGACGAAGGAAGATACCTTGAAGCGAACCGTGCCGCCTGTGCCTTGCTCGGCTTATCGAAAGAAGAAATAACCAAGCTTCGGATTGAAGACTTAGCGCCCCCGCATCAGAAAGCTGCATTTCAACAGGCGTGGAGGCATTTTCTTGAAGTTGAAACGCAGCGCGGCGAGTATGAGATGGTGCGTTCGGACGGAAGCATTATTCAGGCAGAATTTAGCGCAACCGCCAATTTTCTTCCCGGCGAGCATTTAGCTGTTTTAAGAGATATAACAGCGCGTAAACAAGCCGAAGAACGACTAAGAGAAGCTGACTTAAGAGCCCTGACCGAGTATGAAAAGCTTCTGGGTCGTATTGCGCGGCTTGCCGGGGCCCTCGGAACTGCACGCGATCTGCACACCATCTACCAGTCCCTACGCTTATTTGCTCTTGAATCGACTCCGTGCACGGGTATTTTCGTTTCCTTATTTGATCCGGAGCGCCAGGAGCGACTACCATCGTACGCTTTTTCTGAAGGGGAAGAAGTTGATTTATCAGAACTTCCGCCGATGCCCATGAATGAGAGTCCTCACAGCCGCGCGGTAACAACAGGTCAAACAATTATCACCGATGATTTTCAGACAGCAACCGAGGGTCTGCCGCGTGTCAATGTCGGTCTTGAAAAAGACCCGGCTCTGCCTCAGTCTTCACTGGTTACTCCAATGAGCATTATGGGGCGTGTGATCGGCGCGGTCGAGATTCAGAGCACCGAGAAGGGAGCGTTCGGCAAAGAACATGTCACAGGCATGCAGATGGCGGCAAATCTTATTGCTAACGCCGTTGAAAATGTCCGCCTCCTCGAACAGGAACGCCAGAAGGAAGAGCAGCTGCGTCAGGTGCAGAAGATGGAATCAGTTGGACGGCTCGCCGGCGGTATTGCACACGATTTTAACAATATGCTGACTGCCATTAACGGTTACAGCGACTTGACGCTCAGGCGGTTAGACCCTGAAAATCCGCTACGAAGTAATATTGAAGAAATTAAAAAGGCGGGCGATCGATCCGCCGCTTTAACTCATCAGCTGCTGGCATTTAGCCGCCAGCAGATTCTGCAGCCGAAAATACTTGACCTGAATGAAATTATTACTGATACCAGCAAAATGCTCCAACGCCTAATCGGAGAGGATGTCGAGCTTCAGCTGGTTCTAAATTCGAATATTAGCCCGATAGAAGCCGACCCCGGGCAATTAACGCAGGTGATCATGAATCTTTCGGTCAACGCCAGAGATGCCATGTCCGGGGGCGGTAAAATCATCATACAAACGGAACACGTCTATCTAAACGAAGAATTTGCTTTACATCATTTTCCCACTGAACCCGGCAATTATGTCATGATTGCTGTCACTGATAATGGAAGCGGAATGGATGATAAAACCAGAGAGCACATATTCGAACCGTTTTTTACCACTAAAGGCATAGGAGAAGGCACCGGGCTTGGTCTATCGACGGTTTACGGCATTGTCAAACAATCGGGCGGTTATATCTGGGTCGACAGCCAACTCGGCAAGGGGACAACATTTCGGATTTATTTACCTCCCGCTGTAACTAAACAGGCAGAAACACAAATTGCCGATACTCTACCGGCGAGCGGGTCTGAAACGATTCTACTGGTTGAAGACGAAGAAACTGTCCGCACCTTAGGTCGTTTGCTTCTGGAAGAATGCGGCTACCAGGTCATAGAGGTTGAAGATGGAAAACAAGCTCTTGAAATCTGTAAGCAAAAAGAACACAAAATTGTTTTGTTGATGACCGACGTTGTTATGCCGGAAATGGGCGGGCGCGAGCTAGCAGAGAAACTGTCTGAAATAGCCCCCGATATAAAAGTTCTGTTTACCTCCGGTTATACAGATGATGCTGTTGTCCGGCATGGGATAACCGAAACAACAATGAATTTCATTCAAAAGCCTTTTTCTTTAGATATTCTGGCTCAAAAGGTGCGGCAGATTTTAGATTCCCCAAATAAGTTATAAATAGAATGACTTCTATTAGAACTGATTACTTAAGGTTTATTATCAGAATCCACCATCACACGCCAGATATTTAATGTTTCATAAAATCGATTTTCTTAACGATGTTTTATGAGTAACGTTTGTTAGTAAGATACTCAAACTTAAAAGTGCCCAAAAAACCTCAAAAAGCCTACAATCTCTTGAAACCATTGTGGTTATAGAATATTTAATGCTTTGACTGAAAACTGTCCTTTTTGGACATCACAATTTTGAATCTTTGTTTTTGTTCTTTATCTAAAACTTTTTCGCCCCCTTAATTTTTAATGCAAATTGTTATTTATAATTTCTAAATTACTCTCTCGAATAATCGTAACAATTCAAATATCCACTTCATATTGACCGCTGCTTTGATTGCTTTTGTCTTTATCAATCAATTTGACCGATTCCAAAAGCTAGTTAAAAGTTTATAAGACACGTGTAAATAGGTGCATTCATTGTGTTTAACTTGATTTAGGTTTTCTGGCACATCACTCGCAGTTAGGTTCAGCGTCTCAATCTGAGTTTGGGATGAGGTTTTATCTTACGAACTGAAATCACTTAGGATTCTGAATAAATTAAAAAGAGTCGAAAGAGTCCTGATATAAGGGAAATATGAAAACGATTAACCAAAACGCTCCTTTGAAAAATTTAACTGCTCTGCTTCTCCTTTTTACTTTTTGTTTGGGCTTACTTATCAGCTCACCGATTAGTAGCTATGCACAGGTAGGAAATGTGGAAAATGCAGCTAATAAGGTTTCTGCAGAATTTAATAAACTTAATAAAGACTTTCAAGCTGATGCAATTCTTCAGCTTAATGGACCGATGAGCCCGGCGCTTAGTGATTTCATTAAGAAAAACATTTCGCTAAAAGAGTCTTTCCTTAATCTCGATGCTTATGCCATCAAGTTTAAGGTTTCACTTGCTGCTGAGTTAGCTTCATTTCCTGAAGTTTCTTCGATTTCAATAGATAAACAAGTCAAAAAGCTTGGTCATATATCAAAAACTACCGGAACTGATGCCGCGCGTGCATTAGGAAAAACTCCTTATAACGGTTCTAGTGTCGCTATCGCTGTGTTGGATTCGGGGATTGATACCACACACAAATCATTTGTTGACGGCAAAACAATAAACGTGACGTTCAGCAAAGATTTTACCAGAGAAGGGATTACCAGTGATCCGTATGGACACGGCTCACACGTTGCTTCTGCAGCTGCAGGCAGCTCTTCAATTCAAAGCGGAGCTTATGAAGGCATCGCGCCGAAAGCACGTGTCGTCAATCTTCGAGTTCTTAATTCGCAGGGCGTTGGATCAATCACCACTGTCTTGCGTGCGCTTGATTGGTTGATGGTTAATCGGTCGGCTTACAAAATTCGTGTTATTAACATGAGTCTTGGTGCGGTTGCTGTAGATTCGTATCGCAAAGACCCACTTTGTCTCGCAGTTCGCCGGCTTGTCCAAACCGGCAGCGTGGTGGTCGCGGCGGCTGGGAACGATGGTAAAGATGCAAAAGGCAATAAAGTTTACGGCGCTATTCATACGCCGGGCATTGAACCGACAGCTATTACAGTTGGAGCATCGAACACATTCGGTTCTGATACTCGCCTTGATGATGGGGTGGCAACTTACAGCTCACGCGGACCGGCTCGCAGCTCGTGGACTGATGAGAATAATGTAACCCATTACGATAACATCATTAAACCGAATCTGGTTGCTCCGGGCAACAAAGTCATTTGGGCGCAGGCGAGAAGAAATTATATCGTCACCAATAATCCTGAGTTAGCCGTTAACTCCAAAGAAGCCGATATGATGTATCTTTCAGGCACATCAATGGCAACACCTGTTGTTTCAGGCGCTATTGCCTTGATGCTGCAAGCTAATTCGAATCTGACGCCGAATCTTGTCAAAACGATTTTAGAATATACAGCTCAGCCGCTTCCCGGTTTCAGCGTTGTCGAACAAGGAGCCGGTCAGCTGAATGTTGAAGGAGCAGTCAGATTGGCGAAGATGATTCGCACGGACTTAACATCAAATACTCCGGTCGGCGATCCGCTGCTCGATAAGGCTTACACGTTACCGCTTCCGATCTCGACTTTTGGGGTTGAAAGCATTAATTGGTCGCAACGTGTTTTAATGGATCCGACGTTCGTGGCTTCAGGAGATAATCTCATCAGCAAATACCAACGAATTTATGATAAAGGCATTTTAATGAGTGACGGAATTTTGTTGTCAGACGGAATACTTATGAGTGACGGAATACTTATGAGTGACGGAATACTAATGAGTGATGGGATATTAATGAGCGACGGCATTTTAATGAGCGACGGCATCTTGTTGTCAGATGGAATACTAATGAGTGACGGAATACTAATGAGTGATGGCATTTTGATGAGTGACGGCACTGCTGAAAAAGGTGATGAAACTGCCAGTATGCGTTAAAAACAAGAGCAAGAATTACTGGCAAAACAACTTGCTGTCATTCTTACTCTTGCCGAATAACGCTTTTTACCGGAAACAGTAAAAAGAGGACTTATTACAATGATGAACACAATAACAAATACTGCAGCTGCGCCAGCATTTATTCCCGGAATGATTGATAATCCTTTGGTTACACTCAAACACGAAATCAGAACTTCGCATCTTTATATGCGCTCTGTTGATGAATCCGATCTGATTGAATATATTGAGCTTTGCTCGGATCCGGCTGTGATGCAGTTTGTCGGAATAGAAGCCGGTTACATTCCTTCATATAAGGAAATCGAATGTATTCACAGCGGCGCTGTTCAAGCTTGGAAAACACGCGGATACGGCAGATGGTCATTGTTTGATAAAAATACGAATGAATTTGTCGGCTTTTGCGGATTTCGTTCTGAACAAGGAAAGCCTGAACTGATTTGTATGTTGCATGAAAGATTCTGGGGAGGCGGATTAGCAGTCGAATCGGCAAATGCGTGTATCGATTACGGATTTGAATCGCTTGGCTTTACCGAAGTAAAAGCATTCACCAGACCTGATCACAGCCGTGCGAGGCGAGTAATGGACAAACTCGAAGCAGAGTTTACCAGTTACGTAGACTTTCATGGAGTCGAAGGATCCGCCTATCTGATCAAGCGTGATTCAATCGAGTTTTAATTTGAATTCAGTAAACAAGCTCGATAACAAAACAAATAACTAAAGTAAAAGACCCCGGCAATATGCCGGGGTCTTTTACTTTAGTTATTTGGGCTTTAGTTAAAGTGACAACCTGTCTCAATAACTAAATAACTTCAAACTAAAAGCCAGAGACTTCCGATCACTCCAAAAGAACAATTTTCTCTGCCTTCGATAATTAAATCAATCAAAATGACAGAATGAATCGATCAAATTGACCGGTTGAATGACTAATCCTTCTGCACGATATGTCTTCATTTGTTGTATATATTGCACTTACTCGTTTTATCTCAATGGCACAAAGCTTGTTATAGAAGAATCTCGAGTCACTATTTGTGTGACAACCAAACTTTGAAATCTTAACCGATAAAGAGCCTCTGCTTTAGCGAAAGCAATCATGAGGCATGCACTTACCAGCCTAAGTTTTAATAAACAGGGAATAAGGCAGTGGGAGTTACCGAAGTAGGATAATTATGAAAATAGAAATTAATAACATGTTTAGCAAATTAAAATGGTTCAGTATGCTTGCTGTATTGCTCGCTCTGTTTGTCTGCTCGAGCAATTATTCCGTGCAAGCTCAATCAAATGTGAAAAAGAGTGCGAAACTGGCGAAGGTAATGAACCGGGTTTCTGGCTCTGACTTTATAGACGTTATTATCAATCCGACCAGCGGCTGGACCAGCAGTTTGACATCTGAGCTTAATAACAGAGGGGCTTCTAAGAAAAAGTCATACACTAACTTTCCTTTTCAGGTTTACAGGATTGAACGAAGCGATATCGACAATATTGCTAGTCGATCTGATGTTGGTTTTATTACCCTTGATGATACGGTTAAAACGCTCGGTCATATGACTAGCACAACCGGAGCGACCGCCATCCGCAATATTAACGGAAGCACTAACCCCCTTAACGGGACCGGCATTGGAATTGTGGTTGTTGACTCAGGTATCGATCCTAACCACGTTAGCTTTAAGGACGCATCAGGCGTTTCCAGAATTGTTTACAATCAGGATTTCACCGGAGAAAATAGAACAAATGATCCTTACGGACACGGAACTCACGTTGCCGGTATCGCTGCCGGAAACGGCAATGTAGCAAGCGGTGCATATGAAGGAATCGCATCGAACGCAAAACTTATCAATTTGCGGGTATTAAATTCGCAGGGAACCGGTTCGATGAGCGGTATTTTAGCCGCACTTGATTGGGTTTATACCAATCGCGCTAATGCCACCTACAATATGAAGGTTGTCAATTTGAGTCTCGGTGCTAACGCGCTTGATACCTACAAAAACGATCCGCTTTGCAAAGCAGTACGTAAATTGGTTGATGCTGGAATTGTCGTCGTTGCTGCTGCTGGAAATGAAGGTAAAGATGGCAACGCAAACAAAATCTATGGACAGATTCATTCACCCGGTAATGAACCATCGGCTATTACTGTTGGTGCAACCAACACATACGGAACAAATATGCGCTCTGATGATGTGATAACAACATACAGCTCGCGCGGACCAACGCGTTCATTCTATACGGACGCAAATGGCGTCAAGCATTACGATAATTTAGTCAAACCTGATCTTGTTGCTCCGGGTAATAAAATTATTGATGCTCAATCTTATCCAAGTACAAGAAATGTTCTGGTTGCTGAGAATCCTGCTCTCGATGCTAATGTGAGTTATTATTCTTCTAAAGATCAGATGTATTTATCGGGAACATCGATGGCAACACCCGCTGTTGCGGGCGCTGCGGCGTTGATGCTCCAAGCGAATCCGAAGCTGACTCCGAACATGGTCAAGATGCTTTTGATGTATACGGCACAACCGATCAGCGGATTTAATCAATTCGAACAAGGTGCCGGTCAACTTAATATTGATGGTGCAGTTCGAATAGGTAAACTTGTTCGTCAGGATTTAACTTCAACAACAGCACTTGGTTCTGCATTTTTGACAACAACTGCTCCGGCGCCGCAAAGCACAATCGCGGGGCAAACATTCAGCTGGGGACAAGGAGTTATTTTGAACTATTCCTTTGCTACAGGCACGAATTTGATCACAAAATACCAGAAAGTTTATGGGCTCGGCGTTCTGATCAGCGATGGCGTTTTGATGAGCGATGGTGTTTTGATGAGCGACGGCGTGCTGATGAGTGATGGCGTTTTAATGAGCGATCATATTACTACTGCCAACGGAGTTTTAATGAGTGATAGCATTCCGTTTCTTGCCTCCGGAGTTTTGATGAGCGACGGCGTCCTCTTAAGCGACGGTGTTCTAATGAGCGACGGCGTTCTGATGAGCGACGGGGTTTTAATGGGGGACGGCGTTCTAATGAGCGATACAGTATCGGCTAATGCGATTGCCGCTCAAGCAACGAATGCAATGCTTAATGGTGATCCGACTGCAGCGATGCAGTCAGAAGTTGATACTGAACCTGCAGAAACAGCACCAAATGCAGCTAGTTCAATAACAGGTGTGGCAGCATCAACGAGCCAGATCAATTTATCGTGGGTTGATAATTCAACCAATGAAACCGGCTTTAAGGTTGAACGCTGTACGGGGTCAACTTGCACGGCTTTTGCTCAAGTATCAACGGTTGGAGCAGGCGTGAAAACCTTTTCAAATACAGGTTTGATCTCACGCACAACTTACCGCTATCGTGTGATTGCTTACAACAGTTCGGGCAACTCGGCTTATTCAAATATTGTGACAGTAACAACTAAATAGACGAGCAGTTAAAACCAATAAACAGGAGCAAATATCATGTCAGTCGAACAGATGATGCACACCGTTATGGAAGTGACTGCTTATCTTCCGCAACCTGTTGTAACATTAACAGTCAGTGAATTAGCTGAAACAGAAACAAATGAAGTATTAACGTTTCTATCGGAAAGACCGATCCACACAGTTTGTATGATAGGAATGATCCGCGATAACGGACTCCAAAGCGAACATAACCGCGGCACTTTTTACGGGTGCCGCAATTCAGAAGGAAGATTAGAAGGCGTTGCTTTAATCGGTCACGCCACTTTGATCGAAACCCGCACCCGCAGTGCTGTTAAGGAATTTGCACTGACTGCACAGATTCATAATCGATTGCACATGATTATGGCTGAGCAGGAAAAAGTAGAAGAGTTTTGGAATCATTACGCCGAAGACGGACAATCAATGCGCCTCGCTTGCCGCGAACTACTGTTTGAACTTAAAACTACAGTAGAAACACGAACAAGTGTGAGAGGTTTGCGACTTGCGACAATCGATGACCTGCATTTGATCGCTCCGGTGCATGCAGCAATGGCTGAAGCCGAAAGCGGCGTCAATCCATTAGAAAAAGATCGTGAAGGTTTTCTAAACAGATGCGCCCGCCGGATCAGCAAAAACCGAGTCTGGGTATTGATTGAAGATAATCAATTGATTTTTAAAGCAGATGTTCAAGCGGAAACTTCAGAAGTCATTTATCTCGAAGGAGTTTATACCAGCCCGGAAGCAAGAGGAACCGGATTAGCCAGACGCTGCTTTACTCAGTTATGTGAGAGCCTGCTGACGAAAACCAGATCAATCTGCGTTCTGGCTAATGAAGAAAATGAAAAAGCCCATGCCTTTTACCGACTGTGTGGCTTCAAACGAATCAGTAATTACGATACGATCTTTCTGCAAAAGGAGGTTGCTTCAGAAGTTATCAACTAAACGCTTATTTATTATTGAGCATTGTGATAATTACCGATTAATCTTTTACTAACACAAAACTAGTTTCTATTTTCATGTTTTATCCAAAATAATGGAGCGTCAAATTGACTGAATATTCAGTCAATTTGACGCTCCATTATATACGTAATCTAAAGAATTAAACATTTTTATTTCGCCTAGTTTATCGTCCAACCTATATTATTACTCCATTTACGTCATGCCAAACAAACAGGCTGGTTGTGGCACAAAACTCGCTACACCTGATTGAGCGGTAAAAAACCGCTAAATCTTCCACCCGCAGAATTTATATTTTTCATCAGTTTAAGCTTTCGTATGACATCAGAAACCAGACAACAGCTTGCAAAGCCATTTATGTGGGTGGTTATCGTGCTCGGCGCGATGGCAGGATTGCACTCTATTGTGAATCTTGCAGCTAGAGAAATTGGTTTCGGGTATTTGTTGCTTGCCGGCATTACCCTCGGGTTCGCCTCTCGTATTATCGTGCAGATTCCCAGGTGTAAAGGACAAATTTCTGTTTCTGATACTTTTGTATTGCTTTCGTTGCTTCTTTATGGTGTCGAAGCAGCAGTTCTTTTGGCTGGAGCCGATGCTCTCGCTTCGTCTTTGCGCGTCAGCAAAAAGAAACTTAATATTGCTTTTAATACTGCAGTTTTTCTCTGCTCTACGCTTTTGACTGGGCTGACGCTAAGAATGATGTTCGGATCAATGACTGCTTTGACCGTTCAGGATTTTTCACCTGCTTTTCTTCTTGCATTAAGCGTGATGGGAATAGTGCAGTATGCAGCTAATTCTGGCTTTGTTGCAACGGCTGTCGGTTTGAGAGCCGGGGAGCAGATCTGGAAGATGTGGCGTGAAAACTTTCTCTGGACTTCGCTCACATATTTTGCCGGCGCATTCGCTGCGGGTATTATCGCCAAGCTGAGCGCTACCATCGGAATCTTCGCTTTTCTGGCAACTGCTCCGATTATCGCCATTATTTATTTTACTTACTGCACCTATCTTAAAAACGTTGAGGCTGCTGCCAAACAAGCCGAGTTGGCTCAAACTCACGTTGAAGAACTGAATAAGCATATTGCCGAACAGGATCGAATCAGCAATGCGCTCAAAGAAAGCGAGGAGCATTTCCGCACAGCGTTTGACCACGCTGTCGGTATGGCATTAGTCAGCCCTGACGGACATTGGTTGGAAGTAAATGAATCTCTCAGCGCTTTGGTCGGATATACGCAGGAAGAGCTGAAAAATATGAGTTTCAGGATAATTACGCATCCTGAAGATTTAGGACCTAAATTAGTTAAAATGCAGGAACTGACCGAAGGAGTAGTCAATTCTTTTCAACTTGAAAATCGTTATCTTCATAAACAGGGACACACAATTTGGGTGCTTTCTTCAGCTTCACTTGTAAGAGATGAAGACGGCAAACCGCGGCATATGGTATTTCAGGTGCAGAATATATCAGACCGCAAACAGGCTGAGGATCAGATTCGTTACGCCGCTTTTCATGACGGGCTTACGGGGTTGCCGAACAGAACGCTTCTTTCCGACCGAATGAGTATGGCTGTTGAGCGCGCTAAAAGATCCATCGATTATAATTATGCAGTTCTTTTTATCGACCTCGACCGTTTCAAAGTGGTTAACGATACAATGGGTCACGAAATGGGTGATAAACTGCTCATCGATTTATCTAATAGGCTCAAGGAATGCGTTCGCACTGTCGATACGCTCGCACGGCTAGGAGGAGATGAATTCGCCATTCTTCTTGATGGTATTACAAACCAAGAACTTGCCATTGAAATTGCAACGCGTATTCAGGAATCACTCAGCCAACCGTTCGATCTAGACGGGCAGGAATTTTTCACTAGTGCAAGCATCGGTATTTCGTTCTCGACATTAGGATATGAATCTCCGGAAGATATTTTGCGAGACGCCGATACGGCAATGTATCGGGCTAAGGCTAATGGAAAGGCTCGTCATGAAGTTTTTGATCTCGGAATGCACACCCGCGCAGTTGAAGCATTGAAATTAGAGAATGATTTGCGGCAAGGAATTGAAAGAAATGAAGTTTGTGCTCATTACCAACCGATAATGTCGCTTCAAAATGGCACAGTTACTGGATTTGAAGCCCTCGCGCGCTGGGAGCATCCTAAACGTGGTTTGATATCGCCAGTAGACTTTATACCCCTAGCTGAGGACACCGGATTAATCGTCCCGCTCGGAATGAAAATCTTCAAAGAAGCCTGCCAGAAACTGCGGCACTGGCAGTTAATATTCAATACAGAAGAGCCGCTCACTATGAGCATCAATTTGTCAGGCAAGCAGTTTGTGCAAAAAGACCTGGTTGAAGAAATCAGAAAAGTTATCAGAGATGCGCAAATTGATCCTAGCTGCATTCGGTTGGAAATCACGGAAAGCATAGTGATGGAAAATGCTTCTGCTGCCATTGATACGCTCAAACAATTAAAATCGATCGGCGTGCAGCTTTCAATCGACGATTTCGGCACGGGGTATTCGAGTCTTAGTTATCTGCATCGTTTCCCGTTCGATATATTGAAAATCGATCGCTCTTTTGTCAGCCGAATGAGCACGGATAAAGATAGTCTTAGTATTGTTGAAACCATCATCACTTTAGCTAACAAACTAGGAAAGACAACGGTAGCGGAAGGAGTTGAAACTGAGGGTCACAAAGATATTCTCAGGCAACTTTCATGCGATTACGGGCAGGGCTATTTATTCTCGAAACCGCTTAACTCCGATAATGCTGAAGAGTTTCTTCTAAAACATACAAATACTCAAAATGATAGAGATCAATCTATAAAAGTAGTGTCGCAGATAAATATTGAAACAGTTGCTAACCAATATTCCATGTAGTATTAAGAATTATTAGGACTATTTCGCAAAAAATAAGATTGCATCCTCAAATTGTATTCTGCTGTTCAAGATACTTTGCTAATCTCACTCTTTAGTTTTTTCTGCGCAGCTTATGTTGCGGTAATAATCCTTTACTAAAAGTTCATACTGCACAACAAACACGTCGAAAACAACTTTTTCGTCAACAAAACTCATTCCGATTTTTTCCATTACCTTTCTCGAAGCCGTGTTTTCTGGTCTAGCAAAAGCAATAATTTTCTCGAAATTATGCTTTTCAAAACCAAAATTTAGACAGCCAACAGCGATCTCTGTAGCAAGGCCTTGCCCCCAGTATGGTTCATCAATTAGATAAACTAATTCTGCAATACCTTCATAACTTCGAAGACCGGCGCACCCAATTAACTTTTGATCCTCTTTAGAAATGACAGCCCACCGACCAAATCCATGACGCTCCCAGTGTTTAATGATGCTAAAAAGTGCCGTCTCGGTGTGGGTTCTAGACATTGGTTCGCCTTGCAGTCCGAGGTATTTCATCACGTTCGGATTGCTGAAGATACCATCAAGCAAGTCAAGATCATTTGGCGTGAACATCCGCAAAATAAGCCGGTCTGTTTCTAAATTTGTCATTTCTTTGAATGAGATAAGTTAATGCTTTTGCTTATTTTTATGAATTGGTTCGTAGTTTTAGACTGCCTTAGAAACAATATTCTACTATGAGACGATACTCAATAAAAAAACACTGACCTACATTTTCAGTTGTAATTAAAAGCTATTAAATAACTCTGGGTTTTATTTAATTTTCTAAATCATATGAAATCTATTGTTGAATAGACCCATTTTTAAGGTTTGTTGACACACTTTATCAGCTCATTACATACCTAACTTTAGTGCCAATAAGAAGCCCTTAGTAAATTATCAGACCTCTACATTTTAATAATCGCCATTTTCGGCTTTTGCACTTCTTGGCTTTTAATTTTCTTCGGAGAACTAATATGCAAGAAGATAAACAAAAGGCGAAAACACATTTTTCATCCTGTGCCGCGCTCGCCGCTATCGGCGCGAAGATCCAGGAAATTGGCTTTCTCGAACCGGTCAGAAAAACTCTTCACATCCGTCAGAAACAGGTCAAACACCACCCGTTTGAAAAGCTCAAAGATGCACTGATCGCAATTTTGGCTGGCGCTCACGGGCTGGTCGAAATCAACACCCGGCTGCGTTCAGACAAAGCTTTGCAAAAAGCCTTCGGTCGGCGCGATTGCGCAGATCAGTCAGTTGTTCAAGCCACTCTGAATGCCTGCACGGAAAAGAACGTCGAGCAAATGTCCAAAGCGGTAAAATATATTTTTCAGAATCACAGCCGCGCTTTCAGACATGATTACCGGCGTTCTTTATTGGCGGTTGACATAGACATCACCGGACTTCCGTGCGGCTCTCGAGCCGAGTGCGCATTAAAAGGATACCAAGCCAGCCGCGGCATTCGTTATGGAAGGCAGCTATGCCGCGCGCTCGCCGCTCAATACGAAGAAGTTATTATCGACCTTCTGTTTCCGGGAAATTTTCAGATCAAACATACGCTGGAAGAAACTATCATTGGGGTCGAACAGGTGTTGGAAATTTCTGAAAAACAACGCTCGAGAATTCTCATTAGGATAGATTCCGGCGGCGGCAGCTACGAAAAGATAAAATAGATGTTAGAGCGCGGTTATCAGATTCTGACAAAAGAGAACAATCGTAAAGCGGAATTTTATTCGCACGGCGTCAAAAAGTGGTTTGCCGACCAGAGACATCCGGGACGCCAGCTGGGGTGGCTGACA
>JAESGR010000568.1_pt1 | contig 21738 bp, 15 predicted proteins | sample 9269771 | NCBI WGS metagenome assembly JAESGR01 (sample SAMN15739572, study PRJNA653492) | algae metagenome | isolation source: Chroococcus sp. CMT-3BRIN-NPC107 and co-occurring heterotrophs from well... | place: USA: Clark Mountains Wilderness, California | collected 2010-04-18 | reverse complement strand
CCAGTCCAGGATCACGCCGATCCCGGCCTCGTGGCAGCGGTCGACGAATCCCGCGAAGTCCTCGGGCGTGCCGTACCGTCCTGTCGGCGCGAACAGGCCGAGCGGCTGGTAGCCCCATGACCCCCCGAACGGGTGCTCCATGATCGGCAGCAGCTCGATATGGGTAAAGCCCATCTCGGCCACATAAGGGATCATGCGGCCGGCCAGCTCGCTCCAGTCGAGGCTGCGGTTGCCGTCGGCCGTGTCGCGCATCCACGACCCCGCATGCACTTCATAGACGGAGATGGGTGCCGTTTCCGACTGGCGCGCCGCACGGGAGGACATCCAGGCTTGGTCGGTCCAGGGGAACGGCTCGGAGCGCGCGACGATGGAGGCGCTTCCGGGGGCTGCTTCGCTGGCACGGGCCACCGGGTCGGCCTTCTGTGGCAGCATTTGCCCGTGCGGGCCGAGCAACTCGTACTTGTACCGCACGCCCGGGCCGAGGCGCGGGATGAACAGCTCCCAGATGCCCGACATGCCGCGCAGGCGCATCGGGTGACGGCGGCCGTCCCAACTGTTGAAGTCTCCGACCACCGACACCCGCCTGGCGTTCGGAGCCCACACCGCAAACCGTACGCCAGGCACGCCACGGATGGTCATTGCCTGTGCGCCGAGCACGTGGCTCAGCTCGTAATGGGTCCCCTGCCCGATCAGATGCAGGTCGAGATCGCCCAGCAACAGGCCGAAGCTGTAGGGATCCTCGGTTTCCTGGACGGCATCGGGCCAGAAGATCCGGAGCTTGTAGGCGGGATACTGCTCCAGCGACTCGGCGAAGAGACCTGCCGGATGCACGCATTCCATCGAGGCGATCCGCTCGCCGGTCTCCCGTGCCAGCAGGTCGACCCCGGTCGCTCCTGGCATAAACACGCGGACGATGCTTCCCTGGCCGTTGGGATGCTGGCCGAGGATGGCGAACGGATCCCCATGCCGGCCATCGACGAGAGCCTCGATGGCGGCTTGATCGACGCCCGCCATGCGGCCGTCCTGTCCAGGCATCATTCAGCTCCTCCTTCGTGCTTACCGATCAGGCGCTCGACGACCCTGGACAGTCCGTGGAGCGGGATGGCCAGCCACTTCGGCCGGTTCGAAGCTTCGTACTGGATCTCGTAGGCCGCCTTCTCGAGCAGGAAGAGATCGAGCAGCAGGGCGCGCGCCTCGCCCGACAGGCCCAACTGCGGTGCCGCTCCGATCGCCTCGTCATAATCCCGCAGGAAGGCCGCCTGCGCACCGACCCGGAACTGTTCGAGCAGCGTCGTGCGGATGTCGCGCAACTGCTGGGATGCCACGTCGTCCTCGGGCGGAAGGGCCGAGACGGCGGCATAGTCGAGGGAACGCAGCAGCCCGGCCACGTCGCGCAGCGGGCTCGTCTTCGCACGCCGCTCGTCCAAGGCCCGCACCGGCTCGCCCTCGAAGTCGATGATGTACGCGTCGCCCTGGGCGACCAGCACCTGTCCCAGGTGGAAGTCGCCATGGATGCGCGTCATCAGGGTGCCGCGCCCCACCTCGGCCAGCCGGTCGATCGCGCTGACCAGCACGTCGTGCTGCTCGATCAAGCGATCCGCCATCTCCTGGAGCGCAGGATCGAGGTCGCCGCGCACCTTGGCCAGGATATCCAGCGCGGTGGCGAGCTGCTCTGTAGCGCGGACCTTCCAGGCCTGAATCTCGTCGGCTCCGGCCTCGACGGGCTTGAAGTCGGGTTCGTCCGTGGGCGTGGCAAGCACGGCGTGCAGCTCGCCGAGCCGCTTGCCGACAACGCCGGCGAAGTTCTCCAGCGTCGTGAAGATGTCCTCTTCCGGCGTGCGATCTTCCTCGACCAGCGCGTGCTCGTCGATCGTGCGCTTCAGGTTGTCGAGCATCCAGCCCCAGGCATCGCCCTGGTTGCGGATGGCGCCCTGTACGATGGCGAGCGTGTGCGGCGTGCCGTCCTGGGAGACGTGCACGACCTGGCCCAGCAGCGGTGCTGCATTCGCATAGGCCAGATTGGTCAGGTACTGGGTCATCTCCGCTTCCGGGTGGATCCCGCCGAAGACGCGTCGCACGAGCTTGATCATGGCGAGGTCGCCGAAGATCAGTGAGCTGTTCGACTGCTCCGCGGAGAGCCAGCGGATGGAGGCGTCGGGCGCAACTTCCTTGCAGTCCAGCTGCGGCGTGCCGATGAACTGGATCTCGCCGGCTGGCGTGGCGGCGGTCACACGCTCGCACAGTGCCTGGAGCACGGCATGTGCCCAGCGATCGATGGCGAAGGCGTCGGTCAGGAAGCCGACACGGCGGCCACGGCGAACGCGGGCCAGCGCCAGCTGCTGCGGGAGTGCTGGCAGCGTCGGCTCGTCCCAGGCGATCCCGATCGGCAGGAAGTAGGATTCGGTCCGATCGCCGACCGAGGCTTCGATCTCCGCCATCAGCACGTCCTCGGCGAACGGCATCGGCACCGACCAGGCGACCCGCGTACGATGCAGCGTCTCGTTCTTCGACGCGAACCAGCGGCGGATCGGGAGATATGTCGGCAGGATGTCGTTGGCGATCACGCCCGCGTTGCGCTGCTCAGCGAGCTCGTCAAGCCGGCTGCGCAGCACGATGGTGGTGAAGTCGGGAAGCTGCTCCGGCGGCGAATTGCGCCAGGCGGGGCTGTCCACTTCCGACATCAGCTGGAACCAATAGAAGCCGTAGGGCGGCAACGTCAGCAGATAGGTCAGCTGTCCGATCGGCGGGAACGCCGAGGGTCCCGTCATCTCGATCGGCACGCGTCCGGCCAGCGCGGACAGGTCGAGTTCGACCGCCTGGGGTACCCGCGACAGGTTGGCCACGCACAGGATGACCTCGTTCTCGTACTCGCGCAGATAGGCCAGGACCTTGCGGTTGGAAGGGTAGAGAAGCCGGAAGGTGCCGCGGCCGAATGCCTGGTGGCTGCGGCGGAGCGTCAGCATCCGGCGCATCCAGTTCAGCAGCGAGTGCTGGTCGCGGCTCTGCGCCTCCACGTTCACGGTCTCGAAGCCGTAGAGCGGGTCCATGATCGGCGGCAAGACCAGGCCGGCTGGGTCGGCGCGCGAGAAGCCGCCGTTGCGGTCGGGCGACCACTGCATCGGCGTGCGCACGCCGTCACGGTCGCCCAGGTAGATGTTGTCGCCCATGCCGAGTTCGTCGCCGTAATAGACGACGGGCGTGCCGGGCATGGAGAGGAGAAGGGCGTTCATCAGCTCGATGCGACGCCGGTCCCGCTGCATCAGCGGTGCGAGGCGCCGGCGAATGCCCAGGTTGATGCGAGCCCGCCGGTCGGCGGCATAGGTGTTCCAGAGATAGTCCCGCTCCTCGTCGGTCACCATTTCGAGGGTCAGCTCATCATGGTTCCGCAGGAAGATCGCCCACTGGCAGTTGCCGGGGATTTCCGGAGTCTGGCGAAGGATGTCGGTGATCGGGAACCGATCCTCCTTGGCGATCGCCATGTACATGCGCGGCATCAGCGGGAAGTGGAATGCCATGTGGCATTCGTCGCCTTCTCCAAAATATTGCTGGGTGTCTTCGGGCCACTGGTTGGCTTCTGCCAGCAGCAGCCGGTCGGGATAGGCCTCGTCCAGGGCCGCGCGGATCTTCTTCAGGACCGCGTGCGTCTCAGGGAGGTTCTCGTTGATCGTGCCTTCACGCTCGACCAGGTAGGGGATGGCGTCCAGCCGCAGGCCGTCGATGCCCATGTCCAGCCAGAAGCGCATGACTCGCAGCACTTCCTCCAGGACGAGCGGATTGTCGAAATTCAGGTCGGGCTGGTGCGAGTAGAAGCGGTGCCAGAAATAGGCGCCCGCCACCGGATCCCAGGTCCAGTTGGACTTCTCGGTGTCGATGAAGATGATGCGGGTTTCCGGGTACTTCTGGTCGGTGTCCGACCAGACATAGAAGTCGCGCTCGGGCGAGCCGGGCGGGGCCTGGCGCGCCCGCTGGAACCACGGGTTCTGGTCCGAGGTGTGGTTGATCACGAGCTCGGTGATGACCCGCAGGCCGCGGGCGTGCGCCTCCTGCACGAACGCCTTGAACTCTTCCAGCGTCCCGTAATCCGGGCTCACATCCTCGTAACCGGAGATGTCGTAGCCGTCGTCGCGACGTGGAGACGGATAGAAGGGCAGCAGCCAGATCGTGTTGACGCCGAGCGAGGCGATATAGTCCAGCTTCGTCAGCAGCCCTGCGAAGTCACCGATTCCATCGTTGTTGGAATCAAAGAAGGACTTCACATGCAACTGATAGATGATCGAGTCCTTGTACCAGAGCGGGTCGGTACGCATGGACGCGTCGCGCTGGCTTGGGGAAAGGTCTTCCTCCTCGGCGGACGCGCCACGACGCTCGACGACCAGTTCGTTCTTCTCAAGCATTCTTCTTAGCCCTTTGCGGCGACGCGCCAGATCGAGAAGGGAATCTCGCCCGGGTCACAGCGGATCCGCTGGTACTTGCCAGTCCAGGTCAGGCGCCGGTTGCGCATGAGGTCATCGACAACCAGGGAACCATGGTCCGGGATCCCGAACTTCCAGAGCGGAATCTCGACGTCGGCCTCCTGGGCAAGCTGCGGATCGACGCTGACGGCGATGAGGAGGACATTCTCCCGGCCGGGCGTCGCCTTCTCGAAGAACAGGATGTTGTCGTTCCAGGCATTCAGGAACGTGATTCCGAGATGCGAGTGCAGAGCCGGATTGCTGCGCCGGATGCGGTTAAGGCTGGAGATCTCGGCGATGATGTTGCCGGGGCGGTTCCAGTCCCAGGCACGGATCTCGTACTTCTCGCTGTCCGCATACTCCTTCTTCTTCGCGTCCGGCCGGCCCTCGCAGATCTCGAAGCCGTTATACATCCCCCAGAGCCCTGACATCGTCGTCGCCAGTGCCGCCCGGATCAGATAGGCCGAGCGCGGCGCGTCCTGGAGGAAGTCCGGGTTGATGTCCGGCGTGTTCACGAAGAAGTGCGGCCGGAAGAAGTCCTTCGGCTCGGTCTGCGCCAGCTCCGTCAGGTACTCCGTCAGCTCGGCCTTCGTGTTGCGCCAGGTGAAGTAGGTGTAGGACTGGGAGAAGCCGATCTTGGCCAGCCGGTACATCACCTTCGGCCGAGTGAATGCCTCGGCCAGGAACACGACGTCCGGATGGTCACGCCGGACATCCGCGATCAGCCACTCCCAGAACGGGAACGGCTTGGTGTGCGGGTTGTCGATCCGGAACAGCTTCACGCCATGGCCGACCCAGAGCAGGATCACGTCGCGAAGTTCCACCCACAGCGACGGCACCGCACCCTTGGCGTAGAAGTCGACGTTGACGATGTCCTCGTACTTTTTGGGAGGGTTCTCGGCGTAGCGGATCGTGCCGTCCGGCCGCCAGTCGAACCAGTCCGGATGCTCCTTCAGCCAGGGATGGTCCGGCGAGGCCTGGATCGCGATGTCCAGGGCGATCTCCAGCCCGTGCCCGGCCGCGGCTTCGACCAGCCGGTGGAAATCGTCGAATGTGCCGAGTTCCGGATGGATTGCGTCATGGCCGCCTTCCTCCGCGCCGATCGCATAGGGGCTGCCCGGATCGTCGGGCCCTGCCGTCAGGCTGTTGTTCTTCCCCTTGCGGTGGGTCCGGCCGATCGGGTGGATCGGCGGCAGGTAGAGCACGTCGAAGCCCATGTCGCGAATGGCCGGAAGCCGTCGAATGACATCGTCGAACGTGCCGTGTCGGTTCGGATCGTTGCTCTGGGAGCGCGGGAACAGCTCGTACCAGCTCCCGAACTCGGCCGCAGAGCGCTCGGCGTCCAGCGGGATCGCGTGGGAGCGCAGCCGGAACGGTCGCCGATCGGCCGCCGTCATGACGGCGGATGTCTCTGGCGACATGAGGATCTGAACCCGGGTGTCATAGTCCGCATGGACCAGCCGCTGGGCGATCGGCCTGACCCGGTCCGCGACCGCGCCTTCCGTCTCGCGCGAGGCCGCTTCGACGATGAGGCGGCCCTCCTCCAGCTCCAGCGTCACGTCGAGGCCGGCCGCGACCTTCTTGTCCAGCTCGTAGCGGAAGATGGCGAACGGATCGCGCCAAGCCTCGATGGCGAATTCATGGCGCCCGAGCCGTTCCAGGGGAAACGCCGCCATCCAGCGATCGTTGGTCAGCAGGGTCATGCGGGTTTCGCGCCAGGCCTGCTCATCTACCGGGCGCCAGACCAGGACGGCGGCAATGGGATCATGCCCATCATTGAAGATGTCGGCTTCCACATGGACGACCTGCCCCACCGTCCGCTTCACGGGGAACGCCCCATCGTCCACGGCCGGCTGGATCTTCTCGATGATCATCCGCGGTGCCGTGACCGCCTCCTCGATCGGCGGCACCCGGACCACGCCAGTGATCGCCTGGTGCGGGCGGCCTTCCAGGATCCGCACCTCGCCCGGACCCAGCCGCACCGTGCTGACGGGAGACAGTTCCTGCCCGCCGTCGAGGTCGCGGAACGGGACGAATCGCGAGCCGGCCTCGGAGATGATGAAGGAACCCGTGGCCTCGGCAGGGCGGCGGAGGTCGGCATTGACCAGAATCAGCCGCGCCGCCTTGGCCTGCCGCGCATCTTCGGCATCGATCCGCAGCATGACCGTGACGGTCGAGGTGTTCCCTGTGACGACATGGACCGGCAGGCGCGCGAAACGGCCGGCGTCCTGGGCAAGGAACTCATTGGCCGCCCGCACCGGGCCGCTCAGGTCGAGCCCACCCCTCTCCTGTAGGCCAGCCAAGCCCTTGCCGTCGCCGCGCGTCGGGTCGAGCCGGTCCCGGCAGCCATACTCGAAGCCCATCGGGACCAGCAGACCGTCGCCGAACGCGGCAGCAAGCCAGAGGGTGCGGATCGCGTGGCGCTTGAGCACCTCGTCGATCTCGACCTCGTGGGTCAGGCGCTTGTCGAAAGGCACCTCCGGAAAGGCGATCTCGTAGCCGATCGTCCGCTGCAGCTCCCGTTCCTCGGGCAGCCAGCCGCTCTGCAAGTCCCACCAGCAGACGGATGAGAACACGCCGTCGAATCCGACGGAACGGACGGCTTGGCGTGCCTCCGCTCTCGTTCCCGGCGTCCATGCGAGGAAGCGGGTGCCCGGGCTTCCTTCCCTCACCCTGGCCACCAGATGGCTCAGGGCTGTCGGCGGCACCCGCTCCCAATGCAGGCAGCGGAAGCCGGCGATGCCTGCGGCAGCGAGGGAGCCCAGCCGCTCGGCGAGCATCGAGATGTAGGGGTGATCTGCCGGGCTGGCCGGGTCGTAGGAGATGATCACGGCATCGCGATCGGCCGGGTCGCGGCGAGGGTCGAGCGCGCCGCGATGGGCGGGAGTGAGCCCGAGTTCCATGGCGAACGTGCTGTCCGCAGCCACCCGGTCGACGACGATGTCGAGCATCAGCGCGAGGCCGTGCGCGCGCGCCATCTCGACCAGCCGCGCCAGGCCGCTGGCCGCGTCGTCATGCCCCAGCGCCGGATGAAGTCGCCCCATGTCGTGGGGCAGGAAGAGGCTTTCACCGTGGCCGGGTGCGAATGGGGGGGCGGTCAGGACCGTGTCGAAGCCCAATCCTGCCGCATGCTCGAAGATGGTGTCCCAGGCATCGAGCGGCCCGACCAGCAGCGGATGCACGTAGTAGATCCGTGGCGCCGCATGACCGATGTCCTGGACCTGGAGCTCCTGCGGACGCGTGAGGAGGTCTTCTGCAGATGGCACGATATGGTCCCGTCGCTGTTCGGCCTGATCGGTCGGTGGCGGTCTTGCGACCGGCGGCAGTCGAGAAGCGATCACCTGGCCGGCATGGTTCCCTGAGAAAAAACACTGCGCGTCCGTCTTTGTTCCAGGTGCGCCCGTGTCCATGCGCTCGATCATGGCGAGGATCCGGACGGGCAGCCAGAACGTCGTCGCCAGCCAGGTCAGGTCCTTGCCGGTCGGCATGGCACTCGGGCGGGAGCCGGCGGCCGAATCTGCGCGAGAACCTCCCTTCTCGCCCTCGGACCATCGACCTCGCCACAAACACGAAGAGGCCGCAGTTACCTGCGGCCTCCCCTGTTTACCAATCAGCGTTGGGCTGATCAGAAGTCCATGTCGCCCATGCCGCCGCCGGGGCCACCGGCAGGCATCGGAGCGTCCTTCTTGGGCTTCTCGGCAATCATCGCCTCGGTGGTGATGAGCAGGCCGGCGACCGAGGCCGCATCCTGCAGTGCATGACGCACCACCTTCACCGGGTCGATGATGCCCTTCTTCACGAGGTCACCGTACTCGTGGGTCTGGGCGTCGAAGCCGAAGTTGGCGTCGCTGCTCTCGGAGATCTTGCCGATCACGATCGAGCCGTCGACACCGGCGTTCTCGGCGATCTGGCGGGCCGGAGCCTGCAGCGCCTTGCGCACGATCTCGACACCGACCTTCTGGTCGCTGTTGGCGGTCGTGATGTTGTCGAGGGCCTTGATCGCATAGAGGAGAGCCGTGCCGCCACCGGCGACCACACCCTCTTCGACCGCGGCGCGGGTCGCGTTCATCGCATCGTCGACGCGATCCTTGCGCTCCTTCACCTCGACCTCGGTCGCACCGCCGACGCGGATGACGGCCACGCCGCCAGCCAGCTTCGCGAGACGCTCCTGGAGCTTCTCACGATCGTAGTCGGAGGTGGTCTCCTCGATCTGCGCCTTGATCTGGGCAATGCGGCCCTGGATCTCGGTCTTGTCGCCGGCGCCGTCGACGATCGTGGTGTCTTCCTTGTTGATCACCACGCGCTTGGCCTTGCCAAGCATGTCGAGGTTCACGTTCTCGAGCTTGATGCCCAGGTCCTCGGACACGACCTGGCCGGAGGTCAGGATCGCGATGTCCTCGAGCATGGCCTTGCGACGGTCACCGAAGCCCGGCGCCTTGACGGCGGCGATCTTCAGGCCACCACGCAGCTTGTTCACGACCAGGGTCGCGAGCGCCTCGCCCTCGACGTCCTCGGCGATGATCAGCAGCGGACGGCCGCTCTGCACGACGGCTTCCAGGACCGGGAGCAGCGGCTGCAGGGTCGACAGCTTCTTCTCGTGGATGAGGATGTAGGGCTCCTCGAGGGTGGCCCGCATCTTCTCGCTGTCGGTGATGAAGTACGGCGAGAGGTAGCCGCGGTCGAACTGCATGCCCTCGACGACGTCAAGCTCGGTGTCGAGGCTCTTGGCCTCCTCGACCGTGATCACGCCCTCGTTGCCGACCTTCTGCATGGCCTCGGCCAGCATCTTGCCGATCTCAAGGTCACCGTTGGCCGAGATGGTGCCGACCTGGGCGATCTCTTCGCTGGTCGTCACCTTCTTGGAGCGGGACTTCAGGTCGGTCACGACGGCCTCGACGGCCAGGTCGATGCCGCGCTTGAGGTCCATCGGGTTCATGCCGGCGGCGACCGACTTGGCACCCTCGCGGACGATGGCGGCGGCCAGGACCGTGGCGGTCGTGGTGCCGTCACCGGCCATGTCGTTGGTCTTCGAGGCCACTTCGCGCACCATCTGGGCGCCCATGTTCTCGAACTTGTCGGAGAGCTCGATCTCCTTCGCGACCGTCACACCGTCCTTGGTGATGCGGGGCGCGCCGAAGCTCTTCTCGATCACGACGTTGCGGCCCTTGGGACCGAGCGTGACCTTCACGGCGTTGGCGAGGATCTCGACACCGCGCAGCATCTTGTTCCGTGCGTCGGTGGAGAACTTTACGTCTTTGGCTGCCATGGTCTTTTACCCGTAATTGTTGTTGGGATCACGAAGAAGAGGCTCAGGCGGCCTTCTTCAGCTCGCCACCGGCATCGTCGAGGATGCCCATGATGTCGCTTTCCTTCATGATCAGCAGGTCGTCGCCGTCGATCTTGACCTCGGTGCCGGACCACTTGCCGAACAGCACCTTGTCACCGACCTTCACGTCGAGCGGATTGATCTTGCCGCTCTCGTCGCGCGCACCCGGGCCGACCGCCACGATCTCGCCCTGCTGGGGCTTCTCCTTGGCGGTGTCGGGGATGATGATCCCGCCCTTGCTCTTCTCTTCACCTTCGAGGCGACGGACGACGACACGGTCGTGCAGGGGACGAAAGGCCATGCCAACGTTCTCCATTCTAGAGCTGAACCAGCTTGTCAGCACTCTCGGGCAGTGAGTGCTAACGGTCGGCAGTCAGGTAGAGAAACTGCGTGCAGGATGCAAGGGGGTTGCATGCAAAATTGGCAGCACTCAGGCCGGGTTGCTGCTAACTATCTGATTCGGAAAGATAAATCAGCATTGGTGGCTTGACGTCAAGCTTGACGACGGCAGAGTGGCAAGGGTCGTGCCGGCGGCGGTCGCCGGCCTCCATGCCAGGACCCACGGACCATGCCCGGCAAAGAGACTTCGCCCCTCGAGTTGCAGCTGAGGGGCTACCGCGTCGCCACCGCCGAGATCCTCTACCGCCTGCCTGATCACCCAAGCCTTCTACAGACGTTCATTTGGCAGCATTATGACATCGCGCCGCGCTATCCCGAGCTGCGCAAGTTCCTGACCTTCTGGGAAAAGAACATTGAAGGCCCGCTGGTCGGCGTGCGGGTGGGGCGCAGCGAGCTGATCAAGCCACAGGCCTGGCGCAATGGACTGGAGTTCCAGGTCCACTGACTAAAACGACCCAGGAGTCGGGCAGCCTGCCCGTCCGCTCGCTGGCCATGCACCTGAAGTCGGAGTGACGTTCACCCGATCTTCACTGGCCGGCGCCATGATCGCGGCACCTGGTCACGTCGCCTTGGCGGCACGATGGTGGGATGATCTCGCCGTCCGGCTGCCTTTGTCGGCATGCCCCCTCCCGAAGGCACGATGACCGCGCCATCTTCGACGACATGGTCGCTCGCCTGGTCCGGCAGCGGCGACATGCTGTTTCGCTATGTCGCTGCCGGTGGCTTGCTTCTGGCGGCGGCGCCGGTCCTGGGCGCCGTGCTGCCGGGGGCGCCGCCGGTCCTCGACCTCGCCGCCCACTTCCTGGTCCCGTCACTGCTGCTGTCGGCACTGCTCTCGGTCACCGGCCTCCTGGTCCGGCAGGCCCGCATCACGGCGGCGGCCTCGATCCTGCTCGCCATGGGCGCCTTCGTGCTGCTGCCGCATGCCTTGCCTGCCGGCCGGCAAGGCGGCTGGGGTGATGCGGTGGCGGTCATGCCAGACCGGGTGCCGGCGCTGAAGGTCTATTTCCACAATATCTGGTCGAACAACCGGCGGAGCGAGGACCTCGTCGCCGCTTCGGTCGCGAGCGGTGCCGACGTCGTGGTGATGGCCGAAACGACGTCATGGCGAAAGCGCTTCTTCGGGCCGCTCGCCAGTGAATACCCGCACGGTATCGCCTGCACAGCCCGGGACGAATGCGACCTGACCCTGTTCTCCCGGTTGCCCCTGGCCGACCGCATGGTCTTCCACGACCGGATCAGCGGTGCCCGCGGGATCGCGGCGACCTTGGGCGATGTCTCGACGGGGCAGGTCAGGATCGTCGGGGTGCATCTCGGACGACCGATACCGCCGGATGGCCAGAGCCGGCAATTCCTCCAGGTCCAGGCCTTGTTGCGCTCCGACCTGTTCCGCCCGGACCTGCCGACCCTTCTCGTCGGGGATTTCAATGCAGTGCCGTGGGGGCAGGTGGTGCAGAGCCTGGCGCGTGGTCTACGCCTGCAGCCGGCCGGCGGGATCGAGGGCAGCTGGCCGGACTTCCTGCCCATGCCCCTGCGCATCCGCATCGACCAGGCCCTGCTCTCGCCTGGGATTGCGGTGACCAGCCAGTCGCTGGGGCCCGCCCACGGGTCCGACCATCGGTCCCTGTCCATCTCGATCGGCCCGTCGCACTGATGGAAGTTCCTGCTACGATCACCGGTGCAACAAGATGAAGTAGTACGCACTGTAGTATGCCCGCACCTCTTTGCAGGGGCTCTGGTTCCTGTTAGCAGGCTGACGCTCGCCGTTCGCTGGCCCAGTGTCTTCGTCGACGATCAAGCAATCCGACCTCATGGATGTCGGCGGTGCCAAGGTCGCGGGCAGCCGATTGAACGATACGCCTCACAACGGAAGACCTGTCGATGTCCAATAGCCCCGCTGGGCCTGAAGCGGTCGTCCCTCCCGGACGTGCCTTGAGCGGAACCATCGGCAACGACAGCCTGCCCGGAGGTGTCGGCAATGACTATATCCGCGGGCTGGCCGGGGCGGACGTGCTTCAAGGTGGCGGTGGTGACGACACCATCGTCGGCGACGAGGGCAATGACCTGCTCATCGGGGGAGTGGGCGACGACTTCATCAGCGGCGGCGCCGGGGACGACCGGTTCTACGGCGAAGCCGGCCGCGACGTATACGATGGCGGCGAAGGCAGGGACTTTCTCGACTATTCCCGCGAGCGCGCTGCGGTCCAGGTGAACCTCGGCGCCAACGCGGCGGTGGACGGTTCGGGCGGAACCGACAGTGTCAGCAATGTCGAGGTGGTGATCGGCTCGGCGTTCAACGATTCGCTCCTGGGTTCCGCCCGGGACGAAGTGCTGGTCATCAACAGGGGCGGCAATGATCTGGCTGATGGCGGCGGCGGCAACGATACGCTGAACCTGTTCACGACCGTCGATCTCTTCATCGACCTGGGCGCACAGACCTACGAATTCGGCATCTACAACGGGACGGTCCGCAACTTCGAGCACGTCATCGCCGGTAGCGGCTCGGACGATGTGTGGGGGTCGGCCGCCGCCGAGTTCGTCAACGCCAATGGCGGGGACGATTTCGTGCAGACAGGCGCCGGGAACGACCGCGCCGATGGCGCAGCCGGCAACGACGTCCTGTTTGGGGAAGACGGCAGCGACACGCTGGTGGGAGGTCCCGGCAGTGACGAGATCCAGGGCGGTACCGGCGACGATACGCTGATCGGGCAGATCGACGACGACTGGCTGTACGGGGGCGACGGCGCCGACCGCATGTTCGGCGGGCTCGGCAACGACACCCTGTTCGGCGACGGCGGCAACGACCGCCTGGTCGGCGAGGACGGCAACGATCAGCTCTACGGTGGCGACGGCAGCGACGTGCTGACCGGCGGAGCCGGGGCGGACGAGTTCATCCGCTACACCGATGGCGGCGTCGACATCATCACCGACTTTGGGATCGGCGCCGACCATCTGTTCGTGCTGGCCGAGACCGTGTCGAGCTTTTCCGCATTCAAGGCGCTGGCCCGCCAAGCTGGAGCCGACGTCCAGGTCACGTTCGGCAGCGGCCAGTCGATCCTGTTCCAGAACCTGGGCCTGAACGAGTTGACCACCGCCAACGTGACGGTCGGCTGACACAGGTCGACCGGCCGACGCCATCGGAACCGGTGCGCCCTGCGGGTCCAATGGCGTTCTTCGGCCTGTGCGTCTGGACTGCGGGCCGCGTCTCCGGGCGCCCGATCAGCCTTGGGGCTTGAACACGGTGGCGGCGGGCGTCATGACCATCGCGGTATCGAAGCCCTGAGGAAGAAGCCCGATGGCCGCCGTTCGTCCGCGCCGCTCCGTGCTCTACATGCCCGGCAGCAATGCCCGCGCGCTGGAGAAAGCCAAGACCCTGGCCGCCGATGCGCTGATCCTCGACCTGGAGGACAGCGTGGCACCCGACGCCAAGGATGCGGCGCGCGCCCTGGTTGCCCAGAGCGTCGCTGCCGGCGGCTATGGTCATCGAGAGCTGATCGTTCGGGTGAACGGGCTCGACACGCCCTGGGGCCATGCGGATCTGGTCGACGCAGCAACCATGGGGGCCGACGGCGTCCTTCTGCCGAAGGTCTCCGACGTCGAGTTGGTCCGCCGCGCGGTGGACATCCTGGATGGTGCCGGTGGTGCTCCCGACCTGCCGATCTGGTGCATGATGGAGACCGCCCGCGCGATGTTTCGGGCGGACCAGATCGCGGATCATCCCAGGGTCGACTGCCTGGTGATGGGCACCTCGGACCTAGCCAAGGAACTGCACGCTGCGCATACGCCCCTGCGCCTGCCGATGATCACGTCGCTGGGGTTGTGCCTGCTTGCCGCGCGTGCCGCCGGCGTTTCAATCCTGGACGGCGTCAGCCTCGACCTGCAGGACGAGGATGGGTTTAGGGATGCTTGTATCCAAGGTGCAGAGTTGGGCTTCGACGGGAAGACCGTGATCCACCCCAAGCAGCTTGAGGCCGCCAACGCCGCCTTCGCGCCCTCGCCGGAAGCCGTCGACCGCGCGCACAAGATGATCGCGGCATTCGAAGAGGCTCGCGCCGCCGGCAAGGGCGTGGTCGTGGTCGACGGCAAGCTCGTCGAGAACCTTCATGTCGCCGAGGCCAAGCGGCTGGTGGCGCTGGCTGACGCGATCGCGTCGGCCGCCGGCTAGCGCCGCCGTTGGGGGAGCCGGGCTCAGCCGGGCAGCACCGCCTCGCAGATCGCACGAAGGTGGCGATGGTCGGTGCCGCAGCAGCCACCCATCACGCAGAGGCGGCGGAGCTGGTCGCGCATCCGGCGGTAGTCCTGGGCGAGGGCCTTGGGATCGCCGATGTCGAGCTCGGTGGCCTCGTCCAGCTCGGCGTGGCTGCGCGCCGACGCGTTGGCACGGATCCCGCCGATCCGGTCGAGCCACTGGCCGCCATCCTCAAGCACGTGCCGGAAGTGGCTGGGATGGGCGCAGTTGATCATGTAGTAGACGGGAGAGCCGCCCGTGGCGTCGTCGACCGTGGCGACCGCGTCCCTCAGCTGCTGCCCCGACGGCAGGCGTCCATCGGTTTCCACGGTGAACGACAGGACCAGCGGCAGGTCGACATCCGCGGCTGCCCTGGCGATGCCGAGCGCCTCCTCCGCATAGTTCAAGGTGACCGCGCTCACCATGTCCGCCTCCGTCTCGGCGAAGGTCGCGATCTGGGCATGGTGGTAGCTGCGCGCGTCCTCCGCGGTCATGCGGCTGTCGGGCCGGTAGCCGTCCCCGCGCGGGCCGACAATCCCACTGATCACCAGCGGTGCCGGATGGTCCGCCTCGTCGCGGATCGCTTCCAGCAGGGCCACTGCCCGGCGGTTCACGCTCGCCAGGGCCGTGGGGCCGTAGCCCAGCAGCTTCGCCCAGTCTGCATTGGCGCGCCAGGTCGGCGTATCCAGAATGAAGCCGAGCCCACGTTCCCGTGCGATCTCCAGGTAGGGGCGGTAGTAGCTGCGCAGCCTTTCCTGTCCCTGCTCGTCCACGACCAGGGGAAATGAGGCGAACATCGGCAGTGGGACGTTCTCCAGGAAGACGAGGGTCGTCTCCAGTCCCCCATCGGTCAGGAACAGGCCTTCCCGCATCTGCGGCAGATCATGGCGAAACCGCGGCATCGTCGTCCTCCCATCGGTCCAGTCGACGCAACCTTTAGCTGCGGCTGGTCATCTGGCTGTGTCGGACATCACAGCCGGTTCCGACGCTCCTTCAGCCGCCTCCGCCAAGATCTGCATGCGCCCGCGCCAGCGCGGCCAGCAGACTTTCGACCTGCCCCTTGTCCAGGTCGCGCACGATGAACACGAGCCGGGTGTCGCGGTCGTCCGAAGGCCATCGGTCCAGCGTGACCGGCGGGTGCATCACGTGCTGGACGGCGTGGAACACAAGCGGCCGGTCCGGCTCCTCGGCGATGTGGACGATGCCTTTGACCCGCAGCAGATCGGCGCCGCGCTGCGCCGTCAGAAGGTCCAGGAAGAGCGAGAAGGCCGCCGCCGGAATGGGCTCGGCCATCCGGATCGCGAAGGCGCGGATGTGCTCGTCGTGCCGGTTGACGTTGTGCGGGTCCTGTCCTGCACCGGCATCATGGCGGTGCGCATGATCGTGCGCATGCCCATGGTGGTGATCATGATCTCCATGCTGGTGACCATGATGATGGCCATGCGGGCCGCCATACGCCTCTTCCGCCAGCCAGCGCTGCACGTCCACGGACTTGGTACGCGCATCATAGAGACCGGCATCCAGGAGTTGGCCAGGATCGATCCGGCCATGCTCCACCGGGAAGATCGGCGCCGCCGGGTTCAGGCGCCGCAGCCGTTCCGCCAGCGCATCCGTCGCCGCCTTGCTGGCGAGGTCGGCCTTGGTAAGCACGATCCGGTCGGCGACCGCAGCCTGCTTCACCGCCTCCTCGTGCCGGTCCAGCGTGTCGGCGCCGTTCACCGCATCGACAAGCGTGATCACGCCTTCGAGCCGGAAGAAGTGGTCGATCGCGGCATCCTGCATCAGGGTCTGCAGGATCGGGGCGGGATCAGCCAGGCCGGTCGTCTCGATCACGACCCGCTTGAACGGCCGGACCCGGCCATCCTTCATCCGGCCGTACAGGTCGTGCATCGTCCTCACCAGGTCGCCGCGCACGGTGCAGCACAGGCAGCCCGACGACAGCGTCACGATCCCTTCCTCGCCACCCGTCTCGACCAGATCGTGGTCCAGCCCGATTTCGCCGAACTCGTTGATGATGACCGCCGTGTTGGCCATATCTGGCGAGGCGAGCATTCGCGACAGCAGGGTCGTCTTGCCGGCGCCGAGAAAGCCCGTCAGCACCGTCACCGGCAGCTTCTGCTCCGGCCCCGGGATGTCCACTTGCATCTGGCCCTACCCATGTTGCCCGCGCGGCAGGATGATCTTTGCCCCAGCCGCGCAGCTTCACGACCACCCGGAGCCCGTCCCGTCAATGGCCGGCGCGCCGTCTCGGCCGGGATCCGGCGGCGGAATGGCCGGGAGCCACGTTGACACCGATGCGGCGCATCCTAGGTTGCGCAGGCAACGGACCATTGCAATGAACCATTAATGTCTTTGCGCGATAACGGGCACGCGCGGACATCGGAGGATGCAGTCTTGCAGCCAAGCCGGCCCATTTCGCCGCATCTACAGATCTACCGCTGGTATGCCAGCATGATCATGTCGATCATGAATCGCGCCACTGGCCTCGCCTTGACGGTGGCGGTCATCGGCTTGGCCGTCTGGCTGTTGTGCCTGGCGTCCGGCCCGCGCGCGTTCGCGGCTGTCCAGTCGTTCCTGGGTAGCTGGTTCGGTATTCTCGTCCTGTTCGGTTTCACGATCGTCTGGGCCTACCATATGTTGAACGGGATCCGGCACCTGGCCTGGGACGCAGGCTACGGCTTCCATCCCAAAGAGTTTCGGCGAACCGGCATCGCCGTGTTGATCGGTACGGCCGCCACCACCGTGCTGGTGTGGCTCGCCGTGCTGATCGTCGCCTGAGGAGGCCGGCTGATGGCATCATCGTTTCGTACGCCGCTCGCCCGGGCCCGTGGCCTCGGTTCAGCCAAGGCGGGCGTCAGCCACTGGAAGCTCCAGCGGATCACGTCGGTTTCCGAGCTCATCCTGGAGATCTGGTTCGTCGTCCAGCTCGTAAGAATGGTGGGATCGAGCTACGACGAATGGGTCAACTGGTTCACCTCGCCGATCAATGCGAGCGTGATGGCCGTGTGGATGGTCTCGCTGTTCTACCATACCAAGCTCGGGGTGCAGGTAGTCATCGAGGACTATGTGCATGGCCGCGCGATGAAGATCGCCGCACTCCTGGCCCTGAATCTCGTGGCGGTCGGCCTGGCTGGCGCCTCGCTGGTCTCCATCATCACTATTTCCCTGCGGGGCTGAGCCCATGAGCACTCCTGCCTACCCGATTACCGAGCATACCTACGACGCCGTGGTCGTCGGCGCTGGTGGTGCCGGCCTGCGCGCGGCGGTGGGCATGGTGGAGGCAGGCCTGAAGGTCGCCTGCGTCACCAAGGTCTACCCGACCCGTTCCCACACCGTGGCGGCCCAGGGCGGCATCAACGCCGCGCTCGGCAACATGAACCAGGACGACTGGCGCTACCACATGTACGACACCGTCAAGGGGTCGGACTGGCTGGGTGACCAGGACGCGATCGAGTACATGACCAAGAACGCACCGGCGTCGGTCATCGAACTCGAGCATTACGGCGTGCCGTTCTCGCGCACGCCGGAAGGCAAGATCTATCAGCGCGCCTTTGGCGGGCAGTCGGTCGAGTTCGGCAAGTCGCAGGCCTACCGCACCTGTGCTGCAGCCGACCGGACCGGCCACGTCATCCTGCACACGCTCTACCAGCAGGCGCTCAAGAACAAGGTCCAGTTCTTCAGCGAGTTCTTCGCGCTCGACCTGCTGATGGACGACGAGGGGGCCTGTCGCGGCATCATGGCGATGCGGATCGCCGACGGCACGATCCATCGGTTCCGTAGCCAGCTGACCTGCCTGGCGACTGGCGGCTACGGCCGCGTCTACTTCTCCGCAACCTCGGCCCATACCTGCACCGGCGACGGCAACGCGATGGTGCTCCGGGCCGGCTTGCCGCTCCAGGACCTGGAATTCGTCCAGTTCCATCCCTCCGGGATCTATGGCGCCGGCTGCCTGATCACCGAGGGTGCCCGTGGCGAAGGTGGCTACCTGACCAATGCCGAGGGCGAGCGCTTCATGGAGCGCTATGCACCGTCGGCCAAGGACCTCGCCTCGCGCGACGTGGTCAGCCGGGCCATGACGATCGAGATCAACGAGGGACGCGGCTGTGGTCCGGACAAGGGCTATATCGAGCTGCACCTCGAGCATCTTGATCCGAAGCTGCTGCAGGAGCGCCTGCCGGGCATCTCGGAAACCGCGCGGGTGTTTGCCGGCGTCGACGTGACCAAGCAACCGATCCCCGTGGTGCCGACCTGCCACTACAACATGGGCGGCATTCCGACGAACTGGCAGACCGAGGTGGTGACCCGCAAGGGCGACGACGCGAACCATCCGGTGCCGGGCCTGATGGCGGTGGGCGAGGCCGCTTGCACGTCCGTGCACGGCGCCAACCGGCTGGGCGGCAACTCGCTGATCGACCTCGTGGTGTTCGGTCGTGCCGCCGCCCACCGGGCGGCCGAGCTGATCACGCCGGGGGCGGCACATAAGCCGCTGCCCAAGGACAATGCCGACTTGGCGTTGAGCCGGCTCGACAGGATGCGCCACGCGTCGGGTTCCCAGCCGACCGGCCAGGTTCGCCTGAACATGCAGCGCACGATGCAGCGCCACGCTTCCGTGTTCCGCGACGGTCCGATCCTGGAGGACGGCTGCGCCAAGATCAGCGAGGTGGCGGCCAGCCTTGCCGACATCCGGATCGAGGACCGCTCGATGGTCTGGAACAGCGATCTGGTGGAGGCGCTCGAGCTCGAGAACCTCATGCTGCAGGCCGTGGCCACCATCGAATCGGCGCGCTTCCGCACGGAGAGCCGGGGCGCCCATGCGCGCGAGGACTATCCCGAACGCGACGACGAGAACTGGCTCAAGCACAGCATCGTCTGGATGGACGGGCAGTATCGCGCCACGATCGGCGACCGGCCAGTGCATCTCAACACGCTCAGCAACGAGGTGGAGCCCGTGAAGCTTGCCAAGCGCGTGTATTGAGGGCGCGGGCACGCCTGCCGGCTGGCTGCGGTCGATGACCCGCTGCCAAGGCCGCATGCACCATCATGCTTTTCTGTCGCATCGTGCTGCGGAGTCGCGGGCGCAGCACGTCGATCCATGCCGCGGTTTCTCGGGCACCGCGTCCTGCGGGTGAGCCGGGACAGGAACTCCAATGGCCGAATTCAATCTTCCGAAGAACTCCCGCCCGGTCGAGGGCAAGACGTTCAAGGCAGCGCCGGACGCCAAGAACATCAAGGAGTTCCGCATCTATCGCTATGATCCGGAATGGGGCACGAATCCCCGGATCGATACGTTCCAGCTGGACCGTGCGGACTGCGGCCCGATGGTCCTGGACGCGCTCATCAAGATCAAGGGCGAGATCGACGGCACGCTGACCTTCCGCCGGTCATGCCGCGAGGGCATCTGCGGCTCCTGCTCAATGAACATCGACGGCGAGAACACGCTGGCCTGCCAGAAGGCCATCGACGACTGCAAGGGCGCAGTAAAGATCTACCCGCTTCCACACATGGAGGTGGTCAAGGATCTGGTCGTCGACTTCACCCACTTCTGGGCGCAGTACGAATCGATCCAGCCCTGGATCAAGACCGAGAGCCCGGAGCCGGCGCGCGAGCGGACCCAGTCGGTCGAGGAGCGCGAGAAGCTCGACGGCCTCTACGACTGCATCCTGTGCGCCTGCTGCACCAGCTCCTGCCCGTCCTACTGGTGGAACGGCGAGAAATATCTGGGTCCGGCCGTGCTGCTCCAGGCCCACCGCTGGATCGCCGACAGCCGTGACGAAGCGACCGGCGAGCGCCTGGACGATCTGGAAGATCCGTTCAAGCTCTATCGCTGCCACACCATCATGAACTGTGCCAACACCTGCCCGAAGGGGCTGAACCCGGCCAAGGCGATCAGCGAGATCAAGAAACTAATGGTTGAAAGAACCCTGTGACCGTTCACGGACAATCTTCTTGTTCGCTCGCTGAAATCGAATAAGATCGGATCATACGAAGAGGCAAAAGCCCACACACGCAGGTCCGAGTTGAAAGGGAGGTGCAAGCCTCCCTTTTGTTTTTTGATTTTTTGGCGGGCCTGCAACAGGCGCAGAGTGTCTGCTGTCGCATCTTCCGCCAGCCCCGCCTCTTTCAGTTTTGCATGTGTGCACCCTGCGCAGGATGCCTCGTTCGGCTTGAACGTGATCGACAATCGCAGGTTACAGGCGACGGTCCTGCCAGGCTGGGGCAAGTTCCCGTGCATGGCGTTGTGCTGGATCTCGCAATAGCTGTCTCCCGCACTTGAACGACGTCTTCCCGTCTGTTGTCAGGTCCGCCATCACTGCTTGAACCTGGCTGCATGAACCGGCTCCCTCTGGGCATCCAGCCGCCCGTAACACGTCGCTTTTGCTCGAACGGACGCTATCCTGGCGGATCGAGCGATCACATCTGCATGTCGCAGTTACAGAAGGCCACATTAACCACGCGAGCGCAGCCTTCCTGCCTTCTGTCGGATGCGGGGTTGGATCAATGGCGGTCCCGCCCCCCGCTCTGTATGCATGATGAGCTTTTCCCTTCGCATGGGCTTCAGTACGCCTGTGGCAAGTTCGGCTTCTCGCGGTCAGCGTCTTGCAGAGCTTGGCCGGGACGTCCGGCCTGAGACAGGATCTTTCCCAGCCGGAACGGCAGACGGCCCACCCTCGGCCCCGGTAACCTGCTGCACGCCTTGATCAAAGGTTCGTCACGAGCAGAGCGCCTAAGGCTACTGGCCAGGCTAGATGTCTGGATGCCCAGGATCGGGCGATTCCTCGTGGCCTGCTGCGAGGTCCAGGGCGATCAGCGGTCACAGCCGCTGGCCTCGACCTCCCATGGTCAACCGTACGCTCCGGGGTCAGGGTGGTGATGCTCGATTCTGAAGCCTGCCACGTCAGCCTTGCCCTCTTCACAGATGACCCAGAATGGCGCCCGCCATCGCAGCACCTGAGGACCGGAAAGGCGGACGACCTGGATGCCTGACGCGGTTCTCCGACCTGCCCGGCACAGGCCATGCCGGCGCCGTCTACCGGCGGCGTCCATCCAGCAAGTGGTTCACTCGCGTCTCGGAGACCGATTGATGGTAAGCATCAGGCAGTGACTACCTCGTGCAGGAGCGCAGCGGCATTGGCTGTGGTGGCGGGAACAAGCCCGGCTGATGGCCGAGACCATGAACAGCCTGCCCCGGCACCGAGCTGGTTCCGGGACATTGTTGGGATCAGGCGCGTTGGGCGATCGGAACATATGCTTGGCGCTTTGATGGTCTTGAGCGTGTGCGCCAGGCGGGAGGAACGGGCTGATGCTGTCCATCCATCCCAACGCCCGCACCACCC
>JAESGR010000567.1_pt1 | contig 21894 bp, 19 predicted proteins | sample 9269771 | NCBI WGS metagenome assembly JAESGR01 (sample SAMN15739572, study PRJNA653492) | algae metagenome | isolation source: Chroococcus sp. CMT-3BRIN-NPC107 and co-occurring heterotrophs from well... | place: USA: Clark Mountains Wilderness, California | collected 2010-04-18 | reverse complement strand
GGGATACCTTTGTCATTTAATTTTTTGATTAACGTCAGACCATCCATCTCTGGCATCCGAATATCAACCAACACTATATCTATTTTCAGCCCAGAAGCCAGTTTCTCGAAAGCTTCCTTACCATTGGTAGCGTAATGAAATTCGTACAAACCTTCCTTAATTTGTAAATCAAAAAAGTGATTAATTACTCGCTTAAAAAGTATTTCGTCATCGGCAATTAAAATTTTGATGGTCATAGGTCAATTTTTGAGGAATAAATAAAGTAAAATCTAATTCACTATCGAAGTCTTCAGTTTTGCCAAGAGCTAATATCAAACAGGCTGATTGACCGCAAACTTTAAAGATCGCCCTATTATTTCATGAACTTTTACTTACTCATGGCTTGCACAAGTTCAATGTGTTTATGCTGGAATTATCCTATCTTAGCAAAGATGTCTGCTAGTGCAGTAGACTACAAGCAATCTAGAAAAGTTATTGCCCAAACTCCTTCTATTCCATTAGGAACTCTCGAAGAACAACCTATACCACCACCTTTACCCAGCACGCTACCAACTCCTAATCCCTCACCCCTACTTATACCCAAGAAATCGCCTATTTCCCCTCAAATAGATCCTGGAATAAGCACGAAGATTAAAGTGCAGAGAGTTGAAGTAGAGGGTAGTACAGTCTTCTCCCAAGAAGAATTAGCCAATGCTGTAGATTCCTTTGTAGGAAAAGAGCTAAATTACGAGCAACTATTAGAAATCCGAACGGCGATAAATCAGTTGTATGTTAGTAATGGTTATGAAACCTCTGGCTCATTTCTCCCTGCCCAAAACATTGATAATGGCGTAATTCAAGTTCAAGTAGTGGAAGGAGAGCTTGAAAGAGTTGATATTAGAGGACTAAAACGGCTAAGGGAGAGTTACGTGCGCTCTCGTATTCGCCTTGCAACTTCAACTCCTTTGAACATTCCTCAATTAGAAATAGGCTTGCAACTACTGCAAAACAATCCGCTCTTTAGTCAAGTGGAAGCGGAATTAACCGCCGGGACAGAACCAGGGAAAAATGTTTTAATCTTGAATTTAAAAGAAGCGCAAGCAATCGATGCTGCTTTAATAATTGATAACAAGGAAGTTCCCAGCGTCGGCTCTCTTGGTGCAACTGCCGCATTGAGCCATAGTAACTTATTAGGTTTCGGCGATCGCCTTAGTGCGGAAGTAAATGTCACGAGTGGAGTAAATAGTTATGGTGCAAGTTATGTCATGCCTGTCAATTCACGGAATGGTACGATTGGCTTTCGCTACAGCAACGGTAGAAATAGAGTTACCGAACAGCCGTTCGCGCCTCTTGAGATTACAGGTCGCGCCCAAACTTATACTATTGACTTTTACCAACCAATAATTTTTACTCCAAGAGAGGAACTGGCGCTTAGTTTATCTGCCCAGTTACGTCGCAGCCGGACGTTTTTGTTAGATGACGAACCGTTTTCTTTTACTGAAGGACCGGAAAACGGAAAATCGAAGGTTAGCGTTTTGCGCTTTAGCACCGATTGGCTTAATCGCCGTAGCCCCAATACAGTATTAGCTGCCAGGTCTATCTTTAGCTTGGGTTTGGGAGTATTTGATGCCACTGTTAATAATACGGGTACAGATGGGCGATTTTTCAGTTGGCTAGGGCAATTTCAGTATGTACGAGCAATAAATAGCCAAAGAGATGCCGTAGTGATTGGTCGCGTGGCGGCTCAACTTACACCAGACTCGCTGTTACCTCTAGAACAATTTTATATTGGTGGCGTTGAGACAGTTCGAGGTTACAGAACCAGCCAACGAGTAGGGGACAATGGGATTGCTGGCACTATAGAACTACGTTTGCCCATTGTCCGAGATCCTGGGGGCTTTGGGCTGCTCCAGATTGTCCCTTTTATGGATGCAGGAACAATCTGGAGCAACGGCATTGATGAAGCAAACTCTGCGAATGGGACGCTTTTGAGTACAGGACTAGGATTGCGGTGGCAGTTGAATGACTCTTTCTCAGCTAGTTTGGATTGGGGTATCCCACTCATCTCTATCGAGCGGCAAGGCAATTCCCTTCAGGACAATGGAATTTCTTTCTCCGTCAGGGTTGAACCATTTTAAAGTCACAATGACTTTCAATTGTGATTGTTTTCAGCACTGCGCTCCGCGCAATCGCACTTCTAACCATTTGTTTGTTCTGTTTTACAAATCAAAGCTTCAGAATTAGCTACTTCTGCCTGCTGCCCCGTTCTAAGCAAACCGCGACCATCGGCTGTAACAATCAAGGTTTGCGCTTCTACAATCGGATCTCCTGGCTGCCATTTCTTAGGTGTGGCTTCTATTTGGTTGGAGCTATTAGGTGATGACGAACTTTGATAAGTAGTGTTTTCTGGTTCATCCCATCTCTCAATCCCAGAGTAAGGATTAATTGGTAAACCGCCAGAACCTGTGACAACAAAACTGCCTTGTTGGAAGTGGCGACGAGTTAGACAACTACCTTCTAATACTTGTTCTGGAGTGACTAGATCATTTTTTAGGGGCGTAAGACTGTTGCTAACATCAAATCCTAGCACTTGGGTTTGCACTACACCATCAACTCCAAACCTGGAGCTTGCGTCAATCTCGCTATCTGAAGATGAAAATAAGCCTTGAGTGGAAATTTGAATGTTGCCGCCATTTCCTTCAAAAGCTCTGGCAGTAATATCACTATTATCTAAAGTAACTAATGTGCCAGTGTCAATCGTAATATTACCACCATCTCCACCACTGCCTGTAATACCAGCCGTAGTGGATATGCGACTGAGATTATGCAGCGATAGGTTTTGAGATTTTAAGTCAATATCTCCACCGCTACCTGAATTACTTTCAGTTAGAATGCTTGACAAACTTGTAAGTTGAACAGAACGAGCATTAATATCTAAGTTACCTGCATTCCCCGTCCCGGCGCTACTTGCCGTCACTGTAGCCCCATCTTTAACAATAAACCTTTCGCTTTGAATAGTTAAATTTCCTGCATCAGTGCTGCCATTAGTTCGGGTTGTTAATCGACTTGGGTTTTTACCGTCGGTCGAAGTTCCACTCAAAATGATTGTGTCTGTTGCCACTACGCTGATATCACCTGCTTTTCCACTACCAAACGTAGCAGAGGAGACAAGTGCGCCATCAGCAATTGTTAGCCGTTTAGTTTCAATGGATAAATCCCCACCCTCTCCTATAGCGCCTGGATTGACTGCTGTTGATATTGCACTACCAAATCGATTAGATAAGGGTGAAGTCCCAATGAGTGTTATTGACTCGGTTGCTTTTACCCTTAAATTACCCGCAGAACCGAAGCCAAGAGTTCCCGTAAATATCTGCGCTCCGTCAGTCATGGTTAGCTGTTTAGTTTCGATTGATAAATCGCCACTATTACCTGTAGCTCCCGGATTAACGGATGTAAATATACCACTATTGACAAAATTATTAGCTGGCAAAATACCAGCTAATACTATTGAGTTTGCTTTTATTGTTAAATTACCTGCCGAGCCTGCATCGAAAGTTCCAGTAATTATTTGTGCGCCATCTAATAGATTTAACTCCTTCGTTTCAATCGTTAAGCTACTTCCGTTTCCTGTAGCTTCTGGATAAACTGCTGCCGTTAGACCGCTACTGAGATTAGGGTCATCAGAGCCACCTATTAAATTTATCGATTCTACTGTAAATATGTTTATCGCTCCTCCCGATGAAGATCCTAATGTACTAGCTTCAATCTGAGAACCATCTTGGAGCGTTAGCGTCTTGGCACTTAGCTGAATATTACCGCTACCTTCTCCACTTACATCAATGACTGCTGTGTTTACAAGTGAAATATCTCGAAAATTACTAACGCTACTATGATCTAAGTCCCAACCTTTGCTTACTGGTACTAAACCAACCTCACTATTACTATCAACACTACTTAAAGCAACCTGACCACCAGCAGTTTTAATTGTTGCACCGGAGAGTAATAAATCTCCTCCAACTAAAGCTAAAGTTTTATTAGGGCGAACTTGTAAGCCAGAGTTAGTATCAATTAACTCTGGCGTTTTTCTAAGCCCTTGTCCGTTACCAAGAACCTGAATACTTTTCGGATCTAATCCAAATTGCAAACCGATAGGTACGCTAAAAGTTAATAGGGGTGTAGTCTGATTTTGGGCAGTAAACTGAACACCATCAGCGAAATTAATATTACTTGCTGTACTTCCTAGAAAAGAACCTTTAATATCTAGAGTCGCATTTGAACCAAAGACAATCCCATGAGGATTAATGAGAAAAAGATCGGCATTCCCCAATACTCCAACCTTCCCCAACACCTGAGACGCATTCCCTCCTGTTACTCGGCTAAATATAGATTCAATGCCTGTAGGATTAGTGAAATAAGCACCCCTCCCTTCTCCAATATTAAATTCTTGGAAACTATGAAAAAGATTAGTTCCTCTGATTGCTCCACCATCAATAACATCGCTTTGTGTGCCACTAATACTAACATTATTGTTTACTGTAGAACTTTCAGCACCTAAAGTATTATCAGGAGTGATTTGAGCCAAAGCGCCATTTCCAAAGATGGAAATATTACTGATAGCTACCGCAGTGTAAGTTATATTTTGCCAAAGTGTAGTTGAATTCAATTTAGGCATATGTTAAGTTTGTGGTAGCTCAAATACTGAATTTAATTACCTTTCACCTGCGTTAATTTAATTTGCGTAAAATCAAATTGCGCTTCAAATTTACTACCGTCTTCAGTATGCTCAACAACCTGACGAGTTGGTAGGTAATAGTTGCCAACTTTTTTATAACTATCAGAGGAAATTTCTGAGCCTATAAGTTGATTTGTTTTAGCGTCACGGAAAGTTGATTGATATTGAGTTGCTATGTATCCTTCTGGTGTTGTTTGAGTCTCTAAAGTTTTGACCACAACAGCATGAGGACCTAGCAAACGACTTACTTGAACAATTTGATTGTTGGCTACTTGATAGCGGGCTGCGGCTTTTCCTCCTTCCTCAACAATTTCCATTACTCCGCTCTTATTTGCTGAATCAAACTTAAAAGTTTTGTTTTTATGAGTAACTTCAAAAGGGGAACGCTTTCGGTGTACGGCAAGCATCAATAGCTGGTTTTTTATTGTTTGACTTGCTTCCTTTTCTTGAATGCCAGTAACTTCTACGCTCAAGTCTGGGTTAACGCGGACAGAGCCTGTGTATTTATCTTTACCTTGCTTAAAATCCACTACTGCTGTATAACCGGGAAATTTATCGTCCCAGGTGTATCGGTTTTGATAGGCATTGCGGAAAGTTTCTTGTGCAGATAACTCTACTGCTGTTTGTGATATTACGAGAGGGTTATTAGTAAAGCGCGCTCGATCCAAGGCTTCCACTCTTAAATGAAAACTAGATAAAATCAAGACTACTGAAACACTACATCCGACTTGGTACTTGAGTTGTTGCAACATACTAGCTTTAATCATGGAACTTAGAACTGTTTTTTTGTTTTGTATTTTAACTGTTGACTAAAATAAACGATGACCAAATAGCTGGATGACTACTAGGGTCGGAAATTAACTTTGTCTGAGCGCTACTAAGTGCCTGGGCGGGAGTCACGCTTGACGAAAGTAATTGATAAAAGTTTTCCATCAGTAATACAGTATCAGCATCATTAACAAACCACAAACTAGCTAAAACATTTTTAACCCCAGTTCGCGCCGCTAAACCAGCTATACCCAAAGTAGCGCGATTATTACCTGCCGCCGTTTGACAAGCACTAAGGGTAAGCAAGTCTATAGGCTCAGAGTTTGCTAAAAGTACATTTTCAAATTCCTGCAAAGAGATACGACTATCTATTGCTTGCAAGAAAGTGTTATCAGCCGCCCCACTAAACCTACCATGAGTTGCAACGTGAAGAACTGAGGAATTTTTCTGCTTGATAATTTGTTTTTCCAAATTAGCCAAAGTAAACTCTCGGTCTAGGAATCTATTGCCCCCTAAAATATTGTTTACAGATTGAGTTTCGGCATTAACATTAGGTAAGGAATCAAAAGGTGGCACTTCTACAGTCAAACCAAATACTAAGGCTTTCTGCTCTTTCTTTTGCGGCTCTCCTGTACTTAACCCTAAACCAAGAGAGGTAGACACTACGTACTTTTGAACTAAAAATTCCTTCCCGTCATGCAGTGCCGCCATCGGTACGTTTCGCAGTATACCATCATTAATAAAAATGAGATGGCTGGGTTTAGTTCTGGCTAGATCTGCTGCCATCGGGCGGACTAGCAGATTGTAGAGTCTTTGTGCTGGCTCAAGATAACTATTTGTTGATACATTTTGTAAGAGAGCGCGAAACTGCTCAACTTCCTTCTGAATCTGTGTCGCGTTTAGGGACACGGGATAGCTTTTAATCGTACCATCCGGCAAACGCAAGAGCGTATAAGTACGGTCACTCAAAATAACCGAGTTAATTACAGCTTGTTTGCTCTCTACTTGCGGTCGCGTTGCATTGAGGGCATTTCTCACCTCCAAGCACTCATCGCCAAAAAAGCTTTGTAACTCAGTCAACTTAAGTAGTTCGGAAACATCAAGTGCCTCTTGAGCTTGCCCTTTATCCAGTAGCAGCGCCATTAATTCTCGATATACGGGTTCTACCGAATCTCGGACATCAAACTGCAAATCAGTATTTGCAGTAACAATATCGCCCCTAATGCTTTGCAAAGTTGCAATTGCCTGTTTGTAGGATGTTATTGCTTCCTCCGGCGCACCTTTTGCTGTGTAAATACGTCCCGCTTGCCACTGCCATCGGTATAAGCTATCGGTTGCTCTAACTTGCTCGGCGGCGCTCTGGGCTTGGTGTGTCAGTTCCATTGCCCTCTGTAATTCCCCTAGTTGTTCGTAGAAGTGACCACTAGCTCCTAAAGCAAAAGATTGAGTCCGCAAGTCGCTAAGATTACTGCTAACAGTGTTGGCTTTTTCCAAACTAGCGATTTTCTCTTTGCCTATTTGATAGTTAGCTAGTTGGATAAGAGAATAAGCTTTACTGCGAGAAGCAGGCAAATTATCGAGAATAAAGGTCGCTTGTTGCTGATACTGAGCAATCAAGCTCTCTTGAGGCGAAAATAACTTAATTCCGTTCAATAGTGCTTTAACTTGAGGTACTCCCCCAATAGTTTCACTAACTTGAAGGGCGCGACTACCTAACTCTTTAGCTGCACTTAATTCTTGCTCAGTTAAGGCAAATATTCGGGCAGCTTCAGCACGATCTTTTTCTGATTGAGCTTCTTTTGCTTGAGTTAAATACTTCTTTTGACGAATTAGCCTAATGCTAACTTGACCATTTAAGGCGATAGTTGTGTACTTTTTATTGCCTATTTCCTCAGCCAGTTTGAGGCTAGTTTGATAAGCTTCAAGCGCTCGGTCGTATTCGCCAGCTAAAGTATAAGAATTTCCTAATACTCCTTGAGCTACTATAATGATTTCTTTATCTTGACTTTCTCGACCAATAGAGATTGCTTGTTCTAGTAGTGGGATTGAAAAGCGAAATTGACCAAGATCATTATAAGCCTGTGCCTTATCAATTAAAGTTTGTGCCGAGTATTTTTTCTCTGTTTGTTTTTGGTAACTGTTAGCCTGAGTTGTTTGTAAGTTTGTTAAAAGAACTTGAGAGCGCGCTTCATCTATTGAGAGTAAGTTATTGAGCAGAAAGCAGAAACTTACAGCTAATCCAAACAAAACTAAATTTCTAAAGTTTAACTTGCTACTATTAAACATAAAACTTTATATTTTTGATTAATATACTGGTATGTTGATAAACAACTCTACTTTAAGCATCTACATGGTAGAAGTTAAATTTCTCTATTATGAAACTTACTTTGAAAACTGCTTTGTTACCGATTAGCCTTACTTTATTAGTAATACCAGAAATAGGGTCAACCAATTTTCCCGTAGTTTCTATAATAGGGCAAACACTGAAATTTAGTTCAAAAGCGTCTGCCCAACTTGTCACAGATTACGCTGCACCGGCTGGCACAAAGAGAAAATCGCGCACTCAAGGAGCAGGTTCAAGGGGATGCGATGCCTTCAACAGTTCGAGTAGCAATCATCGCGCTGCGAACCCAGAATTGCAACTACTAGCTCCTAATGATCATATCCCAACCACTGTTTCTACTCACCCAACTTTCTATTGGTATATCTCAGCGACCTCCTTGCCAGTACGCTTCACTTTAGTAGAGGCGGGGGTGAGCAAACCTGTTGCAGATCGAAGATTTTTAGTAACTCGTCCTGGAGTTGTGGGTGTGAAACTACCATCGAATGTTCCTGGATTAGTAGCAGGTAAACAGTACCGATGGACGGTGGCAATTGTGTGTGATGAAGAACGTCCATCAGCGAATACCTACGCTTATGGCTGGATTAGTCGCGTAGCTGCGACTCCAGAACTAAAGAGCAAATTAGCTAAAGTAAGTAGTAACTTCCAAAATCGTAGTTTAGTTTATGCCCAGTCTGGTATTTGGTACGACGCGCTCAGTAGTAGCATTACAGATTATGAGACTAATCATCAAGAAGAAGTATTTTCAAGGTTGTTAGCACAAGCCAAAATACCTGCGTTAAACAATCAGAAACTGCAACAAGGCAATATTGTGAGAAGCTACTAAACTTATGCTATAAAAAAGTGACACTGAACTAAATATGTCATAGTTTCTTGTTTTGGTGCTATTTTTATCTAAAATAAATTAATTCTGCTATGTGGAATCAGGTAAAATCGGCGTGGCGTTGGTATGTCGTAGCGGCACTCCCCACAATGGCAATACTTGCTGTGCGCTCAATAGGTTGGTTGCAGCCTGTAGAGTGGACGGCATTAGATATTTATTTCCAGTTGCGTCCTCAAGAGGCGGTAGATAAGAGAATTGTAATTGTCGGATTTGAAGAAAAAGACATTCAGATTCTAAAATCAGCAGATCCGCTATCAGACAAGCTCCTAGCCCAGTTGCTAACAAAAATTAAGCAGCAAAAACCACGAGCGATTGGATTAGACTTTTTCCGAGATGTACCAGTAGGAGCGGGATATGCACAACTAGCTCAAGTATTTAGAACTACACCTAACCTCATTGGTATAGAAAAAGTAGTCGGTGTCAAGTACGATCCAATGATCGCCCCACCACCTGTCCTCAAACAGCTAAACCAAGTAGCTGCGGTTGATACGGTAGTAGATGGAGATGGTGTAGTCCGTCGCGCTCTATTATTTCCTGATGACCAAAGACAAACTTTAGGAGTAGCTCTTGCCCTTAGTTATCTAGCAAAGGAAGGGATTACTCCGAAAACTGTAGATGATTGTTGCATGAAAATAAAAGACACAATATATAGACCGTTGCAAGAAAACGCTGGCAGCTACGTCCGTACGGACTCAGACGGCTACCAAATCTTGCTGAACTACCGCAACCCCCATCAAAGTTTTACTAGAGTATCAATTACCGATGTTTTAGCGGGGAAGGATTTCAACAACTTGATGCGTGATCGCATTGTTTTAATCGGTAGGACTGCTTCAAGCCTCAATGATGATAAGTTTTCTACTCCTTATAGCTGGAATCTAAACACAACACCAATTGAAATCCCTGGAGTAGAACTTCACGCTCAAATAGCTAGTCAAATTGTTAGTTCGGCTTTAGATAATAGACCATTAATTAAAACTTTAAACAAGCCGCTAGAGCTACTATGGATCGTAAGTTGGAGCGTACTAATTACTATTTTAGCTAGAAAATGGTGGCACACTAGCGAGCCAAAAAACTTTGCTACCAAGTTTTTTTTGAATTTGATATCTAGTAGTTTAGCAGCAGCAGTTGCAGTAATAACTATTAGCTACTTCGCTTTTTTATGGGGCTGGTGGATTCCAGTTGTCCCCTCTTTTTTAGCTCTAATTGCATCTCCTTTATTAATTGCTAACTATACATATATTACTAAGTTGAACGAGCGCCAACGAACTTTGGAGGTAAAGGTTGCCGAACGCACTCAGGAATTGAAGTTGAATAATCAGCAGCTAGAGGAATCTATGGCTCAACTGAAGAACGTTCAAGAGCAGCTTATTACTCAATCTAAACTTGCTTCTCTAGGTACTCTGATGGCAGGAATAGCGCATGAAATTAATAATCCTCTTAACTTCGTAATTTGGCTTGCAGATGTTGTTATTAAAATGGCTCAGGAGCTTCAGCTAGAAATTGAACAAGAATATGAATATTTACCATTAGAAGTAGTTGAAAACATTAAAGAAATCCTTAGTGGACTTACTGAAAATAGTACAGACATCAGAAGCCAAGCTAAAAGAATAGAATTGACTATTCAAAGCATGACTTTTTCAACAGATCGTCCAGCTTTCCCTCCTCAGCTTATTGGCATTAATGAGCTAGTGTCATCAACGATAAAAATAGTTTCTTATAGTTTACAATACAAATATAATGATTTTAATGTTAGTTTAATAACTGACTATGATATTTCAATTGGGCAAGTCAATGTTATTGCTCAATATGTTAGCAGAGCTTTAATAAGTATTATCGATAATGCTTGCCAAGCAGCTTACGAAAAATCTTTAACTGAACAAGTTCTAACGCCAGAAGTCACAATTAAAACAAGGAACTTGGTCGAAAGTGATTCTGTAGAAATAACCGTTCAAGACAATGGGGCAGGAATACCGCAAGATATCCTAGATAAAATCTTCAACCCTTTCTTTACAACGAAAACTCCCGATAAAGGCACTGGAGTAGGCTTGTATTTTGCTCATGACCTCGTTGTTAATAGGCATGGCGGTCAGATTAAAGTAAACTCTCAACCAGGCATCGGCACTATATTCACTGTAGTTTTGCCCAAAAATGTTGAAATTAGTAGTTAAAATTTACTAAACACAATTCCTATTATTGTGTTTATTTATAAATATTATTAATAATGCCTGTCAATCTGCTTACGAAAAGAGTTAAGCTGAACCGAATTAAAAACCGGAAGTCTTAATAAAAACAAAGAACTCAGTAGAAAGTAATTCTGTAGAGATCGGCATTCAAGATAATGGCTTAGGAATACCGCAAAATATTTTAGGTAAAATCTTCGCTCCTTTCTTTACGACTAAACCTCAAGGCAAAAGCACTGGAGTGGGTTTATATTTTGCTCATGACCTTATTGTTACACCAAATAAAGGTCAAATTAGTGTAGATTCCAAGCTCGGAGTTTATACTACATTCACAATCATTTTGCTTAAAAATATTGCTTAAAAACTATGGATCATAACGTAGTTGTATTATGAGCCATAGTTTTATACCCCACCCTTCTATCTGGTTGCGCTGTCCTCAACGGCTGCTTTCGACATACTATACTTACCCAGTTTTCCCCGATACCATTTCCCTTTCTTAGCTCCCACTGAAAGGATATTCGATACGCGCTCCCGCGCCGTACTTCTTACATCTTTTGGGATTTCCGCTACAAAGATGGCATCTAGTATTGCCGTAATCTCTAATACCCGTTCTGGTTGTTGCTGCATAACTTCAAAAACAGCAACGGCTAAACTATCAGTAACAAATTGGTCTTGCAAATACTGTTGCCAAATAGCTGCTTCCTTGACTGTCTCCTTGGCGGGTGCGGATTTCTTACTTGGCTTGTTGCTGTTGGTAGATAAGTTTCTCTTACCTTGTCGCTTTGGAGGTTGTGGTGCAGCTTCAGTAGTTTCTGTCGTTACCTCATCTAATTCTGGAGTTATCTCCTCTTGAACAGGAGGTTCCGCTATATCTTTAACAACTGGTGTTGGGGCTGCTACAGTTGTGGGAGTGGCAGTATCTCCAGGAGAAAATAGGCTGATAACGTTTTTGAGACTGTGGCGTTTTTCTCCAATTGACTGGAGTTGAAGTGTTAATTCAACTTCCTGTGTTGCCAAATTGGTATCAATTTCTAGCAGTTGGGTAACTATAGGCTCGGAGGATTGGGAGTTTTGCACCACGAAAATAAGTTGAAGTAAACGATATCCCCTTTATAGCTTAATTGGGCAGTAATTTTTCTATTGAGTGTAGAGACGCGCGATTTCATAATTAGACAGTATCCTGGAAAATAACTATCGTGTTTGGGCTTATCCTCTATGATTGCCTCTCCTGAGCAGCCTTATCTCACCTCCGACCAGTATCTCCAGATGGAGGAGCAAAGCTTTGTCAAGCACGAGTATGTTGATGGACAAAGCTTTGCTATGGCAGGTGCAAGCGATGCCCATGTCACCATTGCTCTAAACCTCGCGTCTAGTTTACGCAGCCATGTCCGAGGCTCCGGTGGTCGCGTCTACATTTCCGACATGAAAGCTAGAATTGAATCACTCAATCGGTTTTATTACCCTGATGTTATGGTTACTTGCGAGGAGCGCGACCAGGAAACCCCCACCTATAAACGTTTTCCTACTTTAATCGTTGAAGTCCTGTCAGACTCTACCGAAGCCTTTGACCGGGGCGATAAGTTTGCTGATTACCAAGAAATAGCCAGCTTGCGCGAGTACGTTTTAATCAGCACTAAGCGCCAAAGGGTTGATTGCTTTTGCCGCAACGAGCAAGGGCTGTGGTTATTACAGTCTTATCGACCAGAGCAAATATCATTTCGGTTGGATAGTCTTGATTTTGAGGGGAAAATAGCAGGACTCTACGAAGATGTAACGTTAGGATGAATACAAAAATATTACCAGAGCGCGGCTTAAAAATAGTCTCTGGTGGTCAGACGGGAGCAGACCGAGCAGCGCTCGATTGGGCTATAGCTCATCAAATTCCTCATGGAGGCTGGTGTCCCAAAGGACGTTTAGCAGAAGATGGTATTATTGCCTCATGTTATAACTTAACTGAAACTCCATCATCTGAGTATTCTGAGCGGACTCACTGGAATGTCCGTGACTCTGATGGAACTGTTGTATTTTCGATTTCTGAAGAAATTTTTGCAGGGACTTTATTGACTGTTGAATCAGCTAAAAAATACGAAAAGCCGTACATACATATATGTGAAAAGTTAGTTGATGTTGATACTGTTAATCGATTTCAGTTGTTTCTTTTGGATTTTGGCATAGTTAATCTTAATGTTGCGGGACCCAGAGCGTCAGATGAACCAGAGGTTTATCAGTTCGTTATGGAAATTCTTGACCGTGCCTTGATTCATTTGAAATGACTACCAGGTTCAAAATAAATTGTTAATAAAGCAGTTAAAATGGCAAGAGTTATTTCCAGTAATTATGAATTAATTGCTCCCCTTTTTGAGAGAATATATACTCTAACTGCTGTAACAAAAGAAATATTTCATGTCATTTTGCAAGAATTTATCTCTACTTAAGATTCTATTGACTTGTTTAGTCCTAGGGGCTTACTCTAGTGGCTCTGCCGTCCAGACATTGGCATTGGAAAATACAAAGTCCGTCAAGAAGTTAAGAATCACTCCTGACGAAAACAGGGAAAAACTAAGTAAAATAGGGGAATTTTCTAATTTAGAAGAACTTGAAATACATTGCCTTGAAAAACTTGACCGTATTCCAGATGAAATTGGCAAACTAAAGAGACTCAAAATCTTGAATATGGATGAGGGGAACGGATGCGTGATGAATCCTTACTTACCAGAAAGCATAGGAAACTTGACCCAATTAAGGGAACTAAATCTTTATGGCGCTCAAGATATTTCTAGAGAATTTGAGCAACCAAGAGGAAGAAAATTACTGCCCCAAAGTTTGAGCAAGTTGAAGAAACTTGAAAAGCTAAATCTCGGTAGGAATGGGTATAGAACCATTCCTAAAGTGGTATTTTCAATCCCAAGCATTAAAGAGCTTAATTTAGCGTTTAACGATCTTGCTGATTTACCGAAAGACCTGTTGAAACTCCCTTATCTTTCTAAAATTATTCTTGGCAATAACTATGAGATCACCTGCTCTGCTTTAAAACAGGCAGAACTCACTAAAAGATTTAAGAACATTCACTTAGACTTTGAAAATGAATATCCTTGTCCAGAATGAGGAAAACTCTTAGTGCAGCGACTTAAACCTAACCTCAATAATCTTGCCTAGCAAAGAACTATCGGTTTGGGAAATAACATTGCTCTTTTCATCCTGAAAAACAAGCTTCTGCATTATATCGGCAAAAAGTAGCCAGACATGATTAAACTTAAAACGTTCAACAGGGTAATTTCCTCGTTTTCCTCTTTTTTCAATTGCTGCCATCAAAGCTAAGGCTAATCTCTCATTTATCACTGTGGACAAGTTAAGAACAAACTAAAATTTGAAAAAGCTTACGATACAGCATCATCGATAATTTCAATCTGGTAGCTGTAGCCTTGTTCTGCCAAAAAGAGTTGGCGGTGGCGGGCAAACTCTTCTTCACAGGTACGCAGCGACACTAAGGTGTAAAAGTGGGCGCTGTGACCATCGGTTTTGGGACGGAGAACTCGCCCTAACCGTTGTGCTTCTTCCTGACGAGAGCCGTATTTACCCGACACTTGAATTAGGACATCTGCATCGGGCAGATCCAAGGCAAAATTACCGACTCGTGACAAGATTAATCCAGTGATGGCTCCAAAACGGAATTGTTCATACAGGCGATCGCGCTCTGGCTGTGGTGTTTTTCCGGTCACAACAGGTAATCCTGTCCTTTGGGCAATCTGCTTGAGTTGATCTAGATATTCGCCGATGATCAGGATGCGATGTCCCGCTTCTTTTTGTAGCAGCGATTGTACGACCTCATACTTGCGCGGATTTTCAGCAGCAATACGAAACTGACGACGTTTGTCTGCTAGAGCATATTCCATTTGGCGCTCAGGAGCTTGCGGCACGCGAATTTCTCTACATTCGGCGGCGGCAATAAACCCCTGTACTTCCAGTTCGCGCCAGGGGACATCGTAACGCTTGGGACCAATTAGCGCGAAGACATCGCCTTCCTTACCATCTTCTCGAATCAGCGTAGCGGTTAAACCCAAGCGACGGCGAGCTTGCAGTTCGGCGGTAATCCGGAAAATGGGTGCGGGCAACAGGTGAACTTCGTCGTAGATAATCAAGCCCCACGAACGAGCGCTAAACAGTTGGAAATGCGGAAACTCACCATCTCTACTGGAGCGGTAGCTGAGAATTTGGTAAGTTGCCAGGGTCACGGGTGCTGTTCGTTTTGATTCTCCACTGTATTCGGCGATCGCGTCCTCCGGTAAAGTGGTTTTATCGAGTAACTCCCGTCGCCATTGCCGCACCGAAGTTAGACTACTGGTGAGAATAAGGGTATTTGACTGCACAGCAGTCATGGCTGCCAAGCCCACCATCGTTTTTCCGGCTCCACAGGGCAGCACAATCACGCCGCTACCGCCTTGAGCGTGTCCTGCTTGATAGAATGCTTGGACGGCTTCTTTTTGATAGTGACGTAGGTTAAAATCAGAGCCAGCTTGGCTGATTGCTCGTAACTCAATAGCTAGCGCATCACCTTCCACATATCCTGCTAAATCTTCCGCAGGATAGCCTGCTGCCAGCAAAGCCTGTTTCAGCACCCCACGATTGGCAGCATTGACTTGAAAGACTAAATCTGAGGAGCGATCACCCAGCAACTTTGCGACTGCTTGATTGCGACTAAGCAACTCTGCTAAAGGTAAATCAGCCATCTTTAGCAGCAAATGCCCATCACCTCGCTCAATCACGGTCAGCCCATAGCGGCTACCCAATGATTCAATTTCTTGCGCTACTGCCTCCGGCATCGGATACTTGGCGTGCGATCTTAGAGCTGCAATCATCTCAGAAACGGGCATTCCTGCTGCCCGTGCGTTCCAGATGCTTAATGGTGAAATCTGGTAGGTGTGAATGTGTTCTGGGCTTTTAATTAGTTCGGCAAAAGGAGCAACCGCATTACGGGCAGCATCCGCACGCGGCGAATGTACTTCCAGAAGAACCGAGCGATCGCTTTGGATAATCAGAGCATTTTCAAAAACGTAGGACATGATGGCTTAACTCAAACAGGAAGGCTGTAACCCAATTTCTTCAAAGCATTATAAAATTTGGCTTCCGTTGCCCCTGGCACGACCAGGTAGCAGGCTTGTCCGACAGCAATCGCTTTTGGCACGTCAGCTAGGAAGCAATAGGCTTTGGTGCGAGAATCATTGGCAATTAAGGTGGCAAGTGCAGTGTCTGTACAGCGAATCAATCGGGCTGAACCCAAATCTTGCAGACTGGTGGTGCGTGTTTTTAAGTCAGCGAAAAATTGGGCTACAGGTTGTGGTAGTGCTTCGTTGCTATTAACACTCAGAAATTTTTGCAGTTCATCTATACTCCGTCCCTGAGAAATCGCATCTAGTAATTTTCCCTGCTCTAGCCGCCACACTGCATCTGAAACGGGTTGCAGAAAATTATCAAGCAGGAGGCGATCGGCGCGACTGGGTTGTTGCACTGCCACCACTTCCAGGTTAGGTAAAATTCGGAGAAATTGTTTCGGCGGCAAGGTTGCAGGTGTGTAGCGATCGCTCAAGCCCAATAAGTACGCGCCCAACGGAGTCAACCGAAAATATGTTAAACCATCATAGCGACTCAAACACCCACTATAGTAGTAATTCATATCTGCATTTTTGTGGAAGTTGAATACGGCATCATCAGGATGAATGTATGCCACATCTACTAATCCTAGAGTAGAAACATATTCAAATAGAAAACAGAGGATATATCGTGCTTCTAAAATTAAGAAACTAGAGTCATCATATAGGGACCCGTACCCAGCCAGCGTCAGGCTCTCAGGATTACGGCTGACCTCAAACTCATAGCCCGCAGCAATTATGTAGCGAAACAAATCAGTCAACTCAATCCAGCGACCAACCGGACAATCTTTGAGAGCTTCGGCAATTTTACTGCGTCGTCCGGCAACTGCCGTCAAACTCCGTTTACCTTTGCCTGTTTGTCCTTTGATACTGTCAACTCGCCTTAGTTCGTCGAGTAAAGTATTTTTTAACCAGCTTTTCCAGAGCGTTTGTAGGGTCTTTTCCACTGGATCATTCAATGCTTTTTGTCCCGCTTTCGTCAAGTTCAGACGTTTAGCACTAAGTTCCACCAACTTGCCTGCCTGTAACAGCATCACCCAGGCAAAGGGTTTGATAAATCCGATCTCGTCGTTATACTGCCAGCCTCCCGGTGATTGGGTTGCCGTCCAGTCACTGTAATAATCTCCTGACTCTAACACTTGGGCGATCTCGCTCAGGGTAGCTCCAGTGGGATAAAACGTCTTGTCACTAATGGTAACTTTACCTAAATCTACCAGCCGCAGGATAGTTTGTAGATCCCGCCGTGCTAATGACTCTGTTTCACGTATATGTAGCGGCACCTCAACGGGGCGGGATTCGCGTTTGCGGTTGCTGTAGCCGTACTCTTTCTCAGTGCGGGAGAGGGTGTCTGGCAGACTTTCGACACTCGCAATGCGTGTTGGCTCAGGGGGTGGCACAAACGCCTTCAGTTGTGCTTTCAAATCTTGAGGTATTGTGCGTAAAAAAATAAGCCCAAAATGGAAGGCTTATAGTTGTAAGAATAGGATTCACCCGTACTCCAAAGGGGTTCTTTGCCGTACTTGCTAACAAATCGTGCTTGCTGATACCGATCGTCTGCTGAATGCACCACTTCTGAAATTACTGCTTGCTGGGTATGATCGCACTGTTCCCAAAGGCGTTGCAGCGATTCACCTTGCATTCGTTGCAGAACATAACTTACCAGTTCGGCTTTGCGCGCAGGAATACTGCCCGCAGCCAGCAAATTTGCCAGCGCCTTCAACTGCTCAACGGTTTGCTGGTTAAGTGCATCTAATACAGTGGGAATACGATCTCTTTGAAAGTAGTACGGCATGAATCGCTGGTTTCGATTGACTTCTTATTCTTACTAGAATACTGGTCGTGTGGCGAAAACTTGGTGAGGACAGAAAACTCCTGTGCCAGGAGTTCAGATTGTGCAGGGAAGTTTGTTCCCCAACTCTCTTAGTGTAGTGCTTTAAACCTCACCTTAATAATCTTACCCACCAACAACCCGTTTGTCTCAGAAATAACATTCTCCTCCTCATCCTGGAATATAAGCTTCTGAACTATATTAGTGACAGTTACTTTAGAATTGAAGTCGCTATCAAGCAATGCCAGAAACTTACGCCCATATTTCTCAGCAAGTCTTTGGCGCTGCATTCGATCCCGTCGCCTTAATGCTCGTACCTCAGTTTCTACCTGAGGTATACGCGGTCTTTGGGGTTGAGTGCGATTGCTTCTGTGCCTGCGCTCCGCGCTACCGCTCATAAGTCTTCTCCTCTGGCAATGCCTGTCATTAAGGAACAAACTTTATCCAACCCCTTGACAGCTAAAATAGGTGTATATACACTGAAACTATGAGTAAACACATTAACCCAATCACTTCAACTGAATTAGGTCAAGTAGTTTCATCGTGCGCGTGTTTTAATCTTCGCAAAGCTTCTCGTGTCGTCACCCAACACTTCGATGAAATTCTCAAGCCGAGTGGATTGCTTATCACTCAGTTCACCATCCTTGTGGCGGTCGCAATGGCAGAGTCAGTAACGATCAATGAGTTAGCGGAGATATTAATCATGGATCGCACCACCTTAACTCGGAACCTCAAACCGCTTGAACGAAAGGGATGGTTAAAATCCGAGCCAGGGCAGGATCGGCGAACTCGCCTGGTCAGCTTGACATCGCACGGAGAAGCTTCCTTAGTGCAAGCACTACCGTTGTGGAAGCAAGGACAAAATGGTGTGGAGGAGGTGCTTGGACAACAACGATGGAGTGCGCTACTTTCTCATTTGGTAGAAACAACCGCGCTCATTGGTTAAGGTTAAATTTTTTGGCAAAAAGTGTATATACACCCTATTAATTTAATTCACTGAACTTTGGAGGCTTGTATGGTTTCTTTATCCTTAAATCAACGTCATCAAATCGCGCAACGGCTACTTTTCATCATCAGCATTTGGGGCCTTAGTGTGGGAGTTGGCAGCTATTTCGGACTATTTAGAACCTTTCCCCTGCCGTGGTTTGCTTTGTTAGTGGCAATAGGTATCACTTTACCCTTAGCAATTTATTACGGAAACCCAATCTTCCGTACCTACATTCAGGGACTTCATCTCAATTACCTAACTCTATTCCACGTTTGGCGTATTCCAGCAGCTTTAACCTTCTTTTATTACGGCAGCCAACATTTGTTGCCTTCAACCTTTGTGCGAAACGCAGCTTGGGGGGATTTAGCAGCAGGGCTGTTAGTAATCGTGGTAATCGCATTACCAAAAAGTAATTGGAAATATTGGGGATTTCATATCCTCGGTCTAGCAGATTTTGTGACGGCGGTTGGCACAGGATTAGCCTTTTCATTACTTCAAGTGCCTATGATGGAGACAATTGTAACTTACCCTATTGTTTTGATTCCATTATTTGGAGTTGGTATCTCAGGAGCCTCACACGTCATGGCACTAGATATTCTAGTTCGGCAGACAGGGAAGGTTCGTAGATTTTAATATCGATTGGGGAAGGTGACGCAGTAGGTTGTGTTGCAAAAAAAATCTCTAATCGCATTAATTCTCAGCAATTAATAATCATATTCTGCATATAGCGTGTTGAGAAATCTTTAAACACTACTAAATGAGGAACTCATTGTCAACCTTTGTACCCGTTCAGTAATCGCTCCTTCAGGAACTTCCAAAACTTGTCTTTTTCTCATCATGTTTATGATTTTGTACCCCCTAATTGTTCGCCATTCCGTATTGAATGATCCAAATCCCATCCCAGGTTTGACTAATCATTTTACTCTCGATGGTCTTGAAAGGGCAAGAAAGGGCAAGAGGATAGCCACGCTTAAAGCTTTTCCCACGGAAGCTTATTTAGCAACTTCCTTAGTGTAGTGAATTAAACCTCATCTCAATAATCTTGCCCACCAACGAACTATTAGTTTCACTAATAACGTTGCCCTCCTTATCTTGAAACACAAGCTTTTGCACTATATCGGTAACAAATACTTTGCAGTTGCGATCGCTATCAAGTAATGCTAGAAACTCCCGTCCATCTCTCTGAGCAAGTTTTTGACTATTTGCAAAACTGAAATGCCCCCAGTTTTTGGTGGTATTTGTGGGTTAGAGGACTAAATAAGATCGTTCTCTTTTTCTACTTTCGACCCACAGTTCGCACTACAACCAAGGAGAAATTAATGAGCTTAACTTTTTATTTTGCCCCTATGTCCACTGCAAGCATTACTGAAGCTATTCTCGCAGAGCTTGGCACACCGTGCGAGCGCGTGAATCTTGACATCAGCGCTGGCGACACAAGAGCGCCCGATTTCCTGAAAGTTAACCCAAACGGCAGAGTTCCTGTGATCGTGCATGAAGGGATGCCAATTTGGGAGTCATCCGCCATCACGATGTACCTCGGTGAAGTTTTTGGCGTAGATGCCAAGCTTTACCCTGCTCCAGGACCAAAGCGCGGCGAAGCAATGAAATGGATCGCTTGGAGCAACGTCACGCTGGTCGAACCTGCTAGTCGATTGTCAGCATTGCTGCCGACTAGCAGTGAAGGAGCCGTTCAGCCCAACTCGGTGGATTGGGTGCAGCCTGAGCAACGCAGCGAGATTGCAGTGGAGAAGGCAAGGGCTGACCTCGCCGACTGTCTCAGAATTCTTGACGGCGGACTGGAGGGGAGATCGTTCTTGCTCGGCGACTACAGTTTAGCGGATACTCACCTGCAAGGCATCGTCGGCTGGATCGGGTCAATGGAAGTCGATCTAATACCGTTCTCCAACGTCACGGAATGGCTGAAGCGCTGCTACGAGCGTCCGGCGATCACGAAGCTGATGGGAAGCTGAAATCGAACTTACAACCTAAACCGACTTTGGTGTTGATTAGACCTGGTACAATGGGAAAGCTTGAAGAATTAAGCACTCTCAAGCTCTCCCATCACAGCCATAAGGCAATTTGGCTATGAGAGTAAGTAGCTAAAGAATTACCGCATAGGAGGCAGAAAACATTATAATCACAACGTTCTCACTTTAAGATCCTGAAGAATCTCTTGAGCAGATTGAATACCAGAAAGGGCCGCCCCCTCCATAAAGCCCTGCCACTCGTAGAAAGAGTTAGCGTGTTCTCCAGCAAAATGCAGGTTTCCCACCCGCTTACCTTCATTGCCTGCAATACTTGTAAATTGACCTGGCTTGTAACAAGTATAGCTACCTAAAGCTTGAGGATTAGATGACCAGTGTTCTAAGTGAGCGCGCAGATTGTTCCCATTACGCGCCGCCGCCGCGATTGCACCTGGGTAAATAAGTTCTAAATCGCCAAGAAAGCGGGTTGCCTCTTGTTGAACTCGATTAGGATTAAGCAGTGCGCCGCGCTTACCGCTAGAGTAGTCTGTAATTACAGCATTGGTGCTTGTCGCTTTGGTAGGATTGCTTTCCCAGGTACTTTGGTGGTTGAGGAGGTTCGAGTATGAAGAGCCATTGCTGCCCAAACTTACCCAGGGACGGCTGCTGAAGCCTAGCATCATTTTGGCATTATTACCGTAACCAAGTTGATTAATCGCATTACGCTTCCATAGGGGCAGGTTTAAACTTTCATCCAATTGGACTTGACGTAAAACTGTAAATGGCACTGCCAGTACCACAGCATCGTAAGCAAGGCTAGTTGTCTTTAGGTCATCAGAAAACGTTAGTTCGATACGGTTACTGGTATTTTTGCGGATTTTAACTAAACGCATCCCCAAATTAATTTGTCCTAGCAGTTGATTAGCTAAACCTTGAGTGATTTTCTCATTTCCCTCCACAATGTGATAACGTTCGTCGCTGAACACGCCGAAGGGGGTAAACTTAGCTCTTCTATCTGCATGGATAAATAATAAAAAGTTCAAGCAGCTTTGCTCATGCAATTCCAGACCGTACTCTGCCATGT
>JAESGR010000566.1_pt1 | contig 21934 bp, 30 predicted proteins | sample 9269771 | NCBI WGS metagenome assembly JAESGR01 (sample SAMN15739572, study PRJNA653492) | algae metagenome | isolation source: Chroococcus sp. CMT-3BRIN-NPC107 and co-occurring heterotrophs from well... | place: USA: Clark Mountains Wilderness, California | collected 2010-04-18 | reverse complement strand
GCAAGGACGTGTTCGTCCATGTCAGCGCCGTGGAGCGCTCCGGCATGCGCGGCCTCGCCGAAGGCCAGAAGATCTCCTACGAGCTCGAGACCGACCGCAAGAGCGGCAAGGAATCGGCCGGGAATCTCAAGGCCGTCTAAGGCCGATCAGGGGCGCGGGTGCGAATCCGCGTCCCATCCCGCCGGGAGGCACGGGCGCGGCGAAGGCCGGCGGACGCCGTTTCGCGGGCGCCCCGAAACGGTTCAGGTTCGGAGAGCGCGGTCCAATGGACAAAGCCAAGGGGGCCCCCGGCCCGGATGCGTTCAAGCGCGCTCCCCGCCGGAAGAAAGAGCCCGTGAAGAAGGTCGTCCTGTCGCCGGAGGCGAGGCGGCAATACGAGGAGCTCGCGCAGAAGCGCGACGAACTCCAGCGCTCCTACGAGGGGCACCTGCCGGGCGACAAGACCAAGTAGCCGATCGCCGCCGCAGCGCCGGCAGGGGCGGGTTCGCCCCCAAGCCGGCTTGTTCTGCGGACGCGGCCGAGCGCGACGGAGGCTTGCTCAGCCCTGCGCCGGCTCGTTCTGCGGGATGGAGACCTGTTCGGCCCCGCCCCGGATCGCCCTCCGGGCTGGAGACTTGCCCGGTCCTGGGCCGGTTCGCCGCAGGATCGAGGCCGGCTCAGCCCTGCGCCGGCTCGCCCGGCGGACGCGCCTGAGCGGGGCGGGGAGCCGCCATCCCGGGACGGCCCCGCTGCGGGCGCTCCGGACGCTTCGGCGCCGCGATCAGCCCCTCGCGGATGGCCTGCTTGCGAGCCGCCTTGCGGGCGCGGCGCACCGCTTCCGCCTTCTCCCGCGTCTTGCGCTCGGAGGGCTTCTCGTACTGCTTGCGCTGCTTCATCTCGCGGAAAACGCCCTCGCGCTGCATCTTCTTCTTCAGCACGCGAAGAGCCTGTTCGACATTGTTGTCGCGAACGAGAACCTGCAAAGGTTGTCCAATCTTAAGGTCTGCCGCGTCCCACGCCGCAGGAGGCGGCGGATCGCGCGGCGGGCGGCCGTGGTCGACGGCCGAGTCGCACATTCGCCGAGGAGGATAGGATTTCGGCGAAACGATGCCTCCGGGTCGCGGGTCCGCCGGGGGCGCAAGCCCGTTTCGGCGAAACGACGCGTCCGGCAAGCCGGCGGAGCGGCACAGCCCCTAGCACGCACGAGGCGGCCTGTCATCCGACGGACGGCCGCACGCCTCGTCCCGACCTGAAATCGACGGGAGGGGGCACATCTGCGCCGGGCGGCCGCCCGATCGGCGTCGGCCGGATCAGGCGGCGCGATCCGTCACCAGAGAGCGAGGAGGGCCTTGCCGGTGTCCGAGAGCGCATCGCCGTCGAACAGCACGCTCTGGGCGACCATCGCGATGGCGACGAGGACGATGCCGACGCCCAGATAGATTTCGCCGGGGAGGCCGGGATTGGGCTCGGCGGCGGCGGGCTCGGGCGCATCGGGCACTGGCAGTCCTCCGGCCGGACCGGCCTGCGGTCCGCATGACATCGGCGGCGCGAACGCGTGGATCGTCCCGCGGCCCTGCCGTCGCGATCGCCCCAAGGGCGCGACCCGAGGGCGGACCCTAGCATCGATCGCGGGACGATCCCGGATCGCCGGTGCCGCAGGGCCTGCCGCAGGGGAGGGCGGATCGGACCGAGGGATGGTCGATCAGTGCTGCCGGGAGCGAGAGGCCCCGCCCGCGCCGCGCGGTGTCAGGAAGGCCCTGCGGTCGGGCGCCGACGCCGTCGCGGCCAACCCGCGCGGGTCCTCCGCCCGCGGCGGGCGAGCCGGGTTCAGGCGACGCCGTGCGGCCGCGGCTCCGACCGTCCGGCATCCCCGGGGCGCGGCCCGGTCTCAGCGCTGGAGGGCCGCCAGGGTGATGCCGTCGGGACCGACCTCGTCGTCGGGCTCCACGTGCAGGAGGCCGGCCAAGCGGGCGCGGGCGCGGTTCACCCGGCTCTTCACGGTGCCGACCGCCACGCCCGTGATCGCGGCCGCGTCCTCATAGGAGAGGCCCTCGGCGGCGATGAGCAGCAGGGCCTCGCGCTGGTCCGCCGGCAGCCGTTGCAGGGCGGCCTGCATGTCCTGGAAATCCAGGTGCGCGTGCTGGTCGGGCCGGGTCGACAGGCCGCCCGCGTAGGTTCCGTCGGGATCCTCGATCTCCCGGACCCGCTTGCGGTGCACGCTGTAGAAGAGGTTGCGCAGGATCGTGAAGAGCCAGGCGTTCAGGTTGGTGCCGGCCTCGAAGCGCTCGCGGCTGGCCCAGGCGCGGGTGATGGTGTCCTGGACGAGGTCGTCGGCCGCATCCCAGTTGTGGGTCAGCGAAACCGCAAAGGCGCGCAGGCTCGGGACCGCGGCGAGGAGGTCGTCACGGAAGGTGTCACGGCTCATCCCGGCACCTCACTTCAGGCGCCGGATGAGATCGGCCAGATGGTCCGGGACCGGCTCCTCCAGGAGCTCGCCGTAGAGGCCCCGGAGCGCGAGCCCGATCCGGTCCTGCTCGGGCCGGCTGACCTTCGGCCTCCGGATGCCCCCGGAGCCCACCGGCAGGCGGACGATGTGTCCGTCGACCGCGGGCCTGTACCGCTCGGGATTGCCCCGCGCGAAGAGTTCGTCTCCCCTGTCCGGCACGCCCCGTCCCCCGCCTGGCCCAAAACGTCATAACGCAGGTTAAAGGCGTGGGTTGCAGACGTTCTGCACGGGACCGGCGACCGTGACGCGGCCGTCACACCGGATCCGGGGCTCCGCGGCCCGCCCCCGCGGCCGGAGAGGCCGCCTCGGCGGGGCTTTCCGGTGCTGCCCCACCTGCTCGGCCCCGCAGCCGGAGAGGGCCGCCCCGGCGGGGACTGCGGACGAGGTCGGGGATCTCAGGCATCCCCCTCCGGCGTCCAGTCGCAGGGGACCTCGCGTTCGACCTGGACCTCCGCGGGCAGGGCCGCGAGCATGCCGGGCTTCTGGGCCTCGACGTAGAGGCTCTGCGAGCGGTGCTCGTACAGGACCCTCCCGTCGGGCATGATCTGCATGATCCGCCAGATCCGGCCGGTGTTGGTGAGGTAGCACTTGCCGACCTCCAGAGCCGATACCGGGACCGCCATCGCCGCACCTCCTGCTTCCTGTCGCGATCATGCCTTGCTCGCGCCTCCGGCGCCCGTCGCCATCGGGCCCCAAGCGGGAGACCAGGCCGGCGACCTCATCGCCGGCCTGTGTCGCCATTGCGCCTGCGGGCGTCAATGAGACCGGAGCCGATCACGATCTCCGGCCCGTGTCGTCACCGTGCCTGCGGGCGTCGACGAGACCGTAGCCGATCAGGGCCGCGCAGGCGGCGCTGACCACGAAGCCGAGGCCGTAGAACAGCATCGCCCTCAGGAAGAGGTCGGGCACGCTCGGCCAGCGGATCCAGAGGGCGCGGCCGGCGGCTCCCGTGAAGACCGCCCCGCCGAGGAGCCCGCTGAGCACCTGCCAGGCGCACAGGAGCGCCACGGCGGTCAGCACCGCGAACGCGACGGCGGCCGGGCGCTGCCCGGGCGCGATCACCCCGGCGGCCCCCCCGCCGGACGCCCGGGCAGGCTTGCCGTCGCCGGCCCCTCGCCCGTCGGCCGGGTGCTCGGGCGGGCCCGCCATCGCCTATCGCCCGCCCGACTGCCAGGTGCTGAGGTAGACCGTCACGTCGACCCCGAGCGGCGCGAGGGCCTCGCGGACGCGCTGGAGGGCCGGCTCCGGATCCTCCGGCTCGCGGACCGTCACGCTGACGCAGGGCGCCGCGCCTTCGTTGAACTTGTCGAAGAGATCGGTCTCGAAGGAGGCGATCGCGCCCTCGCGCACGAGCCCGTTGAGAACGGCGATGATGTCACCTCGCTTGGTGGGCCGTCCTGCCATCGCCATCGCCTGCCCGGAAGCCCCTCTCGTTCCCTGTCGCGGAGGAGCCTAGCACACCCGGCCCGGGAGATTGACGGCAATCGCGGCCGAAGTCCGACAATCCTCGCCTGCCGTCGAACGCGGCTGGGTCATGGCCCGGGGGCCGGTCCCCGGTCCGCTCGGCACGGCCTGCGCCATGAAGGTCTCCCGGGTTGTGCTGCCGGGACCCGTCAGACGGTCGCATGTCCGGTGAGATGGATGCCTCAAGGAAACCGCCCCGTCATGGACGTCTCTGAGGTCGGCCTGTGACAGGGAGCCCCAAGGAAACCGCCCCGTCATGGCCATCGCTGGAATCGGCATCCGGTCGCCGTGCCGCTCACCCCGCAACGAGGCACCGAACGCTGCCTCGCAGGGGCTGTCCCGTCTTGAGATTCACCATGTAGCCCACGCCCCAGCGCCACTCTTCCTCGCCGTCCTTCTTGTGGAACGTGACCTCGACCGACGCGTGCCCCGCTCTCGCCTGCTCGAGAGAGCGGACCTGTAGGATCGGAACGTCGGATCCCGCGGATGCGAATTGCGCAAGGATGGAGCCCAGGAAGTCACCGATCGTCCGATCGGCCGCCGTAAGACCCACGCCCCGGCAGGATGGGATGTCGTTCAGTTTGAGAGGCGAGAGCCGGAACAGGGCCCGCATCGCTGGACCATCGTGATCTGCCGCGTGCGTTCCTGCAGCAAGACAAGCGACAAGCGCCGCCAGCACGATTGATCTCACTTCACGAACTTTCCTATGTCGCCATAGAACAGGCCGTTGAACGGCGGTGAATAGTGCTTCTTGAAATCCTCCGCGTCCTGCTTGACGACCTTATCTTTCGTGTTGGAGTAGTGATAAATCCAGCCGCCCTTGTAGACCCCGATGTGCTTGCGCGGGTGATTGACCATCGTCTTCTTTTTCAGGTCGACATTGTTGGCATTGGTGATGAAAATCAGGCATGGGTCGAGCGAGGCCGGACGGTCCGCCCATTTGCCGACGGCGTTGCAGGCCGCGAATATTTCATGCACGCGGATCGACGCGGCATCGTTCTTGCCGCCGGTCTGCTTGGCGCAGGTATAGCCGAGCGTGATGCCGAGAGCATGCGACACGAAATGCGCGCAATGGTTCAGAGTATCATCCGTCAGTTTGTTCTGGCACAGCGCGGATATATGGGCGCCTTCGTGACCGGGGACGGCGTCCCAATCCGGTTTCGTAATGGCCATGGTCATCCCCCAAGCTGCGCCAGTCCTATGGAGTTGATCGCAGTTTTCCGGGTGGCGCTTGCCAAGTCAACAATCATCGAGAACATCCGCCGGGCCAACAACCCGGGCCTGCCTCGGCGTGGGGCCTCGATCCAGGCCGGGCCGGCAACCGGCGCATCTGCTGCAGGTCTTGCCGGCGCGCTCTGCTCGACGACCGGGGGTTTCGTCGCCCGGGCGACGGAGCCGGCTCTCCTGCTGCAACGCGTCACGGGAGGATCGCGCCTCTCTGATCCGGGCGAAGGCCTGCTTGCCTCTCCACCGGCATCGATCGGGCACGCCTCGGGGTCACGGCCAGAAGTCAGGCCCGAGCCGCCGACCGGCTGCCTTCGCAGGCGCTTCGGGCGAGTGATGGCTCCCCGTTCGGCACGGGGCCCGTCGGGGTTGGGGAGCAAGAACGGTTCGCGTGCCGATCCCGTCGACCGATCGATCGCCAAGCCGGTCGGACGAATTCAGGGACCGTCTCGCCCGGAGCACCCCTCCGGCCGTGGAGGCAACGTCCCCTCTCCTGGGTTTCGGTGCCAGGGCGTTGATTTTATGAGGTGATCGGAGATTGGCTGGGGCGCCAGGATTCGAACCTGGGAATGGCGGTACCAAAAACCGCTGCCTTACCACTTGGCGACGCCCCAACGCGTCGGAGCGGCGGATATAAAGCCGCGGTCCGCGGCTGGCAATCGCCTCATTTCGCCGCGCGCCCGCGGCCGGGTCCGCCCGGCGCGGATCCCGTCCCGCGCAGGGACCGGGGCGGCCGAAGCTCCGGCCGGGGCACGGCACCGGCGGCAGGCCGGGAGCGTCCGGCCCCGCATCCGCCCGGGGCGGAGTTTCGTGCTTGCGGGACCGGAAACCCGTCGCTATAAGACCGCCTCCCGATGAGATCGGCTTCGGAGTGTAGCGCAGTCTGGTAGCGCACCACGTTCGGGACGTGGGGGTCGCAGGTTCAAATCCTGCCACTCCGACCATTCTTCTCAATGGTTTGGCCGATCAGCCTGGGCACTGGCCCAGACCGTCACCCGGGACCCCTGCGCCGGCCTGCCGTTCCCCGACCTGGGACCACCCGGATCCCGGGGGTGTCGTCGAACGGCGCGCCCGCGTGCTCCCGTCCTCCGGATCGCCCCTGCGCAATTTCGGTGCGGCGGCGTACGCAGCCGGCGCGGGCGGATCTCCCGGGCCTTGCGCGGCCTCCGGACGGTCCATCAATGTTGCTCCTGCGGCCAAGGTCGGTCCTGCGACTCGCTCCTCCGACCCGGCGCGCCGTCCCCTGCGGCGGGGGCGAGCTTCGGATCCAGGGGGCTGGGAGAACGGCCGATGTCATTCCAACTGCGCGACGTGGGCCTGGAGTGCTTCACGCTGGTGTATCGCGGCGAGGACGTCGGCTCGGTGTTCTCCACCGAGGACGATCACGCCGAGCCCTGGGTGGTCTCGCTGCAGGAGCGGCGCTACCGCACGCCCGCGGAGTTTCCCCCGCCCTTCACGGGCAGCAGCCACCGCTTCGCGACGCTGCAGGACCTCGCGGGCTGGCTCGGCGTCGCGGCGCCGCGCGTGCAGGCCGCGGAGGCGGCGGCATGAACCACGCGCTCCCGGACGGGACGGACACGCGGGCGGGCCGCGGCGGCACGAGGCAGTCGCTTCCCGAGCAGGCCGGCGGCCGTTCAGGCTGCGGCGCCGGCGCCACGAGCCCCTCGCCTCCGGGCGAGGCAGAGGGTCGGGAAGGCCGTGGCGGCAGGAGCCACAAGCTCCGGGTGGGGCAGACGGTGGTGCAGGCCTATCGCGGTCCCGACCGCTCCGTCACCTACCAGGTCGTCCGTCTCGAGCCGGCCTGCTTCCGGGGCGAGCCGCGCTACCTCATCCGGTGCCCGCGGAAGGGCATCCGGCGCCTCGTGCGCGAAGCGGAAATCGCGCCCGCCTTCCCGTGAGCCGGCGCGTGGCGCGGCGACCGCGATCGGGCCGAACCCCTGCGCCGTGCCGCCGATGCTGCGAGACCCCCGAACCGTCGCCGAGGACCGGCCCGGAAGCCCATGGGACGCCGTCACCTTCTTGCCCTCTACGGACCGGTCGGCCTGATGCTGGTGGCGTTCGGTCTCATGATCGGGATCGTGGCCGCGCCCCTCGTGCCGGGGTCCCGGCCCGGCGCCGCGCCTGCGGCCCTGCCCGCGAAGGGCACGGCGCCCCGCCCGGCGGCGGTGGCGTCGGACGCGCGGTGAAACGCGGCGCGGCAGCCCGACGGTGACCTGCCGTTCCGGGAACGGCGCGCGGGGTGAGACGCGGCGCTGCGGGCGCAGGGATGCCCGGCTCGCGGAGCGGCCCGTCGACGGGATCCGCACCGCTGTCGGATGCCCGAACCCGCCGACGCGTCAATCCTCGCGCTGCTGATCCTCCCTGACGCGCGCTGCCGCCCTGGCCTGTTCGCGGGCGCGGCGCATCTGACGGTCCCGCTCCTCGGCGAGCGCCTCCCATGCCCGGGCCATCTGGAGAAACTGGTCCTGCTGCTCGCCGGGCGGCGTGCGCCCGGCGAGCGACCGGCACTCCGCGGCGCGGGCGCGGTACTCGGTCACGCCGGCTGCCATGCGAGAATGGTCCCGGTCTTCGAATCGATCTTCAGGTCGTAGACGCGCCTGTCGCGCTCGGCCCGGACCCGGAAGGTGTCGCCGCCGCGCGTGACCTCCCGGACGTCCCGCCATCCCTGCACCTTCAGCATGGTGACGATCTGCGCTCCCTTGAGGCGCTCGGGCTGCCGGATCACGCCGGTCGCGGCGTCCACGTGCAGGTCGACGGGCTCGCCGTACCATTCGGCCCGCGCCCGGTAGACCGGGCCTTCGCGGCGCCACGCGGTGATCGCCACGATGCCGCGCTCGTGGAGCTCGGCCCGGACCTGCTGCTCGCCGAGGACCGGCCGGCTCCCGCTGCCGTCCGCGCGGGCGGCCGCATCGTCGGACGCCTGCGGCGGCTCCTTGGCGCGCACGAGGTCGAGCAGGCTCGTCTGAGCCGCGACATGCGTGCTCGCGAGAAGGACGACGGCCAGCAGCGTCCCGCGATGTCCGCCCCCCATCTCTCCAGGCTCCCGTGATCCCGAAAGGCGCCGCGAAGACGGGCCCGTCCGGCTCGGAACGAAACGGACCGGCCGCCGTGAAGTCAACGCGGCCGGCCGGGCCGGTTCGGGTCACGGTGCATCAGCGTACCGTGTTCGATCCCGGCCCCGCGAGGGTCCGGCCCGGTCTGCGGCCGGGAGCCCGGGCCGTCCCGGACGCGGGCCGGGCGCTGTCGGGAAAAGCCTGACACGGTGCCGTGCATTGCCGGGCGCGCGGCCCGGATCGGGATGCTATCGTGCCGGCCCGCGCCGACCCCGATCCCGCCGGCCGAAGTCCCGGACGGGCGCGCCGGCTTCGACGGATGATGCGCCGCACGCGATGGAGACCGCCGGAGTGATGGAGGCCCGCCCTTCCGCCGAGGGATACCGCGCCGCGGAGGCATCCATCCCCGGGGCCATCGCGGGAAACCGCCCCGCCGAGGCACAGATCCCCGGGGCCGCCGCGGGAAACCGCTCCGCGGAGGCACGCGGCCCCAAGGCCGCGGGGGCGTGGCCGGGCGCCTTCGCGGCGCCTTTCCTGCAGGCGGGCCGAACCCATCGGCTGCTGATCTCGCTCCTGCTCGCGGCCGTGATCCCGGTGCTCCTGTTCGGGACCTGGGTCGCCTATGTCACGGCCGACCGCGAACGCGCCGAATCGCGCCGGGCCGCGGCCGCGACGGTGGTCCAGGTGGCGGAGCGCGTCGCCTCCGAGCTCGCCAAGGAGCTCGACGTCGCCGAGGCCCTCGCGGGGTCGGCCGACCTCGACGGGCCGGACCTGCCGACCTTCTATCTCGAGGCGCAGCGCATCACCGCGGCGCGGCCCCTGTGGGAGACGGTCTCCCTGGTGCAGCCCGACGGCACGCAGGTCCTCAACATCCTGCGGCCCCTCGGCGATCCGCTCGGGCCGATCAGCGATGCCGAGAGCTTCCGGCGCGCCCTCGGCGACAAGCGGCCGACCATCGGCGGGATCGGGCCGGTCGGGCGGCTGTCGGGAAAGCGCCTCGTCTCCCTGCAGGTCCCCGTCATCCGGGACGGCGTGCTGCGCTACATCCTCACGATCGGCCTCGTGCCCAGCGGCATCAGCGCGGTGCTGCGCGATGCGGGCGCGCCGGAGGGCTGGGTCGGGACGATCGTGGACGCCAAGGGCAGCATCGTGGCCCGCACGGCCGCCGAGAGCGCCGAGATCGGCCGGTCCGCGAGCGCCGCGACCCGCGCGGCGATCGCCCGGGCCCCGGAGGGCTTCTACACCGGGCACACTCCCGAGGGGGTCGAGGCCGAAACCGTGTACCGCAAGCTCGGCACCGTGGCGGACTGGTCGGTCCATTTCGGCATCCCGGCCGCGTCCCTCAACCGGCCGGTGCTGCGCTCGCTCATCGGCCTCGTGGCCGGCGGCGTCGCGAGCCTCGCGCTGGCGGGCGGGCTCGCGCTCCTGATCGCCCGCGACGTGGCGCAGCGGCGCCGCGAGGAGGACCTGCGCGCGGCCCTGGCCTTGAGCGTCAGCGAGGACCGCGGCGCCGTGGCGGTCGAGGCGGCGGACCTCGGGACGTGGCACTGGGATGCGGACCGCCACGAGGTCAGGGGATCCGACCGCGTCCGGGCGCTCCTCGGCCTGGAGCCGGGGCAACCGGGCCTGCCGGAGGCGACCTGGCCGACGGCGCGGATCCTGGCGGCCGTCCATCCGGAGGACTGGACTCCGCTCCGGGCGGCCCTGAAACGCTGCCTTCTCGAGGATGCCCCCCTGGACGCGGAGTTCCGCGTCGTGCGCTCCGACCGGAGCGTCCGCTGGGTGCGGGCCACCGGGCGCCTGCCGCGATCCGGCGCGCCGCCCGCCCGCACGCTGCACGGGGTGCTCGCCGACATCCAGCCCCGCAAGCAGGCGGAAGCCGCGCACCGGGATCTGCTCAAGAGCCTTGCGGACGCCCAGGAGGACGAGCAGCGGCGCATCGCCCGCGAGCTCCACGATCAGGTCGGGCAGACCGTCACGGGGCTCGCGCTCGGGCTGAAGAGCCTCGAGAAGACCCTCGAGGCCGGGGCCGCGGGCGAGGCCGCGCGCGAGCAGTTGCGCTGGCTGCAGAATCTCGCCAACGAGATCGGCCGCGACATCCACCGCGCCGCCGCGGATCTGCGCCCGACCGCGATCGACGATCTCGGGCTCCAGAAGGCCCTCGACGCCGCCGCCCTCGACTGGAGCCGCCTCTACGGCATCTCCGTCGACCTCCAGGCGCTCGGCCGCGTCCGCCGCCTGCCGGCCGAGACCGAGACGGCGGTCTACCGGGTGGTCCAGGAGGCGCTCACCAACGTGGCGAAGCATGCGGGCGCCCGCACCGTCAGCGTCGTCCTCGATTACGGGCCCCGGCACCTGCGCGTCGTCGTCGAGGACGACGGACGGGGCTTCGACCCGGAGGCGCGGCCCGAGGGGGACGGTCGGCCGCGCCTCGGGCTCACGGGCATGCGCGAGCGGCTCTCGCTGATCGGAGGATCGATGAAGATCGAGTCCTCGCTCGACGCCGGGACGACGCTGTTCATCCGGGTGCCGATCCAGGAAACGGGAGAGACGGCGTGAGCGCATTCCGGGTGCGGGTCGGGACGACGGGAGGGACGGCATGAGCGCGATCCGGGTGGCGCTGGCGGACGATCATCCCGTGGTGCTCGCCGGCGTGAAGGCCCTGCTCCAGGCCGCGCCGGATTTCGATGTGGTCGGCGAGGCCACCACGGGCGGGACGGCGCTCGACCTTGTGATGCGCACCCGGCCCGACGTGGCGGTGATCGACCTGTCGCTGCCCGATCTCAGCGGCCTCGACCTCGCCGAGCGGCTGGCGCAGGCCTGCCCGGGCGTGAAGGTCCTGGCCCTCACGGTCCACGAGGATCGCGCCTACGTGCAGCGGCTGCTGCAGGCCGGCGCCAAGGGCTACCTGCTCAAGCGCTCCGCCGCCGACGACCTGCCGCGCGCGATCCGGGCCGTCGCGGCCGGCGGCCTCTATCTTGATCCTGCCGTCGCCGGAATGGCCCTCGCGGGAGCGCCCGCCGCGGCCCTGCCCGACAGGCCCGAGGGCGGCGAGGACCTGAGCCCGCGCGAGCGGGAGGTCCTGCGGCTGACCGCGCAGGGATTCGCCAACAAGGAGATCGCCGGCCGCCTCGAGGTGAGCGTGAAGACCGTCGAGACCTACAAGGCCCGCGCCGCGGAGAAGCTGGGCCTGCGCACCCGGGCCGAGATCGTCCGCTACGGCGCCTCGCAAGGGTGGCTCGACCGGCTCGACGAACCGTAGGGGTCCGGCTCCCGGCAGGGCCGCCGGTTTCGCTCACCGCGCCACGCGCCCATGAGCCGGGAGGCCGGGGCCGTCCGTCTGTCGGGCTTTCCCTGACAGCGCCGCGGCTCAGCCCGACTGCCGCGCCGCGCGGGTTCCGCCGACACTGGCGGGAGCAGGCGGCCGGCTCGCGGCCGTCGCCGATCGGGAGTCCCGTGATGCTCGTCAGCTCCAGCCGCGGATCCGGCAGGGCCCATCCCTGGTTCGACGGCACCGTCCGTGCGGGCCTGCACCCGGCCCCCCGGCCGGCGGCCTCCGCTCAGCCGCACAACCACCTGCTCCGCGCCCTGCCCGAGGCGGTGCTGGAGGCGCTTCATCCTCATCTCGAGCGGGTTGCGCTGAAGCGCCGGCAGGTGCTCCACGAGCGCAACGTCCCGCTCACCCACGCCTATTTCATCGAGCGCGGCGCGGCCTCGCTCCTGTCCCGCGCCGGCGACGGCGGCACGCTCGAATGCGGCATGCTCGGCCGCTTCGACCTCGCCGGGCTGCCGATCGTCCTCGGCACCGGCCGCACGCCGCATCGCTGCGTCGTCCAGGTCCCGGGGGAGGCGCTGCGCATCCGCGCCGAGGACCTCGCCCAGGCCATGAGCGACCACCCGGCCCTGCGCGCCGTGCTGCTGCACCATGTCCAGGCCGCCTTGATCGAGAGCGCGCAGCTCGCCGTCTGCAACTCCTCCCACACCCTGCGCCAGCGGCTCGCCCGCTGGCTGCTCGGCGCCCAGGACCGGCTGGGCGGGCACGAGATCCCGCTCACGCACCAATGCGCCAGCCGGGCGCTCGCGGTGCGGCGGGCCGGGGTGACGACGGCACTCGGCGAGATGGAGGATGCGGGCCTCCTGCGCCGGGGGCGCGGCAAGCTCGTCGTCGCCGACCGCGCCGGGCTGGAGGCGCAGGCCTGCGACTGCGACCGCGCCATCCGCGCGGAACACCGGCGCATCGCCTGCGACGCGGTCGACGGCGCGACCGCCCGCCGCCCGCCCGCCGCATGGACGGCCGGCGTGCCGGTCGCCGCATGACGGTCGGGACCGGACCGGAGCGGCCCGGGGCCGATGCGGACCGTCCGGTCGCCCGCTGCGCGACGCCGCTCCGCGCGGCCCGGGCGCCGGCGGAGCTGGAGCGCGCGCTCGCCGACACCGTGACCGCGATCGAGGACCTGGAGCGGCGGTGCGAGCGGGAGCGCGCCGCGATCGCGGACGCCCTGCATCCCCAGGTCTGGAAGGACTGGAAGCTCGCCCAGCTCGAGCGGTGGCGGCAGGACCGGCGCGCGCCGCTGGTCCAGCACATGGCGACGCTGCACCAGCGCCTCGTGTCGGCGCGGCTCCTGCGCGAAAGCGCCCAGGACGTGATCCGCACCGGCGCGATCACGACCACGGAAGGGCAGGAGCCGCATGCGGGCCTCGCCTGATTCCACGCGGCCGGCGGGCGGAGCGCATCCGCGCTTCCGGGCCGCGACGGTCGTCCGGTCCGTCATGCTGGGGCTCGCCGCGGCGGCCGCCCTCGCGGCCGGCCCCGCCGCGGCCTCGGGCGGGACCCGCGCCCAGCACCGGGAGTGGATCTACAAGCACGTGACGCCCCGGCCCGCGCCCGACCGGCCCGTGGTGGGGGCGGACGCCTCCGGCCCGGCGCCGCAGACCCGCGCGACCCGCCGGCAGCACCGCGATTGGGCCCGCAAGTTCGAGACCGCCGGAGGCTCCGTCGACGGCGCCCGGTTCCACGCGCCGGTCGGCCGCAGCGAGGCGGACGTCAGGCAGCTTCTGCGGTGCGGGATCGAGGCGGGACGGGGCGCGCCCGATCGTCAGCCGCTCGTCGGGTGCTGAGCCCGCCCGACGGGGCCGGAACCTCGCTCAGCCGTCGTCGTGCCGCACGATCTCGTCCGAAACGCCTGCAACGGTTCGGAATCCGGCTCTAGCCCCGAAGCTGCGGCAGGACCTTGGCCGCGAAGGCCTCGATGAAGGCGTCCTGGTTGCGGTCGACCTGGTGGAGCTGCAGCTCCTCGAAGCCGAGCTCGATGTATTCGGCAAGCCACTCCGCGTGCCGGTTCAGGTCGGACGAGATCAGGACCGAGTCGCGCATGTCCTCGGGCCGCACCAGGCGGGTGGCGGTGTCGAAGTGCTCCGGCGAGCGCAGCTCCCAGTTCACGTCGCCCCCGAGCGCGTTGTAGCGCCATTGCTCGTGCGCGCCCGCGAGGGCCTGCGCCTCGGTGGGGGCCCAGTTCAGCCCCACCTGCAGGAAGAGCGGCTTGCCCTCGCCGCCGCCGCGCCGGAAGGCCTCCACGACCTTGCGGAGCTGCTCGGGCTTGCCGCTCACGGTGAGGAGCCCGTCGGCCCAGCCGCCCACGAACTCGGCCGTCGCCTCCGAGACCGCGGCGCCGAGCAGCAGGGGCGGGGTCTTCGGCAGCGAGTAGATCCGGCCCTCGACCAGGGTGACGCGGCCGTAATGCGACACGGTCTCGCCGTTGAGCAGCGCGCGGACGATGTCGGCGCATTCCCTGAGGCGCGCGTTGCGCTCCGCCTTCTCGGGCCAGGCTATGCCGGTCAGGTCCTCGTTGAGGCGCTGTCCGCTCCCCAGCGTCAGCCAGAGCCGGCCCGGATACATCTCGCACAGGGTCGCGGCGGCTTGTGCCAGGATCGCGGGATGGTACCGGTAGCCGGGCGCGGAGATCACCCCGAAGGGCAGGCGCGTCGCCTGAAGCGCCGCGCCGAGCCAGGACCAGGCGAAGCCCGAATGCCCCTGGGCCGGACCCCAGGGGCGGAAATGATCGGACGACATGGCGCAGTCGAAGCCGGCGCTTTCCGCCAACTGCACCAGGCGGAGCAGCTCGGAAGGCGGGAACTGCTCGTGCGAGGCATGGAAGCCGATGCGCGCCATGGGTCACTCCGTCGAGGGCGTTCCGGACCGGAGGCCGGGGCGCCAGGGCGCCACGAGGTTCCTCCATCGGGGAGGTCTCTGAACCAAGAGCGGGGCTCGCGAGTTCCAGACCTTTCCCGAGACCCGCCGCCCAGCCGCGCGGGCCCGCCAGAGAAGGTCCGCGATGGCGCTCGAGCCGTATCACCGGCGGCACCGCCCCTGTTCATGAGGAGGTCCGCGATGGCGCTCGAGCCGTATCACCGGCGGCACCGCCCCTGTTCATGAGGAGGTCCGCGATGGCGCTCGAGCCGTATCACCGGTGGCACTGCCCCTGTTCATGAGGAGATCTACGATGGCGCTCGAGCTGTATCACCGGTGGCACTGCCCCTATTCCAAGCGCGTGCGCGACTACATCGAGGAGCAGGGCCTGGGCGAGCGGATCGACCTCATCGAGATCGGCGAGGTCGAAGGCGCCGAGGCGAAGCTCGAGGCGCTGACCGGCCGCACCCAGGTGCCCTGCCTCGTGATCGACGGCACGCCGAAGCTGGAGAGCCGGGACATCGTGGACTGGCTGCAGACGAACCTCGCCGGGGGCGGGGCCGCGCGCGCCTGACGGCGCGCCGCCCTTTTCGTTCGCCGCCGGGCCTCGCCCCGCATCCGGCGCGCCCCGGCGGAGGACGACGGACGGCCGCTCGTCCGCGGCACGGCCGGAGCGTGACCGCGGCCCTTGCGGCCGGCGCGAGGGAACGCATCGCGCCGTGGCGCTTTTGGACAGGGCATGAACGACGCCGTCGAACCGACCCTGCAGAAGATCGAGGCCTTCGTCGCGGGGTTCTTCTGGATCCTGCCGAACCTCGGCATCGCGCTCGTGGTGCTGGCGCTGTTCTGGGCGGGCTCGTGGGCGGCGAAGCGCTCGGTCTTCGGCGTGCTGCGCCGCCGCCGGCGCGAGGATCTCGGCAGCCTGCTCGGCGGCTTCGCGCGCTGGGGAATCCTGCTCTTCGGCTTCCTGGTGGCCGCGACCATCGTCTTCCCGTCGATCAGCCCGGCCAACCTCCTCTCGACCCTGGGCATCGGCTCGGTGGCGCTGGGCTTTGCCTTCAAGGACATCCTCCAGAACTGGATCTCGGGCCTCCTGATCCTCTACCGGCAGCCGTTCCGCCGCGGCGACCAGATCCGCTCCGGCGAGTTCGAGGGCACGGTGGAGCACATCGAGGCCCGCGCCACCCTGATCCGGACCTATGACGGCCAGCGGGTCGTGATCCCGAATTCCGACATCTACACCCGGGCCGTCACGGTCCGGACGGCCTTCCCGAAGCGCCGCAGCGACTACGATGTCGGGATCGGCTACGCCGACGACATCGAGCGGGCGCGCCGGGTCATCCTCGACGCCCTCGGCCGGGTCGACGGCATCGCGAAGGATCCCGCGCCCGAGGCCATCCCGTGGGAACTCGACGCCTCGACCGTGAACCTGAAGGTGCGCTGGTGGTCGGATTCCCGGCGCTCCGAGGTGGTGCGCACGCGCGGGCTCGCGATCGCGGCCATCAAGGAGGCCCTCACGGAGGCCGGCATCGACCTGCCGTTCCCGACCCGCATGGTGCTCTTCCACGACCAGACCGAGGCGGTCGACGGCGACCGCAGGCGCCAGCGCGAGGGCTGGCCCGCGGGCTCGCGGCCGCCGCAGCCGCGCGAACGGACGGACGATCCGATGGAGGGCAGGCCGGACGAGCCGGAGCGCCACGACGTGCAGGTGGAGGGCAGGCCGGGGGAGCGCGAACGCAAGTCCCGCCCGGCCCGGTGACGGCTCCCCCGATGGCGGCCTCCCGCCCGAGGCGTCGGGAGGGGTGACGCCGTGGAGCGTCCGGCGGACCGTCCGGTGCGGATTCGGCCAAGCCGAACGGGCGCGATCAATGCCGGATCATCCCGCCACGTCCGGCCGGAGCCCGATGCCCGATCCGGAACAAGGATCGCGCGCGGCGGGTTTCCCGCCCATCGGAGGCGAGAGGTCTGATGCACGGCACCGGCGTTTCACGGCGTGCGCTCCTGTCACAGCGTGCGCTCCTGTCACGGCGTGCGCTCCTGGCGGGCGGCCTCGCGGCGGCAGCCTCCTTGCGCCCGGGCTTTGCCCGCGCGCAGGCCGCGCCGCAGCGGGATGATGCGGATCGGCTGCGCCTGATCGCCCGCCATGCGGAGCCGCTCCCCGATTTCGAGAGCGAGGCCTTCGGGGCGCTGTTCGACCGTCTCGGCGACGCCCGGGTCGTGCTGCTCGGCGAATCCACCCACGGCACCTCGGAGTTCTACCGGGCGCGGGCCGCGATCACGCGCCGCCTCGTCACCCGCCACGGCTTCACGATCGTGGCCGCGGAGGCCGACTGGCCCGATGCCGCGCACGTGGACGCCTATGCGCGCGGGCGCCGCGAGCGGCCTGCGGCGCCCGCGCGGCCGTTCCGGCGCTTCCCGACCTGGATGTGGCGCAACGAGGAGATGCGCGCCCTTGTGGACTGGCTCAAGGAGCACAATGCCGGGCTCGAGCCGGCGCGGCAGGCGGGGTTCTACGGGCTCGATCTCTACAGCACCGCGTCCTCCATGGAGGCCGTGATCGCCCATATGGAGCGCACGGATCCGCAGGCGGCCGCCGAGGTGCGGGGCCATTACGCCTGCCTGGCCGGCTACGGCGGGGACCTGAGCGACTACGCCGCCGACCTGATCCGCCCGCGCTTCGACCCGTGCAGCGACGACGTCGCGGCCGCGTTGCGGATCGTGACCGAGCGTGCGGGCCGGCCCGGCGACGAGGCCGCCCTCGACGCCGTGCGCAACGCCCGCGTGGTCGTCGGCTCCGAGGCCTTCACCCGCGCTCAAGTTCAGGGCACCGACTCGTCGTGGAACCTGCGCGACCGGCACATGTTCGACACGCTCCTCGCGGTCCTGGAGGCGCGCGGGCCCGAAGCCAGGGCGGTGGTGTGGGCGCACAATTCCCATGTCGGCAACGCCGCCGCGACCGAGATGGGCCGGCGCGGCGAGACCAATATCGGCGAGCTCTGCCGCCGGCATTTCGGGAGCGCGGCCCGGCTCGTGGGCTTCGGCACCGACCGCGGCACCGTGATGGCGGCCTCGCGCTGGGGCGCGGCCCCGGAGGTCAAGACTGTCCGGCCGTCCCTGCCCGACAGCCACGGCGCCCTGTTGCGGGACGCGGGCCCGGAGCGCTTCCTCCTCGACCTCCGCGATCCGGATCTGCGCCGGGCCCTGGAGCCCGCGCGTCCGCAGCGCGCCATCGGGGTGCTCTACCTGCCCGAGACCGAGCGCGTGAGCCACTATTTCGACGCCTCCCTCCCGGATCAGTTCGACGCCTTCGTGTTCGTGGAGGAGACCCGCGCGGTCACGCCTATCCGGGAACCAGCCGCCAGCCTGCCGGCCGGTCATCCCTTCGCCTGAGGTCCGCCGCGGGCCTGCAGGCCGTTCTTTCGCCTGAGACAGGCCGTGCCTGAAGGGTGGCCAACAGGCTCCCCGTCCGAATGGACAGCTCCACGATGCCGGATGTCGCGTACGCAACATCGCGGAAATGATGCCGCAACACGCGTGTGCATTGATTCCGACGGCTGGAAGAGGACGTGCCTCATGCAGACGGTGGCTGTTTCGACCGGAAAGGTGCTGCGCCTCCGCCGCCCGACCCCGGGCAGGTTCCTGGCACCCGCGCGCGCGAAGGCGGGCGCCGCTCCCGTTCCCGGCGAGGCCGCTCAGCCGGCGTCGGACGAGCGGAAGCGGATCGCGGCCCGGATCCGCGACCACATCGCCCGCGAGCGCCTGTCGCGGGAGCAGTTCGCCTTCAAGACCAAGCTCGGCAAGTCGACGATCGACAAGCTCCTCATCGGCCTGTTTTCCGACAAGACGCTCTCGATCGTGGAGAGCCACACCGGCCTCGTCCTGCGCGCTCCTGCCGACGGCGCCCCCGAGCCGAGCGGCGCGGCAGGCGCCTGCGCCGTCGTGGCGCCGCTGCCCTTCGCGGCACGGCCGTCGATCGCGGTCCTGCCCTTCACCAACATGAGCCCGGACCGGGAGCAGGAATACTTTGCCGACGGCGTCGTCGAGGACATCATCACGGCGCTCTCGCGGATCCGGCAGCTCTTCGTCATCGCCCGGAGCTCCACCTTCACCTACAAGGGCCGCGCGGTCGACGTGCGCCAGGTCGGCCGGGAGCTCGGCGTCCGCTACGTGCTCGAAGGCTCGGTGCGCCGGGCGGGGCGCCGCCTGCGTATCACCGGCCAGCTCGTCGAGGCCGAGACCGGCCGGCACATCTGGGCCGACCGCTTCGACGGCGACTGGGAGGACGTGTTCGAGCTTCAGGACCGGATCACCGAGGGCGTGGTCGGCGCGATCGAGCCGAACGTCCGCTATGCCGAGATCGAGCGGGCGCGGCGCAAGCCCACCGCGAATCTCGACGCCTACGACCTGTACCTGCGCGCGCTGCCGAGCTTCTACAAGATGACCGCGGAAGGGCTCGCCGACGCGATCGCGATCTTCGACCGGGTGTCGGCGCTCGATCCGGATTTCACCTTGGGCAAGGCGCAGGCGAGCTATGCGCGTGCCGTGCGGCTCTCCTGCGGCAAGGGCGAGCCCGACGACCGCGCGATCGCGATCCGGCTCGCCCGCGAGATCGCGGCCTCGGGCACCGAGGATCCGGAAGCCCTGCGCCGCGTCGCGCACGTGCTCGGCTACAACGCCAAGGCCTACGAGGAGGCACTCGGCGCCATCACGCGCTCGCTGGAGCTCAACGCCAATTCGGCCACGGCCTACAACAGCAGCGGCTGGATCCGGCTCTACCTCGACCAGCCCGGGACCGCGCAGGATCACTTCCAGCGCGCCATCCGCCTGAGCCCGCTCGACCCGGAGCGCGGCATGGCGACCACGGGGCTCGCCGTGTCGTGCCTGATGCAGGGCCGGCCCGCGGACGGCCTCGCCCACGCCCGGCAGGCCCTGCGCGAGATGCCGCAATACCCCACGGCCCACAAGGTACTGATCCAGGCGTTCGTCCTGACGGGCCGGGAGGAGGAGGCGCGGGCCGCCGCGTCCCGCTTCCTCGAGATGTCGCCGGGCTACACCCTCGGCTATCAGCAGAAGATCACGCCCTACAGCAACCAGGCCTATTGCCGCCAGGTGATCGACGCGCTGCGCCGGGCCGGCCTGCCGGAATGAGCTGATCGGGCCGGCGCAGCGCACGGGCCGGACAATCACGCCGCAACGGCCTCACCGGCTGGCGTGGTGATGATGCCCGCCGCGGTGATGCTTGCAGGTGACGTTCGGATTGAACGGCGCGAACACCCCGTTGGGATTGTGCCGGTAGATCCAGACGTGCCGGTCGTAATGCGGCTCGAACATGTGGGCCTCGTCGATCGCGGTGGCGGGATCGTCCGCCATGGTGTCGTAGGCCACGCCGTGGAACGTCGGCAGCTCGCGCCGGCCGGATTCGTGCCACGCCTTGCGGAACACCAGGTTCTCGACCGCGACGAGTTCGAGCGATCCGTCGGCCTGGGGCTCGTAGATGAGGATCGAGGGCGTGCGGAAATCCGTATGGGTTCCGGTGCCGTCCACGCGCGGGTTCGGCGGCGCCGTGATGCCGAGGAGGTCCGGGCGGAAGAAGTGGATCCCCATGGCGCCGAGGGCCGCGGGCTGGCCCATCATCTCGGCGGTGTCGCACAGGTCGCCGGGATCGCGCAGATAGCCTTCCGCGAGCGCGACGCGCACGTCCCGGAAGCGCTCGGTGGCCTGGCGGACCTCGGCGAGGTCCGGCTCGCCCGCGCCCGGAACCGTGCCGGCCGGAAGGGCGGGCGCGGCGGGGGCCTTGGGGACGTGGCCGGTCCGAACGGCGCCCTTGCGGCCGTGGCCCGAATGATCATGCCCCTCGTGGGCCGAGGCCGCGACGGTCGCTGCGGCGACGAGGGTCAAGAGGCTGACGGCGCCGAGGGCACGGCGCAGGAAACGATGGCTCATGGCGGGGCGCTCCTTCGTGATCCCGGTCATCGGGACGGCCGAGAGGTAGCCGAGCGCCCTTTCCGCGGCTCTCGCCGGAACTGTCCTGAGTTTTCCCGCACGGTTTCCGGGAGCGCCGCGCGCGGCGCATCCCGCATCGCCTCCCCCTGCGTTAACCATGCCGATACAAAGCATTTTATCGATCTGTTCACCATCGCGGACCGCGCCTATCCTGATCCCAGTCAGTCGGCCTAAACCGCTGACCGCCTTAACCAAAACCGGCCGGCCCCCAGGGGCCGGGGATCGTCAGCATCCGTGCGCAGCGGAGGCCGGGGCTCGCTCATGCCAGAATACACCCTGTTCCGTCACAGGCGCCGCCCCGAGCTGCGATGCGCCGTCCCGTTGCATCGCGACCTGCCCGACTTCCTGGAGGCCGCGCTGTGGGAGGAGGTGGCCGCCCCCTTCGACGAGGGATCGGCGCCCCCGGGCTTCGAGGCGGGCGCCGCCCGCTACGCCATCGCGGTGCAGGGCTTCTACATCTTCTGGCGCCGGACGCGGGCGGAGATCTTCGCGCGGCGAACGGCAGCCCCCTACTCGGCTTGAGACGTCCACCCCTCCGGTCGGCGCAGGCGGACCGGAACCTCTACACGGCACGCGCAACATCATCGAAAGCGTTAGACAAGGAGTCCACCATGGTCAGCCAGCCCCTGCTTCGCATCAAGTCGGCCCGCCTCTGCAACGAAGCCATCGACGGCTACATGGACGACGGCGAGCAGCTCGCCATGGTGACGGCCGCGGCCCGCAAGGTCGAGGAGCTGTTCGACGTGCTGCAGATCGACCACCGCAACGACCACAACACGCGCGACACCCCGAAGCGCGTCGCCAAGATGTTCGTGCAGGAGATGCTCCGCGGCCGCTACAACGCGCCGCCCGAGATCACCGATTTCGACAACGCCGACGGCTATTCGGGCCTGATCGTCACCGGCCCGATCGAGGTGCGCTCGACCTGCGCCCATCACCTCATGCCGATCTACGGCGAGGCCTTCATCGGCATCCTGCCGTCGCCGGAGGGCCGCATCATCGGCCTGTCGAAATACGACCGCATCGTCGACTACTTCTGCGCCCGCTTCCAGATCCAGGAGGAGCTCGTGCAGCAGATCGGCCGGTTCATCATGGACAAGACGAACCCGCGCGGCCTCGCGGTCCGGATCAGCGCCGTGCACATGTGCAAGACGCAGCGCGGCATCCGCGCGACCCACCGCGGCCGGATGGTGAACTCGGCGTTCTTCGGCGAGATGCAGGACGACAAGGTGCTGCGGCAGGAATTCCTGCAGGAATGCGCCATCATCGAAGGCCACGGGCGGTAAGGGGCGCGCGATGACGGCATCATCGAAGGCCATCGGCGGTAGGGGCGCGTAATGACGGTCCATGCCCCTCCCGCGCACGCCGCCACGGCGGCGCGGCCGCTCGCGATCTACCGGTCGACGAAGGTCTACGACCACAACGAGGGCCTGTCGTGCTGCTTCCGGCAGTGGCGGGCGACGCACTCGCACTGCCGTCTGCTGCACGGCTACGCGCTGGCGTTCAAGTTCGTGTTCG
>JAESGR010000565.1_pt1 | contig 22053 bp, 16 predicted proteins | sample 9269771 | NCBI WGS metagenome assembly JAESGR01 (sample SAMN15739572, study PRJNA653492) | algae metagenome | isolation source: Chroococcus sp. CMT-3BRIN-NPC107 and co-occurring heterotrophs from well... | place: USA: Clark Mountains Wilderness, California | collected 2010-04-18 | reverse complement strand
GTGTCCAAGAGCGATCGCTTTGCCAGAATTTTGTACCATTTGGCTAATCAATTTTGTTTTACCTGTGCCTTTGCCAGAAGCAAGAACAATAATGCCACCTGATTCCGATGGCGGAGTCTGCTGTCCTCCGGGTTGGAGCGATGGCAGAATATCTAATTGCACGCCCGGCTGAAATTGATTTACCAAAAGTTGTTCTAAATTCAGTTCTCTGGTATTGAGTTGGAACGAAGGCATATAGGTTAATTGGGCTTGTTTGCGGATGTACCATTGCCAGCCATGAAAGGAGCGGGCATTGGCATAAACTTGAGTCCATGCTGCCGCTCCTTGAGCAACAATGAAGTCATCAACGCCTTTTTCTGGTCCCGGTAGGGTAATGACGTTCACATCACAGCCTTTTTGCTCTAACAGTCGTCCGGTTTTGAGAATGGCGAGGTTGACGTTTTTAACAGTTTTGGGCTTGGTGTCGCGGTCAAAGCAGAAATAGAATTTGCGATTAGATGTGGCAAATAGTTCCAAGTCAGGAATTAGAGATTGGGCGTAGATTTTACCAAAGCCATCGCGCGTTACTCGCCGCCCGTTAAATATACCGGGGAGTGCGATCGCAACAAAACCCAAACTCAACAGGCAGCCTGCTTTTTTTGCTCCTTCCACTAAAATGATGGGAATTTCTGGATGTTCCAGTACCCACTGCCAAAATTCAAAGCTGTCTCTAAATCGAGTTACTGTGCCGTCGTTGACAAACCGATGCAACTGTCTGTCAGTGCAGGCAAGATTTACTCCATAACGGACTGCTATTTCTAACCACAAGCGGTCTGGGAGGTCAAGGAAGAAGGCTCTAGTCGGCGTTAGGGGTGGATGCTCGTATTTGATAACTTTGCCCGTCTCAAAGTTATGCCGGGGGCGATCTGGCTTAAAGCACCCCCAGGACATCGGCTGATAGTTGCTCTGGGGGTCAATTCCCGAACACCACCAGCCGCCATGCTCCGTGTGGGCGTACTGCTTGAGGAGATGAGTGACTAATCGCCCGGTGTTAGTCCGCTCTAACTTGTTGGAGTAGCAAAGGTAGTTATAGGGGTTTGTCCCGTCTAGGCTTTTGACGTTGTTTTCAATCAGTTCTGGAGCTACACCACTAAGCCGCCATTCTTCCCAATGCTTTGGCTCAATGTAGGTCGGGCGCAAAGGAAGGTGCAAGTTGTCAAAGCGTATTAAGGCGCTTTCTTCTGGGTTCAACATAAAGCTCTTTATCTCTGGTGCAGAGAAATACTGAGCTTGATTCTGCCAGATGTTTTTAGAGGCGTTTTCAAAGTGGATCAGTCTTATCAGACTGATCAGGGTGTTTTCAAAACGCTGAAACTACTACGAAATAAAGGTTTCAGTATAAAGCTAGTCGGGCGATCCGGATGGTTTGGTCGGGCGATCCGGATGGTTTGGTCGGGCGATCCGGATGGTTTTGTTTTCAAGCTACAACTTAAAACCAGTAAGGTTTTACAGCCATTTTTAAGGGGTAACTTGTTTGAAAACAAAAATTATTTTGAAAACATAAACGGTGATCGCTATTAGCCAGAAAAACAAGTAGCTAGTTAGTTATCTCCAGCAAATGCCTTAGCTTGGTTTCCATGTCCCCTGACGGGGTACGTTTGCCTTTTTCCCAATAGCCGACCAATGTTTGGGTAACTCCCATCCAGCCAGCCAGTTTCCTCTGACTCCAGCCCTTGCCTTCCCTAACTTTCCGTATCTGATCCCCAGTTAAGCTAATACTTGAGGTAAGGTTGGGCTTTGATGCCTTTTTGGTTTCAAGCTTGGCTGCTAGCAACTTTGGGATAGGGGCTGGAGGCTTGATGGTAATTTTTGCTCCCAGTAGCCAATCAATGATTTTAACTTCTCTCCAGCCGACAGACTTTTGCGCTTTAGTTCCTGGTCTTAGCCATTCTGGATAAGAATCATCAAATTCAATCTGCCAGCCCAAATTCATTAATAGCTTCAAGGCATTATCCCAACGTTGCCTTAACTCATAGGTTTTACGCTTGTCGTTACGAGATGAATCTAGAACATTTTTAGTCATAACAGACGGCGCTTCCAACAAAGTTTTAACGCGGTACTCACCACTACGGTGAATTCTGCTATCCATCGTCAGATAAATTGCCAGCCTCAGCGCTAGTTCATCGTGGTAAGGGTCAATCTTTAGAACTTGCTTTGCTATGTAGCCAAATTGATACAGGGCTTCTTTAGCTTTAGCGCCAGCTTCATTCAAAAACTTTTCAAACCAAAGACCGGGGCGAACAGTGAGATATATTTCATGGGGTCGGTCTATCTTTTCTTCAAGGCTTAGTTGCCCACTTCTAACGTCTACCATCACATCCCAAACTCGTGATGTAGATATACTGCAATCAATTTTATTTTTCCCATTACCTTCAGTCCATACGGCTTTAAGCAGCAGACAGCCTAAAGCATAAGCTGTGTTAGCTATTTCATTTAACTTTTCATAAGTTGCTAAATCATTTCGTCTATCCCAGCCTAATTCTTTGATAACATCGCTACCCTTGAGTATAAATTTGTTTTTCCAAGGTTCAAGATGATTCATAGTATGAGCCGCAAAAATTAGATGCAACTTTACTGTGTTGAATCCAAATTTATCTATAATTTGTTCAGCCTGTTCCCAAGGAAGTAATCGAACATCACCAGGACCAGTAATGTAGTGTTCAATATAATTGTTCGGGTTTCCTTTAGCTTTGTACTGACAGTAAGCAACTTTATTAACATCCTGTTGCCATAAGTCTTTTCGTAGCTGGGCTACTATACTGCTTAACATTGGAAACCCGGTTGAAACTGGTAAAATTGAGTTAGCTAAAGGGGGTTCAGTAACGGGTAGTGAAATGCCAGTATCATACTTTTTGAATCCTAGAATCTTATCTAAATCCAACAAGCTAAGATTTGGTAAATTTAACCCTATAATAAAATCTTGAACGATTTGTTGAGAAGAATTATGTAGAAGTAGAGAAAGTTTTTCTTCTAAAGATTTTGACATTTCACTATTTATGTACCTGTGAAACGTTTCTTCCCGACTTTCAGAGTTCATATCCTCAATAGTTTTTGTTCCTAAGTCTTTCTCCATTCTCTCTAAGGCGGACACTGAAAGATAAGTTAATATCTCTTTAGCACACACTTCCCAAGTTCTAGCCCAATCAAATCCAGGAGCAAAAGACTTTTCTAAAAAAATAACCACTTGCTCCATTTTGGCTTCATCTAGGTTGAACTTAACTTCTACCGGATTACCTTCTTCATCGTTAATGAGCGTAAAGGGCGCAACATCTATTTCTAATAATTGTTTTGTTTCTATATTTACTCTAAGTAAATGCTCATATAGTTTTAAAAGATGAAAGGCTAACTGAGTTGCTACCAAACGCAAAAGATTCGATTTTTCTCGTAACCACTCGGCAATTTGCTTAGTTTTTTCAGGATTGATATTTTGCTGAAGCAGATTATATCGATAATAAAACTTATCGACTTGCTGAAGAACTTGTTGTTCGCTATTTTTTTGCAAATCTTTAGCCGGAACAAGTATAACTTCTCCCGTTTCTTGGTTAGTCACGCGAACATAATCTATACGCTCGTACTGTGGCAAATCTTTCCAAAAACTCGTCGGATCGAACCCAAAAGTATTGTCATTTTTATCTTCCATAACTCGATCTAACTTATCGAATTGAGCTTTTTATAAAATTACAGTTAGATTAAACCTAATTTTAATTCATCAGGGTCTAACAGGTTAAAGAGCAGTAAGTTGATGTAAGCCTGAAAATTAAGGCGCTTTAGCAATTCAAAAAATCTCTCCCGTGTTTCAGGAGTGTAACAGTAGATATTAAGCAAAACATTAGCATCAAAAGCAAAAATCCCTTCTTGCCACATATGAGAAAACTCTTCTTGTGTCGGTCTGCGATAGACAGGAAGTAAATTACCCATACTGAATCTTGAACCTACATTCTTAACTTATCTGTAACATACCATACTACATAAGTTATAGTGTTCTTATTTTAGTACGATGACCTCATAAAAATTTCAAGAATAACTTATTCGAGGTAAAGCTAGGGAGGGTGCAACTTAGCCGCCATGCAATCGTTAAAAATTGTGCAAAATCTGGTAGCGCTTTCTAGCTCCGAGCTATAGGCTTAATCCCCCAGCTTGATGTCGTCCGTATTCCTGCTGGCGCAATTTCTGCTCCAGATTGAACGTATTCTTTAGCTCCTCATTCCAGTCCTTCGCCTTTGGTTGCTTGCGTACACAATTGGGTAACTCCTCCATCGCTCTTTGAGCCATTAAATTACCTGGCTGGTCATTGTCGTAGGTAATAATGACTGATTTGTTTGGTAGCGTCTGTAAAAATTCTACAGGAATAGTACCTGCTCCGTCAGTAGATAAATAGATTGTCTTGCGCGAGTCGGTGCGGTCTAACACAGCAAAGGACATGGCATCAATCGGCGACTCGACCAACGCTGCTCGTTGAATTTGGTCAGTTGATTGTCCTCCCTGCCGAAAGTAAAACCAGCCATTACTTCGTTTAGAACCAAGTGCTAATCCTTTGAAGGTATTTTCATCTCCGGCTGTACCTCGTAGTGTTGCACCAGTGATTGTTTCTTCATTCAAGTCGTGGCGAATAAACACAGCATTTTGCTTGTCATCTGCATAAACTAACCCAGAGTTATGCAGACTATCTACTAGAGAGCTAGGTAGTCGGCGTTCGCGGGTGAGGTAGGTCTTCTTGCTGCCATTTATCTGCGTCCGGCGTTGGGGCAATGAACGGACGAGGCTGTTCGGTTTGAATGATTTCTCTAGTTTTATAAGTAGCAGCTTCAAGGGTAACTGATTCTCCCAAGCGGTCATTTAACCACGCCACTGCTTGTTTAAAGTTGCAACCATTGACGTGCATTACTAAGTCAATTGCACCGCCACCGCCTTTGAGGTGTTGCCAGTCATAAAACTTGCTGCCAGTGATGTTGATAATGTGGTCTTCATGCTGCCACTTATGTTTGTCTAGTGGGTCGGGGTCTAGACCTAACTCATAGGCAACTTTTTCGAGGGGAATATCCCGTACTTTGTTCGCTAACTCTTGATATTTTTTCTGCCATAGCTGTGCTTGTTGTGCTTGCTCTTTAGCAATGCCTTCTAGTTCCAGAAGTCGTTTTTCTTGGCGCTGTAATTCTAGAGCAAGTGCCTTAGCAGTCTGCTCCATCTGGGCGCTACTCTTAATTGCTCGTTGCCGATCTGCGACAAGTTGCTGCATCGAGGAGATGTCTAGATTACCATCAGGTGCAGAGTTGACTGCAGCGTAATACTTGCTGATTTCTGTATGTTTAGCTTTACTACCTTTGATGCCGCGTTCTAGTCCTAATTGTCGCCATAGCTTGAGCAAAGTCATCTTGCAGTTCGGACAGTCGATAACGGCTACCACCAAGTAAAGCTCTACAGTTGAGCTTCCCTTTCTCGTCTAGTGGAACCATGTAGGCGTGAATGTGCGGGGTGGATTCGTCTAGATGCAGTTCGGCTCTAACAATGCGCTCGCCATATCTATTGACTAGCCACTGGCAGGCAGACTGCTGGAAATCTTCTAATCTCTGCTCTTCGTAGTATCCTGCTCTAGCAGGGTCATCTGGTCGAAAGTATTCGGGGCTGGTTGTTAATAAAAACTCCACGGCAAGAACAGCATTCTTCCGAATCGTCTGTTCACCTATGTGCTGCCGAACCAGAGTTTCTAGGTCTGGGATGTTGGGGCTGTCGGGTTGCCTAATAATGCGGATATGTTGTTTTTCTGGGTCGGCGACCGACCCAGCCTTGAGCTTTTGAATCCTACAAATACCGTATGCCATGCTTTTTGCTTTCCCAGCAGCTATACTACTTCTATGCTTCCCTATCAGGGATGGGGACTGCCCCCGGAGGGCGAGCGGAACAATTTTGAGCGCAGCGACCCCGTAGGGGCAAAATTGTAGAGTAAATCATCAAAACTATAAAATACTTACCAATAATCTAACAGTAGCTCCGGCGGCGGCGCTACTACTATTACTACTGGGAAAGGAAGAATATAGCGGGTAGGGACGGGGTTGGCTGTGGTCGGGCGCTCACTTTGGGGAAGTCTTAATTTATCTTTACTATTATTAGTTTACCAGTGGGGTTAATTTCGTTAGACTTTACCCTATGTAAATGGATGGTTGTATGCCTACCAAGCAAACGATTCTTGATATTGATGAACAGCAGTTTAAGTCGATCTTAGAGAAGGTGGAGGCTCGAATTGGGCCTAAGCCTAAACAGGGGATGACTCTAAGAGAGGCGATCTCTAAATTTAAGCCGACGATTACTAAGGCCTTGAGGCGTGGTTATACCTATGAAGAAGTTGCAGCTATTCTTACGGAGGAAGGAATTAGTATTAAAGGAGCGACGCTGAAGCAATACTTGGCTGAATCAAAGGGGAAGAAACGTCCTAATGAAACTGCTCCGGTAAGTTCAGGTAAGCTATCAACTCAAACGGCTGAAGATTTAGCAGTATCAGATGTTAAGCCAGATACTAAAATTGAAGTAGATACCAGTTTAGATATTGAAGCAGATACTAAAGCTGAGACTAAATCAGATATTAAGCAGGATACGAAACCGGCAGCCAAATCTAAGGCGGTAGTTCGGGGTAAGTTTGCGGATATTCCTAGTAACGAGAATTGTAGTGAGTGAATTATATTATGGCAGCTAAATTAGATAAGTCCGTAAGTTCTGCTCTCAAACGATTGGTTTTTATTTATGGCGATAAGGGTGGTGTAGGTAAGTCGGCGGTCGCCCGCTTGTTGTTGGATATTTACCGCTATGAATCGATAGGTTGTCAAGCAATTGATTCAGATACTAGCAATGCTGACTTATATCGTTGTTATAAGCGTGTGGGTGATAAAGGAGTTGGGCTATTGGATGGAGAACCGGATGCTGTAGAACGGGTTGATTTTACGGTACGAGGTGAATCGGATTATCTAATTGATACTCTGGGAGAGTACAAAGATTTGCTGCTGGTGGATCTGCCGGCTAGGTCTAGAGATGCGTTTACAAGTTTGATTCGGGAGTTAGACTTGCTTAATGTGGTGGAGTCAGGCTATCGGGTGACGATTGTTCATGTTTTGGGCAAGACTCGCAGTTCCGTAAGTGCGTTGAAGGATGTGGTTGAACTTTGTGGCAACCAAGCTGATTATGTGGTGGTGAAGAATCTACTATTTGGTGAGTCGCATACTTTTAGCCGCTATGATGCCTCTCAAACTAGAAAGAAGATAGTGGAGCAGCTTGGGGGTATAGAGTTAAATCTGCAAGAGATGTTTTGGACTTCTTGGGATGTGATTGAGGATAACGATCTACCTTTTCGCACGGCGGTAGATGCAGAGAATACTATGTTAAAGCGCAGCCAACGCACTAGGGGTTATCGCTGGCTGATGGATATGACAGAGGAGGTGAAGAAAGCGGGTAAGTATTTGGGGTTAAGTGAATGACTTTTATTGATGATAATTATTTAGATGGGATTATTACTCGGATGACGGCTGAACATAAAGCAAATATCATGCGGACGGCGAGGCGGTTAAACTTACCGGATGATGATGTGCTGTTTTTGTATATTGGGGCGGTGGAGTACACAGTGCAGTTATGTGAAGATATCTTGGGCGGGATTAGTACGGAGCGGCATCTTATTGAGCAGTCAACTCAATCCAATCATCAGGTGAGCAACGAGCAAGCTGAAAATCTGATTAATAGTCTAACTCAAGTGGGAATATCAATTGTTGCAGATATGCAAAAGGCTGGGATGGCGAGTACGTCGGCGATAGCTGAGGCAAATGTGGAGGTATTAAGTCAATCTAGGGTGATGGTAAGGGAAGCTGTTGTACTCCAAAAGCTGTTGACGGTATGGGGAGCTAAAGTGGAATCAAATAGCAAAAACAATGAACAGGTTTTGAAAACTTTGTTAGAGCGAATGGGGCAATCAACGAAGATGTTGGAGACGGCGCTATCACAAATCAATAGGGCGAATACAGCGCTAGTTGAGCTGCAACGAAATACTACTTGGATCAAAGTGACGGAGTGGTTTTCGCCGCTTGTGGCTCTGCTGGTGGCGGCGTTGGTTGGTGCTGGGGGTAGCTGGTGCAGGGATAATTCGTTGATAAGAAAAATATTAGGATGATTGAAACAAATAAGTATTGAAAACTAAGATGGCAGTCAATTTAATTCAATCATTGCAGGGGATTAGAGATTTTCGGACATCTCGTGGTAGACGTTATCCCCTTTGGTTAATTTTACTATTAGTAATCATGGGAACAATAAGTGGATGCCGAAGTTACTACGCACTGGAGGATTTTGGCACACGGCACTATCAAGCAGTCAGTGAGAAACTAGGGCTAGAAGTAACTCGCCTGCCATCAGACACTACTTTTCGTCGCATTTTACAAAAACTCGATTTTCAAACTTTGGCGCAGCAGTTCGAGCAATGGGTTAATAGTGCATTTAATATCGAACCTGGGGAATGGGTAGCGGTGGATGGTAAGAGCATTAAAGGAACAGTCACCACACCAGGCACGGCATACCAAAATTTCATTGCTTTGGTATCACTCTATAGCAGTCAACAAGGAATAGTGCTGAAGAGCCAACAGTTTGAGTCGAAACATGATAGTGAGTTGAAAGTGGTGCAAACAATACTGGAGGCATTGAATCTTGAAGGAGTGGTGTTTACTATGGATGCACTTCACTGCCAAAAAAACTACTCGGCTAATCATTGAGGGGGGCAACGATTACGTTATCACCGTCAAAGCTAATCAACCGCGATTATTGGCACAACTTACAACAATTGCCACTACTCAAAAACCCTGGGAACAGTTTGTTGATATTGACAAGACTCGCGGGCGAACGACCTGTCGAGTTGTGAAGGTCTTCACCGATTTGCTTGGCATCGATATCGACGGGCTGGGATTAAAAAGCTTGATTCAAGTTGAACGCATCGGTATCCGCTCAGGAAAAAAATATTTAATGGTGAATTATTACATTAGCTCTTTAGTCTCAAAGGCTACTAACTTCGCTAATGGAATTCGTCAGTATTGGGGAATTGAGAACCGTTTACATTGGGTTAAGGATGTAGTTTTTGGGGAAGATACGGCTCCATTGAGTAACTACAATGCTGCCACAAATTGGTCTGTTATCCGCAATATTACTATTAATCTTGCGCGCAAGGCTGGTTATGATTCTCTAACTAAGGCGGAACGATTTCTTGCCCATGACATCGACAAGCTGTTTTTACTTTTAGAATGAATTATCCCTGGGGTAGCTGGTGGGTGATGAATCTTAAGTACAATGATTCCCTTAATGTCTTAGGGCGTAACTTAGTGAAATGGAATATAGATCGGATTCTTAAGTGCCGAGAAGATGATAATTCTAAATGCACTCTCTGGGTTGTGCCTCCGCCGGAGCAACAGAAGTAACTATTTGTAGCGATCCACAATACTAAACGCTCCAGACCACAATCATCGCCTTTTTGAGACCAGATTAACTGCAACTATAAAGTCAGTTGAGACCGAATTAAACCCAACTAAGACCAGATTATTTGCAACTAGACCACAATACTAAAGTTGAGACTAGATTAACTGCAACTAGAAAATGGGCAGAAACTTAAGGCAAGAAAACGAGCGTTTTATTTACTGAAAATTGACAAGCTGCTACGCAGCAGTAAATAGTCATTTCATAGGTTAAACAACTCAGTAATTTTATCTACGGCAATATATTCAAGAGTAGCAACGAGTTTATTGATTTTTTTGCTCTACCATTTCCTAGATATGAGTTAGAGACATGGTTTCAAGCAATAAACTTATAGTTGCAATTAATGTGGTCACAAGAGCGATGATTGTGGTCTAGTTGCAAATAATGTGGTCTTATTTGGAACTAATGTGGTCTCAAGTACAAGTCTAGTTGCAGCTAATCTGGTCTCAAAAAGGCGATGATTGTGGTCTGGAGCATTTAGTATTGTGGGTCGCTACAACTATTGAGTGGTCTGGGCTAAGGAAGCTTGAGAGCTGGATTTTTAAAATCTGATTTAAACGTTTGCCTCTAAATTAAAAAGCTTTCAAGCTTTCCCAAAAGATGCTTTTAGCTTACTTTGCCCTTAGTGAAAGATTCCGTAACACTACCCCTATATTTCGTGCTTGGTGAAGACAAAAAATCCTTAACTTTGTTTATTGTTCGTCTGCTACGTAAACCCCAATATGTGGGTACATTAGCAATAAGCGAGTCAGACCACACTCAATACTTTCGGTTAAGAATTTTGGTATGATTTGCGCTCACGAAGTTTCAATATATTCAGCTACTTTTTCCAGTCTGATTTTTGAGGAGAGGAGCTTAACCGAAAGGTATTGAGACCACACTAATTCGGTATAATTCCTAAATTTTTGGAATCAACTTGCCAAAGTGTAGCCATAGCATTTCTAGTGGAGTACTAGACTGCGCTATCCAAGTGCAGCTTGTAACTAGAACCACCATACAGCAATAGTTACAGGAATTTAGCTAAAGAACAGTTGCGGGTAGCGAAAAAACAAGCTGCTCAAATACTTTTCCTGACGTGTATACAACCAGAAAACTTTACCCAAAACCGAACTTGGAGCGCATGAAAACATCTAGCTCAAAGCTTCATGGCTACGTCTTCCTTCTGAGAAACATTGCCTAAAAGGAGACAAACTAGGCAATGTTTCAAAGGAATTAATATATCTCTAATTTACGAAACTTTACACCGGGAAAATTTTGCGCGTATCTTGTTTTTACCCCGACTATACCTGCTTGTGCAACGGCAGCGAGACTGTAAATGTTGTCCCAACTCCGACTTCACTATTGACGGCAATCTTGCCGCCATGTAAGTCAGTAGAGCGTTTGACAATCGCTAGTCCTAATCCCGTACCGGAGATCGTGCCAACATTGCTAGCTCGATGAAACGAATTAAACAATTGATCTCGATCTACTACTGGGATACCAATACCTTGATCTGTAATGTGAAAAATTGCTTCTCCCTGTTGATAAATCAGTTCAAAATTAACGCTGCCACCTTGAGGAGAATACTTAATTGCATTGGAAAGCAAATTACTGAGAATGTGCCGTAGCAGTTTTTCATCCAGATAAGCCTTACTACAGTCATCGGGATTGATATGGAGGCTGTGCATATTACTGACAAAGGCGATGTTGTGACTTTTGGTAGTGATTTGCATCTCCTCTACTAAGTCACAGCAAAATTGAAACAGATCCAATGGTGCTGGATTGCACTCTAGTTTCCCGGCTTCGGCTTTGCCAATTAACAGCACATCATTTAACAAATGAATCATTTGTTTGACCGCAGCTTGAATTCGTTGGAAATGCTTGATTTTTTTCTCTTGATCCCATTTAAAACTGTAAATTTCGAGTAATTCGGCGGAAGATAAAATTGTGGTTAGCGGTGTCCGAAACTCATGAGAAGCCATAGTCACAAAGCTCGACTTCAGATCACCGAGCTCTTTTTCCTTAGCTAAAGCATCGCGAATTTCTGCTTCTACCTGCTTGCGCTCAGTAATGTCGCGCAGAATTGCCACATACTCTTGGAATTTGAGACTAGATGGGCGTGAGATGGTTAGTTCAATTGTGCGTAGACTTTGGGAATTTTCTAGAGTATGCTCGGTTTGGTTAAGCCACTGCTCTGGTTGCCCTGCTAAGTTAGAGAAGAATTCATTTAAGTTATGTCCGTACAAATCCTGGACATTTATCTGAAATAATTCCTTAGCTGCTGGATTTGCCTGACAAATTGTACCTTTTTCATCTAGAACTAAAATAGTATCCGGAACAGTGTCAAGGGCAGTGATGAAGATGTGTTTCGCTTTTTGCCTTGCCTCATCAATAGCTGCAATCTGTGGCAAGGTAGTCCAGCAGGCTATTCCTATTCCTACAAACGACAGCGTTACCAATAGAACAGCCAATAGCGCACCTAATGGTGCGCTATTGGCTGTTCTATTTAACTTACCGCTAATAACCCAGCCTATTGTAGTGCTACTACAGATTAACAAAACTAGGACAAGTACCTGTAGCATGATGAAGTCTTGGTTTTTGCTGCTAGGTTTAACATGATAACGTCGCTGCCACCAAGAGGGATGAAAGGGCGCAAATTGAACGCGGCGTAGTAACTTATCTCCCGTCAAGATGAAAATAGGCAACAATAATCCGAGTAATAGGTCGTGCCAACCCCAAGCAAAACCTCCTACTACCAGGACAATCGTTTCTACTAGGAAAAAAGCCAGCGACCACCAAGGCAATAGCACCTGTGGTTCCTTTCGACGCAACCATAGTCCGAGCTGAAGTCCCATGATAGAAGTTAGGTAGCTAGTACCTGTCATCACCACTACATGAGATATATCTCCCCAAACTAAACATAGAAGGCTAAGGATAAAGGTAAGAATGAGAGCAGGTTCTAAAATACCTCTGCGAGAAACAACTGTAAATACAGGTGAAAGCTGACCGTCCAAAGCAAGTTGGTACAAAATTCGAGATGTATTGGCAACGGCAGTGGCGGCACTTAGAAGACAACAAAAGGCAATCAAGAGCGTCACTAGAAATGAAGCTGATTGCCCCCAGAATGGACGGGCTGCTGCTAAGAGATTTAAGTATAAATTATCTCCCATCCCTGGCCTAGTAGCCAGTTGCACCAGTACCCAAGAACCACCCAGAAATACGGGAGGAATCAGCCAAGCAGACCAAGAGAGACACCGTAAAGTTTTACCAGGGCTGCGGCTATCAGCAACAAAGGAAGAAGTAGTTTCACAGGAGTAGGCAGAATAGGTAGAAACAAAAAACCACTTTGCCCACTCTTCAAAGCTAAGGCCTGACCAGCTGGTAGGGAAAAGACCAGGGCTACTAGGTGAGAAGGCTAACCATCCAAGCCCTTGAAAGCAAAAAGCAAGTAACAATCCAATCGCTGGGATGACGAAAAATAAGTGTAAAATTCCCAAGGCGCGGGTACCACTCAACCCGACGATAAATGCCAGCGCTATGAATCCAATTTTGAGGGTCGTTTCTGGACAGGTAATACCTATTGGTTCAAGGTTGACTTTAATCAAGTCTGTAAGGACAATCGCGTAAACTGCTGGAGCCGCTACCCATCCAATGAAATATCCAATTGCTACATAGCTGCCTAAACCATAGAAGTTTTTCAGTAGCCTGGCTGCGTAGTTTGGTGTTCCTCCGGCTAGGTTTGGCCAATGCGTCCCCAAACGTTGTACTTGTAAGTTCAGCAGTACTGATACAATTACTCCAGGTAACCAGACAAAGATAGCTTTTGGTCCAAGAGCAGCATGAATTATCGGCGCAGTGCCAATCCAACCTACATGACCTGTAAGACCAAAACCCCAAGTTTCCATAACACTCAAGCTTCTTTGTAAACGTGGAGCTAAAGGTTGATTCAATGTTTTTATAGCCATTCACCCCTCTTAGTTATTTAAAAATTGTGGAGTCTTTAAGAAACCGCTATCAACGAAATAAAATAAGTAATTTTGCAGTAAGCTAGAATCAACTACAGGACAGTTGATGGCAGTATCTGTTAGACCATCAACGGTGTTTTGACGGTCAAACGATTGCGCTCCTAACCACATTTTCTCTATATAAGTCAAAGGTTCTGTAGATGACTTCTCCGTAAACAGCGATGATAGAGGAATTAAAGTATTCTCTTGGGACTTAGTATTTAGCAAAGCTGTTTGCCATTGGTCATAAGCAATCTGCTTCATTGGGTAACCGAAAGTTTTAATTTCTTTGATTAGTTGGCTCATTGGTAGTAATTGAGGGTTAATCAGATGAAAAGCTTTGCCTATTGAGGCTTCTTGTCTTGATAAATGGACGATAGCACGGCTGACATAGTCCACAGGAGTAAGAGCTTTACCCCTAATTCTGCACAACTACTTATCAAATACTTCATAGCAGCCTTTACCTTGTGCCTTGGCTCGATACATTGCTATATCAGCATCATGGAGTAGTTCTTCGGGGCGTTCGTAGCCTTTTGTACCTAAAAGGATACCAATACTGGCGGCAGCAAATACTTCGTGTCCGCCAAGGTTAAAAGGTGATCTCAACTCAAGTCCAATTCGTTCCGCTACATAAGTAGCATCGTCTTCGTTTTGAACACCCTCAAGCAAAATAGCAAACTCGTCTCCTCCTAAACGAGCGAAAGTATCGCTAACTCGCAGACATACTTGCAATCTTTGGGCGATCGCGTTCAGTAATTGATCCCCGACCAAATGCCCCAAAGTGTCGTTAATAACTTTAAAGCGGTCTAAGTCGATAAATAGGACAGCAAAGTTGTAGCATTGGCGACGTTTGGCGAGGCTTAATACGTGAGCAAGTTTGTCAAAAAACAATACTCGATTCGCTAACCCCGTCAAAGTATCGTGAAGCAATTGGTGTTCTGCTGTTCTTCTACCAGTCACATCTGTTTGAGAACCAGCAAATCGGTAGGGTTTGCCTGTGTTATCTCTAATTAATTGTCCTCGACTGAGCATCCAGCGGTAGGTTCCATCTTTATGCATCAAGCGATGTTCGTTTTCAAAATGTGGAGTCAACCCTTCTAAATGACCAGATAGTTCGGCTCTAACTTGCTCAACATCTTCAACACAAACGCGATTGAACCACTCATTAAGATTAGTAGCAATTTCGTTTTCTTGATAACCTAACATTGCTTTCCAACGTACAGAAAAATAAATTTCATTGGTTGCCAGGTTCCAATCCCACAACCCATCATTAGCTCCCCGCGCTTCCAGTGCATAGCGTTCTTCGCTTTCGCGTAAAGATTCTGCCTGCTTGCGTTCAGTAACATCGCGCAAAATAACGATGTAGTCCTGGAAAGTGTGGTTAGGGTTTCCAGAAACAGATACTTCGAGAATTAGAGGTTTATCAGTACCAGAGAATACAGTTTGTTCGCTACGGCTAGACCACTGCTCTGGGATGCCGACTAAGTACGAACAGCAGCTTTGTAAGTGTTCTCCAACTAGAGCCTCGCTAGACATTTTTAATAATACGACGGCGGCGGGGTTAGTTTTGACAATTACGCCTTTTTCATCTACAACTAAAATGGCATCTAAGGCATTAATAAATAGATTTTCAGCTTCTTCACGGGCATTATTGATACTGGCAACTTGCGGTAAAGTAGTCCAGCAAGCGATTGCTACGCCGACAAAGGCGAGCGTTACCAGCAATACGGCTAAAAGATCGAGATTATGCTGTGATGCAGATTTAACTAAGCTGTAGCTAAATATCCAACTGATGCTGACAGAACTACAAATTAGGATCAGTAATACTATTACTTGGACAAAGACAAAATCTTCGTTGTGAATTTTATTTCTAACACGATAGTGCTGAATCCACGACTGAGGTTGAAATATTGCCAATTTAGTGTGAGATATTACCCAATCGAGAGCTAAAATTCCTACCGGAACGAGTAAACCAATGACTAGCTCTTGCCAGCCCCAAGCAAGTCCCCCCACTACCAAAACTACAATCTCCATAAGCAAAAAGCCTAATGCCCAGCGAGACCATAACACTTCAGGGCTGCCCCGACGTAACCATAACCCCAAATGCAGTCCCATAATTGAGATCAAGTAGCCTGTCCCTGTAACCATGACGACCTGAGATAAATTGCCGATAGCTAGACACAAAATGCTGAGGACAAAGGTAGATAGCAAAGCTGGTCCTAGAACTCCATCTTTAGATACAACAGAGAAAACTGGGGAGAGATGTCCATCTACGGACATTTGGTACAGAATGCGAGAGGTATTGCAGACCGTAGTTGCACAACTAAGCAGACAACAAAAGGAAATTAGCAAGGCTACTATCAACGAGGCTGATTCGCCCCAAAATGGTTTAGCTGCTGTTAATAAATTGAGATATAAATTATCTCCTACAGGTTGACTTGCTAGCTGCATCAGCACCCAAGAACCACCAAGAAAAACTACTGGAATTAACCAAGCAGCGAATTTGAGAAATTGTGTAGTTTTGGCGGGTTGGAGGCTATCAGCAACAAAGGAAGAGGCAGTTTCACAAGAGTAAACCGAGTAAGTGGAGATAAAAAACCACTTTGCCCATTCTCCAAAGCTAGGAAGTGATAGATCGGTAGGAAAAAAGCCTGGGCTTTCAGGGGATAAGGCTAACCAACCGATACCTTGGATACAAAAGGCAAGCAATGAGACAATAGCAGGGATAACAAAAAATAAGTGGAGAATTCCTAACGTGCGAGTTCCGCTTAACCCCACAATAAAAGCGATCGCTGTAAATCCAAATCTTAAAAGAGTTTCTGGACAAGGAATACCCGATCCTGCCAAACTTGCTTTGACAAGGTCTGTTAAAACAATTGCATATACGGCGGGAGCCGCTACCCAGCCCAGAAAGTAGCCAATTGCTACATATTTAGCTAGAAGTGGATATTTACTCAGCAATCTAGCTGCATAGTTAGGGGTTCCGCCAGCCATATTAGGCCAGCACATCCCTAAATGTTTTACTTGTAAGTTCAGCGCTACGGACACCAAAACTCCAGGCAACCAGACAAAGATAGCTTTTGGTCCAAGGGCAGCATGAATTATCGGCGCAGTGCCAATCCATCCGACATGACCTGTAAGACCAAAGCCCCAAGTTTCCGTAGCACTCAAGCTTCTTGGTAAATGTGTACCTAAAGGTCGTTTCAATAAATCAGTAGCCATTCACGTGTCCTAGTTATTTAAAAGTTGCGGAGTCTTTAAGAAACCGCTATCAACGAAATAAGATAAGTAATTTTGCAGTAAGCTAGAGTCAACTACAGGACAGTTGATGACAGTATCTATTAGACCATCAACGGTGTTTTGACGGTCAAACGATTGCGCTCCTAACCACATTCTCTCTATATAAGTCAAAGGTTCTGTAGATGTCTTCTCCGTAAACAGCGATGATAAAGGACTTAAAGTATTCTCTTGGGACTTAGTATTTAGCAAAGCGGTTTGCCACTGGTCATAAGCAATCTGCTCCATTAGGTAACCGAAAGTTTTAATTTCTTTGATTAGTTGGCTCAAAGGTAATGATTGAGGGTTAATCAAATGAAAAGCTTTGCCTATTGAGGCTTCTTGTCTCGATAAACAGACGATCGCCTGGGTGACATAATCCACAGGAGTGAGATTAATTAACAAATCTATTTCCGGCGCACTCTCCAGTTGGATAAAACTTTTAATCATTCTGCATATCAGGTCGTCGGTCTTAGAGACACCTGTTTGGCTATGCCCTGCAACCATTCCTAATCTGTAAATAGAAACAGGAATTCCCCGCTCACCTGCCGCCATTACCAACTTTTCAGCTACCCATTTACTTTGGGCATATCCATTAGTAAGCTCCTCACAGTAAGCTAACTTATCTTGTTCTTCAATTATTTTCATCTGGGCATAAACAGATGATTGAAAGACATCGAGGGTGGAAATGAAATGTACGGGTTTTGTTTTGATTTGGCTTGCCAATCTCAAGACCTCTTGGGTGCCAGAAACATTCGCGGCTCGCAATGCAATGTAGGGATAAATTAAATTAACAAATGCTCCATTGTGATAAATCCCATCTATTTCCCTCGCCAATTTCCTAAACTGTTGTTCAGTTAGCCCTAAAAGTGGCTGTGATAAATCTCCTATTACTGGAATAATTCTGGAACTGAGCTTTGGTTCCAAAAATCCTAAATAGTGTTCTAAGTTGCGGCAGATTTTTTGCTTGCCGGACTCAGGAGTTGAAGCCCGGACAAGACAATAGATGCTAGCTTCAGTCTGCTGTAGCAGTTCATGTAGTAAAAAAGCACCGATATAACCTGTTGCTCCTGTCAAAAACACTCGCTGCGGCTCTTTGATTGGCTCAGGGGTGGGAGTAGCAGCGCAAATTGTCGGATCTAAAACAGCTTCGGCTTGTAAATCTACGCAGCTAATATTGCGTGTAGCAGGGGAGTTTTCTGAGTGCAGGAATTGGGCGATCTCTTGAGCAAGTCCAGCGATAGTGGGTGCTTGGAATAAGGATAGCAAAGGTAAATCGACGTGAAAAAATTCTTTGACTTGGAAGAGCATCCCAACTGTAAGTAAGGAATGTCCTCCTAGCTCAAAAAAGTTGTCTTTGATTCCGATTGGCTCGATTCCTAGCACTTGAGTCCAAATCGCCGCTAACTGACTCTCTATCGAAGTACGAGGAGCAACAAAAGCCTCTAAGAACATTGGTCTAGAGTAGTTCGGTTCGGGAAGACTTCGCCGATCTACTTTACCGTTAGGAGTGAGCGGTAAGCTATCGATAACGACAAAAACCGAGGGAACCATGTATTCGGGCAGCTTGTCTTTGAGTAAGACACGTAGCTGAGAAACTAGATTACCTGAATCCTTTGTTTGCAAAAATTGATTGGTATAGGCATTCCAAGGCTTGAGAGTAAATTCACTCTCGCGCCAGGAGACAATACTGCTGTTGTTTGTCTTAGTTTGCTTTGAGGAACGCTGCTGAAACACCACGTCATAGCTAGCAGACCCCTTTGAGCTAGACCAGTTGATGTTAACGCTATAAGGTAACTCTTGGCTCAAGTTCCATAAATCTTCGGGATTGATCGCTCTATTTTGCTGAGTTGTTTTCTCGATAGCTGCCTGTAAGTCTGCCACAGTTTTAAAGAGATCGCTGTTTAATAGTAATTCGCTGGCGGTAAGGTCTGCTAAGACCCTTGTATTTTTGATACCAGCGATCCCAAGTATCTCTGGCTGATTCTCGATTAAGCGTTGACGAATCGCTGGTAGTGTTAGCTCCTGCTGCCAATCCAGCCAAGTAGAAGGACTAGGCGCAGCAGATTCCTCTGATAGATTGTTTGTTACCGTTCCTATTTGGAGGATTACATCGTAGCGGAAGCAAGTTAGCTCGTTTTGATGGCGACCGCGCTTGAGTTGAATTTGGACGTGGCTAATCTGAGGAAGATGGTGTTTAAGAGCAGTAAAGAAAGCAGGAGCGATTACTAACTCCTTGTCTTGCCCCATCCGCTCTTGGATGCGTTGCTGGAGGTGAGTAATCGGCATAGAGCCATCAGCTTGGTATAGCTGCACTGATGTATGGAAAGCTTCTAGTAGCTCCAGATTGCGGACATCTCCAATAAAAATGTGACCTCCCGATTTGACCGATTTGACTGCACTTTCTAAGACACTTACTAAATAATTAATGCTGGGAAAATACTGAATTACGGAATTGAGTATTATAGTATCGAACGCTTCTGGCTCCAACTCCTCAAAAGATTCTACGGCTGCTTTTTGCTCAAGAAAAACCTGTGACCAATCATGTGGACTTCGCTGCAACTCTTGGTTGAGGTAACGGACAGCTTCTGGCGCAATATCCGTACCCAAATAATGAGAGCAGTGGGGGGCAATGCGGAATAAAAGTAGCCCTGTACCACAACCGATTTCCAGTACGCGGTTAGGGTGCAAAGATAGGATTCGCCCAACTGTGCGTTCAATCCACTCGTGCATCTCCCCAACTGAGGTGGGCTGCCCTGTATAGCTATTCTTCCAGCCGTTAATATTAAATGTTGGATCTTGCCCAGTATTTAATTGGCTGTAGGTTTCATTCCATACTTTCTCCCACTGCCAAGTTGATTCTGCATTAGATATCTCTACTTGTAAATGCTGTTGAGCCTCTGGCTGTTGTAGGTTTGGGACTACATAGGCAACTAGGCGTTTGTCCTCTGACAAATCTTGGCGACCAATTACCACAGATTCTCCTACCGCAGGATGCTGGTTGATAATTGCCTCAATTTCTTCTAACTCAATTCGGAAGCCACGAATCTTAACTTGATTATCAATCCGTCCCATTAACTCAATGTTGCCGTCTGGTAGATAGCGACCCAAGTCTCCAGTTCTGTAGAGGGGATTTGCTGGTTCATTACTCAAGGGATTAAGAATAAATTTCTCTTCGTTGAGTTCAGGTCGGTGGAGGTAACCTCTTGCTAGACCAACACCACCAATACACAACTCTCCTGGCATTCCTACGGGTACAAGCTTGATTGGATCTCCCTGACGGCGTAGCAGGTGATCTAGAAAATAAATTTGCGTGTTAGCAATAGGTCTACCTATAAGTATCTGACTGTTAGTAGGTTCTACTTTATAAGCCGTTGACCAAATAGTGGTTTCTGTGGGACCGTACATATTCCATACTGAACCTACCTTTTCTAACAACTGATTGGCTAGTCCTCTACTGAGGGCTTCGCCACCACAGAGAATTTTTAGTTGTTTATTGCCATACCAACCAGATGCTAGGAGCAATCGCCAAGTGGCGGGAGTTGCTTGCATAGTTGTCGCCCTCGAGCGCTCGATACTCTGGCCTAGCTGTTTTGGATCGAGCGTAACTTCGCGGCTGACTAAGACAACGCTAGCGCCAACAATTAGGGGCAAGTAGATTTCTAAAGCTGCAATGTCAAAACAAATTGTAGTTACGGCAAGCAGCGTGTCTTGCTCTGTTAATCCTGGTTGCTGACGTACAGAATTTAAGAGGTTGACGACAGAGCCATGTTCAATTTGTACCCCTTTCGGATTTCCAGTAGAGCCGGAAGTATAGATGGTATAAGCTAAGTTCTTAACCGTTACTTGGCTAACTGGGTTATCTGTACTTTGCTCTGAAATTGTTTTCCAATCAGTATCAAGGCATACCACCTGCGCTTCAAATGCTGGCAGCCGATTGAGTTGATTTTGCTGTGTTAATAGCACTGGTAGTTGTGAATCTTCTAACATAAATGCCAAGCGCTCTTGAGGATATGCTGGATCTAATGGCACATAAGCCCCACCAGCTTTGAGGATACCTAAAAGTCCTACGACCATATCGAGGGATCTCTCTAGGCAAATTCCTACTAAAACCTCAGCTTCCACATTTAGAGTTTGCAAGTAATGTGCTAGTTGATTGGCTCGGCAGTTTAATTCCTGGTAAGTAAGCTGTTTGTCCTCAAAAATTACGGCGACCTTAGTGGGCGTTAACTTTACCTGGAACTCAAACCACTGGTGAATACATATGTCGTTTAGGTAATTGGCTTGGGTGTCATTCCATTCCACGAGTAACTGATGCAATTGTGCCTTTGTTAACAGTGATAGGTCTAAAGGTTGCTGCTTTATGCCGTTAATGGGATCCGCTACTATAATTTCAATTTCTCTATTCTTTTTAGTCACTAATATCTCCTTGATTGCAAAAGTAATAAGTGTGAGGCTATGGATATAAATCTTGTATTCCTAAAGGCTTCTCAGATTTTTATTCAAGTTGCCCAACATTTGCAAAATTGCATTACTACTTACGCAGTTCTACTTACGCCTTAGCTGGTTATATATAGAGTTCCCAAATAAAGCAGTAATCTCACAAGAGGAAGTAAAATAGTTGCTAAAAAGTTTTTATTTTCCAAATCAGTTTGAGCTATAACAAGTGTTACTGAGGGCAGATATAGCGTAGCTGATACTAGGGGCAAGATAGCTTCAAAAGCTTATCTAGTAAGTTTTTTGGGGCATTAAAAAGTTGATTGACTTACGACTAAATAGCGGTAGCACTGAACGAAAACACATTGCTGCCTGATTTTTCACACTCATGTAATTCTTATCCAGCAAGGATTAAAGAAGTCGCTGTTACGTAACGGGCGGTGTATACTCGCGGTTGTTGCCTCTAGTGTCAGCCATGCTATATCTACTCCAGTATATAAGCGACTTTAGAGTTATTTTGCCATCGATGACAGCATCCGTAACACTACCCCATATCGGTTAAACAACATCTCCAGCAATGGTTAGGGCTGGGCTACAAATTCAATTTCATTTAAAAGAAACCGTTGTGGACTTTGCCAGCCATTAGGAAATGCAATCACTGTTTGCTCATCAAACCAAAGTTCTACTTTACCCACCCTAACACGCCCGCGATGACAGAACTGTTCGTATCGCCATCTAATTTAATTTTAACCAGTGCCACTCCACTCACACGGCAACCCGCAGCAGTATATTTATCTAGCTTGACTGCTGGCTCGCGGCGAACCATGAG
>JAESGR010000564.1_pt1 | contig 22077 bp, 23 predicted proteins | sample 9269771 | NCBI WGS metagenome assembly JAESGR01 (sample SAMN15739572, study PRJNA653492) | algae metagenome | isolation source: Chroococcus sp. CMT-3BRIN-NPC107 and co-occurring heterotrophs from well... | place: USA: Clark Mountains Wilderness, California | collected 2010-04-18 | reverse complement strand
AGATCATCGCGGTTGCGCAGTACCTTGAGCTCTTCCTCGATCAGTTTCGAGCCGAGATTCCACGCGATGTACGCGCTCGCACTAACAAGGAGGATCTCGTCACATATACCTTGCGTGTCTATAAGGTGACGACTTCATCGGTCGGCGAACTTCAGTGCGATCTTCTGGACTACTACCGTAGGGTCCGCAACCTGTTCGTGCACGATCCGGCTGCGGATGCCGCTAAGACGCTTATCCGCCAAGCCGAGTCGTTGCGCCAAGCAATCGGAGCGAGCAGCAATCCGTATAAAACCTTGGCGGCACCCAATCCGCCGGCCGCGGCATCTTTTGATGACTTCGTCCTGTTCTCACGCGCCCTCAAGGATTTCTCCAAGGGCCTGTGTGCGAACGTTGTTCTCACCGACGACGAGTTGCGAGGCAAGATTCGAGATGACCAACCGCTCATAAGCTCACTGCGAGGGGAGAAAGTCGGGAGTGCGCGGCAGGTGAAGATTCTGGCAAACTATGTTCGTCAGCATTTCGGCTTCCATCATCGGGCAGAGTCGATTGCCGAGAGATTGCTAACGGAAGGCCTGTTAGCTCAACGGTAGAGCGGCCCCTCCAATAGCCGGTCATGCCGGCTGCTGAAGGGACGATCTGGGTTCGACCCCCAGGCAGGCACCACACACAGCAGTGCTGCAAGCGTTTTTAAGGCGGCCGGCGCCTCCGACCTCTGATCTCCGCTCTGGCTTAGAAGCGGTCATCAGGCTGGTACTGCGCCGGTAGATCTGCCAGACAGATGCAGCACTCGGTGAATGAGCGATTCAGACTGGGTGCAGCCCTTCAGGTTGGCATGCCCGATGACGGCGGTATCCGATACCTGACATTGCCGGACGTGCGCGGCGAGCGAGCGCGTTGCTCGCAGGCAGCCATCCGCGCTTGGTATCTGGTGCCTAATGAAAAGCCACAGTTAGCGCTAGTCAGCTACTCGCGCTTCAGCGCGATTCAGTGCTTCTTATCTTTAGGTGGATTCGGATCCCCACCGTAGCTATCGCTGTCGCGGATCTGTCCATCTTTCCGATGGATCACCACCTCCACATTCTCTCGCCGCGCCTGATTGCGGGCCAGGTCAATCGCTTCTTGCTGCGTGCGAGTGACGTGACCGGCGCGCTCGGCGCCTTCCTTCCGGGTCGCCCATCCCGCGTCGTGGGGCACAACATGGATGTCGCGCTTTGTCATACATGCTCCTTCTAAATGTCGTTTACGTTAGCCATTTACCAATCAGTCCCGGTCATCACACCAAATGACCCGACCCTGTCTAAGCACGAAATGGCTCCGGCACCCACTGGTACGCCTGACGGATGGCCACAGCGTGGGTTTTTGCGTGGTGCCCCTGATCTGCCAGCGTGGACGTGCTGGCGGCGTCATGGGAAGCTGAATGTTGGCGTGGCACCCGCATGGGCATCGCAGCGCAGCGAGCCAGGGCTGGCCAGCGCCGTCCTCTACCAGGTAAAGCACACCTGGCTCGCAACTCTCCGGCGGATCCTGCTGCCCACGCGCAACATACAGAAGCCCGGCTTCGGCCTTCGGCAGGTCGGCGCACGGACATTCCTCGGTTCGATTTCCGACGCGCCTCGACAGCCACGAAAGCAGCTTCATGAGCATTTCAGCCTCCTAGTCGCATCATGCCGAGGAAGGGTTCTTGGTCGCCCGTTCCCACAAGCTTCCCCATCTCCTGACAGGGAGCCCCGTCACCCTCGTCCATGCTTGCTTCGGAGTCAGTCAAGCAGATGCGCCGCACGGCAAAGGCCGCGTTGCGCTGTAGCCTGAAGCCGTGCAGTCGCGCAAGAAACTCGTTCATCGCGGCGGCCGCCGCTGCCATGTTCACCGAGATCACAGCTGGCCGGTCGACCCTAACGCCCTTGATATACCCCTCGCGCTTTAGCCTCTCATACTCCTGAGGACTGTCGCGCAGCACGAAAGCAGCTTCCAGGTCACGCTGGTCGTAGACATGACGGCTTTTCAGGCTAGAGCCGCCGGGTTGTAGGGTATGTATCGCCAACCAGATGCTGTCTATGCCACCCTTGCCATCGGCATCCAGGCGGACGCCCAGATCGATGTAGGGGATCAAGTAGGCTGTTGCCAGCTTATTCAGCACGTGGCGACCGTCAACGGAGTCCATGCAGCCGAAGACCATGTCGCAGGTGGACAGGTCCCGCAATGCTCGCAGGTCTAAGAGGTCGTAGGGATGCACGCGGGTACGAGTACCGAGCCCCATCGCCTCGATTGCGCGCTCCTGCACCAAGGTCTTGTTCGCCACGGCACGAGCGTCAAATCTCGTACTGTTCAGAATCCGGTTGAGGTTCTTGTCTTCAGTGTGGTCGTTATCGACAAGCACCAGTTCACCGACCCCGTTGCGGGCAAGCTGCTCCACGACGATGCTGCCGGTACCGGAGCACCCCACGACACCGACCTTTAGCCGTCGCAACTGCGCGTAGGTCGCGTCGCCGAACGTTTGGGCTACGCGCCGACCATGTTCCGGCACTTCCTCGGCCGCGCCAGCGAACCAGTACCGGAACTCGTCGCCCGCCACCCGTACTGCCTGAATTTCGTCGCTGACTTGGCCCTCCCAAACCGAGCGTCCGACCAACTGCCCTCCGGGCAACATGATCATGCTCGCCATCGGGCCTTGGCTGTCACCTAGCCATCCAGAGACGCATGGAAACAGCGTTCCATCCGCCTCGTCGTCAGTCGAGGAGAACCATGGATACCCCGTTGGATGGCTGTGGATCTTCACCAAAGCCATGCCGGCATCGAGCGCACGCGCCAGAACAGAGTCCAACACCGCGCCGAGCCACGTAACCCGATGGGGCGTGCGCACAGGGCACATGTCGTAGGGAACCGGCACGATTTCCCGGACCAGTAGCAGCTCCTGGTCGTCGCGGCGGGCGCGCCCGCACAGTGCGAAGGCAACCGCCTCTTTGCCATCGCCAGGAAAGAAGTGGCGCTCCAGTGCACGGTGGTCCGCGCCGGAGATCGCCACGCGCGTCGCTCGGGGGGCGGCCATTACTTGCGCAGCTCCGCCGCCAGCCAATCATCTACTAAGGCCATATGCGTGCTCAGGTCGTCCACCCCCGGGCGCCACGCGCTGGCGTCCGTCCTGTGGCGCGACCATTGCTGCCAGCTCCGGCCGTCGAAGGGCGCCTCGGACAGGTTGTTGATGCCGCGGCCGTTGGCGCGTGCCAAGGCTGGTGCGAAATAGGCCATGTCCAGCTGGGTGTCCGGATAGCCGCTGTTGAAGCGGACGTGAACATCCGCGCTGCCCACGTTGTAGCCAGCCGGAAGCGGCCAGCCATAGATGATTGCGGCCTGCACGCCGCCATCCTTCACGGTCTCCCAGCGTAGGCCAAGGCTGTCCAAGTAGCTTGCGTCGCCCTTCAGCAGAGCAAACTGCCGCCGCGGTTGCGGACCCTCACCCTCGGTGACCTCATTCGGGATGGTCATAAATCGCTCCACACCGGGGTCGAGGAAGCTCACCGTGTCGTCGGGTCCGACCGGCTGCACGCTTCCCTTGATGCGCAGGCGCAACAGGAACTTCTCCGGCGTCTTGCCCACCAGGGTGAGGATTTCGCGGCCTTTCATGTGATCGACGTCCGCCACTTTGGCCTCCTTGTCGATGCGGATCCGGTAGCTCTTCCCCTTGGGCACGGGCTTGCCCGCTGCGGCGAAGTCCTCCAAATCGATGATGTCGTTGTCTTGATCGTCGCGGTCGGTCTGCATGGGCGCTCTCCTTGGAGCTGTTGAGGTGCCGCTAATTTGCCTGTGCGTGCTAAGTTTGTCAAGCGTCCATCAAGCAATGCTTGACGGACTTAATGTTAGTGGTTACTCTCTCATCGGCAAAAGGAGATTGACTGTGGTCGATGGCGACGCACCTGCCCCTCCAGGGGAAAACTTGGGCATGTACCTACGCAGCGCGCGGCTGAAGAAGGAGCTGTCGCTCCGCGCGGTTGAAGAGGCGACGGAAGGGGAGGTATCGAACGCCTACCTCAGCCAACTGGAGAACGGCAAGATCGCCAAGCCTTCCCCTCACGTTCTGTATGCATTGGCGAATGCGCTCGACGTCTCGTATGAAACCTTGATGGAACGAGCCGGCTACATCGTTAAGGCCGGCGAGCGCGCTGAAGGATCGAAACACGGCAAAGCCGCTACGTTCTCCATTGATAACTTAACCCCGGAGGAGGAGAGAGCGCTGCTGGAGCACCTTAACTATCTGAGGTGGCAAAGGAATCGAAAGTGAGCAAGCCCGACGACTCAACTCTCACAGCCTCCCAGCGCGCACGTGTTCGCAAGGAGGCTGAGCGTGCCTTGCGAGAAGCCGGCGCGTTGGGTGTTTTCCCGACACCGGTGCACCGCATCATGGACGTCGCGAAGGTTCAGGAAGTTCAAGGTGAGGTGCTTGAGGAGTCGTTTCTGAGCCGGATGAGAGCGAAAGCAGGTTCAGCCCTCAAGCGAGCTTTGTCCAAGGTGCTAGGTCTATTCCATGCATCTGAAGGCGTCATCTTCATCGACCAGGCGATGTACGCCGTTAAGAAGCGCTTCGTGCGACTTCACGAATCTGCACATGGATTCCTTCCTTGGCAACGGCCGATGTATGCCGTTGTCGAAGACTGCGAAAAGTCGCTCGACGCGGAGTCCGCAGACGCATTCGATCGAGAGGCGAACGTGTTTGCGTCCGAAGTTCTTTTTCAGTTGGACACGTTTTCAGAGATGGCTGCGAGCGAGGACTTCAGCATCTGGGTGCCGGTCAAACTGTCTGCGAAATTCGAGGCCTCGATCTATTCCAGCATTCGCCAATATGTCTCGAAGAATCACCGGCCATGTGCGGTGCTCGTGCTTAACAAACCCGAAGTTTGCGCCTTGTCTGGATTCAAGGCGACTCTGAGACGCTTCGTTGTCTCCCCGGAATTCGGCAAGCTGTTTCCCGGGCAAAAGTGGCCCGAAGTTTTCGGACCCGACGACGAGCTCGGCGCGATGGTGCCCATCGGGAAAGGTCGGCGCGCATCACGCCCACGTCGCATCGAACTGACGGATGCCAATGGCGTCTCTCATGAATGCGTAGCAGAAGCCTTTACTCAGGGACACCAAGTGTTCATCCTCATTCACGTGAAGAAGGCGCTCACCGCTGTCAGCATATTCGTCCCCGGCGCTGCAGCGGCGGCGTAGCCACCTGTAGCTACGCGGAGCGCGACATCCGCTTCCGATCCCTCGCGTCGTTCGCGCTTCTGCAGGTCCTAGCGTTGTTCAATGACTGCATTGGAGCCGAGACCGCTACTTGGGGCTTCCACCGGCGACCGACCGCATCCGCTGCGAAGCAGTCATTCGCGAGCCAAGTGGACCAGTCCGCTTCCGACCCAAAGCAGCCATAACATTCCGCAAGAGCCTCCCCCTAAACTCCCGCCGTGCCCACCCACCCCGACTTCGCCGCCCACTGCGCCGACCTGTTCGCCTCCATCGGCACAGTGCACACCAAGCGCATGTTCGGCGGCTACGGGGTCTACGTGGACGATGTGTTCGTTGCGATCGTCACGGGCGACAGCCTGTACCTGAAGACCGACGAGCAGACGCAGGCTCGCTTCGCGCAGGCAGGAGGCGAGCAGTTCTCCTTCACCGCGCGCGCGAAGGTGCAGGCGACGCACTTCTGGACGCCGCCGGCGGAGGCGATGGACTCGCCGGCGTTGATGCGGCCGTGGGCGAGGATGGCGTGGGAGGCAGCGTTGCGGGCGCGGGCGGGGGCGAAGAGGAAGAAGGCGCGCTAGGCAAAGGGAGAGAGGGTCACGCGCGAGCGCCCCCACCCCAGCCCTCCCCCGGAGGGGGAGGGAGGCGCCGAAACTCCCGCGGCGACTGCCCGAACTTCTGCCGAAACGCCCGGCTGAAATGCGCCACGTCGTTGAAGCCCCACGAATACGCGATCTCGCTGATCGATCGCGCCGCCATGGCGCGCGAAGCGAGATCCTCGCGGCAGCGATCCAGGCGCGTGCTCCACACCCACTTCATCAGGGGCTGGCCGTCTTCCTCGAACAGCTCGTACACGTAGCGCGTCGACAGCTTGACACCGTCGGCGACGGTGCGGGCATCCAGCTCGTGGTTGCGCAGGTTCGTGCGCAGGTAGCGCAGGATCTGCTGCTTGTGCATGGCTCGCACCCGCGTCGCCGACGGCTTGGCTGCCGGCAGGTCGTGCAAGGCCGCGGCCAGCACGTGCGGCAGCGCATCGGCCATGCGGTCGGCGGTGTCCTCCTGCAGGGTGGCCGCCTGGACGATCATCTCGTCGACCATGGCGCGGAAGATCGCGCCGGCCCCTTCGGTCACGCGCACCGGCCGCGCGGTGACGCGGTCCAGGTCCGGCAGCAGGCTGCGCAGCGGCTCGGGCTCCAGGTACACCGAGTGCGTGAGGATCTGGCCGGTCTCGATGGAAAAGGGCCGCGCCGGATCGATCAGGAACAACTCGCCGGGCTCGATGCGGTTTTCGCGGCCGTCCTGCTGCACCAGGGCGACCCCCTCCTTCTGCAGCGACACGAGCAGGCGCGACGGCCGTCGGCCGACCACGCTCGACGACGTCGTGTGCGGCGAGAAACGCAGCGCCGCGAAGCGCAGTTGCCGGCCGCGGTAACCGGTCACCTGCGTGTGGAAGGGGCGCCCCGGCGAGCTGATCGCCAGTCCCACGGCATAGACGCTCGACATCTGTTCCTGGAAGAGAACCGTGTTGGCGTCGGCCGCCTGCGCCGAGGTGGCGAACGTATGGACCCTGGTCATGCTGGCTGGCTCCTGTCAGTCGACGCGCGCTTGCCTCGAAGTGCCGCATTCTAGGCAAGGGCGTTGGCCGCCCGAAACGGAAGCTCAGCCGCGGGCGTCGGTGCTCCAGCGCCCCAGCCCGATGCCCGTGTACCAGTTCGACACCGCCTTGTAGAAGATCGGCTCGTAGCGCGCGCTGCCCGCGGCGCCATGCGCCACCAGCCAGGTGCGGATCTCCTCGGCGCCGTTGCCGGCTTCATGCACGTGGTCCGTGGCGTAGCGCACCAGCGCCTCATCCTCCCGCGCGGCCAGCAGGCGCAGGAACTCGCGATCGAACTTCTCGTTCACCGCGCCCATGCGCGGCGTCGCGATGTCGTGGCTGATGCCCCCGGTCGCGAGGATGGCGACGCGCTGGCCGCCGGGATGACGCTCGATGGCGGTGCGCAGGAAACCGCCCCACTGCAGCGCGCGCCGCATGGTCGGCAGCGGCGGCTGCACGCAGTTCACCAGCAGCGGCACCACGCGCACTTCGTTCGCCATGCCCGCCAGGTGCAGGGGCGTGAGCACGCCGTGGTCCAGCGTCAGCTCCATCGACAGCGAGGGATCGAAGCCTTCCTGCAGGGCCTGCTGCAGCAGGTAGGCGCCCAGTTCCGCGTCACCCTTCAGGTCGTGCCGGTCCACCTTCAGCCAGTGCTCCACCGGTGCCTTGTAGGTGGCCGCGGCGCCGATGCAGAAGGCCGGGAAGTTGTCGAGGAAGAAGTTGTGCACGTGGTCGTCGGAGATCACGACCACCGTGTCCGGTCGCGAGCGTCGCAGCTCGTCGCCGAGTTGCTTGAAGGCCGCGAAGATGGTCCCGCGGTCCTCGTCCGGAATGGCTTCCGGGAAATTGAGCATGACCGGCGTGTGGCTGGCCGCGAAGATGCCGACGATCTGGCTCATGGCGCGGTTCCTTCCTGGCCCGCCAACGCGCGCAGCGACTCGACGAACACCTTCTCGGAAATGCGCAGTCCCAGGCAGTGCGCGCGCAGCAGGTAAGGGTTGACGCCGGCGAGGTACATCGCGGCGATGTCGTTGTCGCGGATGGCGGCCTTCATTTCGGGTGGCAGGGGAATGTCCTTCATGTAGTCGTCGGGACTTTGCCTGTAGCGCTCGAGGTGGTCGCCCTTGTGGTGCACGTCGAAGAGCACCCGGTTCATCCAGTACGCCTCGGGGGTCGGCATGTCCTGCCGCCAGTTGCTTTGCGCCATCACCGCACTCCTTGTCCGTGCACCTGCCGCGCGAGCCACTCCACGATGGTGGGCAAGGTCTGCGGCGTCAGGCCCATGTGGCCGCCCGGAAACATCCGCACGGCCTTGGGCGAGCCATTCTCCGTCAGCAGGTGGATGTCGGCGACGGGGCACTGCCTGTCCTCCTTGCCGTTGACCAGCAGCAGCGGCGCGCAAGGGCGGTCCAGCAGGCCCTGGTCCAGCAAGGACAGGCGTCCGAAGAACGCCACGTACTCCGCATCGTCCTTCGCACCTAGCATGGCGCTGCGCGTCTCCACCAGGTCCATCAGGTAGCTGTCCGGATAGCGCGAGGCCTGCACCCACTCGGGCTGGAACATGTGGTGCGCACCCCCACCCCAGTTGACGGCGCCGGCGATCCGCTGCGGCAGCAGGTGCGCGAGCTTGGTCGCCCAGTAGCCGCCGAAGGAGCGACCGAGCAGCCCGATGCGTTCCCCTTGCCAGTCGCCCTGCTCGCGGATCCAGTCCATCGCCGTGACGAACTGGCGCTCGGCGTCCGGCACGCCCTTGACCGGCGATTCGCCCGTGCCCGCGTTGTCCATCGCGACGGTCGCGACGCCCTGGCGCAGGAAGGCGTCACTGGCGGCGGTCATCTGCTCCTTGCAGGCATCGACGCCACCCCACATCAGCACCACGGGAGGCCGCTGCACGCCCGTCGGCCGGCGCACGAGCAACACCACTTCGCTGCCCTCGCCAGCGGCGCCCGCGAAGGGCACGGCGACGCGTTCGATCGGCTGCTCCCAGGAGCGGCTGCCTGCCAGGTAAGCCTTGCGCTCCGCAACGGCGCACCGCTGCTTGGCCGCGTGGCTCGCGTAGGGAAAGCGGCCCATGAAGTAGAGGCCGCTCGCCTTCTGGAACAGCGCGCAGGCCGCGGCCTGGTCGCCGGCGCGGGCCCGTGCCTCCGCGACCTGCATGACTTCGTCGCCCAGTCCACCCCAGTAGGTGCCCCAGGTTTCGCCATCGAGGCCGGGCACGCCGTCGATCCAGGCAACGCCCTCGTCGACGGGCAGCGAGTTCATGGGATGCGTGCGGGTCGCCAGACGCTCGCGCATCCAGGTTTTCGCCTCGGCCAGGGTCTTGGGTCGGCCGCTGACGGGCGTGGTGACGGCTTGCGTCATGTCTCCTCCGGTGTGTGGGTGCATCCTAATCAGCGGGCGGCGCGGCGATTTGATCCGTTCGGCGCACGGACTTGACCGGGTGCGCGCCGGCAGGGTGTCCTGCATTGACGGCACGTCCGCTGCCGGGCGCTAATACCCGCCATGGGAAATCGGTTCAAGGTGCTCGTGGTCGGCGGCGGCATCGGCGGCATGTCGGCGGCCATCACCCTGCGCGCGCAGGGTCACGAAGTCGACCTGGTGGAGCTCGACCCCGAGTGGCGGGTCTACGGTGCGGGGATCACGATCACGGGCGCCACCTTCCGGGCCTTCAAGCAGCTGGGCGTGCTGGACCGCCTGCTCGAGGTCGGCTACGGCGGCCACGGCATCCACATCTGCAACACGGAGGGACAACGCATCGCCCTCGTTCCCACGCCCGTGGTGGACGACGACGACATTCCCGGCACGGGCGGCGTGATGCGGCCGGTGCTGCACCGCATCCTCTCGTCGCGCACGCTGGAACTCGGCACGCGGGTGCGGCTCGGCGTGACCGTGGATGCGATCGACGACTCCGGCGACGCGGTTCGTGCCAGCTTCTCCGACGGCAGCGAAGGGCGCTACGACCTGCTCGTCGGCGCCGACGGGCTGTTCTCGCGCGTGCGCACCCTGCTCTTCCCCGACGCGCCCGCGCCTGCGTACACCGGCCAATGCGTGTGGCGCCTGGCGCTCAAGCGCGATCCCGAAATCGACGGCCGCCACTTCTTCCTGGGCGGTCCCGTGAAAGTGGGCCTGACGCCGGTGTCGCGCGACGAGATGTACATGTTCATGCTGGAGACCACGCCACAGCGGCCGGTGCTGCCGGACTCGGTGCTGCCCGGCGAACTGTCGAAGCTGCTCGAAGGCTACGGCGGTCCGCTGCGGCGCGTGCGCGAAGGCTTGGGCAGCGACGCGCGCATCGTGCTGCGGCCGCTGCAGGCCTTCCGGCTGCCGCCGCCCTGGAGCAAGGGGCGTTGCCTGCTGGTCGGCGACGCCGCGCACCCGACGACGCCGCAGCTTGCCTCGGGTGCCGGCATGGCGGTGGAAGACGCGCTGGTGCTCGCCGACGAATTGCACAAGGCGGGCGACGTGCCACGGGCCTTTGCCGGCTTCATGCAGCGGCGCTATGAACGCTGCCGCATGGTCGTGGAGAACTCACTCGAGATCGGCCGGCTGGAACAGTCCCGCGCGCCGGTCGAACAACAGACGCGGCTGGTCGAAGAGTCCCTGCGCGTCCTGGCCCTGCCCATCTGAATCGAACCACCAACACCAAGGAGACGACATGCAAATCAACACCCGCCTGTTCGCAGCCATCACCCTCGCGCTGTGCGCAGGCAGCGTCGCCGCCCAGGCCTACCCGGACAAGCCGGTGCGCTTCGTCACGGCTTCGCAAGGCAGTCCGCAGGATGTGGTGGGGCGGATGGTGGCGCAGAAGCTCGGCGAGACCTGGGGCCAGCCGGTCGTGGTGGACAACCGCGCCGGCGCCGGTGCGCTGCTGTCCATCCAGGCCGTGGCCAAGGCCCCGGCGGACGGCTACACCGTGCTGGTCAGCTCCACGGCCTATGCGGTCACCCCCTTCCTGTACCAGAACCCGGGTTACAACGCCGAGAAGGACCTGGTGCCGGTGGCGCTGCTGGCCACCGCGCCCAACATCCTGGTGACCTCGCCCAACAGCGGCATCAAGACGCTGAAGGAGGCGGTCGATCGCGCCCGCAGCGGGCGCCAGGTGAAGTACGGCTCGCCCGGGTTCGGCACCACGCCGCAGCTGTCGGCCGAGTACCTGTTCAAGGTGCTGTCCAAGGTCGACGTGTTGCACGTGCCGTACAAGGGCATCCCGCCGCTGATGCAGGGCGCGCTGGCGGGCGAAGTCGATCTCGCGAGCACCGCGCTGCCGCCGTCCGTGCCCCTGGTCAAGTCCGGGCGCCTCGTGGGCCTGGCGGTCACGAGCTCGAAGCGCAGCAGTGCCTTGCCCGACGTGCCGACCATTGCGGAGGCCGGCTTCACCGGCTTCGAGGACGACTCCTGGGTGGGCATCTGGGTGCCCGCAGGCACACCGCCCGCGGTGATACAGAAGCTGCGCGAACAGCTGGCGCAGGTGACGGCGGCGCCGGACGTGCGCGAGAAGCTGCGCAACGTGGGCTTCGACGCCAGCACCATCGACAGCGCCGCCTTCAGCGCGCTCGTGCAGAAGGAGCTGGCGAAGTGGGCCAACGTGGTGAAGGAGACCGGCACGAAGGTGGAGTAGCGGCAGGGCCGCGCAGGACTCGGGAAAACCCCCGCTCGCGCGGCAGCGCAGTCCTTGCGCTGCATCAATATACTTAGCCGGCTAAGCATCCAGCAGTGCTGGCGTTCGCGGCAATCCGGCTGGCGGGCGCCCGTCGTCAACCCACCGGAAGCCCGCCATGCACCTCGCCCGCCGAACCCTGCTTGCCCTCGCGGCCACCGCCTGCCTGGTTGCCGCTCCCCTGGCGCAAGCCCAGGCGAGCTACCCCTCGCAATCGGTGAAGCTGATCGTGCCGTACGCGGCCGGCGGCTTGCCCGACACGGTCGCACGCATCGTCGGACAGCGGCTCGGCGACAGCCTGGGGCAGACCTTCGTGGTGGACAACAAGACGGGCGCCGGCGGGGCGGTCGCGGCAGCTGCGCTGGCCGCGGCGCCGGCCGACGGCTACACCTTCATGGTGACCGACGGGCCGATGCTCGCCATCCCGCCCTTCGTCAGCGCGAAGCCGCCCTTCAATGCGCAGAAGGACTTCGTCCCCGTGTCGCTGATCGGCGTGGCACCGCTGTACCTGGCGGTGAATTCGAAGCTGCCCGTCAACAACCTCACCGAGCTGATCGCCTTGGCCAAGTCCAAGCCCGGCGCCCTGAACTACGGCTCCGCGGGTCTCGGCAGCATCCACCACTTGACCGCCGAGGCCATGAAGGCGGGGTTGGGCATCAACCTCACGCACGTGCCTTTCCGCGGCAGCGGGCAGTCGGTGCCGGCCATGATCGGCGGCCAGGTCGACATGATCTTCGCCTCGCCGCCGGCGCTGATGGGATTCGTGAAGAACGGGCAGGCCAAGCTGATCGCCATCAACACGGCCAGGCGCTCCTCGCAGACGCCGGACGTGCCCGCCCTGTCCGAGACCATCCCCGGCTTCGACTTCGCCTTCAACGTGATGGTGCTGGCCAAGCCGGGCACGCCGCAGCCCGTGATCGACAAGATCAACGCGGAGCTCGCGCGCATCGTCCGCACGCCGGAAGTCGTGGAGCTGCTGCAGAAGGCAGGCGTCGACCCCATCGGTGCGCCGGTGCAGCAGACCGCCGCCGCCCTGCGCGCCGAGATGCAGCGCATCGCCGGCGCCGCGCAGCACGCCAACCTGAAGCCGGAGTGAGCGACGCCGTGGGCGCGCTCGCATCCGCTGGCGATGTGGCGCTGGGTTACGCGCCCATGGACGCGATCCACGGCGAGTTCCTGGTCCTGCTGCAAACGCTGCTCACCGCGAGCGACGAGGCGATGGCCGAAGCGCTCGCGCAGGTGCATGCGCACTCGCAATCGCACTTCGCCGAGGAGGAGCGCTGGATGGACGACACCGCTTTCCCGCCGCGCGCCTGCCACGCCGACGAACACGCGGCGGTGCTCGCGAGCATGGAAGGCGTCGCACGCCGCGTTGCCGCAGGCGATTTCGAGGCCGGGCGCCGCCTGGCGCGCGCACTGGCCGAGTGGTTTCCGGGACACGCGCACCACCTGGACTCGGCGCTGGCGCACTGGCTGTGCAAGCGCCAGTTCGGCGGCAAGCCGGTGGTGCTGCACCGTCCGCAGCGCACGCTGGCACAGCCCGCGTGACCGCATGGGAGAGATGAAGCGATGATGACGAAGGAAGAGAACGACCTGCTGTGCCGCGTCGAAGGCGACGCCCCGATGGGACAGCTGATGCGGCGGCACTGGACACCCGTGTGCCTGATCGAAGAAGTGGGCGAGCCCGACGGCGCGCCGGTGAAGGCGCGCGTCTTCGGCGAGAACCTCGTGGTGTTCCGCGATACGGACGGCCGTGTCGGCGTGCTCGATGAAGCTTGCCCGCATCGCCGCGCTTCGCTGGTGCTGGGGCGCAACGAGGAAGGCGGCATCCGTTGCCTGTACCACGGCTGGAAGATGGACGCCGAGGGGAACGTGCTCGAAATGGTCTCCGAGCCCGCCGCCAGCGGCATGGCCGCCAAGGTGAAGCACAAGGCCTATCCCGTGCAGGAATGGGGCGGCCTGGTGTGGGCGTGGTTCGGCGCGGCCGACCAGGTGCCGGCCTTCACGCCGCCCGCGTGGGCGCCGAGCGCGGATGTCCGCGTGAGCATCGCCAAGGCGCTGGTGCCCTGCAACTGGGCGCAGATCCTCGAAGGCGCCATCGACTCGGCGCACAGCTCGAGCCTGCACTCCTCGGACATGGTTCCCGCGCGCGTGCACACCGCCGGCGCGACCGACAAGCTGTGGCTGCGGCCTTCGACCGACAAGGCGCCGCGCATGCAGGCGCAGCGCGCCAGCTACGGCTTCCGCTACGCGGCGCTGCGCCGGCCCATCCACAACTCCGCGACGCACGAGTACGTGCGCTGCACGGTGTTCGTCGCACCGGCGGCCGCGCTGATCCCGCCGAACAACCTGTACAACGTGGCGAACATCAACGTGCCGATGGACGACACGAACACGGCCTTCTACTTCATCGCCTGGGGCGACCCGGCGCAGACGCCCGAGACGGAGACCTGGCGCAAGTTCCTGCGCCAGACCGTGGGCACCGACCTCGATGCCGAGTACCGGCCGCTGCGCACCGTGGAGAACCGCTTCTGGCAGGACCGCCAGGCGATGAAGGCGGGTAACTTCACCGGCATCACCGGCTTCCCGAACCAGGACATCGCCATGTGGGTGACGATGGGTCCCATCGCCGACCGCAGCAGCGATCGCCTGGGCGCCAGCGACCTTGCCATCGTGGAGTTCCGCCGCGTGATGCTCGATGCGGTGCGCGCCTTCCAGCGGGGCGAACCCGCCATCGGCACCGGCGAGCTCGCCATCCCGCCCGAGGTCTGCGCCTTCCAGGCCATCGTGCCGAAGACGACCGACTGGCGCGACTTCGCGGCGCGCCCGGTGCGCGCCAGCGACGGCGTGCGCCCGGAGCTGGAACCCTCGTACTCCGTCAAGGCGGCATGAGCGAGCCGACCCACGCGGACACGCAGATGCCGCTGCGGGTGGCGTCCATCACGGACGTTGCCGACGGCATCCGCGCCTTCGAGCTGGTGCAGCCCGATGGCAGCGAGCTGCCCGCGTTCACGCCCGGCTCGCACGTGAAGGTGCAGGCGCCCAGCGGCGTGTTGCGCAAGTACTCCCTGTGCAACGACCCGGCCGAGCGGCACCGCTACGTGATCGCGGTCAAGCGCGAGGACGGCGGCCGCGGTGGCTCGCGCAGCATGCACGAGGACCTGCAGGTGGGGCACACGCTGCCGACCTCGGTGCCCGACAACGCTTTCCCGCTGGTGGGCAAGGCACGCTTGTACCTGTTCATCGCCGGCGGCATCGGCATCACGCCGATCCTGTCGATGATCCGCTCTTTCGGCGAACTGCCGCCGGCACCCTGGAAGCTGTTCTACCTCTCGCGTTCGCCCGAGACCACGGCGTTCCTCGAAGAACTGAAGGACCCGACGCTCAAGCGCAACGTCGTCATCCACCACGACCAAGGCGACCCGGACCGCGCGTACGACCTGTGGCCGGCGCTGGAAAAGCCGAACAGCGGCCATGTGTACTGCTGCGGCCCGCGCGCGCTGATGGAGTCGGTGCGCGACATGACCGGGCACTGGACGCAGTCGAACATCCACTTCGAGAGCTTCAATGAAGGCGGCGGCGTGAAGCCGGACGACCAGCCCTTCCGGGTGAAGCTGGCCCGCTCGGGGCAGGAGTTCGAGGTGCCGGTGGGAACGTCCATCCTGGAGGCCCTGCGCGCGCACGGCTGCAACGCCGCGTCTTCGTGCGAAAGCGGCACCTGCGGCACCTGCAAGACCGGGCTCCTCGAAGGCACGCCGGACCACCGCGACATGGTGCTGATGCCCGAGGAGATGGCTTCGCAGATCATGATCTGCGTCTCGCGTGGCGCCCGCGGCGAGCGGCTGGTGATCGACCTGTGAGCGCTGCCGAGCCGCTTCGCATCGGCGTCGCCGGCCTCGGGAGGGCCTTCACGCTCATGCTGCCGACCTTCCTGCAGGATGCGCGCGTGCGGCTGGTGGCGGCGTGCGATCCGCGTGCTGCCGCGCGGGAGCAGTTCGCGCGCGACTTCGGTACCGCCACCTACGACAGCGTCGAGGCGCTGGCGGCCGATCCCGCGGTGGAGGCGCTCTACATCGCGAGCCCGCACCAGTTCCATGCGGAACACACGCGCATCGCCGCTGCACACGGCAAGCACGTGCTGCTGGAAAAGCCGATGGCGCTGGGCCTGGCCGACTGCGACGCGATGATCGCGCAATGCCGCGCTGCCGGCGTGCACCTGCTCGTGGGCCACTGCCACAGCTTCGATGCGCCCTACCTGCGCACGCGCGCGATCGTGGATGCGGGCGACGTCGGCGCCGTGCGCATGATCCATGCGCTGAACTACACGGACTTCCTGTACCGCCCCCGGCGGCCGGAGGAACTCGACACCTCGGCCGGCGGCGGCGTGGTCTTCAGCCAGGCGGCGCACCAGGTCGACGTCGTGCGGCTGCTGGCGGGCAGCCCCGTCACGCGCGTGCGCGCCGTCACCGGTGCGTGGGATGCCAGCCGCAACACGGAAGGCGCGTACACCGCGATGCTGTGGTTCGCCAGCGGCGCGTTCGCATCGCTCACCTACAACGGCTACGGCCACTTCGACTCGGACGAATGGTGCGGCTGGACGGGCGAGTTGGGGCAACCGAAGGACCCGCAGGCCCATGGCGGCGCCCGCAGGCGCCTGCGGCAGGTGGCCAGCGCGCAGGAGGAAGCGCGGCTGAAGAACGAAAGCACCTATGGCGGGCCGAGCTACCGCCCACCCGAGGCAGGCGCGCCAGCGTGGTACCAGCACTTCGGGCCCATCGTCGTGTCGTGCGAACGCGCGGACCTGCGGCCCCTTCCGGACGGTGTCTGGATCTACGGCGACGACGCGAAGACGCACGAGCCGCTGGAGCGCCCGGCGGTGCCGCGTTCGGAAGTGATCGACGAACTGCATGCGGCCTTGCGGCAAGGCAAGCCGCCGCTGCACGACGGCCCTTGGGCCCGAGCGACGCTGCAAGCCTGCCTGGCCCTGCTGCAGTCCGCGCGCGAGGACCGCGAGATTCCGCTCGCCTGACTTTCCGACTCCCTCCCCCTCCGGGGGAGGGTTGGGGTGGGGGCGCTCCGCCGCGTGGCTTCTACCCCTCGCCTTCCGCCGCAGCCGGCCCCAATGCCTCGTCACTGGCGAGGTTATCCAGCATCACCAGCAGGCAGCGGCGCGTCGTCTCCAGCTCGGAGGGCTCCAGCCCGCGCATCGCGACCTCGTTGACCTCTTCGGCCATCGGCACCAGCTTCTTCTTCAGCGCCTTGCCCCGCGGCGTGAGGAACACGTAGATGTTCTTGCGGTTGTCCGGCAGGCGCTCGCGGGTGATGTAGCCGAGTTCTTCCATCGCGCGCAGGGCCACCACCGTGGTGGACTCCATCACGCCGGCCTCCTGGCTCAGCTCGCGCTGCGTCAGGCCGTCCTGTTCCCACAGGATGCGCAGGAAGGTCCAGTGCCCCAGCGAAACGCCCTCGGTGGCCAGCCGCACCTGCAGCGAACGCAGGAAGCTGCGGGCGCCGTCCTTGACCAGGTGCGCCATGCGGTCGTTCGGCACCGCCTGGTGCCAGTGCTTCAGGATGCGCTGGGAGATCTCGGCTTCGCGGTCCGCGGACACTCGGGGCATCGGGGGATTCTGCACGAATGCGGGGCCGCGCAGCTGCGCGAGGCGCTCGTGCTTCAGGCGCTGGCGGTGCCGTTCTCTTCCCTGAAAAAGCCCAGCGCTCGCATCGTCGGGTGGTCGTCCACGCGGAACAGCACCGCGTCGCACCTGCTGTGGTTCCGGTGCGCGTGCCAGTCCCAAGGCGCGATGGCCAGGAAGTCGCCCGCGCTCCAGTCGTGGTCCTGCCCGCCGATGCTGGTGGTCCCCTCGCCCTCCACTACGTAATAGAGCTTGCTTCCGGTGCTGCGGACCCGCTGTCCCTGGAAGCCGGGCCGCAAGGTCTGCATCGACAGCGCCATCGTTCGCATCGCGCTGCCGCCCGTGCGCGGGTTCTGGTACTCCAGCCGCACGTCGTCCACCGGGTCGCGGATCGCGTCCGCTGCACGCTGGAGCGACTCGCGCGCCATGGCCGCCGGATAGACGAGCACGGGATTGGCATCGCTTCCTTCGTCACGGCAGGCGGGCCGCATGAGGCCGCTGCCGAACTTTCGCTGCGAGGCATCGGCAAGCGCGTTCACCGCCTGCGTGGTGCTCGCGTGGGGCTCGAAGAAGGTGGCGTCCATCTTCGCCATCAACGAGATGTCCAGGATGTCCAGCCACACCATGGGCGCATCGCCGTGGTATTCGTGGTCGTGCCACGTCCAGGCGGGCGTCAGCACCAGGTCGCCCTCGTTCATCGGGTAGCGCTCGCCGTCCACCGTGGTGGTGGCGCCGGATCCGCGCATGACGAAGCGAAACGCGCTGGCCGAATGCCTGTGCGCGCCGGCCACCTCGCCGGGCAGGATCACCTGGATCGAAGCCCAGAAGGTCGTCGTGGTGCCCGACTCCAGTCCGGGCGTCGCCAGCCGGAGCGTGCGGCGCGGGCCCTGCACGCCGAGCTCCACATTGCCGCCCAGCTTGTCCAGCAGTGGAGCGAGGTCCGCCCAGCGCCAGTGGTGCGACTGCATGGCCGGACGCGGCTCGCGCGAGAACAACGGCGGGTCCTCCGGCTGGTGGACCCGGCACGCAAAGCGTGCCAGCTCCTCCTGCAGGGCACGCCGTGCATGGGCGTCGTTCATTGCGGCAGCTTCACGACGACTTCTTCCATCACCACGTATTCCATGCGCGAGTAGTCCATGAACGTCGAACTGCTCTGCGCGCGCTCCGGGCTGTTCCAGCCGGGGCTGGCCATGGCGGCATGCAGGTCCGCCAGGGTCTCGAAGTGCAGTTCGACGATGGCATCGCACCGCGACTGCCGCCCGCCACCCGGCTGCTTGCCCGCGGCGTCCGGGGCTTCCACGGGGAAGTTGCCCACGTACTTCTTCAGGCCCGGCAAGCGCGTCTTCACGATGTTCTGGTGCACTTCCTTCCAGTACCGCACGGTTTCCTCGTGCGTCTTGCCTTCGGGACGGTAGATGATGCTGATGTGTTTGATCACGTTGGCTCCTGCATTCAAGGGTGAAGCGTGCGGCCCGCGCCGTGCGCCTTCGCGGCGGCGAGGACGTGCGCCGCGCAGTAGAGGTCCTGGATGGCCATGCCGTGCGATTCGAACAGCACGATGTCGGAAGGCGATTCGCGGCCGCTGGACTTGCCCGCGATCACGTCGCCCAGCTCGATCATGTGTTCCCAGTACAGCAAGCCCCGTTCATACGCTGGCAGCAGGTCGCCGCTCTCCAGCCGCGCGGTCTCGCGCGAGTCGACCACCAGCCTGGATCGGCGCACGGTCTCGACGTCGATCTCCTGGCGGTCGATGGCGTTCACGCCGGCCGCGGCCACGAACGTGCCCGGCTCCAGCCACCTGCCGTCGAAGACCGGCCCGCCGCCGCGCGTGATCGTCACCACGATCTGCGAACCGCGCACGGTCTCCTCCGGCCCTGACATGGGCCGCACGCGCGCGCTCACCCGGCGGCCCATGCGATCGCAGAAATCGTGCAGGCGCTCGGGGTTGCGGCTGTACACCTTGACCTCGCGGATGGCGCGCACCTCGCACAGGGCCTCGAGCTGCGTCACCGCCTGGCGGCCGGAGCCGAACATGCCCACGACGTCGGCGTCGGGCAGCGCGAGATGCTTCGCCGCCACCGCCGTCGCGGCGCCCGTGCGCACCTGCCCGATTCCGTGCGCCTCCAGGATCGCCAGCAGCTGCGCACTCCCACGGTCGATCAGGTTCACGACCGAGGTGCGGCCATGCGGCAGCACGTAGTAGGCCTTGAATCCGAGCAGCCCGAGCGAGAGGGAAGCGGCTTGCATGATGTTGAGGTTGCCGCCCGGCAACCGGGTGCGCTGGCGCGGCACGTCGAAGGCTTGTCCTTGCGCGCGCTCGCGGAAAGCGCGCTCGACCTGCGCAATCGCATCGCGCATGGGCAGGTGCGGCTGCACCTCTTCTTCGGTCAGGTAGATCATGCGGATGCCCGCTCCTTCCAGGCGGGCGCGCTCGCACCGAGCGGCACGGGAGGGTTGTCCCAGCAGGAGCGCGTGCGCGAGAACTGCGCCACCGGCGGTAGTTGCTCCAGGAGGCCGAAGGGCGAGTCGCGGCTTTCCAGCCGCGGCTGCAAGTCGAAGGGATGCATGAAACGAGAGGGACGTTCGCGCTCGCCGAGCGAGTGGACCCACATCGAGGTTCGCGCCAGGCTCACATGCACCCGGTAGGTGCCGCCGTGCAGCGCCCTCTGCACCAGTGCCGATGCGACGCCAGCCGCGCCAAGGTAGCCAGTCAGGTAGTCGTTCAGGAAATGCGTCGGAACCAGTCGCGGCCGCCCACCGAGGCCTTCGGCGTGGCAGATGCCGCTGACCACCTGGCCGACCTGTTCGTACCCACCACGTGCAGCCCACGGACCGCTCGCACCGTAAGCGCTGACCGTGACGTGCACGGTGCCGGGCCGCAGCCGGGCGAGATCGTCGGCCCCGAAGCCCAGGCGCGCCAGGCTGCCTTGCCGCCACGAGTCCACGAACACGTCGGCGGTGGATGCCAGCTCCTTCATCTTCTCGCGGCCCGCCTCGCTGCGCAGGTCGACGAAGGCCGAGCGCTTGCCGATGCCGGTGTCAATGACCTGCAGCAGCGGGTCGGAGTGATGCGGTGCCCCGACGCGCAGGACATCCGCTCCTTGCTCGGCAAGCGTGCGCGCGACGATGGGCCCGGCGATCACGTGCGACGCGTCGAGGACGCGCAGTCCTTCCAGGGGACGCGCAGGTGTCCCCGCCTGCTTCGGCCGCGGCGCGTCCGCCATGCGTTCAACGGCTATCACCGGCGTTGCCGCCAGTGCCTTGCCTTGCGGATGCATGGCCCACTCCTGGGCGCTGCGCACGTACGTGCCGACCAGCTTGCGGCGGGCAAACTCTTCTTCCAGCTCTTCACCGCACCACTGGCGAATCGCCTTTGCAATCGCATCGGCGGTGTTCGGGCACCCGAGAAGCTCCAGGACGCCGTTGCGGAACGCCGGATAGGAACCGATCGGATAGAACCACCGACCATCTGCGGTCTCATAGAAGTCGTGCTTCAGCTCCACCCCGGCCATCATCGGAATCGCGTGGCCCCACTGCCGCTGGTAGCGCGAGGGGTAGAGGCTCGCCAGGGCCTGCGTGAGATCGATGCTGGCTTGCTGCGGATCACCGCCGCGGATGCGCCACAGCTGCTCCACGGCCGACGCGTGCGCGGCGTGCGCCGCGGCAGTGGCGGCGGTCAGGTGATGGGGCGAATCGAGGGCCGGCTCTTTGCCTTCGAAGGCGACCGGCAGTTCGGCGCCCGTTTCGAGACCGGTGCCCCGCAGCAAGTCCGCGGCCGCATGGCGCATGAAACGATCGAGCTCGCGTGTTTCCAATTCCTTGCGCCTCAGGCCATGAAGCCGCCGCCGTTGACGTCGATGCACGCGCCACAGACGTAGCCGGCGGCGTCCGATGCGAGGAAGTCGATGGCCGCGGCCACTTCTTCGGCGGTGCCGCTGCGGCGCGCCGGGATGGCGGCCGTGACCTTGGCACGCACTTCGGCCGTGCTCTGCAGCGCCAGCGGCGTCTGCACCGGGCCGGGCGCGACGCAGTTGAGCGTGATGCCGTGCTGCGCGTGATCGCCCGCAAGTTGCCGTGTCATGCCGATCAGCGCACTCTTGCCGGCGGAATAGAACACGGACACGCCCGGGATGTAGGCCCGCCCCGCGCGGGACGCGACGTTGATCACACGGCCCCAGCCCTGTTGCCGCATGCCGGGCAACAGTTCGCGGGACAGGAGGAAGGGCGCAGTCACGTTCACGGCCATCACCTTGTTCCACAACGCCAGGTCGATCCGCTCCAGCGGGTAGCCGCCGCCCTCGAGCTTGGGGTTGATTCCGGCGTTGTTCACCAGGATGTCGCAGCCGCCGAACGCGTCCTTCGCATGCGCCGCGAGGGCGAGCACGCCCTGTTCCTGCTCGAGGTCGACGACGAAGTGCCCTGCGTCAGCGCCCTGCTCGCGCAAGGACCGCGCGGCGTCGATCACCGTATCGCTGCGGTCGGCCAGCAGCACGCGGACGCCGCGCGAGGCCAGCAGTCTTGCGGTGGCGAGCCCGATGCCGCCGGCGGCGCCGGTCACGAGCGCGCTGCGGGACGAGTTGTTCATGAAGGCACTCCCTGCTGGATGTCGAAGCTCCTCGGTGCCGCATCAGCCCAGGCGACGTCGAGGCTCATTTCGCCGACGCTTTCGATGGCGATGCGCAATCGGGCGCCGGCCCCGAACGGACCCACCCCTTCGGGCGTGCCCGTGGCGATCACGTCGCCGGGGCGCAGCGCGGTCACCGAGGAAATCAGCTCGATCAGTTCCGGAATGCCGACGATCAGTTCGGCCGTGTTCGCGTCCTGCCGCAACTGACCGTCGATCCAGAGCTGGTTGCGCAGGCGGTGCGGATCGGGCACTTCGTCCGCGGTGACGATCCACGGCCCCACCGGCGTGAAGGTGCTGAAGGACTTGCGCATCGACCGCTCTTCCTCGGCGACGCCCTTCTCGATGCGCATGG
>JAESGR010000563.1_pt1 | contig 22093 bp, 18 predicted proteins | sample 9269771 | NCBI WGS metagenome assembly JAESGR01 (sample SAMN15739572, study PRJNA653492) | algae metagenome | isolation source: Chroococcus sp. CMT-3BRIN-NPC107 and co-occurring heterotrophs from well... | place: USA: Clark Mountains Wilderness, California | collected 2010-04-18 | reverse complement strand
CGATCAACCGCTACATCGCCGAGCACAACAGCAGCCCGCGCCCCTTCGTCTGGACCAAATCCGCCAAGGCCATCCTCGCAAGGGTCCGCCGAAACCCTGAACCTTCCGAATGAGTCACTGCACTAGGGCCTGTTCGGCTTTAAACCTCCTGAGTGGTCAAGCGTCTTGCTCCTCTTAAAGAAGGAGGAGCGATGCTCGCGGACTCGGGATGGGCAATGCTATAGCCGCTGATCGAGAATGGTGGCCTAGGGGCGAGACCTCACCATGGGGTCTGCGCCGCACGATCTCCGCCGTCCTCTGGCAGCATCAGAATGGCGAAGTGGTGCTCTGTCCCGCCTGGGCTTGGCCCCTGGTCACGAGCGGCTCAGACGCCCCGCAATCCCCGCGAAGCACCCGTCGCCTGTCCTCGGGGATTTTACAACAGGAACTAAGTGGAGCGGCTCTGGGCTGGGTTTAAGGAATGGAGAGCCGTCGCCACGCGCAATGAGAAGACCGCCACATCCTTCACCAGCGCCCTCTGCCTCGCTACCACTCTAGACTGGGTCAAGAGCTAACACGCCGTAGCAGGTCAATAGGTGAGATGACAATGGTGCGGGGACACATGTTCACAGTGCATCGGGAGTGTAGCCTAGTGTGTCGCCGCCCTTTGGATCTACTCACCTGCGCCCGACCGCGGAGGCGACTCGGCGGCAATTCCATGCTGACGCGGATCAAGGCCCCATGAACCATGCCAAAGCTAAATACTTGGGAGATCAGGTAAAAGGGTGGTGCCGCAAGAGGGATTCGAACCCCCGACCCCCTCATTACGAATGAGGTGCTCTACCAGCTGAGCTATTGCGGCTCCGGGCCTGGCCGTAGCCAGGTCGCGGTCCGTCCGTTCGGTTGCCCCGATGCACATCCTCCGTGGACCGGCTGCCGTGGCAGGAATCGCGGAGGTGGGGCGGCACCGGTGCGGATCGGGACCGGCGGGCGGATGGCGGCCGTCTTACCCTCTGCGTCCGCTCTTGGCAAGCGACCGGGCCGCCGGGCCGGGAGCCTTCCCGTCGGGACCGGCCGGCGCGCCCGCAAGGGGTGACAGCCCTATCGGAACAGGCCGCGCCGGGCGGGCTTCGCGGGCTCCTCCGGACCCGGGTCGTCGGGCGCGTGCTCCACGGGGAAGATCACCGGGGCCGGCTCGCCGGCTCCGTTCGATCGGGGCTTCGCGCCGGGGGCCGGCGCGGCGGGGGCGTCGGACACCGCGACCCGCACCGGTCCCGCGGGCGGGGGCTCGGCGGGGGCGGCCGGATCGGGCGGCGCCACGGCCTCGGCTTCGGGCCAGGAGGCCGGGACGATCACGGGTTCGGGCGGTGCGGCGGCCGGCGGCGGAGCCGCGGGCGCGCCGGCGGCCGGGGGCGGCACCGGGGCCACCGGGGGTTCCGCCGGGGCCGGCGGCACCGGAACGGAGACGGGCGCCGCGGGGATCGCCCGGAGGTCCTCTTCGGGCTCCTCGGCCTCGTCGAAGGGAGCGAGACCGGGCGCCACGAGCAGGTCGGGCGGGGACTGCCACACGAAGGCGTCGAGGCGCCCCGTCACGGGCGAGACCGGCGCCCAGCTTTCCGACACCACGCCGTCGGCGATCCAGGCCGCATCGCGCGGCGCCCGCGCGGCGCGGGCGATCCATTCGCGCGAGCGTCCGGACGAGCCGTGCTCGGCCTGTTCGAGTTCGGCCATCAGGAGGCAGACCCGCACGGTCGGGCGCTCGGCGAGGAGCGGCTCCAGCGCCATGCGGGCGCGGCCGAATTCCCGCGCCTCCAGGGCCGTGCGGGCCAGCGCGATGCGCGCCTCCGGATCCCAGCTCGACAGCTTGGCGAGGGTCTCGGAGCGCCGGAGGCGGTCGAGCGCCGAATCGCCGGGGCGCAGGTTGAGGTAGGCGTCGGCGAGGTCCGGATGGGGATTGGCCTTCCAGGCCGCCTCGACGACCCGCGCGGCCTTGCGCAGGTCGCCCCGGTGCGACAGGAGCTTGCCGACGAGCGCCGCCGCCGGGACGAGCTCGGGCGCGTTCTTGACCGCGTCCTGGGCGGTGGCGAGCGCCCCGTGCGGGTCGCGCTCGACCCGGTCGAGGGCGTCCGCGGTGAGCAGCACCGCGCGCTGGCGGCGCAGGTCTGCCTTGTCGGCGAGGCCGAGCGAGGCGCGCCGCTCGAGGGCGGCGAGCGCCCCGCGCCAGTCGCGCGCCGCGCAGCGCTCCTCGATCACCGCGTCGCTCGCCCAGGTGGCGGCGGGCGCGACGCGGGCGGCCTCGAGCGCGTATTGCCGGGCGGCCCCGTTGTCGCCGCGCCGGCGCGCTTCCATGAAGAGGCCGCGCAGGCCGAGCACCCGGGTCTCGGGATCGTCCATCATGCGCGAGAATGCGGTCTCGGCCGCGGCGCGGTTGCCGGAGACCTGCGCGGCCTGCGCCTTGAGCAGCAGCGCCAGCGGCTCGTGGCCGAGATAGCGCTCCGCCTCGTTGGCGTAGCGCCGGGCCGCAATGCTGTCGCCGGCCCCCACTGCGATCATGCCGCGCGACACCGCCTGGTAGCCGCGCGAGCGCCGCCGCGCCCGCGACGAGGCGGACAGGCGCGAGGGCAGGTGCAGGACCGTGTTGACGATCGTCCACAGGAGCGACAGCGCCAGCGCCGTGCCGACGAGCCCGACCGCGGCGACCGCCACGGTGGTGCGGAGCTCGTAGCCCGCGAAGGTCACCAGCACGGTGCCGGGCCGGTCGGCCAGCCACACCGCCCCGAAGGCGGCCAAGCAGAGCAGACCGATGAAAACAAGAGCGCGCCACATGCCGGCTTGTTCCTCTTTTCGATAACGTCGGCCGAAAGCCGCCGACGACGCAACGCGAAGCTTAGATCTGGCGGCCGGGACGCGCGGAACCTCCCGACCGGCCCGTCATGGGACGGGGCTCACCGCCCCGCCGAGGCGTTGAGCGCCGCGATGGCATCGGCCGCGATGCCGCGCGCCGCCTCGTCGGCGGCGATGCGGGCCTTCAGCCGCTGCCCCCAGCCCTGCGCGACCCGCCGCGAGGCTTCCGGAAGCGCGTCCCAGGCCGCGCCCGCGTCCCGCAGGGCGCCGCGCTCCAGGGCACTCTCGATCCGCGCCACGAGGTCTGGCACCGCATTCGAGTTCGGGTCGCCGACGGCCCGCACGCTCACGACCTTGTCGGTCATGCGCAGGAGCCGGTCGACCACGCCCTCGGCCTCGCCGCGGGACACGCGCTCGATCCGCTCGGCGACGGATCCGAACTCCTGGCGCAGGGCCGCGACCGTCGGGGCGCCGGAGGCCGCGAGCGGCTCCAGGGCCTGGACCCGCTCGGGCGCGATCGCGAACCCGCGCAGGCTCCCGAGCACGTCCGCGAAGGGCGCGCCCTGGCCCAGGGCATCGGCGAGGCGGTCGGCGAGCACGACCCGCAGGCCGGCCCGGATCGCCTCCGGGTTCCATTCCTGGAGCTGGCGCGCCAGGGCCTGGGTGCGCTGGTCGGCCTCGGCGAGGCGCCGGTCGAGCCCCTGGCCGGTCTCGGTCAGGCGACGCTCGAGCCCCTGGCCCGTCTCGGCGATCCGGCCTTCGAGGCGCTGCACCGTCTCGGCCAATTGCCGCTCGAGGCCCTGGTTCGTCTCCGCGAGGCGGCGCTCCAGACCTTGGCCCGTCTCGGCGATCCGCCGCTCCAGGCCCTGGTTCGCTTCCGCAAGGCGCCGTTCGAGCGCCTGATCGGCGCTCGTGGAGGCCTCGGCCCGCTCGCGCAGCCCGGTCTCCAGGGCGCCGAGCCGGTTGGCGAGATCGGTCACGGCCGCCGGATTGCGGACCTGACTTTCCAGTTCGGCGAGGCGGCTGGCGAGTTCGGGACCGGGACCCGCGACGGGCACGGGCGGCGCGACCGGCGCCGGTACGTCCGCGGACGGCGCGGGCTGCGCGGCGGGCGCCGGTGTCTCCGGGGGCGCGGACGGCGCGGTCTGACCCGACGGAGCCGGAGCCGCGGCGGGAGCGGGCGGCGCGCTCGGCGCCGGCCGGTTCGCGGCCTCCTCGGCCCGGGCGGCGGCGCGCTCCGCGAGGCTCTGGGCCGCCCCGATCCGCTGGGTGAGGTCGTTCTGCGCCGTTTCCAGCGCGGCGATGCGGCGGTCGAGACCCTGCGCCGCGTCGGCGCGCGGCAGGGCATTGAGCCGCTGCTCGATCTGGGCGAGGCGCGGATCGGCGGGTGCCTGCCCGGCGCGCCAGGTCTGCAGGCCGTAGACGAGCCCCGCGCCCACGAGGCCGCCGAGGAGGCCTGCACCCGCCAGCGCCCCGAATCCCGAGGAGCGCCGCTCCGGCGCGGGCGGGACGCCGCCCGACATCGGCGGAACGGAGCCGCGGGACGATCGCGCGAGATCCTCGTCGGCGACCGGAACCGTCGGATCGATCGCAGCGCGACCGGAGGCGGATCCGCCGTCGGAGCGGCTCATCGTGGAGGCGCCGTCCGGCCCCTCCTTTCCGGCGGCGGGCGCGGGTCCCTCGTTGGCGATCGCGATGCGGTCGGCCAGGGTGTCGGGGCCGGACCCCTCGGACCCACCCGCCGGCATCGGCCCGGCGGCGAGCGCCGCCGGCTCGGAGGTCTCAGAGCCCGAAGCCGCATGCGGCAGCCGCCCGTCGTCCATCGCGGCCGCGGCATCCGATGCGGCGGAGCCGCCGCCGGAGACCGGCGCGCTGCCGGTCTCATCCCCGGCCCGGGGTGCGTCGAACGACGTCACGAAGGGCGTGCGCACCTCGACCGGCGCCGCCACCGCGTCCGCGGTCGCGACGGATCCGTCCCCGGCAGCCGCCGGGTCGCCGGTCGAAACCAGGACGGCGCTGCCCTCGCCCGTCGGGCCTTCGGCCGGGGGCGTGCTGCCGGCGTCGACGGCCTGCACGGAATCGGAGCGCGCGCGGCCCTCGTCGCCCGCGATATCCCTGGAGGTCTGCGCCGCATCCGGCGATGCGCCGGGCGCGCGGCCGTCACCGCCGGCCGTCGCGGTATCCTGCGGCTTTGCGCCGGGCGTGCGGCCCTCATCGACCACGGTGGCTTTCAGGTCGATGGTCGGCGGCTCCCGGCGGGAGCCCTTGCGGCGGTTGTTGTGTTTGGATTGGCTCACGACAGGGCTCTGGCTAGCGCGACGGGCGAATCGTCGCGGGATCAGTCTCGGGGGCAATCAAGGCAAGCTTGAGCACGGCGTTTCGTTCCGTCCTTAACCGAGGCGCGGGGCGAAGGCGACCCTTGCGCGGCACGCGTCTTCGGTGTGGTCGCGCGGGCGCCGGTCAGGCGCCTCCGGTCAGGGCGCGGGGAACCGTATCAATGGCATCGAGCAGGAAACGTTCCTCCGGTTGGGCGCTCACGACGACGCGGCGCGCGCCCCGCTCCCGCAGCGGCGCGGCCACGTCTGCCGAGAGGCAGAGCTGGGGCAGCGCCAGGAGCCGGTCGAGGCAGCCCTCCGCGGCCGCGCGGTCGACGAGAATCGCGGCGCTGCGGCGGGAGAAATGGAGCACGCCGTCGACGCGACCAGCCGCGAGGGCCTCGCAGGCTGCTGCGGGGAGCCGCGGGACGGCCGCGGCCTCGTAGGCTTCCCAGGTCAGGACCCGGTAGCCGGCCGCGGCGAGCGCGGCGGCGGGCTCGGCCTTGCGGTGGCGACCGGCCACGTGGAGGAGCGTCGCCCCCGGCGGCAGGGTTCGCCGGACGAGCGCGGCGAGCGCCGCCGCATCGCCCTCGGCCACATGGACCGCGCCGGCGCCGGCAGCCGCCGCTCCCGTGCGCGGCCCGACCGCGAAGACGGGACGGCCCAGGGGACCGAGTTGCGCCAACGCAGAGGCGCCGTGGGCGCTCGTCAGGAGCGCGGCGTCCCAGGACTCCGCGGGCGGCGCGGCCCCCGTGGGACGGATCGCGATCACCGGCGCGATCACGGCTTCGTGTCCGCGCTCACACAGGCGCGCGGCCGTGCGGGCGGCGTCCTCGGCGGCCCGCGTGACGAGGAGCCTCAAGGCCCCAGGAACCCGGCCGGCATGCGGGCGCGCAGCTCCCGGCCGGCGTCGCGCCCGAGGGACGCCGCATCGGCCGGCGCGCCGGCGCGCGCCGCTTCGAGCGCCTCCGATCCGTCCGGCCGCAGCACGAGGCCGCGGAAGATCAGACCCCCGACGGCAGGCCTCGCGTGGCCCGCGATCGGCGTGCGGCAGGAGCCGTCGAGCTCGGCGAGGAACGCGCGTTCCGCCGCGAGCGCATGGCCCGTCGCGGCATCGACGATCCCGTCGAGGGCGGCGAGCACGCGCCCGTCGCCGGCACGCGCCGCGATCGCGATGGCGCCCTGGCCGACGGCGGGCAGGAAATCGTCGGTGTCGAGGATCGCGGTGACGTGCTCGGTGAGCCCGAGCCGCCGCAGGCCCGCGAGCGCGAGCAGCGTCGCGTCCATCTCGCCGCTCTCCAGCTTTTTCAGCCGCGTGCCGACATTGCCGCGAAGCAGCGTCACCTGGAGATCCGGCCGCACGCGCCGCACCTGCGCCTGGCGGCGCAGGGACGCCGATCCCACCACGGCGCCCGCGGGCAATGCGGCGAGCGACCCGGCGCGCCGGCAGATGAAGGCGTCGCGCACGTCCTCGCGCGGGAGATAGCCTACGATCGCGAGGCCCTCGGGGGTGTGGGTCGGCAGGTCCTTCGCGGAATGCACCGCGAGGTCGATGGCGCCCTCGACCAGCGCGACGTCGAGTTCCTTGGTGAACAGCCCCTTGCCGCCCGCTTCCGAGAGCGGTCGGTCCTGGATCGCGTCGCCGGTGGTCTTGATGACGCTCAAGGGCAGTTGCTCGACGCTCCAGCCGAGCGCCGCCGCGAGACGGCCTTGCGTCTCGTGCGCCTGGGCGAGGGCGAGCGGCGAGCCGCGCGTGCCGATCACCAGCGTCTGCGGATCCGCCATTCAGGCTCTCCCTGCGGGGGCGCGGGTGCCGGCGCGATCGGGGGCGGGGATTCGCTGCGGATCCGCCATTGGTGTTCTCCTTGTCGGATCGGAAGGCCCGGCGCCGCACGAGGGGCGGCCGGTTGCCTGGACGGGAAAGCGGATTATAGGGTGGCGGAGCCCCGGCCGTGAAGCCGGCCTCGAGGCGTCGCGCCCGGCGCGCGAACGCCCGCCTCCCACGACAGACCGCGAGATGGCTTCCCCTCATGCGCGTGCTCGGCCTTGAGACCACCTGCGACGAAACCGCGGCCGCGGTGGTCGAGCAGGGCTTCGACGGCGGCGGAACGATCCGCTCCAACGAGGTCCTGAGCCAGATCGCGGAGCATGCGGCCTATGGCGGCGTGGTGCCGGAGATCGCCGCGCGCGCCCATGTGGAGGTGATCGACCGCCTCGTCGCCCGGGCGCTCCGCAACGCGGAGGTCACCCTCGACGACATCGACGGGATCGCGGCCGCGGCCGGCCCCGGCCTCATCGGCGGCGTGCTGATCGGGCTCACCACCGCCAAGGCGCTGGCGCTCGTGACCCGCAAGCCCCTCATCGCGGTCAACCACCTTGAGGGGCATGCGCTGACCGCGCGGCTCACCGACGGGATCGGCTTTCCCTATCTCCTGCTCCTCGCCTCCGGGGGCCACACCCAGCTCGTCGCCGTGCGCGGGGTCGGCGACTACGTGCGCATCGGCACCACCATCGACGACGCCATCGGCGAGGCCTTCGACAAGGTCGCGAAGCTCCTCGGCCTGCCCTATCCCGGCGGTCCGCACGTGGAGCAGGAGGCGGCGCGGGGCGATCCGGAGCGCTTCGCCCTGCCGCGCCCGCTCCAGGGCCGCCCGGTGCCGGACTTCTCGCTCTCCGGGCTCAAGACGGCGCTCCGCATCGAGGCCGAGCGCATCGCGCCGCTCACCCCCTCCGACGTCGCGGATCTGTGCGCGAGCTTCCAGGCCGCCGTGGTCGACGTGGTGGTGGACCGGACGCGGGTGGGCCTGCGCGCCTTCCGCGATCGCGCCGGCCACCCCTCGGCCCTCGTGGTCGCGGGCGGCGTCGCCGCGAACCGGGCCCTGCGCGGGGCGCTGCAGCGGCTGGCGGTCGAATCGGGCCTGCGCCTCGTGGCGCCGCCGCTCGATCTGTGCGGCGACAACGGCGCGATGATCGCCTGGGCGGGGCTCGAGCGCCTGCGCCTCGGCCTCGTCGACGATCTCACCGCGCCCGCCCGCGCCCGCTGGCCCCTGGACGCCAGCCGCGACGAAGCGGGGGCGAAGGCGTGACGGCACCCGCCGGCGACGATGGCGTGGCGCCGCAGCCCGAGATGCTGCGCACGGAGCGCCTCACCTTGCGCCGCTGGCGCGAGGCGGATCTCGAGCCGTTCCGCCGCATCAACGCCGACCCGGAGGTGATGCGCTTCCTCGTCGGGACGCAGACCCCCGAGGCGAGCGACGCCAGCGCGCGCCGCCTCATGGGCTTTGCCGAGAGCGACGGTCTCGGACCGTGGGCCGTCGAGGTGCCGGGCGAGGCCCCGTTCGTCGGCTTCGTGGGCTGCTGGCCCACGCGGCCGCAACTGCCCTTCGCGCCCGCGATCGAGGTCGGCTGGCGCCTCGACCGGGCCGTCTGGGGCCGCGGCTATGCCCCGGAAGCCGCGCGCGCCGCGCTCGCGGACGCGTTCGGGCGCGCCCGTGTCCCGGAGGTCGTGGCCTATACGGCCGCCGGCAACGCGCCGTCGCGGCAAGTCATGGCGAAGCTCGGCATGCGCCACGATCCCGCGGAGGATTTCGACCACTTCATGTACGCCGCCGACGACCCGCATCGCCGCTGCGTCGTCTACCGGCTCTCCGCCGGCGCGTTCCAGGGCCTTTCCGGCCCATGACGGCGTCGGGCCTCATCGGGATCGCCGGCGCGGGCGCCTGGGGCACCGCGCTCGCCCATGTGGCGGCTGCGGCGGGCCGGCCGGTGGCGCTCTGGACCCGCGATCCCGCCCATGCCGCCGCCCTGGCCACGGAGCGCCGCAACGCCCGCTTCCTGCCGGGCCTCCGCCTGCACGACGCCGTCCGCCCGACCGCCGACCTCGCGCGCCTTGCGGAGGCCGAGGCGGTACTCCTCGTCACGCCGGCGCAGTCGACGCGGGCGATGGCCGCCGCGCTCGCCCCCGTGCTGCCCGCATCGACGCCGCTCGTGCTCTGCGCCAAGGGCCTGGAGCGCGGCACGAACCTCTTCCTCAGCGACGTCGTCGGCGGCATGCGCCCGGGCGCTCCGGTGGCCGTGCTCTCGGGCCCGAGCTTCGCGGACGACGTGGCGCGTGGCCTGCCCACCGCGGTGACGCTCGCCTGCCCGGATACCGCGCTCGCCCGGGGGCTCGCGGAGGCGCTCTCGGGGCCGACGTTCCGGGTCTATCACGGCCCGGACCTGCGCGGCGTCGAGATCGGCGGCGCGGCCAAGAACGTTCTCGCGATCGCCTGCGGGGCCGTCGTCGGAAGCGGCCTCGGCGAGAGCGCCAAGGCGGCCCTGATGGCGCGCGGCTTCGCCGAGCTCCTGCGCTTCGCCGAAGGCTTTGGCGCCGCGCGCGAGACCCTCATGGGCCTGTCCGGTCTCGGCGACCTCGTGCTCACCGCCTCATCAGTCCAGTCGCGCAACTTCGCCTTCGGGGAGCGCCTCGGCCGCGGCATTCCGCTTGGCGAGGCCGCCGGCGGCAAGCTCGCGGAGGGGGCGCTCACCGCGTCGGTGCTCGTCGCCATGGCGGCGGAGCGGGGCATCGACATGCCGATCGCCGCCGCGGTCGCGGCCGTGATCGCCGGCGAGTTAACGCTCCCGCAAGCCATCGATGCCTTGATGCAGCGCCCGCTCAAGCGCGAGCATTGACGACCCCGGCCCGCATCGGCGATGCAGCGCCCGCTCGAGCGCGAGCATCGAACCCGCTTCTCGAACCTCTGCGACCGCCATGGCCCATTGGCTCTTCAAGTCCGAACCCTCGACCTGGTCCTGGGACCAGCAGGTCGCTGCCGGCGAGACCGGCACGTTCTGGAACGGCGTGCGCAACCACGGCGCCAAACTGAACCTGATGGCGATGAAGCGCGGCGAGCAGGGTTTCTTCTACCACTCCAACGAGGGCAAGGCGGTGGTCGGGATCGTGGAGGTGATCCGGGAATATTACCCCGATCACACCGACGAGACGGGAAAATTTGGCATGGTGGACGTGAAGGCCGTGCGGCCGCTGCCGCGGCCCGTGACGCTCGACGCCATCAAGGCCGAGCCCGGCCTGATGGGCATGGTGCTCGTCAACAACTCGCGCCTGTCGGTCCAGCCCGTCACCGACGAGGAATGGGCGCTGGTGTGCCGGATGGGCGGGCTGTAGCCGGCCCGCCAACGGAGCGACGGCGGCCCCGACGCGGCGGCGCCCGTGCGATGCCGCCCCGAGCGGGCGCGACGGCAAGCTTGGCAGCAACCAAAGTCCGACGGCGCTCGCCTTGCCGCTGGCGGCAAGCTTCCATAAAACCAGGGGCAATCCGCCCGCGCCGATGGGACCTTCCCTGCGCGGGCGTGCCGGGAGGAAGGCCATGGAAGAGAAGATCTACGACGTCCCGTCCGAGTGGAGCCGCCGCGCCTATGCGGACGAGGCCCGCTACCGCGAGATGGTCGAGGCGAGCCTCAGTGACCCGGACGCCTTCTGGAGCCAGGAGGGCAAGCGCATCCACTGGTTCAAGCCTTTCTCCCGGGTGAAGAACGCGAATTTCGGCCCAGGCCAAGTCTCGATCCGCTGGTTCGAGGACGGCACCACGAACGTCGCCTACAATTGCGTCGACCGGCACCTCTCCACCCGCGGCGATCAGGTCGCGATCATCTGGGAGGGCGACGATCCCTCCGAGTCGAAGACCTACACCTACCGCGAGCTTCACGCCGAGGTGTGCCGCATGGCGAACGTCATGCGCAACCGCGGCGTCCGCAAGGGCGACCGGGTCACGATCTACCTGCCGATGATCCCGGAAGCGGCTTTCGCGATGCTGGCCTGCGCCCGGCTCGGCGCGGTCCATTCGGTGGTTTTCGGCGGCTTCTCGCCCGACTCGCTCGCCTCCCGCATCCAGGACGCCAGGTCAACCTTCGTGATCACCGCCGACGAAGGCTTGCGCGGCGGCCGCAAGGTGCCGCTCAAGACGAACGTCGACGCCGCGATCCAGCGCGTCGGCGGCGTCGATCACGTGGTGGTGGTGCGCCGCACCGGCTCGTCCATCCCCATGGAGGCGGGCCGCGACGTCTATTACGACGAAGCGGCCGCCGTGGTGACCGACGAGTGCCCCTGCGAGGAGATGAACGCGGAGGATCCGCTCTTCATCCTCTACACCTCCGGCTCGACCGGAACGCCGAAGGGCGTGCTCCACACCACGGGCGGTTATCTCGTCTGGGCCTCGTTCACGCACCAGTACGTGTTCGACTACCACGACGGCGACATCTACTGGTGCACCGCGGACGTGGGCTGGGTGACGGGCCATTCCTACATCCTCTACGGCCCGCTCGCCAACGGCGCCACGACGCTGATGTTCGAGGGCGTGCCGACCTATCCCTCGATCTCCCGCTTCTGGGAGGTGGTCGACAAGCACAAGGTCAACATCTTCTACACCGCCCCGACCGCGATCCGCTCGCTCATGCAGGCCGGCGAGGCGCCCGTAGCGAAGACCTCGCGCAAGTCGCTGCGCCTCCTCGGCTCCGTCGGCGAGCCCATCAACCCGGAGGCCTGGGACTGGTACCACCGGGTCGTCGGCGACCGGCGCTGCCCGATCGTCGATACCTGGTGGCAGACCGAGACCGGCGGCATCCTGATCTCGCCGTTGCCGGGCGCCACCCGGCTCAAACCCGGCTCGGCCACGCTGCCGCTGCCCGGCGTGAAGCCGCAGGTCGTGGACGCGGAGGGCAAGGTGCTCGAGGGCCAGGCCGAGGGCAATCTCGTGATCGCGGATTCGTGGCCGGGCCAGATGCGTACGGTCTACGGCGACCACGAGCGCTTCGTGCAGACCTATTTCTCGACCTATCCCGGCAAGTACTTCACGGGCGACGGCTGCCGCCGCGACGCCGACGGCTATTACTGGATCACCGGCCGCGTCGACGACGTCATCAACGTCTCGGGCCACCGCATGGGCACCGCGGAGGTGGAATCCGCTCTCGTGGCGCACCCGAAGGTCTCCGAGGCCGCGGTGGTGGGCTATCCCCACGACATCAAGGGCCAGGGCATCTACGCCTACGTGACCCTGATGGCGGGCGAGCAGCCCTCGGAGGAGCTCCGCAAGGAGCTCGTGACCTGGGTCCGCAAGGAGATCGGCCCCATCGCCTCGCCGGACCTGATCCAGTTCGCGCCGGGCCTCCCGAAGACCCGTTCGGGCAAGATCATGCGCCGCATCCTGCGCAAGATCGCCGAGGACGAGTTCGGCTCGCTCGGCGACACCTCCACGCTCGCGGATCCCGGCGTCGTCGACGACCTGATCTCGAACCGCCAGAACAAGCGCGCCTCGGCGGCGTGATCGCTCCCGAACGGCGATCGTTCAGGCGCCCGGGTCCAGACCCGGGCGTTTTCGTTTGCGCAGGCAGCCGAAAGCTCTTGGATTATGTATCACAAAGTGATGCATGCCGGAGCAACAGGTCACCGGCATGATCCGAAGCTTCAAGGACCGACGGAGCGAGCAGGCTTTCGGCGGCCGCTGTCCGAAGGGCTTTCCGGCCGACCTGCTGTCCGTCGCGCGGCGCAAGCTCGCGATGATCGACGCCGCGCACGATCTGCGCGACCTGGCGGTTCCGCCTGCGAACCGCCTCGAAGCCTTAAAGGGCAGCCGCAGCGGCCTGCACTCAATCTGGATCAACGACCAGTTTCGGGTCTGCTTTCGGTGGAGCGCCGGGGATGCCTACGAGGTTGAAATCGTCGACTACCACTGAGGAGAGACCGATGATGGACGCCGCCCCTCCGGACCTCGCCCCGCTGCACCCGGGGGAGGTGCAGCGGGAGGAGTTCATGAAGCCTCTGGGGGTGGGTGCCATCGCGGTGGCCCGCGCCTGTCGGGTCCCCCGGACGCGGATCGAGCGGATCGCGGCCGAGCGGATCGGGATCACGGCCGACACGGCCTTGCGCCTGAGCCGGTGCTTCGGCACGACGCCGCAATTCTGGCTCAACCTCCAGAACCGCTTCGACCTTGCAGTCGCAGCCCAGGAAATCGGCTCCGCCCTCGAGGGCATCCAGGCTCTCGATTCCGTGAGCGGCTGATGGGCTCTCTCCCTCTGCACGGCCTCGGGAGCGTGCGCCGGCCGGGGGCCTGACGGGATCGTGACGCCCGAGGCAGGTCCGTCGCCGGGAACCGGCGCCGTTGCGCCTGCGTCTCCCCCCTGCCAAGCTCCGACCCGGGGAGGAGAGATGCTGAAGCCCGTTGTCCTTGCTGCCGCCGTAGCCGCCGCGATCTCCGCCGCCGAGGCGCGCGAGACCGTGCCCTTTGCCGACAAAATCGAGCCCGGCACGGTCGTGGTGCGCAACGACGAGCGGCGGCTCTATTTCGTGAAGGGCGACGGCACGGCCGTCCGCTATCCGGTCGCCGTGGGCAAGCCCGGCAAGCAATGGACCGGCGAGGCGCGGATCGCGGGCAAGTACGTCCGGCCGGCCTGGGCGCCGCCGGCGGAGATCCGGCGCGACAACCCGCGCCTGCCCCGCGTGATCCCGGCCGGCGCCGCCAACAACCCGATGGGCGCGCGCGCCCTCGTCCTCGACCGCGACGAATACGCGATCCACGGCACCAACCGCCCGGGCTCCATCGGCACGCCGGCATCCTACGGCTGCATCCGCATGACGAACGAGGACGTGATCGACCTCTACAGCCGGGTGCGGGTGGGGACGCGGGTGGTGGTGACGCAATAGCATCCGTTGAGGGAGGCTCAGAAGTCGCGCTCCCGGGATCGTGTAGCCGCGCTCAGAAGTCGCTCGCGAGCCCCTTCACCTCCCAGTCGTCGTAGCGCACGGGTTCGAGGCCGCCGCGGCCCTTGTGCTCCCTCGCCCGGGCGATCTCGGCCGCGCGGGCGTCGATGGCCGCGCGGCGCTCCTCCGCTTCCGCCAGCGCCCGGCGGGCGGCGTCGGAGAGGGGCTTGGCCGGCCCGGACGGGGACCCGCCGGGGCTGTCGGGGTTCTGGCTCATGGGCGTTCCATCTTAGTCCGCCCCGTGGCGGAAGGCGGCGGGCGCGCCTACATCGGGGCCTGGCAAAGGGCGATGACCGCCACGTGGAGACAGGCATGACCTTCGTCAAGACCGGCCGGAGGCCGGGGCTTCGCTCCGGGGGCGCCCGTGGCTAGGCCGGGAGCGCAACCCGCCCGAGCCGGAGCGCGCGGCGGCGAGGCCGGAGCCGGGCTCGCGGCGCGGCGGCTCGCCTGGCAGGCGGTCGCCGACACCTGGCGCCGGCGCATGCCCCTCGACGACGTCCTGGACGAGCTCGGCCGGGAGGCCCGGCTCGAGCCCCGCGACGAGGCGCTGGCGCGGGCCATCGCGGTCGTGACCTTCCGCCGCCTCGGCACCCTGCGCCACGCCATCCGGTCGCGTCTCGACCGCGGCCTGCCGAAGGAGCGCGAGCTCCTCTCGCTCCTCCTCGTCGGCGGCGCCCAGATCCTGTTTCTCGACGTGCCCGACCATGCCGCCGTCGACACGGCGGTCGAGCTCGCCCGCGGCGATCCGCGCCTGCGCCACGCGTCGGGACTCGTCAACGCCCTGCTGCGGCGCCTGAGCCGGGAGAAGGAGAGCATTCTCGGCGAGGACGAGCCCTGGCGCGACACGCCGGATTGGCTGAAGGACCGCTGGATCGCGGCCTACGGCGAGGACGCCGCGCAGGCAATCGCGCAGGCGCACCGCTCCAGCGCCGCAATCGACCTCACCGTTCGGGCAGATCCCGGGCCTTGGGCCGAGCGCCTCGGCGGCCTGCTCCTGACGACCGGCAGCGTACGCCTGCGCGAGCGCACCGCGATCCGCGACCTGCCGGGCTTCGCGGAGGGCGCCTGGTGGGTGCAGGATGCGGCCGCGGCCCTGCCGGCCCGGCTCCTGAACCCGCAGCCGGGCGAGACGATCGCGGATCTCTGCGCCGCGCCGGGGGGCAAGACCGCGCAGCTCGCCGCCGCCGGCGCATCGGTCCTCGCGGTCGACCGCGCGGCCCGGCGCCTCGCCCGCGTGGAAGAGAATCTCGCCCGGCTCGGGCTCGAAGCGGAGACACGCGCCCTCGATGCGCTCGAACTCGACGCCGGTCCCTTCGATGCGGTGCTGCTCGATGCGCCGTGCCTCGCGACCGGCACGATCCGCCGCCACCCGGACGTGGCCTGGAGCAAGGCGGAAGACGACATTCCCCGGCTGGCCAACCTGCAGGCCCGGCTCCTCGACAAGGCCGCCGGCCTGCTCAAGCCCGGCGGCCGGCTCGTCTACTGCGTCTGCTCGCTGGAGCCCGAGGAGGGCGAGCGCCAGGCCGCCGCCTTCCTGGAGCGGCATGCGGATTTCAAGCACGTGCCCGTGGAGGCCTCCGAGATCGGCGGCCTCTCCGAGGCCCTGACGCCGGCCGGGGATCTGCGCACCCTGCCCTCGCATCTGCGCTTGGGTGAGGACGAGCGCAGCGGCCTCGACGGCTTCTTCGCCGCCCGGTTCGTGAAGGGATAACGCGGGCGCCCTCCCCTCTCGGGAAGGCGCCCTCGCATCACATGGGGACCGCGCGCTTCTCGACCGCGAGTGCGGCTTCCTTCACGGGTTCACATATGAATCGCGCGCTTCTCGACCGCGAGCGCGGCTTCCTTGACGGCTTCCGCCAGGGTCGGGTGGGCGTGGCAGGTGCGGGCGATGTCCTCGGACGAGGCGCCGAACTCCATCGCGACCGCGGCCTCGTGGATCAGGTTGCCGGCATCGGCGCCGACGATGTGCACGCCGAGCACCCGGTCGGTCGCGGCATCCGCCACGATCTTCACGAAGCCGTCCGTGGTGTGGTTGACCTTGGCGCGGCCGTTTGCCGTGAAGGGGAACTTGCCGACATTGTAGGCCAGCCCCGCCGCCTTCACCTCGTCCTCGGTCTTCCCGACCGTGGCGACCTCCGGGTAGGTGTAGACCACGCCGGGGATCACGTCGTAGTTCACGTGGCCGGCCTTGCCGGCCAGGATCTCGGCCACCGCGACGCCCTCGTCCTCGGCCTTGTGGGCGAGCATCGGCCCCGCGATCACGTCGCCGATGGCGTAGATGCCGGGCACGTTCGTCGCGAAATGGTTGTCGGTGAGGACGCGCCCCTTCGGATCCTTGGCGACGCCGACCGCTTCGAGCCCGAGGCCTTCCGTGTACGGCACGCGCCCGATGGCGACGAGCACCACGTCGGCCTGGATCGTCTCCGCAGTGCCGCCCGCGGCCGGCTCGACCGTGAGGGTCGCGCCGCTGCCGTTCGTCTCGACCTTCGTGACCTTGGAGCCGAGCTTGAACTGCATGCCCTGTTTGCCGAGGATGCGCTGGAACTGCTTGGCGACCTCGCTGTCCATGCCGGGCAGGATGCGGTCGAGGAACTCGACCACCACCACCTCGGAGCCGAGGCGGCGCCAGACCGAGCCGAGCTCGAGCCCGATCACGCCGGCGCCGATCACCACGAGGCGCTTCGGCACGGATTCGAGCTCGAGTGCGCCCGTCGAGGAGACCACGACCTTCTCGTCGATCGTGATGCCGGGAAGCCGCGTCACGTCGGAGCCCGTGGCGATCACGATGTTTTTGGTCTCGACCGTCTGGGTCGAGCCGTCCTCGGCCGTGACCACGATCTTGCCCGGCGCCGTGATGCGGCCGGCGCCGAGATAAGCGTCGATCTTGTTCTTCTTGAGCAGGAACTCGACGCCCTTGGTGTTGCCGTCGATGCCCTCCTGCTTGAAGGCCATCATCCTCTTGAGGTCGAAGGTTGGCGTGCCGACGTCGATGCCGAGATCCTTGAAGTGCGTGCGCGCGCTCTCGAACTCCTCGGATGCGTGCAGCAGCGCCTTCGAGGGGATGCAGCCGACGTTGAGGCAGGTGCCGCCGTGGGCCTTGCGCTTCTCGACCACGGCGGTCTTGAGGCCGAGCTGCGCCGCGCGGATCGCGCAGACATAGCCGCCGGGGCCGGTTCCGATGACGACGAGATCGTAGGACATGCTCTCTTCCTCAAACGTCATGGCCGGGCTCGGCCCGGCCATCCACGCCTTGCGGCGTGGTTACAGTCGTGGATGGCCGACCCGGGGCCGGCCACGACGGGGCGATCCTTACAGATCCAGCACGAGGCGCGCCGGATCCTCCAGCGCCTCCTTGACCCGCACCAGGAAGGTCACGGCTTCCTTGCCGTCGACGATGCGGTGGTCGTACGAGAGCGCGAGATACATCATCGGCCGCGCGACGATCTGGCCGTTGCGGACCACCGGGCGCTCCTCGATGCGGTGCATGCCGAGGATTCCGCTCTGGGGCGCGTTGAGGATCGGCGTCGACATCAGCGAGCCGTAGATGCCCCCATTCGTGATCGTGAAGGTGCCGCCCTGCATCTCGTCGATGGAGAGCTTGCCGTCCCGCGCGCGCTTGCCGAAATCCGCGATCTTCTTTTCGATGGCGGCGATCGACATCTGGTCCGCGTCGCGCACCACCGGGACCACGAGGCCCTTCTCGGTGCCGACCGCGATGCCGACGTGGTAGTAGTTCTTGTAGACGAGGTCCTGCCCGTCGATCTCGGCGTTCACGGCCGGGATCTCCTTCAGGGCCTGGATCACCGCCTTGGTGAAGAAGCCCATGAAGCCGAGCTTCACTCCGTGCTTCTTCTCGAACACGTCCTTGTACTGCGAGCGCATCTGCATCACGGCGCCCATGTCCACGTCGTTGAACGTGGTCAGCATGGCGGCGGTGTTCTGCGCGTCCTTGAGGCGGCGCGCGATGGTCTGGCGCAGCTTCGTCATCTTCACGCGCTCTTCGCGCGACGCATCGTCCGGCGCGGAGGGCGCGCGCATCTGCACCGGCGCGGCCGGAGCGGGCGCCGAGGCGCCGCCGGTCGCTATGGCGGCCAGCATGTCGCCCTTGGTGACGCGGCCGTCCTTGCCCGAGCCTGCGACACCCGCAGCGTTCACGCCGCTCTCGGCGGCGAGCCGCGACACCGCCGGGCCGTTGTCCTTCGTAGCCCCGTCATGGCCTTGCGGCCGCGCCTCGCTGTTGTTGCCGTATCCGGCGGACGAGGTCTGCGTAGGCGGGGGCGTCTGGGGCGCCACGGCCGGCTTCGGGGCAGCCGCCGGAGCCGCAGCGGCGGCCGATGCGCCGCCCTCGCTGATCGAGCCCAGCACTGCGCCGGGGCTCACGGTCTCGCCGTCCTTGGCGAGGATTTCGCCGAGCGTGCCGGAAGCGGGCGCGTTGACCTCGAGGGTCACCTTGTCGGTCTCAAGCTCGAGCAGCGGCTCGTCGGCCTTCACGGGGTCGCCGGGCTTCTTGAACCAGCGGCCGATCGTGGCCTCCGAAACGGACTCGCCTAAGGTGGGTACGCGAATTTCGGTCGACATGGGGCTGCGCCTCTCGGGGGGCGTCTTCTCAGACGGATGAGGATGACGATTGGCCCCGCAGGATGGCCTGCGGGACGGGATAGATCTCGTAGCGGAAGCCGGCGCCGGCCCGGACGATGGGGTCCGCATGGGTGAGCGCCGAGGCGGCGTCGGCATCCGCGACGTCCACGACCGCCATGCCCCACACGCCCGCCGGATCGAAGACGGGCCCCACCACGATCGCGGTGCCGCGCTGGGCCAATCCCTGCCAGTAGGCCCCGTGCTCCTGCATCAGCCGGCCTTCCTCGGGCGTCATGTCGCCCGGAAAGGTCGCCCGCGGGGGCAGGAGCTTGCAGAGATGGACCGGCATCGGAGTTCGCTCGTTTCCGCTCAGGCCGCGAAGGCCTCGTCGAGATAGGCCTGGAGCTGCGCCATGTGCTTCGACATCAGGCCCGTGGCGGTGGCGGCGGACGCCGCGCGGCCGACATAGCGCGGCCGGTCCACCTTGGAGCCGGCGGTCTTCAGCACCCATTCGAGGTAGGGCTCGACGAAGGTCCAGGACCCCATGTTCTTGGGCTCCTCCTGGCACCACACCACGTCCGCGTTCTTGAAGCGGGCGAGCTGGGCCGCGAGCGACTTCACCGGGAAGGGATAGAGCTGCTCCACGCGCAGGAGATAGACGTCGTCGACGCCGCGCTTCTCGCGCTCCTCGTAGAGGTCGTAATAGACCTTGCCGGTGCAGAGCACGACGCGGCGGATCTTGTCGTCGCGCACGAGCTTCACACCGTCGGTGAGGCGCTGGGCGTCGTCGGGCAGCACGCGGTGGAAATGCGTTCCCTCCGCGATGTCGTCGAGCCGCGAGGTGCAGCGCTTGTGGCGCAAGAGGCTCTTCGGCGTCATCAGGATCAGCGGCTTGCGGAAGTCGCGCTTGAGCTGCCGGCGCAGGATGTGGAAGTAGTTCGCCGGCGTCGAGCAGTAGGCGACCTGCATGTTGTCCTCGGCGCACATCTGCAGGAAGCGCTCCAGGCGCGCGGAGGAGTGCTCCGGCCCCTGGCCCTCGTAGCCGTGCGGCAGCAGGCAGACGAGGCCCGACATGCGCAGCCACTTGCGCTCGCCGGACGAGATGAACTGGTCGAACACCACCTGGGCGCCGTTGGCGAAGTCGCCGAACTGCGCCTCCCACAGGGTGAGCGCGTTCGGCTCCGACAGGGTGTAGCCGTACTCGAAGCCGAGCACCGCCTCTTCCGAGAGCATCGAGTTGATGACCTCGTAGCGGGCCTGGCCGTCGCGGATGTGGTTGAGGCCGGTGTAGCGCGCCTCGTTCTCCTGGTCGGTCAGCACCGAGTGGCGCTGCGAGAAGGTGCCGCGCTCCACGTCCTGGCCGGAGAGGCGCACACGGTGACCTTCGAGCAGCAGCGAGCCGAAGGAGAGCGCTTCCGCGAAGGCCCAGTCGAGGCCCTCGCCGGTCTCCATCATCTTGCGGCGGTTGTCGAGGAAGCGCTGGATCGTGCGGTGGACGTGGAAGCCCTCCGGCACGGAGGTGAGCGCGCCCGCGATCTCGCGCAGGGTCTCGACCGCGACGCCGGTCTGGCCGCGGCGCGGATCGTCCACATCCTCGCGGACGGCCTTGAGGCCGGCCCAGCGGCCGTCGAGCCAGTCGGCCTTGTTGGGCTTGTAGGCCTGCGCGACCTCGAACTCGGCGTCGAGCTTGGCGCGCCAGGCGCCCTTCATCTCCTCGATCTCGGCTTCGCTGACGACGCCCTCACTGACGAGGCGCTTGGAGTAGACCTCGAGGATCGACGCGTGCTGGCGGATCTTCCGGTACATCAGCGGCTGGGTGAAGGACGGCTCGTCTCCCTCGTTGTGGCCGAAGCGGCGGTAGCAGAACATGTCCACGACCACGGGCTTCTGGAACTTCTGCCGGTACTCGGTCGCGACCTTGGCGGCGAAGACCACGGCCTCCGGATCGTCGCCGTTGCAGTGGAAGATCGGCGCCTCGACCATCTTGGCGACGTCCGAGGGGTAGGGCGAGGAGCGCGAGAAGCGCGGATCGGTCGTGAAGCCGATCTGGTTGTTGACGATGACGTGGATCGAGCCGCCGGTGCGGTGGCCTTTGAGCCCCGAGAGGCCGAAGCATTCCGCGACCACGCCCTGACCCGCGAAGGCCGCGTCGCCGTGGACGAGGAGCGGCATCACGCAGGTGCGGTTGTCGGGCGAGCAGTTGTGCTGGTCCTGCTTGGCGCGGACCTTGCCGAGCACCACGGGATCGACGATCTCGAGGTGCGAGGGGTTGGCGGTGAGCGACAGGTGGACGTTGTTGCCGTCGAAGACGCGGTCCGAGGACGCGCCGAGGTGGTACTTCACGTCGCCCGAGCCTTCCACGTCGTCGGGGGCGAAGGAGCCGCCCTTGAACTCGTGGAACAGCGCCCGGTGGGGCTTGCCCATGACCTGCGTGAGAACGTTCAGGCGGCCGCGGTGCGACATGCCGATCACGATCTCCTGCACGCCGAGATTGCCGCCGCGCTTGATGATCTGCTCGAGCGCCGGGATCAGCGACTCGCCGCCGTCGAGGCCGAAGCGCTTGGTGCCGGTGTAGCGCACGTCGAGGAAGCGCTCGAAGCCTTCCGCCTCCACGAGCTTGTTGAGGATGGCGCGCTTGCCCTCGCGGGTGAAGGTGATCTCCTTGTCGGGCCCTTCGATGCGCTCCTGGATCCACGCCTTCTCGGCGGGATCGGAGATGTGCATGAACTCGACGCCGAGCGTCTGGCAATAGGTGCGGTCGAGGACGGCGACGATCTCGCGGATCGTGCCGAACTCCATGCCGAGCACCTTGTCGAGGAAGATCTTGCGGTCCCAGTCGGCTTCCGTGAAGCCGTAATGGGAGGGGTGCAGTTCCTCGTCGTGGGCGCGGGGCTGGATGCCGAGCGGGTCGAGCTTGGCGTGCAGGTGGCCGCGCACCCGGTAGGCGCGGATCAGCATGAGGGCGCGCACGGAATCGCGCGTCGCCTGCTGGACGTCGGCCTGCGAGATCTCGGCGCCCTTGACCTGCGCCTTGGCCTGGATCTTCTCGCCGACCGACTTCTCGACCTGCGCCCAGTTGCCGTCGAGCGCCGAGACGATCTCGCCGTTGGCGTGGATCGGCCAGTTCGGCTTCTTCCACGACGCGCCCCGCGCGCTCTTGGCGACCGCCTGCCGGTCGTCCTTGAGCGCCCCGAAGAAGGCCTGCCACTGGGCGTCGACCGACGACGGGTTCTCCTGGTAGCGGGCGTAGAGATCCTCGATGTAGCCCGCATTGGCTCCGTAGAGGAAGGCGGTCTGGAGGAAGGCTTCGTTGGCGTCCTGGCGGGCCATGGTGATCGTCCCGTTCCTGTATCGATGCGTCGTCACCGGGCTCGCGGAGCAAGACCCGAGGATCGCGTGAAGACAATGGGCGCCTCGCCCGGCATGAAATCCCCGGGGCGGGCCCGAGGATGCCGGAACAGGTGCCTGGATTACTATCCCTTCAGCACCTCAACCAAGGTCTTTCCAAGGCGTGCCGGTGAGGGTGAGACGCGGATGCCGGCCTCTTCCATGGCTGCGATCTTGTCGTCCGCGCCGCCCTTGCCGCCCGAGATGATCGCGCCCGCATGCCCCATCCGCCGGCCCG
>JAESGR010000562.1_pt1 | contig 22267 bp, 15 predicted proteins | sample 9269771 | NCBI WGS metagenome assembly JAESGR01 (sample SAMN15739572, study PRJNA653492) | algae metagenome | isolation source: Chroococcus sp. CMT-3BRIN-NPC107 and co-occurring heterotrophs from well... | place: USA: Clark Mountains Wilderness, California | collected 2010-04-18 | reverse complement strand
CCCAAGAAGAACTGGAAAAAGCAATTGCTTCGGCTCTCGAAACGATTACGGAAAGCGACTGCCGGAATTGGTTTGCACATTGCGGTTATGAGGCTACAAGCAACTGAAAACTGCTATAGAAGTCGTAGCTTCTTTGACTGCCAGAAAATCTTTCTGTAAGGCATTAGCAAATGATTTGAGTTCTTTCACCTTCGAATCAAAAGCCCGAACAATCCATAAGCTTAATTTCATCGAACTCTGCCCGCGAATGATTTTGACAAACTCTTCTGCTAAAGGGTATGCCCGGTCGAACTCTTCCCATTGTGCACGGGCATCACATAACATCCTTAGCTCATCTTCAGGTAACTTACTTTTGCGGAAACAAAGTCCACTTAAAATTCTCGGATCGAGTTTTAACCTCAGCCTCTTATTCTCAATTAAATCACTATCTGGAGCAGGCAAGGACTTTCTTTGCTGGTTATCCTCCACCTTTGGCAAGGCTGGCAAATGCGGCAGCAGTCGTTCTCGACAGGCGTTTCTTTTCATCTCTTGATAAGACTTTTGCAGCAGCCGATTCCATTGCCAATCTTCTATCGGCTCAAAAGCTCGACTTCTTTTCTGATCAGACTGATGGATTTCGGTTGTCCGGACTGAACTATCGCATTTTCTTTTCCGCAACAGACGTTCAATCATTTTTTCCAGTCCATCACCAAGATTGTTCAATAAATGCCAGCGGTCGGCAATCTGAGTGGCATAAGGTCTGCCCATCATAATACCGTTGTGGTAAGTTACTGAACGATCACGGGCGACGGTTTCAATGCTCGGACGAGCAAGCAGCCAATCGGTCAAAGTTGAGGCTTCACGATCAGGCAGCAGGTCGATCACTTTTCTTCTTTCCAGATCGACGATGATAGTTCCGTAAGTGCAGCCTTGTCTCCATGCCCAGTTATCAACTCCAATCACCTTTGGTTCATTATTGAATGGCAATGATGACTGTTGAGATATTGTTCGTCGAATTATTCTGAGCAGCGTGTCGCCGCTGGTCTTCATTCTGAGCCGTTCAGTTGTCCTGGCTCCGGCTTCGCCGCCTAAAGCAAACGCCAGCCAGGTTAGTGCGCCATCGAGCCGACAACTCTTTCGAGCATACGTGTTAACCACAGCCGGCAGGCGTTCGCAGAAAATCTTCTGACGACAAAGCTCGTTCCGGCAGCGAAACTTTCGGCTGTTAAGTTGCATCCTGACCGCTATATCGTGCCACGGCAGGTCGGCTACCGTGCGCCGGTAATGACTGTGAAAACTCTTTGAAGGTTCATGACAACTCGGACAGCGGGGGTGTTTTTGCGTTGAATGAGTTATCACGGTAATGACATTCGATTCGGAAATAAAACCTTCGAGACTGATTATCTCCGGGTTGGCAAGTATTGTGCTGGCATCCATAATGCCGATTTTCTATCATTACTTGCCTCTTTGCACCAAATGTTCGGAAGAGCCTTTGATAGTACTTATCAGACGCCTTTTCAATTAACAAAAGTTTTATTAATTTACACCTTGAAGCAATAATTCACAAAAATCTTTCTATCTGATTGTTAATGGGGAAGTTGGTTACTAGCGTAATGGCTCTATAAGTCCTCTGTAGTATGTTTTTTCCGTTTATAGGTCATAGAGTTAAGTTTTATTTTCGAATGGCTCTGAGCAGCATTAAACGATTTATTATTAAATATAACTTACTAGAAAGTCTCATTAAGAACAATTTAATATATGTCATTTGTCATCACCTCATGGATGCTCCATCACCTCATGGACATAAAATATTCTGCTGTTATTGGCACCTTCTATTTTTCATCAAAAAACGTCACCCTATGAAGTCGCCGTCACCCTATGGAAGTAAAATTAACCTATTGCCGAATTTGTCTTTTGAATATTCGATTTCAGCCAAATAATCCGTAGTCATAAAATTGGGAAGTATTTGAAATACATGGTAGTCGTTTACTCTTCGAAAAATATTCGAAAACTGACAATCCGTCAATTTCAATAAAATTTATTGAAAAAGTGTTACCCAAGATATTGAAAGAAATGAAACAGACAATTAATTAAGATAAGTAGGATTGTTTGTTTTTACTCGGTCAATCTAAAGATGCCGCTGTTCCACTTGTGCAGACAACCAGAAGGGGATGCCGATTGACACGAGCATACATTTGCGAAAATGACACGAAATGAATACAGCTGTGTGCAGCCAGGCGTAGCTGATGTAAACATTCCGGATTCTGACGTCAATGATAGTTCTGTTTATTTCCGCAGCAGAGCCCGAGAAGTTGTCAATCCAGTTTCTTGAGTTCGCGCAAAAAGCGTAACCCTATGCAGTCTACGCAACCCTATGCAGTCTTTTCCCGATCCGATCGTTTCCCGCGCACACATCAAAAACAACTCACAACATATCTTGATATTTTTGAAATGGCTGTAAGTTAGCGAAAGGGGTAAAAGCGCAACCTCATGGATGCTCCGTAACCCCATGGATGGAAATTTGATCGGCAGTCATTTTAGAAACTTTTTTGATCTGATGGCACCTCAGTAGGGAAGAAAGAAACGCTGAGATGAATTTCAATTTAATAGGTTAAAAATTTTAAGGATTTGTGAGGTGTCCAAAAACCCCTCGAAAAACGGCTTTGTTTAACACAGTGTTTTATTGAGTTACTAAGAGTCAGAATTAACATGTCCGAAAAGATTTCTTTTTGGACATGTAAAACCAACACATGATTAGGTGTTTTATTAATATCAAATATATATCTTCACTGAGCGACTTTTTAGATTACTTTGCATAACGTTACTCTGAATGTTTCGTCTTTCCGGTAAGATTAGCTACCGCTAAGATAAGCTCCCGAGGTTCGACTGGTTTTGACATATGCATCTGAAAACCAGAAATAAGTGCTTGAAGACGGTCTTCGTTTCTGGCGTAAGCTGTTAAGGCGATTGCTAATATGTCACCGCCCTGTTTAACCGATAATCCCCTTATTTTTTTGATCAACGAAAAGCCGTCTTCTTCCGGCATCCCAATATCGCTAATGACTATATCGAACCGTTTCTGTTGTATCAGCGTGAAGGCTTCGGCTGCAGAACTTGCAGTTGTTATATCTGCCTGACATGAACCAAGCACAAGGCTTAATAAGTCACGCGAATCTGCTTCGTCATCGACAAGTAAAATATGTAATCCGGCAAGCTCTGTAGAGCTATATGACAAAGTAGGGTCTTGAGTTTCAGTGTGTGTCAGTGATTTTTCGCCAGGCTGTTCTTTTCGTAAAGGCAAAACCGGTAGTGTAACCGTAAAAATTGATCCTTGTTCTTCTTTATTGTTTTCAGCAAAAACAGTTCCGCCGTGCAATTCAACTAATTGCCGAACAATTGCCAGTCCTAGCCCGAGACCGCCATGCCTGCGCGTTTTCGAGCCATCCAACTGGCGAAAACGGTCAAAGACATGCGGCAAAAATTCTTCGTCAATTCCTATTCCGGTATCGCTAACGACAATTTCAACGTGAGAATTGATTCGTTCAAGGCGAACCTGCACGCGCCCGCCTTTGAGCGTAAATTTAACCGCATTTGAAAGCAGATTCCAGACAATTTGTTGCAAGCGATCAGAGTCGCCTGATATTGATCCGGCTTGTGAATCGAGAAGCGTTTGAAGCCGGATTTCTTTAGCTTCTGCAGCAGGTCTTACTGCATCTACCGCTGCCATAATAACGCTGGTTAAATCAACAGCACGAATATCCAGTCGGAGTTTGCCGGTAATAATACGAGAAACATCAAGTAAGTCGTCGATCAATTGAGTTTGTGCCCTCGCATTCCGCTGGATAGTTGTAATAGCATTTTCTTTAGCAACCTCGCCGAGATTACCGGTCTTTAACATTTGAGACCAACCAAGGATTGCATTGAGCGGCGTGCGCAGCTCGTGCGAGACCGTTGCTAGAAATTCATCTTTCATTCGATTAGAAACTTCAGCCTCTTTACGAAGTTTCTGTTCCGTTTCATACAGCCGCGCCCGCTCAAGGGCTTGGGCACATTGTTGCGATAACGCCGTCATAAATGATCGATCGTCTTCGCTGAAGTTTTGCGGCGCCGGAAAACTCAATCCTAAGGCTCCGATCGTGCGGCCTTCGACAATTAGTGGGAAAGCCGCTAGTGCTTGACTGCCAGTCACCGACGCGAGCGGTCCAAGTCCCGGATAATAATCGCTCCATTCAGCAAAAGATTCTACTATGACGGGTGAATTGCTCCGTATGGCATCAGCAATTGGAATATGTTGGTTAAGCGAAAAGCGCTCCCACTTTTTCACCACTTCAGGCGGAAAGTTAACTGTTCCGACTATTTCTAACTCATTGGTGGCATTGTCCAGCAAGACAACTGTTCCAGCGTGCGCGCCTAAGGAATTAACTGCCTGTTCGACCACGGCACTTGCTACTTGCTGCTGCGTGAGGGCTTGAGACAAAGATTCGGAAACTGACTGCAGCCGCTTGAGTAGGTCAGATGTTCGTTCAGCAGCCAGTCTGATCTCCTTTTCCGCTTGGTATAACCGGGCATTATCAACCGCTAATGCCGCACGATTTGCTAAGTCCTCTGCTAATGCTAAATCTTCAAGCGTGTGATGCCGATGAGCTTCGTCATTGACGAAAGTGAGAACTCCCAGGATTTTTCCTCGAGCTTTGAGTGGAATAATCATTGCCGAACAAAATCCGATCCGCCGCATAATTTCCAAATGTTCCTCATTACGCGCTGTTTGAACAAGCAGTTCATCAGGAACATCAGGATAAAATTCAGATTTTCCGGTGCGGAAAACATTGTAAGGCCCGTGTGGTGCGTCGGGATCAGGCGGGTAACGCTCACTAATTTCATGCGCCCATTTAATCTTCGCCGGATCGATATGCGCAACAGCCAGGCGGTGAAGTGTTCCGTCTTCTCTCGCTATATCGACACTGCACCAATCGGCAAAACGTGGTACGGCAAGACGGGCAACGGTTGAAAGCGTAGTTTCGTAATCAAGCGAAGAAGCCAGCATCGTACTGGCTTCGGCAAGAAACTTTTCGTTGATTTCCTGTTGCTTGCTTTGCGTAATATCCATTGTTACGCCGCGCATACCAACTGCATTGCCATCGTCATCTCTAATGGCAACCGAGTGAGTTTCCACCCAAACCGGTTTTCCGTTTTTAGCGATCCAGCGAAAACGGTTAGTTCCTGCCGTCCGGCTGGCGAAAGTTTCTGCCGCGTTTTGCACCGCGCCTTCCTTATCTTCAGGATGAACGATTGAGAGCCAGAAATTTGGCGTACTAAGCCATTCTTCAACGCTATAACCAACCATCTTTTCAACGTAATCGCTCACGAAATCCATTCGTTGCGTAGCGGCATCAGGATTTCCCCATGCTTCCCAAACTACCCCGGGAACATTTGAAACCATTTCCTGTAGGTGTTTTTTTTGTTTTTCAACTTGTGCGGCAAGTTCTGATTTTTCTTTTTCAATTCGCTTTCGTTCAGTAATATCGCGGGCAATACCTTCAACGGCTGCCGCTTTTCCGTCTACATAAGAAATTCTTGTGCTCAACTCAAGCGTTAGTCGATGACCGTCTTTTGCAAATATGTCTATTTCATAAACCGTCGGAATATCGGGTTCTAAAAGCTTGCGTTCGGTCATCTTTTTCGCGCGGTCAAGATGCTCGGGAGCAATAATTTCAGTAATACTCATTCCGTTCAAAATTTCTTTCTGTTTATACCCAGTAATTTTTTCGCCGGCTTTATTTATCGTAAGATATTTTCCTTTGAGGTCGTGAGAATAGATAATATCGTTGGCATTTTCAAGAAGGCTGCGATATCGCTCCTCACTGATACGTAAAGCCTCTTCTGCCTGTTTTCGTTCAGTAACATCGCGCGCCATACAAACATGGAGTCCAGGCATAAAGTTTGCCCGCGAGCTCCATGTAAGTTCGACAATGCTGCCGTCGGCTGCTCGCATTGGAAAATCTCCCGTGAAGAATCCTTTTTCTTCTAATGCTGTAAATGCTTTTTGAGCATCAGCGATCCTTTCCGCTAACATGTATTCGCTAAAATGTGAGCCTATTAGCTTTTCTCGGGGTGTTTTTAGAATGTGGCATAAGCTTTCATTAACGTCTATATATTTGCCGTTGTTGTCGACAATCATAATGCCGTCAAGGTTTGTTTCAAACAGCAATCTATACCGTGATTCGCTGGCTTTTATTGTCTCTTCGGCGAGAACTTGATCGGTGATATCCTCGTGAACGAGAACAACTTCCTGAATTATCCCGTCAGAGTTTTTGATAGGGTAAATAACAGCCCTAGTCCATCTTTGAGGTTCGGTGTGAGCAGTAAGATTGGGAAGTGTTTCATTAGGATCATAAAGAATTGGGGGAATTTCAGCAAACTCGCCTGAAAAAGCGCGCTTGATATGCGTCATCGCGCCATTTTTAATGAGCTGCTCGTCTTCGAGTATGTTATATCCCTTGATTTGGTTAAGCGTTAATCCCCATAACTGTTCCCAAGCTTTATTTACTCGAATAGTAAATCCGTCAGGCGACATTATTTGAATGCTAAAAGGAGATTGTTCAACAATTGCAAAGAAGCGATCTTCAAAAGGCGATGGCGTTTGCGAGTCTTTATTAGGCATAGATTGACTACTAGAATCATTTCATCAAAAGGATTATTGGTTCAATTTTATAATAGTATAAACAATGTGATTAAAAATTTATCCACCCGACGGATTATTATCGGAAATATGTTTCAAGAGTATGTAAAGTTATCCAAAAAGAACTCTTTTTGGACGGGTTATCAAAGTAAATAATTAGGCTTTAAAGCAAAAAGCGCGAACAATCCTCCCACGTAAATTCATCCCTTAAAATTAATTTTGAAATCGAACAAAAACTACTGTTACTTAGTGAACCATGAATCTTATTCACTAAGGTACATACTCTTTGCTTGGTTCGTGCTTTCCAGCGAACCAGGCTCCCGGTTTTCATTATTTATTCTGTTTACTGATACCTGAATCGAGAAAATTACGCGTTATCAAATAGAGGCTTTTGCGAAAGCCCGACTGTTAGAAATTTAGGATGTTTGCGATAATCGCCGGCAAAACTTTTTTGAAATTATCCCGGCTTTGCAAGCGTTCGGACAACGGCTTTTAATCAAATAATTTATTTTCCTGAGGTGTCCGTATGCTCCTAGCCAGAAATCTGTCTAAAACTTATCAAAGCGGCGGTAGTGATTTTACTGCTTTGAAACACGTCAATCTACAAATCGCCGCGGGCGCTTGTCTCGCCATTATCGGGAAATCGGGCAGCGGCAAATCGACGCTGATGCATCTGCTCGCTTGTCTCGATGCGCCTTCAACTGGCGAGATCGTCTTTGATGGCAAAAATGTCGCGTCGTACACCGAACGTCAGCGCGACCGCTTTCGCAACGAAAAATTCGGATTCGTCTTCCAGCAGTTTTTCTTGAACGGTCGCGATACGGTTCTGGAAAACGTAGTGCTGCCGTTAAAGATTCGCGGACTTTCCGCCGCCGAGAGCCGCGCAAAAGGTTTGGACGTGCTGGAGATGGTCGGGTTGATCGAAAAAGCCTCGAAACAGGCGAAAGATCTATCCGGCGGAGAGAAACAGCGGGTCTGCATCGCCCGCGCGCTCGTCGGTGAACCGAAGCTTCTGTTTGCCGACGAGCCGACAGGAAATCTCGATTCGGCAAACAGCGAGGCGATCGAAAATCTGCTTTTCGAGCTCAACCGGAAAAACGGCGTGGCAATCGTCATCGTCACCCATGACCCGGATCTAGCGGATAAATGCCCGCGAGTCATCGAGTTGCGCGACGGCGAGATCATTGCCGAAAAAAATTCGGTTCTTGAAACGGAGGTTTTATTAAATGAATACGTTTGAAATTATCAAGACTGCGAATAAAAATCTCTGGCGGCACAAACTGCGTACTTTTCTGACGGTTTCCGCGATCTTCGTCGGGGCGTTTACGCTGACGATGACCAACGGTCTGGGCGACGGACTGCGTTATTACATCGAAAATCAGGTCAAAAATTTCGAAGGCAATAACGTTCTCTTTGCCCGCAAGAAATTCGGAGCCGAAAAAGATCAAGTAAAAACCGATAAGGCAGCCGAATACAAAGAAATTGTGCGGGACGAAGCCGGAAACTCGATCGACCCGAATTCCGTACTCGCCACTTTGCCGCAGATGGAAACGCTGACAAAGGATATTGCCGAAATCAAATCGATCACTCCGTCTTACCAGATGGAGGGCGAATACATCACGCTCGACGGCGCAAAAAAATATCAGCTTGAGCTGGGAATGCTTTCCGAAGGCGTCACGCAAAAAACCGAAGCCGGCAAAACGATCGACGGCGCTGATCAAATCATGCTCCCGCTGATTCTCGCCCGAACTCTCGACGCAGAGGTGAAGAACCTCATCGGCAAAACAGCCACGATCGCATATAAAACCGGATCGGACGGGGAAATAAAAACCCGCGATTTGCAAATCGTCGGCATTGCCACCAAAGGCTTTATGGCTAATTACAACAGCTTTGTCGATGCCGGGACCGCCCGCGCGATTTACGACGACCAGAACCGAGCGAACAATCTTTACAATCAATTCCAAAATTTTACATTGCAGCTCACGGGCGCTGATGCGAACCGGATGCAGGCGATAAAAAAAGAGCTTGACGCCAGAGGTTTTTCCGCAGAAACAATTGCCGATCAGAAGAAAAGGACTTATGACGGTATCGCGATTTTCCAGACCGGCATGAATCTTTTCGCGCTCGTTTCGCTTCTCGCCGCCTCTTTCGGCGTTATTAACACGCTGATTATCGCCGTTCTCGAGCGCACGAAGGAAATCGGTCTGCAAAAAGCGCTGGGCATGAGTCGCGGTAAGGTGTTTCTGCTGTTCACGCTCGAAGCCGTTTTTATCGGTTTATGGGGCGCGGTTTTGGGAATTGTCGCGGCGTTCGGCGCGGGAAGTGTAATAAACATTTACGCGGCGAAAGAATTTCTCTCATCCTTTGATGGCTTTCAACTCCTGATTTTTCTGCCGCAGTCGATTCTGCTCGTCATCCTGCTCGTGTGCGGAATAACTTTCGTTTCAGGCGTTTTGCCGGCCCTACGCGCCAGCCGTCTGAATCCGATCGAGGCTTTGCGTTACGAATAAAAGCATCGTGGAAATTAAAAATGCGCGGCCGGTAACGATTTGAAATGACAGGGTTGCCCATAACAGGAAACTATGATGAAATCATCCAATTTTGATAACAAAGTCGTGGCGACTCCTGTCCATCTAATGGTTCGAGATGCAGATGGGCGCTACGAGCGAAAGGCGAGACTCGTCAACCACGACAAGCGTAACACATGCCCCAAGGTTGACTACTCGCCGCTTTATCTTTAGCGCGCAAGTTCGGAGTTCGAACTAGTTATTGTACCGCAAAGTTGCGGCATGAATCCGAAATAAGCACAAATTACCGCTCTTATGTGCCTCAAAAAGGGTTCTTTTTGGACAGTATGATATTTGAATATTAGTAGTAAGTTGACAAATCCGTATTTCGACGTTTCAAATGACTTTCAGTGCGACAAAGGTCACATCGTCATCTGCTGGTCTTGTGCCAGCCCACTCTTCGCCGATTTTGACCAATTGATTGATAATTTCCTGGGATGAATTGAGAGCGAGCTGCGGTAAAACTTGCGCCGCTTTTTCAAAACCGATCATTTCATTAGCAGAATTGAACATTTCCGGAAATCCGTCGCTCATCAACAGGATGCAATCACCGGATTCAAGCGAAAATGTCTGTTGTTGGTAATCGACTTTAGTCAAACTGCCAAGCGGCATAGCACGAATGGCAATTTCTTCAACTGTTTTACTAGCTGCGCGATAGATCAAAACCGAAGGCATTCCGGCAACACAAAGAGTCATTACGCCATCCTTGATTTTCAGCAGTGCCATCGCCATAAACAAACCACGCAGATTCATGGCTTTTAATGAACGAGAAATTTGATTGAGCGTGTCGGAGATGTGCGGCGCAGATGCTAAATTGGCAAACAAACTTTTCGTTGCCGTGACGACCGTTCCGGCTTTCAAACCGTGTCCTGTCGCGTCGCCGACCGCAACCGTTAATGTGCTGTCTTCGGAGACGTGAAAATCATAATAATCGCCGCCGACTTCAGTTGCCGGTTTCATATAAGCCGCTATTTCCAGATTCGGCAATTGCGGAAGTTTTTTCGGCAGCATCGAAAGTTGTAATTGGCGAGCTTCCTCCAACTCTTGAGCGCGGCGTTCGTTCTCGGCTTCGACGATCAACAGTCTCGATTTCTCTTTTTCGTGTTCGACTTCCTTGACCAATTGTTTTTCGAGGTCTGTGCTGGTGCGCGCAAATAGGCGGGCGAGAAAGATGGCGTTGGCAACGGTCAGAATTGTCAGACAGATGAATTGACTAATAAACAAATAACTGGAATTTTCGCCGAACGCGATAGCTAAAACCGTAGACGATAAACTGCTGATGATAAACGTCACTCCGACAATGCCCAAAACCCATGAGTTTTCGACTTTTCTGGCGATGGCTCGAATAATGACAATCGTAATAGCCACGATGTGCCAAACCATTAAGCCGATAAAAATGAGCATTCCGACGGTGAAAATAAAAACCGACAAAAACATTCCGAAACCGAGAATTGAGGCAACGACCATTAAAAACGAGAGCAGCCACAATACACCCATGACACGCAGATATCGCGGTAGGCGCTTTTCGAGAACTGTGTAGAGATAGGCAGTAAAAGCCACGAAATAAATGCTGCCGGTAACCATACCGATCATCACATTAAAATAAATCGCTCCGGCACCGACGTGCGAAAAAAAAGTTTCACTAATGAAGTTACTGCTTGCTTCAGCAAGCAAAAACAAACTGTAAAATAAATTTTGGGTTTGGCGCGGATACAAAATGAAAAGTAAAAGATGAAGCAATCCGAGAGCGAGACAAATTCCGAAAGTTCCGCCTTTAACGCTTTTTATCAAAGCTGTATTGTCTAGAGATTTGACGATAGTCGAATTCAAAGGCGCAAGGCGGAGCTGAAATGCCGGCTGCTCAATAGCGTATTTTTTAGCTTCGGTATTCGAATAGCGCAGCGCAATCGTATGCGTGCCGGGACTCGAAAACGTTATGCCGACTGGCATTGAGTGAGGATTATATGTCGTTTCCTGTTCGGCATTAGCCGCGACCACGCCAAATTTCTGCATTAATTTTCCGTCAACATAAATCTCGGATGCGCCCGTATGGTTTATCGTCAAACTGAGCGGCTGATTAGCTAACGATTCATCCACATTGAGGTGCAGCCGAAACCACCCGATACCATTCCATCCGCTTTTGGGCGGCACGAAATTGTTTACCAGCAGCGGCGTCAAAGTTTCCCAATCGGTATCGTTAAACGCAGGTTCCGCCCAACTCGCATCGTCGCCCGCACGATATTTCCATTTTTGGTTGCTGAGATTAGTCAAGAGTTCGTCGTGTAGGTTATCTGCCGACAGAGTGATCGGTGTCGGTTCGGGTTGCACTTCGGCAGCGTCAGTAGTATTAGATTCTTCTTTTGCCCGTCGCTGCCCCTCTTCCATTCCTTTGCTGAATTCTTCTTTGAATTTTGCGCAACCGGGAAAAAACGTAGTCACCACGAGAAACAAAGCTAACATTCGCACAGCTAAGAGAAACTGCCGATTGAGAGAAATTTTTTTCATCGTTTATATTTGCCGCTGGTTTTGTGAAACACTGTTTTGAAAGCGTTCTTGCAGCAATTAATTAGTTTGTAGTCAACAATTTCACTAATACTACCTCAATTTTTCGATCGACTTAAACTAAATACTTACTTTTTAGTTTTAATGTTTCCGCAAAACCAGGTCTAACATAAATTTTTAAGCTAATAACAGGTCAGTATTTTTTAATTGCGGGTAAATGGTAGGCACTCCTTAATCCAAAAACAGTTCTTTTTGAACAGTAAGCAGTAAGTTTATTTAATCCTTAAAACTCCATATTAATTCTAGCTTTTACATTACTTTGTTTTGATAGGTTACTTTATCCTGAAATCTGATAATCAAACCTGACTGTTAAAATATGCTACACTTCTTTAAAGCACATATTTGAAACAAAAATCGTAAGGTAAGGCTGAAGTTTTTATCAAAATAAAATCATCTGCTACTTTCCTGCTTTTTTCGGGCGTTATCCGCCAAAGAAGTGTCTTTAAGCTTTATAAGGCATTAATTCCTCTTTTATACGTGGATATAAGTGGAGTTTTCGTTATCAAACAACAGTTGGAGACGGAAATTGCGAACTTGTATCAAAATATCCTTTGTCTTTTTAAGTAAAAAACTTAAATACAAATCAACTTTTATAAAAATTTAGGAGCTTAGTAAATGAAAAATAAAGTTATGACCTTCGCCGCTAGTGGTCTGCTCGCGGTTTCTCTTGCTATCGGAACACTTGCCCAAACACCAAATACAGGAAATACAATAAAAATTTCAACTAATTTCAAACTGCAGCCGCTAAAACTTGAGCAATATACGTTGGAGAATGGACTTCGCGTAGTTTTGAATCAGGACAATGCAGCGCCGGTTGTGACCACAGCTGTTTATTACGATGTCGGTTCACGTAATGAGCGTCAAGGTCGTACAGGCTTTGCGCATTTGTTTGAGCATATGATGTTTCAAGGCTCGGAGAATGTGAAAAAAGCCGAACATTTTCAGTTCGTCTCCAATGCAGGAGGAACAATGAACGGCACAACGAACACCGAGCGCACGAATTATTTCGAAGCGCTGCCAGCCAACCAATTACCGCTCGGTTTATGGCTCGAATCTGACAGAATGCGTTCTTTAGCGGTGACCAAGGAAAACCTTGATAACCAGCGCAATGCCGTTCAGGAAGAAAAGCGACTTGGCGAAAATCAACCGTTTGGACAAGTTTTCGACCAGCTGATGCCGATGATTTACAAAAATTTTGCCAATTCGCATTCGGTCATCGGTTCGATGGATGATTTAAACGCTGCAACCGTTGAAGACGTCAAAGAATTCTTCCGTATTTATTACGCTCCGAACAACGCTGTTCTGGTGATCTCGGGAGCATTTGAAACGAATGAAGCAAAAGATTTAGTTAAAAAATACTTTGGTTCGATTCCGAAACAACCGATGCCGCCCAAGCTCGATGTCAGCGAGCCGGTAGAAGTAGCGATGAAATACAAACAGTTTGAAGACAAACTCGCGCCGTTCCCGGCGTTTGTTTTAGGCTGGAAAATTCCGCAACGCCGCACGCCGGAACACGATGCGCTCGCGCTTGCGGGCAAACTTATCAGTCAGGGTCAAAGTTCGCGGTTGTATCAAAAATTAGTTAAGGGCGAAGAATCGGTTTTGCAATTAATCAGCTTTATTGACGAACGGCGCGGTCCTTCCGGTTTTTTAATTTTGGTAATTCCGAAACCAGGCAAAGATTTATCTAAAATCCGAGAAACGGCGATGAACGAAATCAAGGCAATGGCGACAGCAGGCCCGACAACAGAAGAAATGCAGAAACTTCACAACAATTTGATTAACGATGAGGTTCGCTCACGCCAATCCTCTTTGACGCGCGCTCAGTCGATAGCCGAATACACGCTTTACGACGGCGACCCGGCGCTAATTAATTCAGAATTAGACGGATTGCTGAAAATTACGCCCGCGCAAATCAAGGATGCGGTCAACAAATATTTGAATACCGAAAACCGCGTTTTGCTTGACATCGTACCTGCCGGAAAAGCGGATAAAACAACTTCCGGCGGAAATTAAGCCGTGCGCAAAAAGGAGATTATAAAATGAACAAATCAATAAAATTATTAGTGTCCGCTGGTTTGATTACAGTTTTCGGCATTGGCACATTCGCCCAAACATCAACAAATGAAGATTTTCGGAAAACTGCACCGTCACCTCTCGCTGCGAAACCGTTTGAGATTGTCAAGCCTTTCGAAACGGTTTTGCCAAATGGCTTAAAAGTAATTGTTTTTGAAGACAAACGCTTGCCGCTCGTTAGTTACCGTTTAGGGTTTAAGACTGGCAACATCAATGACCCGAAAGATTCAATCGGACTAACTTCCGCAATTACGGCGCTGCTTAACGAAGGTACGAAAACGCGGACGAGCCTTCAGCTTGCCGAAGAAATCGAACGGCTCGGCGCGAGTATTTCATCAAGCTCAACCGAAGATACTACGATCGTTGCAGCTTCATCTTTGTCTTTATATAGCTCCGAAGTATTGCGTTTATTGGCGGATGTAACCTTAAATCCGGCGTTTCCCGAAAGCGAACACGCTTTGTATAAAAAGAACACGATCGAAGGCTTGAAGTTTCAACGTTCACAGCCTGCTTTTTTGGCAAGCGAACAGATTGCGAAAACTCTTTACGGCACTCATCCATATGGCATTATTTCGCCGACTGCTGTTGATATTGAAAAAACTACGCGCGAAAAATTAGCAGCCTTTCACGCCAAGATGTTCACACCGAATAACGCGACCTTAATTGTAGTCGGTGATGTCAATCGTGAAAATCTTTTGAAGGAAATCAAAGACAATTTCGGTGGTTGGCAAAAGGGAGCTGTCGAGAAAATGACGTTTTCCGTCCTGCCCGTTAGAACAGCAACGACATTAACAGTTGTTGATCGTCCCGGCTCGATTCAATCAAATATCGTGCTTGCAAACTTGGCGATTGACCGCAGTAATCCAGATTACTTTCCCGTTTTAGTGATGAATCAGATTTTAGGTGCAGGCGCATCTTCGCGACTTTTTATGAACCTTCGGGAGGCAAAAGGCTATACCTACGGTGCATATTCAAGCTTCGAAACAAAACGTCTGGCAGGGAATTTTGAAACAAATGCCGAAGTCAGAACACCTGTCACAGGAGATTCACTTAAGGAATTTTTTTACGAGCTTAATCGTGTTCGTAATGAAAAAGCGACCGAAAAAGAGTTGCGTGATGCTAAAAGTTTCCTTACGGGAGTTTTTCCACTTCCCGCCGAAACGCAGGAAGGCTTGACGAATCTTCTGGTATCGCAGCAATTGTTTGATTTGCCCGCCGATTATTTGCGAACTTACCGTGATAAGGTCAACGCCGTGACGCTTGAAGATGTTGAGCGCGTGGCGAAGAAATATATTGCGCCTGACAAAATTGCTATCGTAATTGTCGGCGACGCGGAAGAGATTTTGAAACAAGTCAAACCATACGCGGCAAAAATTGATGTTTTAGACACAGAAGGAAAAGCCGTTGATATTTCAAATTATGGCAAAGCTATATCTGGTCCAGTAACAAACGTTAACGGCAAATGGAATTTGATTGTTGATTTTCAAGGACAGCAACTGCCCATCACTTTAACACTTACCCAGGTGGGTGAAACGGTTTCCGGCTCGCTCGATTCAATGATAGGCAAAGGCGAAATAGCTAATGCTAAAGTCAGCGGCAATAAGTTTACAAGTGTAGCGAAAACGCAGCTTCAAGGTCAGGCAGTTGATTTGAATATCAATGGAATAATTGATGGCGATTCGATGAAAGGCTCCATTTCATCGTCAATGCCAAATTTTCCGCAATTAAATTTTACAGGAAAACGGGATAAATAGAACAATTCAAGTGAATATGTTCGTTGAAATGGCTAAATTCCAGTTTTCATATTAAGAAATATTTTTTTAGTAAATTTAGGGTGTTTTGCCACCCTAAATTTTTGCTTTGAAAAATCGGGGACGGTCTTTTGATCGCATAAGCATACCCGAAATGGATTTTGGACACATAAAACCAGTCCAAGATCACTGCTGAACGGGTATCCCTTTTCATATTTGTGCAACATCTTTTATTTCTCACTCTTGATTGTAAAATGCAATCTTAATAGTCTAATTTTGCAAATATGGAACATTTCGATGTATTGATTGTCGGAGCCGGGCTTTCGGGTATCGGAGCGGCTGCGCATCTGAAGATGGAATGCCCGGAGAAAAGCTTCGTGATTCTAGAGGGAAGAGCAGCAATGGGCGGAACGTGGGATCTGTTTCGATATCCCGGTATCCGCTCAGACTCAGATATGTACACGCTCGGTTATAGGTTTCGCCCATGGAGTGAACCCAAAGCAATAGCCGATGGGGCTTCCATTCTTAATTACATCCGCGAGACGGCGCAGGAATTTAAAATAGACGAAAAGATCCGCTACAACCATCGCGTAGTGTGCGCTTTATGGTCCTCAGACCATGCGCGCTGGACGGTAAAGGCAGAAACAGGCACGGAAAAATCGACAGTGCATTATACGTGCAGCTTTCTCTACCTCTGCACCGGTTATTATGACTATGAGAATGGATACACGCCCGAGTGGACCGGTATGGATAGTTTCAAAGGTCGAATCGTACACCCGCAGAAGTGGACCGAAGACATTGATTATACGGACAAGCTCGTTGTGGTGATCGGCAGCGGCGCGACTGCTGTTACGCTCGTCCCTGCGATGGCGGAACGAGCGGCACACGTTACAATGCTTCAACGCTCACCCACTTATGTCGTCTCGCGTCCGGCTGAGGACAAGATAGCGAACCGACTACGTTCTTTACTTCCAGTTCGAGCGGCTTACGCAATCACCAGATGGAAGAACGTGCTGTTGGGAATGTTTTTCTATAACTTAGCGCGCAAACGTCCGTCGGTAATGAAACGCCTTATCGCGAAAGGTGTTAAGAAAGAGTTGGGCGAAGAATTTGATACCAAACACTTTACGCCAAGTTATAACCCGTGGGATCAACGGCTCTGTCTGGTCCCGGATTCCGACCTGTTTCAGGTAATCCGTGAAGGAAAGGCTTCTATCGTCACTGATCAAATCGAGAGTTTTACGGAGACTGGATTACAGTTAAAGTCCGGCGAGCGCCTTGAAGCGGATATTATCGTAACAGCGACTGGACTAGTATTGAAACTAATGGCTGGTCTACAGCTAGAAGTTGACGGCGCGCCCATAGATCTATCAAAGACGATAACTTATAAGGGAATGATGTTCAGTGATGTGCCGAATCTTGCATCAGCATTCGGCTACACGAACGCTTCCTGGACGTTGAAATGCGATCTCACGGCTGAATACGTCTGCCGTCTTCTGAAATACATGGATCAAAATGGCTGCGATCAATGCACACCACGTGTGAATGACCCATCCGTCAAACCGGAACCGGTTATCGACTTCACGTCCGGTTACGTTCAGAGGGCACTCGATACTTTGCCACGGCAAGGTTCGAAGACGCCATGGCGTCTGCACCAAAATTACGTTAAAGATCTCTCGATGATGCGTTATGGTCGATTAGATGACGGAACGATGGAATTCAAGGCGGCACCAACAGCGCAACTCTCTTGTAAGAACTAAGAGACCCCAAACTTTATAAACATATGAGTTTAACCAACGAAAGTGTCGTCGTAATAACCGGTGCAGCTTCGGGAATCGGACGCGCTCTAGCTGTTCGTTTGGCGCAGGAACCGATTGCTGGAATTACAATTTCCGATGTCAATGCGAAAGCGCTGGCGGAAACCGAAAAATTGATGGGCAATCCCAATTTAAGAGTGACAACGCACTATGTCAATGTCGCCGACGAAGCGGAAATGCGTGTCTTTGCTGAAGAAGTCGTTAGCCTTCATGGACGAGTAACACATGTTATCAATAACGCTGGGGTCGCGCTTGGCGGATCAGTTAAAGAAGTTTCGCTCGATGATATGCACTGGCTAATGAACATCAATTTCTGGGGCGTGGTTTACGGCACAAAGTTGTTTCTGCCATATCTCGAAAAGGAAAAATCAGCACACATCGTTAATTTTTCGAGTCTTTTCGGTCTCATTTGCCCACCAGGACAAGCAGCTTACGCTGCGAGTAAGTTCGCCGTTCGCGGCTTTACCGAAGCGCTCCGGCACGAACTAGAAAGCACGAATATCGCCGTTTCGGTTGTTCATCCAGGCGGCGTAAAAACTAATATCGCCAACAACGCTAAGATAGGTGAAGGCGTTGTGTTAACCGAAAAAGAGATTCAGGTAAGAAAAGCAAAAATCAACCGCAACTTGAGCCGCACGACACCGGAACAAGCAGCTGAAATAATTGTCACTGGAATCAAAGCCCGAAGTCCTCGTATTCTCATCGGAAGTGACGCACGTCTGTTGAGTTCAATCGGTCGGTTTTTCCCACAACGTTATTTTTCGATCATCAATTTTATAAGTGGCGGCAGGCTAAAAAACGTTTAAGTTGAATAATATTTGGAAAATTTCAGTAAAGAGACCAGATACATTGAGGGAAAGATATATGTCCAAAAACGGTATACGATAAATCTTACTGTGGCATAAACGACGCTTTTTGAGACTTTCTGATAGTTTTTTAAAAAATTAGTTAAAGATGGGTTAAAAACTCTTTTCATTTTTACTTGGTTGAGATTATGATTGCACTCTTTCCAATATAAACGAAAGGAGGTTCAGTAATGTCGAGATTAGGTTTTGGAACTTACTCGCTTTTTCTGGTTATCATTCTTTGGGGGGCACTGCTCGGCGGGATTGTTTATTCGCATATTGTTTTCTTTCCCGTTTATTTATCCGCTTTGCCTGATTCATCAATTGTGGTTAATGGCACTTACGGTCTTGACGAAGTACCGTTTTGGATGTTGATTCATCCTCTGCTCATATTTTCACTTATTATTGCCTCAGTATTGAACTGGAAAAACAAGCCTCGCCGCAAACTGATTTTAACAAGTTTCGTACTTTATTTAGCCGTGTTGATAGTTTCCAACTTGTTTTTTATTCCCGAGTTAAAGGCATTTAAGCAAAGCCCAGAATCAAATCTATCGCCCACAGAATGGCTAGCGCGTGGCAACCGCTGGCAATATTTGAGTTGGCTTCGAGGAATTGTTTGTTTTCTCGGTTTTATCCCTTTATTAATCGCACTGACAAAAGCTAATGAGGTTGAATCCGTGACTGTGTAAGCTATTAGAAACGCAATCACTGAAGAGTGTTCTTTCCTAAGGAGTATATTGACCATGAAAATTCGCACGATTATTGCACAAGTAGTCTTGTGGCTCTTCGTTTTTTCGTCCAGTATCCAAATGGGCGGAACTGTCTATGAAATGCTTGTTGTCAACCCTTTGTGGTTAGGCTCACCGCCGGAATCGGTGACGAATTGGAATCCGATTCCGCAGTTCGCGATAGAGCCGGGCAGATTCTGGGCGGTTGCTGTTCCGCTATATATGCTGACAACGCTGGCTATTTTGATAACGGGTTGGTTTATGCCGTCGCCGCGCCGAAAATGGGCATTAATCGCGGGCGTATGTACATTTGCCGTAATTCTCTCTACTGGTTTATTTTTCGTTCCGATTCTAAGGGAAACGATAATGTCTCGCGGCGCGGGTCTTAGTGCTGAGGAGATAGTAACAAAAGTAAATCTGTGGGTGAACTGGAATTGGTTGAGAATGGCAGTAGTTTTTATTGGCTGGCTAGCAGGGATGCGTGCTTTGAGCCTAAATCCACAATCGGATGTGTTCGCTAAACACGCGATCTAACCGTTCAATGGACGTGAGGGCAAACATCTACTTTCAATCAGTATCAAAAACGACGCTTTTTTAGACGGTTTGCGGCAATTAGCTCTTATTTGGGTTTTATGCCGCAACTTCGCGAACTTGTCAGGGCGCTGACTTAAATCAGTTAGAATCTGAGTTATAGAGGAGAGTATGAAAATTATTGCAGTTCTATTATTCCTTTTCTTTGCCACATTCACAGTATTAGCCAAAGATTTTCCAGAGCCTTCTCAGATTATTAAGGACGAAGGCAAATTTATTTTTACTGATGGTAGCTCTTATTACTTATTTCAAAAAGATGGAACATTCAAGTCCGAGCCGGTTGGGATAAGTGGTCGGGTAATTACAGGTACGTGGAAATCACAAAACAACCTGTTCGTAATCCAGGGAAAGTGGAGTTGGGTAAATGGGCTGAGTCAAGAAAATGATTTCCGCAAAATGGTTCTTTACATCAATAATCCTGCTTCAAGCGAAATTGTTGAGAAGTTATCTTTCGGTTTTGGAAGTCAAAAAGTAAAAATTTATAAGTGTTATTTTTTGGTAGAAGAATTGCAGAAGATACCTAAATTGCAATAATAAGTGATTAATTACGAAATTTGTGTATTGCTCGCGCCCCTTAACAAATCATTGGACGTCAGGGCGAAACATCTACTTCAAACAGTCCCATAAATGACGCTTTTTGAAACAAAATAGAGAGGAGAAAATGATTCAAGGATTAAGAACGATTATTTATCATGTAGATAATTTGCAGAAAGCTAAACAATGGTATGCCGAGATTTTAGGAATCGAGCCTTATTTCGATGAACCGTTTTACGTCGGATTTAACGTCGGCGGTTATGAACTCGGACTTGACCCAGATATGGAAGGTGTTTCAAAGGGCAGTAATGTCGTCGCTTATTGGGGCGTTAACGATGCCAGAGTCGAATACATGCGAGTTCAGGAACTAGGTGCAGAAAAGCATTCGGATGTGCGTGAGGTCGGCGGCGGTATTCTGGTTGCGACAGTTACAGACCCATTCGGCAACGTTTTCGGAATCATCGAAAACCCACACTTTGATGTCAGGACTGCTAAATAAATTTTTCTGTCAGTATTTCAGCAGTATCTCAAAATCGTCGTTTTTGAGATGGTTTTAGTGGTATTTCATGCATATCTGAGTTTTACGCCGCAATGAGACGGTATAATAACTAATGAGTGGCTTTCCTTGAGGGGTATGATTTTTAAGTTATGAAGTTTAAAAACATTCTGACGGTTTTCTACTTTATTTTTAACACCTATACTTTTGGCGGCGGCGTTATGCAGGGCGTGATGAACTATCCGGCTTGGAAAATTATCGGAGCAACGGAGTTTCCCGCCTTTCATCAATCGGTCGACAGCCGCATCTTTCTGTTCTTCGTTCCTATTGTTTTCCTAAGTGTCCGATTAGCATCTTGATGATCTGGTTTGGGCATCCGGCAATTTCTCAAAAACTGCTTCTTGTAATGGCGCTCATCAATCTATTTATCTTTATCCTTACCGTTACGTTAGCCATTCCCATTCACATGCAGTTGGCGCAGATGAAATCCGTCGAGTTAATTGACAAATTGATATTTTATGACCGTCACCTGAGAATAATTCCGGGACTTGTCGGAATTATCCTAAATTGTATAATGCTGCATCAAATTATAAGAAAAACGACAGCGTGAGGATAATGCGCTGCCAAACAAGATAATGTACGAGAGGGCGAAACAGTAACCCTCTTAAAATCTCGCTTATGGAACTAATTTTTATTTATTGAGTCATAATTTATCAGGCTCATTAACTACATATTATTGAAATATCGGCTTTCACAAAATCAGTGTAAAATTTACACTGATTTGAAGTTAGTGTAATACAAAGTTCTGCCACTTACCTTAATGGAGTAAAAGGAGAATATTGTTATGAAGAATCTGCGAAGTGGAGCGTGGATTATCACGCTAGTTGCTTTATTCACAATTGTTGTCACTTTTGTTGCGGATTGGAATGCGACCCACATCTACAATCCACGCTGGACACCGCACGCCAAATTCCATAGCGCGCAAACAATGCTTCTTGGCGTCGGGCTTAGTGTGAATGCATTGTGGTTCGTGTGGCGGCGAAACGGTGACCGAAAATCAAATCTTTTAGTTGCTGTAATATTTGCCGCACTTTACTTTATTACTCAGGCGGGCAGCATCGCATTTCCGGGAACGGCGTTTTTTGACCCCGAATTTGCTATGGCGATTCCTATTCAGCCTATTATAGATGTCATCGTTTTAGGTCTGCTTGGTTTCGCTTACTATCTCGAAAGCAGATGGATTACAGAACAAAACGCGCCGCGCTAATGTTTCATAAATGCCGCTTAATGAAGTATCAAAAACGACCCTTTTCGAGACACTTTCTTAAAGTGAAATTTAATTTATTGGTAATGAGTCCGTTTGAAATTTTATGCTCAAAGCATTCTTATCAGCTTCTTACAGCATCTCTGAATTATGAAATACTCTCAAATTAGAATCGCGCTTCTTACCTTTACACTTGGGATAACAAGCGTTCCCTTTTTCGATTTTATACAAGCAAAACGGATTGTCGCTTCTGAGGTGGTTCAATAAAAGTGGAATGAAAACTCTCTTTGGATAAAATAGAGAGTTATGAAATACGATGAGGAATTTAAGCGTCAAACCGTTCAAAAAGTTCTCGATGGTCAATCTGTCAGATCTGTA
>JAESGR010000561.1_pt1 | contig 22268 bp, 27 predicted proteins | sample 9269771 | NCBI WGS metagenome assembly JAESGR01 (sample SAMN15739572, study PRJNA653492) | algae metagenome | isolation source: Chroococcus sp. CMT-3BRIN-NPC107 and co-occurring heterotrophs from well... | place: USA: Clark Mountains Wilderness, California | collected 2010-04-18 | reverse complement strand
CAAATTGAAACATTTGCCTTTGGGAAGTGATGACTAAACTGCTCAAATTGGGACATTTGCCTAATTTACCTCTCCGTTAAATTGTTAAAGTTGAAACATTTGATTTTCTATCCTTGCTGCCAAAAAAACCAAATTGGGACATTTGCTGTTAGGTAGTGCGCTCAAAAAACCCAAATTGGGACATTTGCCTTTGGGAAGTGATGACTAAATTGCTCAAATTGAGACATTTACCTAATTTACCTCTCCGTTAAATTGTTAAAGTTGAAACATTTGACTTTCTATCCTTGCTGCCAAATACCCCAAATTGGGACATTTGACGTTGGGTAGTGAGAACCAAATAACCCAAATTGGGACATTTGCCTTTGGGAAGTGATGGCTAAATTGCTCAATTTGGGACATTTGCCTAATTTACCTCTCCGTTAAATTGTTAAAGTTGAAACATTTGATTTTCTATCCTTGCTGCCAAAAAACCCAAATTGGGACATTTGCTGTTGTACAGTGAGAACCAAATAACCCAAATTGGGACATTTGATTTTTTATCCTTGCTGCCAAAAAACCCAAATTGGGACATTTGCTGTTAGGTAGTGCGCTCAAAAAACCCAAATTGGGACATTTGCTGTTGGAGAGTGAGAACCAAAAAACCCAAATTGGGGCATTTGCTGTTGGATAGTAAGAACCAAAAAACCCAAATTGGGGCATTTGCTGTTGGATAGTAAGAACCAAAAAACCCAAATTGGGGCATTTGCTGTTGGATAGTAAGAACCAAAAAACCCAAATTGAGACATTTGCTATTGGATAGTAAGAACCAAAAAACCCAAATTGGGACATTTGCCTCGTCTATCGCTCCGAAAGTTTTTGTTGAGCCTGGATAACTAAACGCTCTAGCAGGTTTGGGCTTATACGTTCAGACAATACTTGCCACAGAGCAGCGATTTGACTTTCGTTAAGGAGGTTAAGTTGGGCGCTCAACTCTTGATATTTATCGTAGCTTGGGGAAGCAGCTATTTCTCCCACAGATTCTTGATTAAGATTAACTCTTGAGGTTGGGCGATTTTCAGCCTCAATGTTAACAGTTAGATTACCAATGGCTTGTTCGTGAAGTTGAACGATCGCCTTTGCTTTAGCACGAGTAATTACTTCTCCCGCCTCAGCACGTTGTACCACTTCATCGCGGGCTGCTTGCGAGGTACAATCCGCCGCCAGCAAGTACATTGCCGAAGTCGCAATATTCAAATGTGTAAAGTTTACTGTTTTGAATTTTTTATGGACTTGCATAAATTTTCTGGCGGCTGACTCGCTCCAATCGAATTCTGTCCGTAACCAAGCCAAGAATTGTCCATGACCTAACTCCTGCTTAACTTCACTTAACTTCTCCCCAATATCAACGATATCTTGGGCAGTACGACGAAGCAAACCTTTAATCTCGATAGTGTGTTGTTGAACGACTTTACGAGTCGCCAAGTTAAGAATACCATAATTAAATTCAATTGAACTCGTCGCTGTGGATAATTCTTCAGAGAAGTTATTCCGTCTTTGATATGAATTCATAGTTTTTGGCTCTCTAGAGAATTGTAAGAAACGCGAAAACCTTATTTGGTAATGCTTTTAGCAACTGAAACTTTAGATTAACCCAGGCTAAAAAAAGTAATATTACTTTCTTAAAGATTTGTAAGTTTGTTCGTGACCTATCCAATGGGCTTGTCTCTTGATTTCCTTAGTTAATCTGTCTAAAGCAGAAGCTACTTGGAAAAAGAAATAAGCATATTGTCGTCTCATCGTCCACCCCCTTCCCCAAGCAAAAGTTGACGGTTGCCTACCTGGTAAGCGAACAAGCGCTGGATTTGGGGCAAGAGATGCCGAGGTAACTTTAGGGTAGGGTGGGCAGTTAATTCTCTCGACCAAGCCCCCGAATCTTTACCGAGTTGTACTGAATTAAGCCACTGCCAGGTCTGCTCATTATTCTTGAAGCCAAGGCGTTTTGTTAGATAGCCGATGGTTAGACCGTCGCTTTGGGCAACAACTCGTCCTTGAGGATCGACAGCAATAGTCTTCTCGATTACCTCGGTATGAGTTATAACTGCATCCGGTTTACCTAAGATTAGCGCCACCATACCCGTACCGTGAAGGTTAGCGATCGCATTAGTTGCTTGCATCAGCCTTTCTTGAGATTGGGCAGCAGTTGCTTGGGCTTGAGCTACCTCTAACTCTAGTTTTAGTAGTTCGATTTCTTGGGCTTGGGCGGGGATAATTTCTACTGCGTTAAGCAAGGTGGTTCTGAGTGCAGCCGCGATCGCCGAATTTCTTAATAGCAGACCCAAGCGCATTGCTGCTCGTGGTGTCCAGACTGCCACGTTTACTGTCTTAGAAGTGAGTGATAATAAATCACTCACTTGCCTTAAATCCTTACCCCGTAATATTTGTAACCCATCGGAGACAAATTCAGCCCGATGAGTTTTAAGCAATTGCCGAATATTAGCCTCTGGCACTTCGTAGAAATCTGCTAACAGTTCGGTGGTGGTGTTACCTTCGCCTTTCCAAACAGCAAAGTAGATTGCTTTTAATTTATTGAGAATCTGTTGAGCGCGTTCGGGGGAAATACGCTCAAGCTGATGATCACGAGCCGATTTTGACTCAACCAGTACAGAATCAGATACGATTGTCATGCCATGACCTCGATGGTTTAACTAGGGTAGGTTGTGGTACAAGTGGCGATCGCGTCTCCGGGAAGAGCTAGGCGATCGCTACTTGTTGAAATTGAAAGCTATAAATAAATCTCTACTTGGAAAAGAGAATTTAATTAAAAATTCCCAATTAGTCATTTAAGGTCATTCCTCCCGAAACTTTAAAAGATCTCCGACACTAACTTTTTTGCCTGACCATTTAGAAGCAAGTTGGGCAAGAACATACAAGTTTTTAAAATGTCCTCTATCTAACCTTCCTTCTAAAGCCAGTCTCAAAGTATTGCGTCCGACTTCATATTCTGTGTCTCTAATGTCCTCGAAAACTGAGTTAACAGACCTAGGACTACCATCAAGGTTTTTCAGCCAATACTCTGAAATGTCTACATATACATTCACGCTCTGCTCATCTTCAACTCTACAGAGCATATTATCTCCTATAAACTGACTAACTGATTTCTGAATGTTAGCATACTGACTTGTAAAAAACTACTTTTGAATGTTAGATGTATAGTGTTGACATCTGAAAGTTAACTTGCTAAAATAAGACTATGGAACAAGGAAAGAGACAGCCTCCACCCACAACGGAATCCAGAATCTCACTTCGATTTAACGACTGATCCACAAACCAAACAAAGAAATAAAGTTGCTGTTGGCTAGACAACAAGCGGAACTGGAAACGAGGCACTGCCTGCACCCGCCAGACGAGAGACAAACCAGGTAGCCCGTAAGGGATGAACGCTGTAGAGATGCCCTGGTGGATAGTAAAAGACTTACTTTAAACAATTTGTACACACAACAAAGCCCACAAGCGTATCAACTTTGACAGGGGAGATTGCTTGCAGGCTTTGGTTCCTACTTACATAGGTAATTCAAATGTTAACTCAAGACAAACAATCAGTTCAACTCTGCTCTGAATCTACCCCGAAAATCTGGGATAGAGCGACGACAAAAGCAAACATCGGCGATACTATCCATGCTCCTTTTACCCCTGTCATGCAGGTGATCAATAAAGATGTGTATACCGATGGTCGAGTATGGTTAAAGGTCAAACCTACAAACGCTTCCTGTTATACGGAGGAGTGGATCTTAGAAAAAGAAGATGATGACTTGCTACCCCTTCCACAAACCGAGTTTGAGCAAGCCTTCAATCACGGGCGACTAGACGCAACAGACAAGTCAATCCCACTTTACACCGAAGCAAAGTGCGAGTATTCCAAGAGGTACGTCGAAGGCTACAACGCATTAGCCAAGCCTCCTGTCCCAACTCCTCCGAAACCCCGCACCTGGTCAGTGACTTACAACAGCAATTGGCAATGGTATGTAGTTTGGGTAGGCGATCGCGCTATAGGTCGAGCCTCCGACTATGAAGAAGCGGAACGAGTAGGTCAGAAGTACATTGCAGGGGAAAAGTTTTGGCAGGAGCATCGGGAACGAGTTTTAGCCTCCTACAGCGACTAACTCTAATATTCCGGTAGTCTCATCAGGCGCTCTTAACTCTGCACAAGAGCGCCTGATGGGACTACAAAAAACTTACGCGATGCCAATCTAACGGTTTGCAACCATCTCAAGTTCGCACTAAAAAGGGAGTCGTCGAGCATGAAACAAAATCACAATCCAGCGCTAGTTCACATGGAAGTAGCACAAGATGAGATGGCAACTTATGCAATGCTACTCAATAGGGCTCAATCATCTCTAACAGCTTCCTGGCAAGCCTTCGAGAGAGCCAATGACAACTCACTGACTCATGACTGTCCGGTTAGGAAGCAAATAACCCAAAAGTTGAGGGAAAAGTACACAACACTCATAAGCCTCACTGAGGCGATCGTCAAAGCAATTACAGCACCAACGCTCTCAAGAATGATTACTACTACTCCAAACCGAGTGCCTGGGCTTGTTAGCTTACTAGACTGCTTACCCAAGGAGGAGAGGCATTTGATTACTGTCGCTTTAACAAGCTTGTTGCAAGCAGAAGGTGAGGATTTATTTTTGAGCGAGGAACAAGTCAATCTAGCCGCAGGCATCCTTTACCCAGTTGGAAAATGATCTGTATCAACTATCCAAAAAGAAGAACTTTTTTCCAAGGAGCTTCTACTGTTAATGCTTTGTGAAAGTAAATACTTTTGCAGAAATAACACAGTGAGCGCTGGCAAAAGACAGTAGATAAAAGTGCAAGCAATCAACACTCAAATCAACAAGGAATAAAGCGATGACACATGGAATTGAACGCGACCAATTTGTTAGCGATGAATTTATTGATAAAAATGCAACCCTCCCAACAGTAATTGTCCTAAACGATCAACTACACTGCGGTTACTTTATCCCTGTCAGCACGATGGCAAAGTGTGGTTGGATTGACTTTGATGAGTCTCAGTTAATCACCCATACCTTTCGCTCTGGGGAGATGGAGCAAGGCGTACTAATTAATAATCCACGTATGCTTGTTTGTCCGAAAACCGAGCTTTATCAGTACGATGTTGAAGCCTCCGAACAACAACGAAAAAGAGCAATCGTAGGGTTATATGACGCAGCACTTAAAGATGATAAAAACATCAAAACTGAGCGGCTGTATCTGGTATTTTTCCTAGACGAAAACAATAACCCCTTGCACTCGTTGCCGCTCAAATATGCAGCACGAGGGGTAAATGGTGCAACTTTTGAAGTAGAAAGACGTGCTTTTAAAGCTCAGTTAGAAACTTGTCATGCCTTAACAAATCAAGTGCCAGCCAAACCAAAAAATGACCTGTTTCACGCTTTAGGCGTGTTCTGTTTCACAACACAAGCGGAATTGGGTGGTGAGAAACAAAATAAATCGTGGTGCTGTAGAGTGGTGAGCCATGAAGTCCCAACAACAGAAACCTGGAAAAATTACTTTGTCGGCTACAGTCAACTTAAGGACTATACTTGGTCAGCGTTAGAGCCAGGTCAGAAAATTGATGTATTGTCGATACCAGCGTTGGAGGCGGAAGCTCAGGCGGTGGAGGCACTGTCACCTGGCGATGAGTTAGATAGCTTTAAACATCATTACGGGCGTGGGGCGAAGTCTGAAAATAGAAAGTTTGCCCAACCGATGGTGACTGCAAGCATTCCTGATGCAGACGTTGGGTTTTAAGGAAGCGTTGATGGGTGAAAAACTACTGCTTGGAAAAAGGAGCTAGTTTGCTCTTTCCAAGCAGTAATTATTGATAAATAAATAGACCAAACAGGGGGCTAGAAGCCTTATTTAGTCCCCTGTTTTGCAGCAGCAAGAAAGTGAGAATTAGCAATGTTAGAAACAGTTTTTACCAAACAGAAAAGCCTCAACCAATTACAGCACCTCTTGAAGCACTATCAGCAGGTGTATCCGCAAGCAAAACAGCAAGGAAAAATAGTCTTGCGGCACTACATCAAAAAGTTGAATCATCAAATTCAGCATTTGCAATTCCGCTCCAAGCACTGATAGATTTTGTTTTCAATCAATTGTCACTTTTCAAGTGCAGTAAAAGCCTAGAGGAGTAGTAAAGATGGTCGGCTAAAATATGGGAGTATTGAAAAAGAAGAATAGCTGTTTAAATCTACGCCAGAAATATCAGCTTATTAACATTAAAATATTTTACCTTGAGGCGAAGAGTATCCTATGGCTACCCAAAAGACGGAATCAACAGTAAGTCTCATTATTCATTCAAATCAAACTGGTTCTCAAATTAATACAACCAGTGGACAAGTGCTAAAAGAATTTACTGATTGTGAGGATTATCAAACTAATCTCAAAGCCGCAGAAGCATGGCTGTTGGAACATGGGTTTGTTCATGTCGGTGATAGCGATTATGCCAAATATGACCCCCTCATGACTGGTGACACCTCGCAGAGTACCTATGAGTAACTGTTTTACTCATAGGTACTTTAATTTTTTCTAACTCCCCAACAGGCTTACTTATTAGTAAGACTGGATTAGAGACTCAATTTAAAACAAAGCAATTGTCTGAATCTATCTGCCTTAAATAATGGTTTAAGGCAGATATAGCTTTGTTTTAGCAGTCAAGTTAACGCTGGTTAGACGCTGCTGACATGGCTACTTATTTGCTCCGTGCTTGCTGATAAAAACGTTCAACGTTCTGAACATATTTGGCAGTTTGACCGCTAGTACAGCTTGTAGGATTACCTGTCATCCACCAACAAGCTGTACGACGCACTGCCGTAATTTCATTCTTGTTACTAGCTGCATACTGCTTTGGTAGCTCTCGGTTCATGATACAGCTAACAATACTCCTTGCTACTGTTGGGCTGTTTTCCAGTTGTTTGGGTGTAACTTCACGCCCAAGGCATTGCTTAGACCAGCTAGGAATAATACCCGGTGTAATTTGCCACTGGCTGTATAGTCCATCGTCTTGAACGCTTGTTTTTGGTGCAGCTAGGCGCAGGGCATCAACCATTGCCTCAACTTGAGGCTTGCTTACCTGTTGTGCTTGGGCAGGCAGCGTCCAAAGCGCCAAACTTACAAGCAATCCCCTGAATAACAATCGGATCATCATTTTCTCCTCTAACTCCAAATGAAACTTCAGACGCTTAACAGTTCGTAATGTTTCCTGACTTTCAAATGTATTACTACTTGGAGCAGTACCACAAACATGAAAAAAGTCATTGCCGCAACCTTGTTATTCCCCTTGCTGACCTTTGCGCCACCAAGTAGTCAGGTGGAATTACACTGGAGCTTAATTCAATTGGCTTAGTTAATTATGTTAAGCACTGTCAACCTTTTTATTATTTGCAACTACGACTGGTTATTTTATAAGTAAGGGGTTGGAGTAACTTACTTACCTTATCCACTTAATGCTTAAGCGCAGTTGAGGTGTTAGGGGCAATGGTGCAAGTATATCTATTTCTGTGCAGCTTAATTAGAGGTGCAAGGTATTGAACCAAGTGTGCATTAGCTCAAAAGCAAAAGTTGCTTACAACTAGCGACTGTTGCCGTTAGATAAAAACAAACATATGATATGAAACAAGCAACAGAACCTAAGCAGGAAGCCGCTAGACTCGAAGCACTGAGACAATACAACATCTTAGATACACCGTCTGAACAAGCATACGATGACTTCACCTTATTAGCTTCTTCCATCTGTCAAGTGCTGATCGCTCTAATTAGTCTAGTTGACGCAGAGCGGCAGTGGTTTAAGTCAAAAATTGGTTTAGATGTGCATCAAACTGCACGGGATGTCGCATTTTGTGGACACATTATCTTAAGCAAGCGAACACTGATAATTAAGGACACATCACTTGACGAACGCTTTCAGTATAATCCTTTAGTCACATCTGCTCCGCATATTCGCTTTTATGCGGGAGCGCCGCTGATTACTCCGACGGGCTATATCCTTGGCTCTTTGTGTGTAATCGATCGTAAACCACGAGATTTGTCAGACTCGCAAAAAATAGCACTGGAGGCTCTGGCGCGGCAGGTAGTTACCCAACTAGAGTTAAGGCGGGTTTCTTCAAATCTGGCAAAGACCCTCGACAAAATCAAGCTCATCGAAGGGCTGGTGCCAATTTGTTCATACTGCAAAGGAGTCCGCAATGACCAAGGTTATTGGTCAACGGTCGAAAAGTTCATCAAGCAGCATTCAGAGGTGGAATTTACTCATGGCGTTTGTGATGGTTGTATTCGGCAGCATTTTCCAGAGGTGGCAGAAGTCTTACTAGCACCGCCAACACAGGAGTCATCAAGCGCACAAAATTGAGGCAGAAAAAGTATGTAAATAACCTCCGATGTCGAAAATTACAGCTTCAATCACAAATTGCTTGCTTGGATGAAGAGTAATAGAACGTTGATGTATATTGCAGCAAAATTAGCCGCAGAAATGTTCTTCCGCAAGATAGGTAGACTGGCAATTGAGAGTATCTACAAATAACTTAAAAGTAGAATGAGCCTAGATTTTAGTCAGAGAATTCGTTGTGGTCCAAGGCACGTGCCGTTCTAATCAGAGGCGACAATGATAAATTTTGAGCAAGCAAGACTACCTTACCTCAACACGACTAACTCTGCTAGAATTAGCGCTCAGGAAAAAAGTGAGGCGTGGGTAAAGTTGGAAACGGTTGAGCAAAATTTGAAACAGTTATTCCCCTAGTCATGAGTAAATGCACAGCCTTAGAACCAGCCCCAACAAGGTTCTACGCACCAAAGGGGCTATTTACTGACGAAGATTTGCAACGTATGAGCGCCGAGTATTTAGGCGAAGTCATCGTTTCTCCCGGCGGCAGTTTTCGGTATCGGGTGATTTCGGGTCCACTCTGTAGACTCTATTGGGAGCGAGGCAAACCACAACCTAACGTAAACGAATCAGCGTATGCTCGAAACTCTAAGGGTTTTGGCTGGAAGCGATCGCATCCTAACTTTCTGTCTTACCAAATAGCAGACGGTAGCTTTGTTACGGTGCGTTGGCAAGTGCCAATACAACAGACTATTGCAGCTACAGGCGCAAATCCAGTAGCCGCCTGAATCAGACAAGCAACAAATCTTTTTCCCAGCAGCCCAAATAAATAATATCCCCACCCGCTAGTCAACACTGGCGGGTTTTGTTTTACCCAGAGGAAATCAACAATGCCCCTTCTCACAAGCTACTCGCTTAACCCAAAAGATGAGCCAACTTTGCAGCAGTTACAAAACCGTCTGCAATACCTAAGCCAGGACAAGAAAGCAGCAATTGCTATGACGGCTATCTATGAAGCAACCAAACCTGCTGCTATCGATTTCGACCATGTTTGCGATCGCTGTCCCCGCTTTAACAAAGCGATCGCCTTACTCCAAGACTTATCCCACTCAGGACTGTTAGCTGTTGCTAGAGCCATAGCTGAAGAACTAGCGGTATTAGAGCAGTTACAGGGGGTTGCCCAATGAAACCTCAAGTATGCCCTTTTTGTAATAGCCGAGTGTCTTTAATCGATAGCGCCAAGATTTTTGGATGCAGTTATGGGTTCATCTATTTGTGCGATGCCTACCCTAATTGTGATGCCAGAGTCGGCTGCCATCCTGGAACTATTATTGCGCTAGGAACTCTAGCCAACAGGGAATTGCGGAAGTGGCGCAGTTTAGTTCATCGCAAGTTCGATCCACTGTGGCAGTCTGGTGTTTTCTCTAGCCGTCAAGCTGCTTACAAATGGTTATCAAAGGTGATGAGATTGCCTTTGGAAAGAACCCATGTGGCAATGTTTGACAAAAGGCAGTGTCAAAGGGCGATCGCCTGCGTTGAGGATTTTTCAAAGGGTTGGCAGGGCGGAAAAACGAAAGTAACAACTCATTGCTAAGGAGAATAATATGAAGTCCAAAGCGATCGCTATTAATCCCTATGATGGATTCGATTTACTTGCCGTATGGGAAAAAGATGGTAGGAAATGGCATTTGTTAGAACTAGCTCGTCCCCAAAGAGCGATTGCTCTGGCGCGGGAAAACTCCAAGGCGCGACTGGTGTTTCCGACGGGGGTCAATCCCAATCATTTTGAGCAAAAAATGCTTAAGAAAGACAGTAGGAAAACCCAGGGGAGCAACTACAGAGTTGGGGCGAAAAGATAACCTGCCCGATGTTAATGTTAATAAGCCGATGAGCAAAAATTGCCCAGAGGCACGAAAGCTCTGGAAAGGGCGTTTGCCTGTAGGTCGGGGAGTGCTACCGGGGGAGCTCGCGCAAGTGGCTTCTGGGCTTGTTGCAAGTGACTATCTTACGGGTGAGATTTTGATTTCAGATCGGGGTTTAAACCTCACGTGATAATCTAAATTCCTCATTTGTCACTTTAGCGGGGGTGAAAATTTTACCTCTGCTAGGCAACAGATACAAGCTTTTGCCTTCGAGCATTTTCGGGTATGCTCAACAAGCTAAAATTATTGCCCAATAATCGTTCTAACAACTTTAGCTGTTCCTCAGTAACAGAAGCTGTCTACGAACGCACAGTGATGAATATTGGCTTGCGGCTTGACTCTACCCGTTGTGGCGCTTCGATTGGTCGCGTTGAGAGTGCTTTAGCTCCTATGTGTTAGTATCTAGAACTAACTTTACCAAACATTCTTTCGCACTTGTGCTATGCCAGGAGAAACAAATTTATCTGTACTGCTAAAATCTATGCAGCCCATCCTGCGTAACGAGGAATATGTCTTTTGCAGTGTTTGTCACAAAGATAGGCAATACTTAGCACTCAATCCTGTCTGTATTTTTCGAGAGGATGAAGGATTAACACTGGTTTTGCGTCGTGAAGGCGCTGATGTGGCTGAACTTACCTATACGTCCATTTTCAAGATGATTACCCTCTCAATTCACTCCAGCTTAGATGCGGTAGGTTTTTTGGCGACCATTACGGGTAAACTTGCCGAACATGGAATCAGCGTCAATGCAATTTCAGCGTACTATCACGATCATTTATTTGTTCCAACTTCACGGGCTGCTGAAGTGATGAAATTATTACAGGAGTTATCCAGGTAAGAGATGTTAGTAAGGTTAAAAAATCTATTTAGCACCGATTATTTTAGTCATTTTCCACAAGTCATTGTTAGCATCAATTCCCGCTTTAAAATTAGGCTATTAATACTGAGGTTTGTACTACTTTGAAGCAGTGATTTAGTGATGATCAGTGATAAATTTATATAATTGTAAGCATTGAAAATGAAGAATGGAAATTGCTTTAGCTTGTTTGAAACACCTTGAGGAAGTTTCGAGATTGTTCGATCAGTACCGGATGTTTTATCAACAGCCCTCGAATCTCGAAGCAGCTAGAAGGTTTCTTCAAGAGCGTTTTCAGAACAATGATTCCACTATCTTCTTGGCAGGTAATAAGGGAGGACATATGGTTGGGTTCACCCAGCTTTACCCTAGTTTTTCTTCAGTATCGATGAAGCGCATCTGGATATTGAATGATTTATTTGTGGAGTCAGCTTGGCGGAACAAAGGAATTGCTAACTTGCTGATGAGTGCGGCAGAGCAGTATGCAGAGAAAACAGGAGCCATCCGAATCGTTTTAGCAACACAAATTTCTAATCTTGCAGCACAATCACTCTACCAATCACGTGGATATACTAAGGATGAAGAGTTTTATCATTATGGGTTACGTTTTTAGCGACAGCATAAAGTCGCTGCACTGGAACGACTCAAGGTCTCGGTTGAGTGACAAAAGTGATTTATGGGAGCGTAAACTGTCCGTTGGGCTGCTTCAATTGTCGATTAGGGCAATAGTTCAAAATTATCGGTTAGTTGCTTAGAATTGAGATTAAAAAGCTTTTAGCAGTTGATACGGAAGAACACTTGAGGGTTAGCGAAGTGATTGATTGGCAGCATCCCGAAATCATCGGACTTGCTAATCACTTCGCCACTGGACACGAAACATCGATTGCGATTGCAAAGGCGTATTTTGAGTAGTAGAACGATATTTGAAGATTGCTGGTTAAAGTTCAATTCAGGTGGCAAAACTAAACAAGGGTTCTGAAGCTTCTTGGGGTTATTCCTGTACTTTTACGAAACAGGGTTGTCAAATGACTCTGGGTTTTAAAACCACACATCAACGCAATATCAGCGATCGCTACACCTTTCTGCTTAAGTAACTGTTTAGATCGCTCGATCCTTTGCTGCATAACATATTGATGGGGTGTAACTTCTAAAGAGCGCTTAAACAATCGACAGAAGTGATACTGACTCATCCCTGCCAATGCTGCCAAGTCAGCCAGCCGGATATCTTGATCCAAATGAACTTGAATGTACTCTAGCACTTGAGTCAGTTTGTGCTGTGGTAGCCTATCCCCGGACCGAAATGACTTTGATTGAAGGGTTGTATAAGTTTTTAGCAGATGCACTGCAAGAGCAGTCCCCATTGCTTCACCGTAAAGCCGACCGGAGGGACAACCCGCTTCTAGCTCAACTTTAAGGGCAAGTAAAATTTCCCGGATGAGCGGAGCGCTCTGACCGCGATGCATGATTAGTTCCACTCTCTCTGGATTTACCGACTCTTGAAGTGCCTTCATGACAAAACTGGGTTCCAGCGTCATCGTCAAAACTTCCATCTCACTTTGCCAACGAATCCCATGGAAGTGCTGAACTGGGGTGATACAAACATTTCCAGGAATCATCTGCTGACGGCTAAATTTCCCGTTGACTTTTACTTCAATGGTCTTCGGAGTGCCTAGCTGCAACGTGAGATGATGGCTCATCGCTGTCACGTCCGAAATATCGCTCGCTGGCAAGTGAAGGTGTTCAAGCGAGATCCCTTCCCAAGCTATTTTTCTACTTGACAAAAGGATCTTTTCGCCAGAATGCTCTGTTCGACGCTGATTGGTAAATTGATTTGCCGCCTCGATCTGTGCTTGAAACATCATTTTCTCCCTTATAAAACCCTGGCAGTTTAGAACATAGCCTCGAAACCGCTAACAAATTTATCGCAAGAATTTGAAAAAAAAGCAAAAATTGAAAAGAAATCTCCGAACTAAATTCTTACCATAGGAGAAACCTGCACGCAGCGAGACGTAATCATGCCGAAGATTGTGCGATTTTATGAGTTTGGTGAGGCAGATGTCCTCAAACTAGAAGACCAAATGCTTGTAGAACCTGGCGAAGGTGAAGTTCGTCTTAAAGTCGAAGCAATTGGGTTGAATCGTGCAGAAGTGGGTTTTCGGGCAGGAAGATATCTAGAACTGCCGAAAACGTTTCCTTCAACGCTGGGGTACGAGGCATCGGGTGTGATAGATGCAATCGGGTCAGGGGTGACTGGATTTCAAATTGGTGATCGCGTCAGTACGATTCCAGCATTTTCAATGTTGAATTATGGCACCTATGGGGAAAGCGCGATCGCACCTGCTTCAGCCGTTGCTCATTATCCTGAAACACTATCCCCAACCGAAGGCACTGCTATTTGGATGGCGTACATTACAGCCTACGGTCCACTCGTTGAATACGGACAGGTAAAAGCGGGTGATTTTGTTTTGATTACAGCCGCAAGTAGTAGTGTCGGGTATTCAGCGATTCAGATTGCTAAATCTGCCGGAGCAGTAGCGATCGTGACCACTCGCAGCAACGCCAAAAAGCAAATGCTGCTGGACAAAGGTGCAGATCAAGTTATTGTCACTAACGACGAAGATTTGGTTAGTCGCATCCTGGAGATTACAAACGGTCATGGTGTTGATCTCATTTTTGATGCGGTTGCCGGATCGTTGCTAGAAACATTAGCGGCTGCGGCGGCATCTGGAGCCACTATTTTTGTGTATGGTTCATTAGATGAAACCACAGCAACTCCCTTTCCTTTGCTTGTAGCCCTTCAGAAAGGGTTGAAGGTTCAGGGCTACACGCTATTTGAGATTACAACTAATCTTGTGAAGTTAGAACACGCCAAACAATACATTTACAAAGGTTTAGAGTCGGGGAAACTGATGCCAATTCTCGATCGTACTTTCACCCTCGATCAAATCGTGGAAGCGCATCGCTACATGGAATCAAATCAACAAAATGGCAAAATTACTGTGACTGTTCCATAAATTGCGTTTCAAACCTTAAGGAAAATCATGATCAAGTACGTCTATTGCATTCGGAAACGGGCAGATATCACTGATGAAGAATTTTATACTTATTGGCAAGAAAACCATGCGACCTTTATTCGAGGGCTAGCAAAAACGCTGAAGGCCAAGAAGTATATTCAGAGCCGCAAAATAGACACTCCACTCAATGATGAATTTGTGAAATCTCGCGGATTTGACTCACCTCCCTACGATGGCGTAACCGAACTTTGGTGGGACAACCTGGATGACTTTCTCGCCAGTTTCAGTACACCTGAAGGCATTGAAGCCACAAAACAATATGTTGCTGATGAATCCAACTTTGTTGACTTTTCTCAATCTCGTGCTTTTCTAACTGAAGAACACGTCGTGTTTGATTTCACATCCGAGCAAGCCTAACTTGCTGTCACTTACAAACTTACGGAGAGCAATATGCAGTTTCTAGTATTGGCGAGAATTGCTGAAGGCGTTACAATGGAACAAGTATTACCCCACGTCAAAGCTGAGGCAGAAGCAGTTTGGCAAAAATACTCGGCTGAAACTGTGCGCTCAATTTACTACATTGCAGATATGAGTGGCGCTGTTCTCATGTGTGAGGCTCCAAATCTAGAAGCTATGCAAGAGATTACAGCACAATTTCCAATGGCAAAAGCGGGAGTTTTGAAGTTTGAGATTCTTTCGTTAAAACCTTACGTTGGACTGGAATCGCTATTCGCCAAATCCTAGCTGAATGAGGAAGCTGCTACTATTAGCTATGCGAATGCTATTCTGTTATCTTATGACCAAAATAATATCTATATTGAGAATCTAAATATGCTCGACACCGATTACGCAGCGATGCTTAAGGATTTTCCAAGGTTTTGAAATGCGAAATCTATTTTGGTTTTTGCCTGCGGTAGTTATCCCTTTAATATGCTTACAGTTGTCTTCAGGGCAACAATCCTCTACAGCAACAGTTGACATTCGCCCCATCCCCCAGTCACCTCTACCATCACAAGCGTTACTGCCGCAAGTTACTCCAGCTTCACCTGAAATTGAAACCTCCCCAGTACGACCTTCAACAAAAAAGCAGGCGAAAAAAGTAATCGTTCAGAAGCATCCACCAAAAACCCAAGCTAAAAGAAAGAAAAGCAAAGAAAAGACCCGCCTATACACCACCCCAGCTATCCAAATTAGGGTTGCGGTCGCACAAAATGTCAGCAATACTGTGATCGCCTCCTCAACGGCAGCAAACATTATCGATGGTAACGGGCAACGGCTAGAGCAACTGCCGCCATCTGGAGCATTCGAGGTAAGTGCTAACAACTCAACTATCCTACTCCGGGAAGTGCAAATACCTTCTGTCCTATGGATTGAGCCAACAGACAGTGGTGCGGTTTTCATCGGCGATCGCTGGTACAGAGGAAAATTGCTCCTGATAGCCCAGGGTGATAAGCTACTTGCTATTAACTACGTGAACTTAGAAGAATACCTGCTATCGGTTGTCGGCAGCGAAATGTCTGCTGCTGCGCCAATCGAGGCCTTGAAAGCTCAAGCGGTCGCAGCAAGGTCTTATGCTTTGGTGCATACCTTCCGTCCTGCTAACGGGTGGTACGATTTAGGCAGCGATGAAAGACACCAGGCATACAAAGGAATTGCGGTAATGTCTTACATCTGTTGATGGTGTAAACTGTTAATAATTGCAAGCTGAAAATCAAACATATTTACCTTTAGTTACTCACAATGGCTCTAGTTTCGGTTGTTTGTCCTCATTGTCAACAAGATGAAGCCGTGGTTAAAAACGGCAAAAGTGCAGAAGGGAAACAGCGATTTCTTTGTCGGAGTCAATCGTGTCAGGGACGTAGCTTCATTTTGAACTTGTCTTATCCTGGACGCATGGCTTCAGTCAAACAACAAATTGTTGATATGACACTTAATGGTAGTGGTGTGCGTGATATTGCCAGAGTGCTGCATGTCAGTACACGAACGGTGATTGCAGAATTAAAAAAAAGTCGATATGCTTAGCGCCGTCAATCAAGCCGTGTTAGAGCAACTCGACCAGGAACAAGTTAAGGTGGACGTAGTACCAGTGAAGCTTATAGCTGATTCATCTCCTTTAGAAGGTGAGCTAGATGAGATGTGGAGTTTTGTGCAGAAGAAGGAGAAGCAACGATGGTTATGGCATGCCATCGACCATACAACAGGAAAAGTGCTAGCGTATGTTTTAGGAGAACGCACAGACAACGTGTTTCTCGAGCTCAAAGATTTGTTAGAACCGTTTGGTATTACTAAGTTTTATAGCGATGGCTGGGGAGCATATGAGCGGAAGTTAGCTCCCACCCAGCATCAAATTGGCAAAGCGAACACGCAAAAAATTGAACGAAAACATCTGACAATGAGAACAAGAATTAAGCGATTAGCTCGGAGAACAATATGCTTCTCTAAATCTGTTGTTATACATGATGTTGTTATTGGCCTGTACATCAATCGCTATGAGTTTGGCTTATTAGTGTAATTGTCTTTATCAACAGATGTAAAACATTACCCTGTGTTCCTAATCCTTCCCGTTCAGCGATCGCTCCTACTGCTGCCAACACTTTGGGAATCGCATTCTCGTACTTCAACTCTGACAACTTGACACAAGCCTGAAAATGCTTCTTGGCTAAAAACCCCACAGCGTAATACTCATCTTTAAACTGTACCCATGCTTCATTCTCTGGACTTGGACTATTAATCCTGCCTGACTCGTATGATTGGATTGACTCGCGGGTGACTCCTAGTAACTCCGGTTCCATACAAAACAACTCAGCTTGAAATGATATCTCGCCTAAAATGCGGTATATCATCTTCGTTAACGATGACCCTGGATCTATGGTCAATAGTAAATCCACTTTGAAAAACCTCTATGAGCGAACGTTGGTGTTCGATTAGTGTTAGCCACCTTTGGCTTCTACTCTAAATAACTAGAAATGCTTATTAGCGAACATGCCTGTAGGTACAACTTACTTCAATAAACACGAAAGTTTAGTTAGCGATAATTTTCAGAGTTCGCCTAACTTCATTTCAACTAGGTTAATTAGTAAGAGTTCTCAACAAACATAAACAGATCGAAATTACAAGGCTTCTAGCCATTTCCTTCGATTAAACTACTTCACTCTACACTAAAATTTTTTTAATTACTATATTTTTGGCAATAAATCCCAAGGCTTTCTGATATTTCCCAATTGCTCACTACTTTTAACCAATGATGTCCGATACTTCCCAATAAGTCCCTACTTTTATTATTAGCAACCTACTCTATTGATATAGTTCTCACTAAGCTAGTAACCTCCCAAAATATCCCTTTACTTCCCTATTTGTTCCCAATAAATCCCAATAGTTCCCGACACTTCCCAATACCTATCAATGCTCTCAGAGGGGCGACCCCTCTGAACTCCCCAGAAAATATGTAGTCGCATAAGCGACCGCACCTGACGCACCTTTTGGTGCAAAAACACAAATCAAATAGTTGCAATAAACAGATTATAAGCTATATTTTTAGTATCAACTTTGGACGACCAAAATTACTTAAGTTCTCCTGCTTTTGTAAAGTGGGTTAATTTCCAGCAAAATTATCTTTTTAATTTTTTGATCGCCAGCAACTTAGTTATTCAAGTTGAGGGAAAATTTTAAATGGCAAATAAAAGATTAGAGAAAAACTACGGTGTGGACTTAACGTTTTGGTCGCCTAAAAGTGTGAGCATCGCTTGCTTGGTAGGCGGAGATAATCGGTTAGAGGAAGCACATCGTCAATCCGTAAGTAGGACGATAGATTTTCTGGAAGAGCATTATGCAGGAATAGAAGTTGATGGGGAATGGGTGCAAACTAAAAATCTAGTTGTATTAAAGCAACATCATGATGTCAGCAGAGAATTAGAAGAGGAGTTACATACCCATTGCCTAATCGTGAACTTAACACAACGCCTTGACGGTCAATGGGTGGACTTAAGCTATCAACAGATTTGGCAACATCAAGAGTTGCTAGGGGAATATTATCACCGTGATTTAGCGTTGAAATGTCAAAAACTAGGCTATCAGCTAGAGCCTGATGAAATAGAGTTATTTCAACTACGTGGTTATACAAAAGAACAATTAGCAGCGTTCTCGAAAGGAGGAAAAAAAAGCTGCAATCGTGTTCCAGTAGATGCGACGGATGAATATTGGCGGCAGTGTGCTGAAGGAGGTGGACTTCCCCCAATTGAGGAGTTGAAGAATGTTAAGCCTGGGTAACAGTAATACGTTGCAAGCAAAGAACTACTACAAACAAGAAAATTATTATAGTCAAGAGGAGGCTGAAGCTAACTCGCAGTGGCAAGGACAGGGGGCATCGGGATATCAATTATCAGGGGCAATTAGCGATTTATCAGCCTACGACAACATCGTTAATGGTCTAAGTCCTGATGGAAAAACACAACTGCGGCAGAAACAGAGCCATGACAAAAAGAAGGAACGTGCTGGCATTGACTTAACTTTCTCGGCTCCCAAGAGCGTGAGCATAGCTTGCTTAGTAGGTGGAGATACGCGATTAGAAGAAGCGCATCGCAAAGCAGTGACAAGGACTATTGACCTGATTGAGTCACGTTATGCCCAGACGCGGATAAATGGGCAGGTAGTTAAAACAGATAATTTGATAGTAGCCAAGTGGCATCACGATACGAGCCGTGAACTAGACCCGCATCTGCACACCCATTGTCTGGTGATGAACTGTACCCAAGGACCGGATGGAAAATGGCGCAGTATCAACAATAAGGTTTTTTATCAAAACAAAATACTTTTAGGGCAAATCTATCGTAACGAGTTGGCGCTAGAGTGCCGTAAGTTAGGCTACGAAATAGAGACGCATCCTCAAAAGTTATTTGAGATTAAAGGTTATACAAGGGAACAGATTGAGGGATTCTCAAAGCGCCACGAGCAGATAAAAGACAAGTTGATAGAGATGGGTGCAGAGTTAACAACAGAAAACAAGGCGTGGGCATGGCGCAAGACCAGGGCAAAGAAGAATCACGAGATTAGGCGTGAAGAAAAACTCCCTTATTGGCAAGAAGAAGCAGACCTATACGGCATCACACACCCCATTCCTGTTCACGGGCAAGCTGCTACATCTACCTCAAAGGAGCAAGATGAACAAATTGCGGCGGAAATCAAGTTAGCAGTAGATGCAGCAATTGAACATTGCTCCGAGCGTCAAGTTGCATTTACAGGCGAGGATATTGAAAAGTTTGTCACAGCCGAAGTCAAGCCATTTAACATTAGTCAGTTAGAGCAGGCGATCGCCCAGCATCCCGAACTAATCAAAACTTATGATGAGCGGCAGTACACAACTCAAGCAGCTTTAGCAACAGAACTCGCTACCATCAAGCTGATGCAGCAGGGCAAAGGGCTATGCAGCGTGATCGCTCTTACAGAAACTATAGACAACTATTTAGCAGATAAGAAGCTAACTTCGGGACAGCGCAACGCGATCGCCCTTACAGCTACGACTAACGACCAATTCATTGCATGGCAAGGAGTAGCAGGGGCGGGGAAGACGTATGCCCTCAATGCTGTAAAGCAGGTAGCTACAGCACTGGGTCAGGTAGCGCCAGATTACATCATCAAAGGCTTTGCCCCTAGTGCAGAAGCTGCGAAGGTACTGGGGGAAGAATTAGGCATTGAAGCAAATACAGTAGCGCGGTTACTTGTTTCCAAGCAGAGCGAACAACCCCCACCCAACCAGATTTGGATTGTTGATGAAGCAGGGTTATTGAGTGCCAAAAACGCCCACGCTCTACTCCAAAGAGCAACCGAGGAAGGAGCGCGGGTGATTCTTGTTGGTGACACGCGCCAGCTATCGGCAATCGAAGCGGGAAATCCCTTCAAAAGCTTGCAAAGCGCAGGAATTACTACAGCGTACCTTGACGAGTCCTTGCGTCAAAAGCCACCAGACTTACAGAAAGCTGTAGGTTTAGCAGCGAATGGTCAAATTGAGGAGGCGCTTTCTCATTTGCATCAATTAGAGCGGATTGAAGAAGTAGCCGATGCTCAAGAGCGGACTGCTAAAATGGCTGCTGACTATATCAAACTACCACCCAAGGAGCGCCAGCAGACATTAATCGTCGCAGGGACACATACAGAACGCTGTGCAATCACAGAGGAAATTCGTACTGCGCTGAAAGAGGAAGGAACGCTAGGTTATGGCGTAAAAGTAACCCAACTAAGAGCTAAACAAAACCTCACCGCAGTACAGACCCGCTATACCCACAATTACAATGTGGGTGATGTAGTCGTCCCTGTACGTGACTACAAAAGATTAGGACTTCACAAAGCTTTAGCCTACAAGGTTGAAGCACTAGAGGGTGATAAGCTCCATCTGAGCGACTTGGCGGGAAATCAGTTAGTTGTTGACCCGATGAAGTTCCGCAAGACGCTATACAACCAGGAGAATATTGACATTGCTGTAGGAGATCGCCTGCGGTGGACTCGTAACGATAAAGAACTCGATCGCCGCAATGGTCAAGAGTTTACCGTGATTGGCATCGAAGGGCAAACAGCAACAGTTGAGTTAGAGGGTGGTAAGACTGGCACGATTGACCTCTACCAACCTTTGCACTTGGATTATGCCCTGGTTGCGACTACCTACTCGTCACAAGGAAAAACAGCAAATCGGGTATTAGTTTCCTCCACAGTTGATGCGACAGTAAGCTCCGAAAGCGTTTATGTTGCCATCAGTCGCGCTAAATATGACCTAAAAATCTACGCTGAAAATGTAGATTTTCTGTTGGAGCAAGCACAGGAGAGCAAGGCTCAAAAAACGGTACTGGAACTGTTGCAACCCCAGGCTAAAGTACAAGTTGCAGCAGTAGAGGCAAGGGCTATCACTTCATCAGTTGAGCGATCGGTAGGTGTTACTGCAACACCAAAAATAACCTTTGAGAAAGAATCCTCAGTCTCTAATATCGAACGACCCCTCAAGCGTCAAAATCAGAAAGCAGCAAAACTAACACTAAGCCCCACTCTCAAGCCTCAATCGCCCAAGCAGTTAGAGGTATTTTGGCAACCTACCAGCGCTAAGGAAGCTCCACCCCATATTGAAGCAAAGCATTGGCATGAATTGGTTAAGGGCAGCGCTATTCATCCAGACATTGCTGCTGCTAACTTCCGCAGCCTACAAATGGGCAGTATTGAGCAGGAACATGAGTCTTGGGAATACTTGATGTACTCGGACAAGTTGGAGCGAACCAACATTGGGCAACTAACTACTGGAATGCTCAAGCGATACGCCCATATTGATGCTGGCGGTTGGTGGTGCAATTCTGGAGCAAATGCGCTATTTTTCTCTAACTTAGAAGCAGGCAAAGAGCCGCAAGAGAAAATTTGGGGCTGTTACAAACCCAATGAGCCAAGGAGTAATCCAGATAAACCAGGGAAGGTCATCAAGTACGAGCATCCACCGAAAACCGACTTGGGTATTTTCCTCTTAGATGTACCCGAATATATTGCCCAAAAGATTTACCAAAAAGCAGGAGTTGACCCGTCTCAAGAAGATCGCGATCGCGGTTTTTGGTACTGCGCGTGGAAATATAACTTACCTATTACCCTAGCGGAGGGAGCAAAGAAAGCAGCTAGTTTACTGAGCCAAGGTCACGTTGCCATTGGGCTACCAGGAATCTATGCAGGCTACCGCAGCAAAGACGATGTGGGTAATCCTATCAAAGTCCATCTGCATGAGGAACTAGCAGTCTTTGCCACGCTAGGACGTGAGATTACTTTCTGCTTTGACTACGAGACGCGCTCAGAAACAAAGCGAAACATTGAGATTGCTATTTCTCGGACTGGAAGCTTATTGCAACAGCAGGGAGCAAAAGTTAATGTGGTCAGTCTACCGGGACCAGAAAAAGGGGTAGATGACTTGATTGTGGCTCATAGCCCACTCGCCTACGAAAAAGCGGCATCAGTGGCACTGCCATTACGACAGTGGCGCGAACACAACAAGCAAGAACGGCATTTAGCCATCGTGCCGCCTAAAAAATTGAGTATTGAACAAAGGAAACAGAGGCTAAACCAATCGCTATCGGGTCAGCCACCCATCCACGACCAAAATT
>JAESGR010000560.1_pt1 | contig 22295 bp, 19 predicted proteins | sample 9269771 | NCBI WGS metagenome assembly JAESGR01 (sample SAMN15739572, study PRJNA653492) | algae metagenome | isolation source: Chroococcus sp. CMT-3BRIN-NPC107 and co-occurring heterotrophs from well... | place: USA: Clark Mountains Wilderness, California | collected 2010-04-18 | reverse complement strand
GTTAAGACGGTTTTTGCGCTGCTTGGTACTACTCAAGTGTAAGATTTATTGGACTTAGAATATTCGAGAATTTGTGTTTCTTCTATATTTTGCTAGTGCGTCGCCGCGCTAGTTAGAGGCTCACATCTTGCACCAAGCTAGACGGATTTATCTGCTTTAAACCAGCCAGCACCAATACTAGCGTTGCTCTCAGAATTTGATGGACTAGAAAGTGCGATCGCTGCCTCTGCCAAAGCAGAACGCCTAGATAGAGAACCCTTAGTTATTTCCAAAGAGGTATCCCATGTCTGATGCACCTCAATCCTACATTCTCAATCTAGAGGAGCGCGATCGCATCCAGGAAGAACAAGTTATACAGGTAAAACTTAAAGGAACACAGCCAGACTTTAACCTCTGCCGTGTCGTCGATCGAGAAGTACGGGCTGATTTACCAGAGCAGACAATTACTAAAATTTTACGCCAGGGTTTTCATTTAGGGAAGAAAGTTCTCCGTCCAACGGAGGTAATTACGTCCAAATCAAATGCAACGGAGTGAAATTGGAGCTTTGTCTTCTATATTATGTTAAGCAATCGCAGGGAAAATGGGGTAAGAAATCGTTGCATTGGCTTATCAGTCATAGGGTAATTTGCAATTGTTTTTTATACTTGCTGCCTATTTTGCCTCGTGCAAGGCACAATGAAAAGAATGGTATTAGGGTAAGGGTGTAGATGAACGATCTAGACCGATGCTACAGATTACTTGGGCTTGAGCCAGGAGCATCCCTCGAAGAAGTCAATCAAGCTTATAAAGATTTAGCTTTTATTTGGCATCCCGATCGCATTCCTAAAGATAATCTGCGGTTACATCAAAAAGCACAAGACAAACTTAAGGAAATTAACCACGCTCGCGATCGCTTGCGGGAGGTAAAGTCGCGCGATCGCATTCCCACTACTCAATCAACGCCACAAAAAAAGCCGTCATCACCGCCAAGTTACTATCAATCGACGCAACAAAAAAAACCACCATCCTCTCCACCTCCAGGCTACTATCAATCGGCTCAACAAAAAAAGCCGTCACCACCGCCACCACCACCGCCAAGTTACTATCAATCCTCGTCGCGACATAAATCTCATTATGAGTCTTACAGCCAGCCTAAAAAGCCTTATGGCGACCTTAGTGGAGTCGATTTAAGGGGCGCAAATCTCCAAGAAAAAGATTTTTCTTATCGAAACTTGAGCAAAGCTAATCTTAGCGAGGCTAACCTGAGCGATGCTTTTCTACATAAAGTTAATTTGCAACAAGCCGATTTATCTAGAGCAAATTTATTTAGAGCTAACTTGCTGCAAGCAAATCTCAGTCATGCTAATTTGCGCGAAAGTAATTTAATTGGCGCTGATTTTAGCGGTGCAGACCTTAGTGGAGCCGATTTAAGCGGTGCGAAAGTGGGAGCAGGCGATCGCATTATGGTCAAACTTACAGGCGCAAATTTGCGCGGGACGATTATGCCCGATGGTAGTATTCATCAATAATTACTAAACTGCTCTTAATCTCAAATTATTTTCAATCTTTAGAAGGATGACCGAGTTGCTAAGTCATCCTTGATACTTTAAAGGGAGCTTAAACGCGCAAAAGCTTCTTAAGCTAGGAGATCGTTCTATACGTTGATAATGCCAAAATAGAAGCCTGCAAATATAATCAGACTTCCTAAAGTTATCAGTAAGAGAGTAATTCCCCAAGACCAAGAAGGCGTTTGTTCTGGTGTAAGTACGCTATCGCGCTGCTCTTGAGTGATTGTGTGGTTTTCAGGATTAGTATTTTTTTGGGTTTCCATGAGTGAAATCAAATTGGTATATTACTAATATTTATGATAGAAACATTCCTTTACATCAGGCTTAAGAAAGAGTAATTGTGAGTATAAAAACAAACACTAAAAACCTTGGAGGTAGTTTTGCAAAAAGACAAGTCTAAGTCAAAAAATAGTTTCAAATAAGTAGAAAGTTCTCAAACCAAAGAAGCTACTGCTTCAGCAATTGAGGAAGTCACAGTATTACCAGAAACAAGTTCTAGTCAGCTACCAAAACCAGATTATCCCCGCTATCGAGTATTGCCAGATAACTTAATTAATTTAGCGGATTTTGATGCTGATACTTGCGAAAGTTACCGCAAAAAGAAGGATATTGAAGAAGAACTTGAGTATCAACGCGATCGCTTAGGCAACCTGCAACAACGTCTTTATGCTGAAAATCAACGCAGTTTGCTGATTGTTTTGCAAGCAATGGATACTGGAGGCAAAGACGGCACAATTAAACAAGTTTTTAGCGGCGTAAATCCTCAAGGCTGTCGCGTTTGGTCGTTCAAACATCCCAGTTTAGAAGAATCTAATCATGATTTTTTGTGGCGCTATCACTGGCGGACACCGCAGAAGGGAATGATTACAATTTTTAATCGTTCTCATTACGAAGATGTGCTAATTGTTCGGGTCAAAAAATTAGTTGAAGATGAAGTATGGCAAAAGCGCTATCACATAATTAATGATTTTGAGCAAATGCTTACCCTTAGTAATATTACAATAATTAAGTTTTTTCTCCACATTTCCAAAGCTGAACAAAAATTGCGTTTACAAAGTCGGCTAGAAAACCCAGATAAACTATGGAAGTTTTCAATAAATGATGTCAACGAGCGTAAGTTGTGGGATGAATATCAATCAGCTTATCAAGATGCGATTAATAATTGCTCTACCGATTATGCACCTTGGTATGTTGTGCCATCTAAGAAAAAATGGTATAGAAACTTAGTAATTGCGCGGGCGCTCGCCGATACTTTAGCAGCAATGAATCCTCAATATCCTCAAGCTTCCACGGATATTACAAATATCAAGATTCCTGACTAAAAAAGTACGGGCGTAGTATTTTGCGCCCCTAGGCTTGAGATTCTGGGTGCTTTAGCTTCCAAACAGAACTAGAAATCAAATTTATCAGGACGTGAGCAACAATTGGGATGAGTAAATTATGGGTGGCGACAGCAGTATAGCCAAGGATAAACCCAACAATAGTAGCCCATACAACGTATTGCCACTGCTTGCAATTGCTAAGGTGCAAAATTCCAAAACAAAGACTAGATACGGCGATTCCTACAGTATCAGTGCCAAAAGCTGGCAACATTACACCCCTAAATAATAATTCCTCGCTCAGTCCCGGTAATAAGCCTACCCAAATCAAATCTGGCAATACCAAAGGTTTGAGAACAAATTCTAAATAAAAATCGGCGCTATTACGGTAAGCTGCCCAAAATTGGTACATTAAGGAACTAATAGTAGTAACGCTCGCCGCGATCGCAATTGCCAAGGGTAAAGTTGTTACGTCCCAACGCAAAGGCAACAAAGCCACATCGCCCAACTGCAACCACAGCTTGGCAAGTAACCCCAATAAAACGGCAGTCACACCCATTGCTATCAGTAACTGAGTGCGTGTAAGAGGTTGAAGGTGGGGATCGATTTCAGGCACGGAAGGGGAAGGGTGAGGAGTTCAAATATTTGTAGGCTGATTAAAGAATTCGCGTTCTTGTTAGCTTAAACCATTGATCGTACTCTAAAACTTGCAAGTAATTCATCTACTAATAGACAAGTCGCCAATTGATGCGATTGCCAACAAATAGACTTTTACAATAGAAGTAATATGTAAACTTATAGAATCTATGCCTTTTTCTGCAATTGTTCGCTCTTTAGGGCGATCGCCTCTCTCTACAGAATTATTATCTAAATTAGATCGCCAACGAGTATGTTATCTAAGCGGCGCTCCCCGTTTACCTAAAGGCTTAATTGCTTCAGCTTTAGCCCAAAATAAAGAACAAAATTTATTGGTCGTCTGCGCCACCTTAGAAGAAGCTGGACGATGGGCGGCGCAACTCGAAGCGATGGGCTGGCAAACCGTACATCTTTATCCGACTTCCGAAACCTCGCCCTACGAACCATTCGACCCTGAAACCGAAATGATTTGGGGGCAAATGCAAGTTTTAGCGGACTTAATTGCTAAAGAAAAACCCGATAAGCCTAAAAAAATGGCGATCGTTGCGACTCACGCCGCTTTACAGCCGCACTTACCACCACAAACGGCGTTTTTACCTTTCTGTTTGACTCTCAAACGCGGGATGGAGTTAGACTTAAAAACTTTTAGCACCCAACTAGCTAATTTAGGCTACGATCGCGTTCCCCTGGTAGAACTAGAAGGACAATGGAGTCGGCGCGGCGATATTGTTGACGTGTTTCCGGTGGCTTCAGAATTGCCCGTGCGCTTAGATTGGTTTGGCGACCAGTTGCAAAATATCCGCGAATTCGATCCGGCTACTCAACGCAGCACCCCCCGCAATACTAACAATGGCGCGGCTTTAGATAAAATCGAGCAGATTATTCTAACTCCAACTAATTTTGGCGGGATTATTACCGCCGCTTTGACAACTGAAGGCGCAAATACTGTTAAATCTTATCTATCAGACCAAGAACAAGAACAGTTTGATAACGGTCAACCGCCTGAAGGTAGCAGACGCTTTTTAGGATTAGCTTTCGAGCATCCCGCATCTTTAATAGATTATTTGCCTAGCAATACCTTGATTGCCATTGACGAAAACGATCAATGTACTGCTCATAGCGATCGCAAGATTGAAAACGTCCAAGAACAATGGCAGCAAGAAAACAATAAAAATCTTCCCAAAATTCACCGCACTTTTGCTGAATCAATTGACACCGCCGCCGAGTTTCAAAAGCTGTATTTAGCAGAGCTTGCCGAAGAAACGGGGCTAAATTTAGCTAGTCGTCCCGTACCTTCAACCCCCCACCAATACGCCAAACTAGCCGAAACCTTGCGTAACGAACGCGATCGCCGTTTTTCTACTTGGCTAATTTCTGCTCAACCTAGCCGTTCGGTTTCCTTACTTCAAGAACACGATTGTCCGGCGCAATTTATCCCCAATCCCCGCGATTACCAGGCGATCGACAGGTTGCAAATTCAACATACCCCGGTAGCGCTCAAGTATTCAGGACTTGCAGAATTAGAAGGTTTTATCTTACCTACTTTTCGCTTAGTTGTTGTCACTGACCGCGAATTTTACGGACAGCATTCTTTAGCATCTCCTGGCTACGTCCGCAAACGCCGCCGCGCCGCCTCCAAACAAGTAGACCCCAACAAACTCGCTCAAGGAGATTATGTAGTTCATCGAAGTCATGGTTTAGGTAAGTTTTTAAAGCTGGAAAGCCTGACTTTAAATAGAGAAACCCGCGAGTATTTAGTAATTCAGTACGCCGATGGTTTGCTAAGAGTAGCCGCCGATCAAGTTGGTTCGTTAAGTCGGTTTCGCGCCACTGGTGACGCGCCACCCGTACTAAACAGAATGTCGGGCAAATCTTGGACAGCGACTAAAAATAAAGTCCGTAAAGCAATTAAAAAGTTAGCGGTAGATTTGCTCAAACTCTACGCCGCTAGATCCCAACAAACAGGCTTTGCTTTCCCGCCCGATATGCCTTGGCAACAGGAAATGGAAGACTCTTTTCCTTACGATCCTACACCCGACCAGTTGAAAGCTACGGCGGATGTAAAACGAGATATGGAAAGCGATCGCCCAATGGATCGTTTAGTCTGCGGTGATGTAGGTTTTGGTAAAACAGAAGTAGCAATTCGCGCCATATTTAAAGCTGTAACGGCGGGCAAACAGGTGGCTTTACTTGCGCCCACAACTATTTTGACTCAGCAGCACTACCATACTCTTAAAGAACGTTTTGCACCTTACCCGATTCAAGTTGGTTTACTCAATCGCTTTCGCAGCGCTGAAGAAAGGCGCAATATTCAAGCTAGGTTAGCAACGGGGGAACTAGATGTAGTTGTGGGTACGCATCAATTATTAGGAAAAGGTGTAGCTATCCGCAATTTAGGTTTATTAGTTATCGATGAAGAACAGCGTTTTGGTGTCAATCAAAAAGAAAAAATCAAAGCCCTAAGAACCAAAGTAGACGTGTTAACTTTGAGCGCTACGCCAATTCCCCGTACTTTGTATATGTCTTTGTCTGGTATTCGGGAAATGAGCTTAATTACTACGCCGCCACCCTCAAGACGACCAATTAAAACTCATCTATCACCCTACGACGGGGAAACTATCCGCAGTGCAATCCGCCAAGAAATCGATCGTGGCGGACAAGTATTTTATGTAGTACCGCGCGTTGATGGGATTGAGGAAACCTCGGCAAAATTGCGCGATGCTCTCCCAGGAGTAAAACTTGCGATCGCCCACGGGCAAATGGATGAATCCCAATTGGAATCAACTATGCTCACTTTTAGTAATGGTGACGCAGATATTCTTGTCTGTACCACAATTATCGAATCTGGTTTAGATATTCCCAGAGTCAACACAATTTTGATTGAAGATGCTCACAAATTTGGCTTATCTCAGCTATACCAATTGCGCGGTAGAGTGGGGAGGGCAGGCATTCAGGCTCATGCGTGGCTATTTTATCCCAAACAACAAATGCTATCGGATGCGGCTAGGCAAAGGTTAAGAGCAATTCAAGAATTTGCCACGTTGGGTTCGGGCTATCAGCTATCTATGCGCGATATGGAAATTCGAGGCGTTGGCAACTTGTTAGGCGCAGAACAATCGGGACAAATGGAAGTAATTGGCTTCGATTTGTATATGGAAATATTGCAAGAATCGATTAGAGAAATACAAGGGGCAGAAATTCCCCAAGTAGAAGATACGCAAATCGATCTCAACCTTACTGCCTTTATTCCCGCCGACTATATCGCCGACTTAGATCAAAAAATGAGTGCTTACAGGGCGGTAGCTACAGCTAGTTCTCAGAGCGAATTAGATGCCATTGCTGCCGAATGGAGCGATCGCTTTGGTGAAATTCCCCTCGCCGCTAAACAGCTATTGCGAGTGATGGAACTTAAACAATTAGCCAAATCTCTCGGCTTTAGTCGAATTAAACCCGAAGCCAAACAGCATATAGCTTTAGAAACCGCAATGGCAGAACCCGCTTGGAACTTAATGATCGAGAATTTACCCGAACACTTGAAGTCGCGCTATGTTTACGCCCCAGGTAAAGTTATTGTCCGCAGTCTCAACTTGCTTAAACCCAACCAGCAACTAGACACCTTAATTGATGCCTTAAGTAAAATGCAAGGGGCAATTCCTGAAGCAGTAATGATGTAATAAATCCCTTGGCAATCAAAACTAAGCATCACTGAAAATTACCAATTACCCAAAATTAACTATGCAATTATCTTTAGCTACATGGTGCGAAGTCGAAACTTATTTAGAGCGATCACCAGGAATCATTTTACCGATTGGTTCTACAGAACAACACGGGCCCACAGGTTTAATTGGCACTGATGCAATTTGTGCCGAAGAAATCGCTTATGGGGTGGGAGAAGCTACCCATGGTTTAGTTACTCCAACTATCAATGTCGGGATGGCACTCCACCATACAGCATTCCCCGGTACTATTAGTCTTAGGCCTAGTACGATGATTTTGGTAATTCGAGACTATGTTACCTGTTTAGCTAAAGCGGGATTTAATAAATTTTTCTTTATCAACGGTCATGGCGGTAATATTGCTACTCTCAAAGCCGCCTTTGCTGAAACTTACGCCCATTTAGCCGATTTGAATATTCCCAATCATGCCCAAATCCAGTGTCAATTAGGCAACTGGTTTATGTGCCAATCTGTTTATAACTTAGCAAAAGAACTATACGGCGATCGCGAAGGTTCTCATGCAACGCCAAGTGAAGTTGCTTTAACTCAATACATTTATCCTGAATACATCAAAAATGCTCCTTTGTCACCCGAAGTTGCTAAGGGACACGCTATTTATAGCGCCGCCGACTTTCGTCATCGTTACCCCGATGGACGCATGGGATCTAATCCAGCTTTAGCCACTCCCGAACATGGCAAACAATTCTACAACTTAGCTGTAAAAGAACTCAGCAATAACTACCTAAAATTTCTTAGCGAGCAATAATATAACTCTCAATTTTTTAGCCAACCTTTGCTCTAATAAATTACAAAATAAAGATTTTACAAATTATTAAGCTATTAGCAACTTGGCTAGAGTTTTGCAAAAGCTGCAAAGTTCACTTTCCTCTCTTTCGAGTATAGAACGTGCAAGGTATAAGCACAACACTAAACTTATGAGCGTGAATGATTTTCTGCTTTCTTATAACCCTAATTGTTGGAAAAGCGGAGCGGTTATTATCTTTGTTTTAGAAGGATACGCTCATATTTGGTAACTAGCGCGATAGCGCAAGCGCGCCCGGTTACGGACTTCGCGAGTTTGCCGTCGAGAAGTAGACTTATTTGCAGTAATAATTCCCGCTGCGCAAATTTCTTTGTAGCTCGACGGGAATATATTAATTAGGCTTTAGTCAAAACTTACCAAAAGCGCAATTAGAGCATTTTAAGGTTTAAGTACAAGGATTTTAACTTTGTCGGTTACATCCAAACTAACAGTTTTGTTAGCGATCGCAACAGATGTTTCTGTTGTATTACCAGCATCATCTAAGGAGAAAACACTAGCAGTTCTAATTGGAGTATTTAAAGTCACTTTGGTAGGCATGGCTGGCGGATCTATAGTGCGAGTTGGAGTGACACTATTGTCAGTATTAGAAACTTCATGCCACAACACTAGGTAGAATGAGTTGTTTGTTTTCTGTAGCAACAGGCTATGCACGTACTGCGTGCGGTTGTATCCACTTGGTGGAGTAACAGTTAGCGTATAGTCTAGAGGTTTGGTTGTAAAAGTTTTAGCAGTCTTGCTAGTATCTCGCAGTCTAGTAATTAAGTTTTTCAAAGCTGTATAAGCTGGTTTTGGACTCATGTCATTACGCAATAAACCAAAATTAGCTTCAGAATTGGTAGGCTGATTCCACTCATCAATGAACTCGTAAGAGCAAGTGCGAGCAACACCTTTACGGAAGAATTCTAAAAACAAACGTGGCATATATCTAGCGTGTACTTTTTCGGAAATACCTCGGCTTGTGCTAGTAGTAAAGTAGCCCGTTTCTGTAGCGACCATTGGTTTATTACCATAGGGTACAGCCAATACATCGAAAGCAAAAGGATTTTCATCCATCTGTACTGATGGGAAGTTGCTGTCCCAATAGTATTTGGTGATGGTATTGTAGGCAAAAGGATTATTGTAAGGGTTGCCACCAAAAGGATAAGGGTGAAAATTTCCCCAATCTACAACGTTACTTAAGTCTCCTAAAGGTGATTTTCTGCTGTAATCATAATTGCCTCCTAAAGAAGGTCCAATAACTTTAATTCCTGCGGTAGCCGGATCGCTTTTGATCGCATCCCATGTATCTTTTGTCAGACTGCGAATATAGGAAACCCAGTATAAAGGTGAAGTGGAGGTATTGTTTAATTTAGCAGTATCACCTTTACGCCAGTAAAAATTGCTGTAGTTAAGGTCGATTTCGTTAGATATTTCTACCGCGTCAATAACGTTTGGACCTACATGATTTTTGATAAAATCATTAATTTGGTAATACTGTCCTCTAACCCAATAAGAAGAATTCGGTGCAACTCCATTGAGAGGATTCATATTGTAAGTAGTCTTGATCCCAAGTGCTGCTAACTCTTTCAGTTTGGCTACATAGCTGCTTCCTGTACCGCCTTCACGGATGTGGCTAACTCCTAGTTCTACTAATTTTTGTTTGGCTGTAGTGTATTGGCTGCCATAAGGAGTATCCGGGTAAGTAAAATGTGTATTCACACAAATGCTATCTAGAAAATCGCCAGCACGTTTTGCTGTGACGGGAACAGCTTGAGCCGATGGAATTGCACCCATAAAAATTGGTGCTATATTAGAAGCGGTCAGTGTAGTTGCAGCTAAAATTAATTTGATTAATTTGCTTAGTTTCTTTTGTACTGGCATTTTGTTTGAACCTCTTGATAGGTAATAAATGTATTTGTGTAAATAAAACAGCAAGCTTTGACCCGGCGATCGCAGATGTATTGCGTTCAACAGGAAGGTTGCATTTTTGGGTTTAAGCCTCTTGAGCGATTAAGCAAGCAGCTTGGTTAGTATTGCGGACTAATTAGCAGTTGCGAGCAACGTTTGAGAGGTTTTTAGTTTTTAATTCCACATTCATGAAATTAAAAATAATAATACCTAACGAAATAAAAGTATTAATAACTCCAGTAATTAGAGCGTTTGATACTTTTGAGAAACCTAGCACTGGCTAGGTGTTAGCCTCATGAAAGCTTCACAAAACCAACCGATAATATAAAGATAATGCAATTATTAAGGGTAACAAAGCGAGATTTTACGGATTTATCTCAAATTAAAATTTTTGATTTGAGTTCCACAGCCGCATATATACGGGAAGTAGAAACACGGAGCTTATTAAAAATTTCTGAAGAAACAGTGTAGAAAGCTTGAATAATTATTTTTCTACTAGCAGTTGAGCAACAAATTACCTAAAATAAATCGACCTATTGGTGGAAAAACTTTATCATTAAAACGGCTGCATTGCCGCGATAAATTGCACTCTTTAGCAAAAACTGCACCAGGTCTATAAAGCAGACACGTATATTTACATAGGTTTAAACTTCTACACAAGTTCTGCAAAGAAATTGTCTTTTGACTTAAAAGCATCAAGTGTAAAGTTGAAAGAATTATAGCGATCGCCAGAGCCAGTATTTTCTTCTCAAGGTAGTGAAAAGATGCTTGTTTGCAATGCGGGTAAGTTTTTTGTAGGCGATCGCAACTTACAAGAAAAAACGAGCAAGGTTGAGTTGTATCAATACCTTAATCTGGCGCGGCGGTCAAATTCATTGAAGTTTTGGTTGGTTTAGGATAAGAAACAACTAAAAGGAGTTCCTTGGCTTTCTTAATTTCGGTGTTGCTGAAAGTGTAGTGACTTTCGAGGGTTGGTCTACAAAAAAGATAGAATTTCTGGTTTTACCTTTGTCTTCTGTTATGCTTTTGTATTTTTTAAACTTTGCTACCAACGCTTGTAGCTTGCTTGTATGCAGCCCAACCGCCATAGTCAGAAATATCGAGCCAGTTGTACTGTTCGACTAATTCTCGCGGGTAAAGCATGGCGGTGATTGCTTCTCCATCGGTCAAAATTACATCGGCTGGATACATATTTGGCGGTTCGGTTGCTAGCAAATATTCGTATTGCTCGGTTGTAAGTTCGTACACTTCTCCAGGAATAGAAATTCCCTGGCGCTCGACTTCATATATAGCTGGATGCCAGCCCTCTCCGGCGGCGTGTAAGCGATAGTTGGGGAGAGTTGCCGCAGTTTTGATAAATTTTGCCGATTGCAGATTTTTGTGGTCTGGTTGTCCTCGCAAGGCTGAACCACAAATAAACACGCGCTTGGAGTTGGGGGGATTTTGAGTCATGGGTTTAAACCTATAAGTAAAAATTGGGCAAATATAATTTGAGCCATAACACTTACTGGACGGTGGTAGTATCTTGCTGCAATTGCTGCACTTCTCGAATTACACGCTCTTTACTAGCTATTAAATGCTCTGTAACAGCTTTGACTGCAGCGCAAGAATTGCGATCGCGCAGTGGCTCATATATCTGTCGATGCTCGGTACGAATTTCTAGCACTTGGGGATTATTTTTTGTAGTTTGAATTCTTAGCAGTTGCATTTTATCAAATACCCGATCTAATAGCGAGACAAGCCAAGGGTTTCCCGAACATTTTGCCAGCAATCGATGAAAGCGATAATCTAAGTCGAGCAATCGAAAACTGGTTAGTTGCGACGGTTTATCTACTAACTTTTCTGCTTGTTCTACCATCTGTTCGAGTTCTTTTAGCTGCGATTTGGTTGCGTTTTGACAAGTTTCCATTACCGATAGTTGCTCTAAGGCAATTCGACAATCGTACAACTGCGCCGCATCGGTTACAGAAATAGTTGCTACGCGTAGAGTATCGTTAGTATCGTTAGCAATTAAATTTTCATGCTGGAGTAGCTGCATTGCTTCGCGAATTGGCGTTCTGCTAACTTGTAGCTGTTTTGCTAGCTGAACTTCTACTAATCGCTGTCCTGGCGCTAGTTCTCCTGAAAGAATTGCTGTTTTTAGAGCTTGGTAAGCTTGTTCTTGAAGTGATTGATTGCGTTTAAGACTTCGCGGCGACAGGGGCAATATCTTCCTCCTTACTAATTTATATAAATGTATTTGTTCGTACATTTATTTTAAAACACTATTTGTATACAGTATATAACTCAATTTTCAAATACTGCTACTAGCATAAGCTGTAAGTAGCGCGACTAATAACAATAGTTACAACGCACTAGCAGCCTAAACTAATCTTTAACTATAGCTTGGCATTGGCACAACCTCCGCCTTAGAGCTAATAATACGGTACGGAAATTAGAACGCCTTAGTTAAAGCTTGGTAATCTGCCCGCGATCGTATCTATCTCTTGCTGTTTCTACTTCGGGAATATGGGTTTCCGCCCATTTGCAAAGCTGAGATAAGGGTTCAATTAGCGTTCCCCCTAATGGTGTTAAAGAATATTCAACCATTGGCGGAATTACTGGGTAAACTCTGCGATTTACAATGCCATCCCGTTCTAAGTTGCGTAAAGTTTGAGTCAGCATTTTTTGGGAGATACCGCCAATTTCTTTTTGCAACTGGTTGTAGCGCTTTGTGCCTTTAGATAAACGATAAATTGCGATCGCAGTCCACTTGTCGGCAATCAAGTCTAGAACTTGCCGTGACGGGCATTGAGCATTGCATACACTAATTTCTGGATAGTTACGCACCATAAAGTATGTATAGCACTTTTGAGTACCTTCTTGGCAAAAAGAGTGAGTTATTGGCAGAATCATAAAAATACCCCCTCTAGATAAAAAGGCAGGAGCAGTCATGAACCGAAATCTGCAACTGATATCAAATAGCAACTTTGACGAGGGGATGATGCCCCAAACCGCTCCAACTGCCGATGAAAGGCTACTCGATGCTTATTCCCAAGCCGTAATTGGTGTCGTAGATAAAGTCAGCCCCGCTGTTGTAAATATCGATGTCCACAGGCAGCTAAGAGGTAGAAGAAGAAATAATCAAAGTGTTGCTCAAGAAGTACGCGGGAATGGTTCTGGCTTCATTTTTACCAAAGATGGTTACATTCTGACCAATAGTCATGTAGTATATAATGCAACGGGGCTAGAAGTAACCTTAGCTGATGGTCGCCAGTTTCCCGCCGAATTGGTAGGAGATGATCCAGAAACAGATATAGCTGTAATTAGAATTCACGCTCCCAACTTAGTAGCAGCACAGTTAGGGGATTCTCAATCGCTAACATCCGGACAATTGGCGATCGCTATTGGCAACCCCTACGGATTCCAAACTACTGTCACTACAGGCGTTGTCAGCGCTTTGGGACGCAGTTTTAGAGCGCGATCTGGCAGGCTAATCGATAACATCATTCAAACTGATGCAGCTTTAAATCCTGGTAATTCGGGCGGGCCATTGGTAACATCTCACGGTGAAGTTATTGGCATTAATACCGCCGTCATCATGTCTGCACAAGGAATTTGTTTTGCTGTCCCGATTAATACAGCTAAAACCATCCTCACGCCGTTGATTAAAAATGGCTTCATTCAGCGCGGTTACATTGGTATTGGCGGTCAAAACGTCCCTTTACCCCGTCGTACTGTATTGTTTCATGAATTATCTGTGGAAAGCGGCGTACTGATAATTTCCATTGAAGATGATAGTCCTGCCCAAAGTGCCGGACTTATTGAAGGCGATGTAATTGTGGGAATGAATAACCAACCAATTGCTAGTATTGACGATTTGCATAAATTACTGACTCACGAACAAGTTGGAATGCGATCGCTTTTAACTATTATTCGTCGCAATGACAAGCTAATTATCGATATTGTCTCTGCAAGTAAACCAGCGATAGATGATTAAAAACAGTTTTTTATGGTAAGAGCCGTACCTAAATGCTCAATTATGATTCAATTACAGCAATTAAAGGACTAAACACATGAAAGCTGCCGTTGTTCCTGCCTTAAATAGTCCTTGGGAAATTAAAGAAGTTCCTACACCCAAACCTGATGCTAACCAAGTATTAATCAAAATTGGTGCAAGCGGACTATGTTACACCGACGTACACATTACTAAAGGTAGTATCCCAACGCAGTTTCCGCGCACTTTAGGACACGAACCTGTAGGGGAAATTGTAGAAGTTGGAGTAGGGGTAACATCTAGAAAAGTAGGCGATCGCGTGGGCGTACCTTGGGTACAATCATCTTGTGGGCGTTGCGAGTGGTGTTTGCGCGGCAAAAAAATGTTTTGTCAACAGCAAATTGGTACGGGAGTGCAAATTCAAGGCAGTCATGCAGAATATATGCTTGCTTACGCTGATGCTACGATGCTTTTACCCGATAGCATATCCTACGAACAAGCTGCACCTGTATTTTGTGCTGGTTACACGGTTTGGAGCGGTTTGCGATTTGCCGACCCCAAACCCCACGAAAAAGTAGCAATACTAGGTATTGGTGGTTTAGGTCATTTAGCCTTGCAATATTCTAAAGCTGCGGGGTTTGAAACTATTGCAATTACCCATTCTAAAGATAAAGAGAAGCTAGTCCGCGATTTAGGCGTTGATGAGGTAGTAGCTGATGGCGAAGCACTGCAAAAAATGGGAGGAGCGGATGTAATTCTGGTTACAGGTAATTCTTATAAATCTGCCAGCGCCGCCCTAAGAGGTTTACGCCCTGATGGACGGATGGTATTAATGGGAATTTCTGAGGAACCATTAGAAGTAACTGGGGACATTGTGACTAATTGCAGCCGCATCATCGGTTCAACGCAAAATGGTAGCGAATATCTTTACGAGGCGTTAGATTATGTCGCCAAAGGCAAAGTTAAGGTAATTTGCGAAACTTACTCTTTAAACGATATTAGCCGTGTATACGATCGCGTAGCAAATGGTGAAGTGAGATTTAGAGCCGTAATTACTGATATGTAGACTTGTGACGGGCGGCTATTTATGACCGCTCGAATTTACTAAATAAGGAGCAAGGAATGAGCAACACAATTTTGGTTACAGGTGCGACAGGTAATGTAGGTAGTCAAGTTGTCCAACAACTAATTGCTTCTGGAATAACGCCAAGAGTAGCAGTGCGTTCGATGAATAAAGCAGAGTCGCTGAAAAAATCTGGCGCTGAACCAGTGGAAATGGATTTAGATCGCCCGGAGACTGTTCTCCCTGCCTTTACGGGAGTGGATAAAGTTTTTTTGGTCAGTCCATTTGTACCACAATATGGTTGAACTAACAGCTATGATGATCGAGGGTGCAAAAAGAGCAAGCGTTCGGCACATTGTCAAACTCTCTGCCTTGGCACAGCCAGGAATTGCCTTAAGTAAGTGGCATTCTGAAATGGAAAATGCGATAGCGCAAGCGCGCACGCAGGACTTCGCATCTTCTGGTATCCCTTTTACTTTTTTGCGTCCTAATGGATTTATGCAGAACTTTGTTACGGCAATGGCAGGCACTATTAAAGCTGAAAATGCTTTTTACTTAAATGCCGGAGATGGTAAAGTTAGCTTCGTCGATACTCGCGATATTGCCTCGGTAGCAGTAGCGGCTCTCACAACTAGCGGTCACGAAGGTCAATCTTACACGATTACAGGATCGGAAGCTTTGTCTCATACTCAAGCTGCTGCTATTTTGTCTCAAGTTTTGGGCAGAACTATTAATTATGTAGATGTTCCCGAAGATGCCGTGCGTCAAGGAATGCAAGGCGCAGGGATGCCCGAACCAACAGTCAATGCCTTGCTGGAATTATATGCTAGTTACAAAGCAGGACAAGCGGCAGTGTTATCACCCGTGGTAGAGCAAGTTACGGGGAAACAACCGATAAGTTTTGAGCAGTTTGTCAAAGATTACGCAGATGTTTGGCAATAAGTAAAAAGCGATCGCACTTACAATGTTTGCTGCCACAATTTAGCCTCTACAAGTAGCTGCTCAATTAGGGGAGTTTTATTATTAGTGTAGCTAGTGCGATCGCCTGCAAATTCTTGAGCCAATTTCCGCTTTAATGTTTCATATCTCTGCGCCGCTTGGGGGTTGTTTCTCAAAAAATCCCGAAACAAAATATGTCTTTCCCAAAATTCACTATCGGTTAACACTGCATGGATTTGATGACTTCGAGGTATTCCCTTACGAAAATAGTGTCTTCCAGGAATACCAAACTCGCCGTGATAGCTGTAGCCAATCGCTTCCAGACGAGAAACTTGCATTAGTAGAGGTGGTATTTGCTTTAAACCTAGAAGCATATCAATTACAGGTTTAGCTGCTAATCCTGGTACGGCAGTGCTACCAATATGTTGAATATTTGTCACCGTATCGCCTAAATCCAGCAAGATTTGTTGCTTTTCCTGCTCGTACTGGCTAGACCAATTAGCATTGTAATTGACTACTATAATCGGATCTTCACTACTCATTATTCTTCTTCAATTGCTGCATCTCGATCTAAAATCAATAAGTCACGCAAGCCATTAGTATCTAGTTCAGTTAACCATTGTTCCCCAGCACCTACTACTTGCTCGGCTAGTTCTTTTTTGCTTTCAATCATGGCATTAATTTTTTCTTCTAAAGTGCCAGTACAAACAAATTTATGTACTAAAACGTTGCGTTTTTGTCCGATTCTAAATACGCGGTCAGTCGCTTGATTTTCTACGGCAGGATTCCACCATCTATCGAAATGAAAAACATGATTTGCTCTAGTTAAGTTTAAGCCCACTCCCCCAGCTTTAAGGGAAAGAATAAAGATTGGCGGCGCTTGTGGATCGTGCTGGAAACGCTCGATCATTTCTTCTCTTTGCGTCTTTGTAGTGCTGCCATATAAAAACAAAACCTCTCTATTTAATTGCTGTTCTAAATGTGATTTTAGTAACTTTCCCCACTCGGCAAATTGCGTAAAAATTAAAGCGCGATCGCCTTCTGCTAAAACTTCCTCTAACATTTCCTGCAAACGTTGCAATTTACCCGATTTTTTATCAAAGTCGGTAGGTAATAAATTGCTATTTTTTGCTGCCTTTTCCTCTACCATCGCCGGATGATTGCAGATTTGTTTTAGCTTTACAAGTAACGCTAAAATCATGCCGCGACGCTGTACGCCTTCAGCCGATTCAATTTGTGCTAAAGAGTCTTCAACTACTTGCTGATAAAGCGTTGCTTGAGCTACCGAAAGCCCGCAAAACACGGTCATTTCTTGCTTTTCTGGCAAATCTTGAATAATTGTGCGATCGCTTTTCAAACGGCGAAGAATAAACGGTTGTACCAGGGAGCGCAAAGTATTTAAAGAAGCTGCATCGCCATACTTTTCAATGGGCATTGCAAACCGCCGTTGAAAAAATTGTTTAGCACCCAAATAACCTGGATTGAGAAAGTCTAAAATTGACCACAATTCTCCTAATCTATTTTCTACAGGCGTACCAGTTAAAGCAATTTTGAAATTAGCTTTCAATTGTCTTACAGCTTGAGATTGTTTAGAGTCAGAATTTTTGACATTTTGCGCTTCATCTAATACCAATCCTTGCCAAGAAACACTTTCAAAAGTCTTGAGATCCCGGTAAACTAACGCATAACTTGTAATAACAATTTCATGTTTTTGTACTTCTTTAACAAAAACCTCACCTTTAGAGCGTTTATCGCCATGATGGATCGTTACTTTTAAGCTAGGTGCAAACTTTTTAACTTCTCGCTCCCAATTTCCTAATACCGAAGTTGGACAAACTACTAAAGTTGGCTGTGTCAAAGCATTTTGTTCTTGCAGATGTAGCAAAAAGGCGATGAGTTGCGCTGTTTTTCCCAAACCCATATCATCCGCTAAACACGCACCTAAACCCCAACGCTCTAAAAACGCTAACCAACTAAAACCCCGTTGTTGATAAGGGCGCAATTCTCCTTGAAACTTACTAGGAGTTGGCAAAACTGCGATCGCATTATTATCTTGCAATGTAGTCATTAATTCCTGAAGCACTCCCGAAGCTTCAAAGCTAACTACAGGCAATTTTTCAATCGTCATTGTATCGCCCGTACTTAGACGCAAAGCGTCTTCTAGGGATAGTGTCAAGCTATTTTTACGAGCGGCAAAAAAGTTTTGAGCAGTTTTAATATCGGGCGGCTTTAGTTCTACCCATTCCCCATTTATCTCTACAAGGGGGCTACCCAAGGCTACAAGGCGATCGAACTCGGCTTTTGATATAGTTTGCCCGCCAATGACTAATTGCCACTGCAAGGTTAGTAAACTGTGCAATCCCAAACGTTGTTGCTGTTGGGGTGTGGCGTTGCTAATTTTTAAGCCCAAACGATTCGCCCAACCCCCCCTACTGCTAAGACTTGGCGGTAAAACTACTCCTAATCCATTATCCTCAAACCGCCAAGCTACAGACTTAATAAATTCATAAGCCTGCAACGGAGTCAAAGTACAGCTTTCAGGATAAGCATCTTCTAAACTAGGGGCAATAGGTTCGTACAATCTAGCGGCTAAACCTAATCCTCGCAAAAAAGTTTCTTGGGGTTGTTCTATTTCTCGATTTTGATACACCCAACTTTCTACCGGATGCTGCCAAATAACCGCCGCCGCTACTAAAAACTCCACCTCATCTATAGCTTGGAGCGAGTACGCCAAAATCCACTCATTATTACCATCCGTCGGCGGTACTAGCTGAAAACAAGTTCGAAACCGATTTTGAGCCGCCGTTAATTGGTATTGTAAAGGCGCAATCCAAGCATTTAACGATGATTCCAGCCGCTCTAGCTGCCCTGGTTCGGATTTAACAATGCGATCGCTACGAGTTAAACTATGCAGCCACTCTTTCCATAAAGGCGGTAAGGTGGGCAAATCGCTACTAACAACAGTCCTTACTTGAGCATCTATAGTATTGCTAAGAAAATCTTGAATTAGCTTTTGCGGCGGTAAAGGTAAATTAATGGCTTGGGCTGTTTCCTGCTGATAGCTGCGGCAAGAAAGAGGCATATTTTGAGCAAATTGTTCCAAGCGCCCCGAATCAACATAACTATCTAATAAACTTTGCCATTTAGTTATTAGTGTATTATCTACAAGTCTCTCTAAAGTAGGCAAAAACTTAGCCCTACTCATCACATCCCAACTCCACCGGGCAACTTGCGCCCAAAAACGCAAATCTCCACCCATATAAGAATTTTCTTCAATCCCCAAAGGTAAAGATGTTAGCAGTGTTATCGCTTCTAGAGGGCTAAAACAGAACCCCTCAACTTGCCAAGGGGACAACACATAATCTTTATCAGTTTCTAATTCTATGGCAACAGAATGTAAGGGATAAAGTAAATTTTTATCAATATAAGTTGGTAAAGCAATTGCTTGAATAGAAGGCACTCGTTGATTGCTAATATCTAGCTTTTGCGTGCTTGTCCCGGTACGAGGACGCTTACTTGTAGCCGTTGGGGAAGAAGTAGGAAGTAATTTAGCAATTTTTGGGTTTTGTAAAGACACCCAAGCAATTAATTCCTCCGGTGTCATCGACAATGGATGATGGGGCAACGCTGACAAGTTTTCCGATAATCCTACAGCACTCCGCCAAGTTTCTCCCCAGATAAATAAACAACTACCTTGCTTTTGCAGTAACCAACTACCGTGTAAAATTGCCATCTTTTTCCCAAACTTTCGACTTATGCAAACTGTTTTACTTTCAAAGACTTAGAAGTAATTATTTATACTTGTAATTTTTAAATTTCCTACTTTTAGCGCCTAGCTTGTTTCATGTTAATCAAATTGAATTTAAGTTTAAAGTTCAAAATTAATTTGCAGTATTTACACATAACACAATCAGCCGTGCGATCGCACTATTAGTTTTTTTTGTCTACCCCTTGTCTGGTCTATCGATGCTAGGATTGCCAAGAGAGAAAGCAGAAAAGAGAAGGAAGAAAACTGAATGATAGAGATTGATAGGTCAATATCCTTTGATGGACGGGATATTAGACTGAAGGTTGGGCTATTGGCTCCTCAAGCTGGTGGGTCAGTTTTAGTGCAATCTGGAGATACCGCAGTCCTCGTAACTGCGACGCGCTCCACCGCCAGAGAAGGCATTGATTTTTTACCATTAACAGTAGATTACGAAGAAAGACTGTATGCTGTCGGTCGGATTCCGGGAGGATATTTGCGCCGCGAAGGTCGTCCCCCAGAAAAGTCAATTCTCGCTAGTCGTTTAATTGACCGTCCCTTACGCCCCTTATTTCCCTCGTGGTTGCGGGATGACTTGCAAATAGTCGCCACTACTTTATCAATGGATGAATTAGTACCGCCAGATATATTAGCGGTCACTGGCGCATCTTTAGCAACGCTAATTGCTAAAATTCCCTTTCTTGGTCCAATGGCAGCAGTAAGAGTAGGGTTAGTAGGAGATGATTTTATTATCAATCCTACCTACGCAGAGATCGAAGCTGGGGAATTAGACTTAGTGGTAGCAGGTTCTCCCGATGGCGTAATTATGGTGGAAGCTGGAGCTAACCAGTTGCCAGAGCGAGACATTATTGAAGCGATTGATTTTGGCTACGAAGCAGTGCGGGACTTGATTGCGGCGCAGTTAGACCTAATTGCCGAAATGGGCATTGAAATGGTTACAGAAACGCCCCCCGAAGAAGACCAAAGCTTATTACATTTTATCAGCGATCGCGCGACAACTTCTGTTAAAGAAATTTTGGCACGATTTGAAAAAGATAAAAATGTCCGCGATGCCGCTCTAGATGAAGTCAAAAAATCTATAGTAGATGAAATTGCCCAATTGCCTGAAGATGACTCAATTCGAGTGGCAACGGAGACAAATAGTAAAGCTTTAGGCAACAACTTTAAAGCCTTAACCAAAAAACTCATGCGTCGTCAAATCATCGAAGACGGTGTACGAGTAGACGGACGCAAACTCGACGAAGTGCGACCAGTTTCTTGTCGCATTGACCTATTACCCAAGCGGGTGCATGGTAGCGGCTTATTCAATCGGGGACTAACGCAAGTATTATCTGCCTGTACTCTCGGTACGCCGGGAGACGCTCAAACCCTGCTAGATGACTTGCAACCAGACTTGCAAAAGAAACGCTACTTGCATCACTACAATTTCCCACCTTTTTCTGTAGGCGAAACAAAACCCTTACGCGCTCCAGGTCGTAGGGAAATTGGTCATGGAGCTTTAGCGGAAAGATCAATTTTACCTGTACTACCATCGAAAGAAGATTTCCCCTACGTTATTCGCGTAGTATCTGAAATTCTTTCTTCTAATGGTTCAACCTCAATGGGTTCAGTCTGTGGTTCTACCCTAGCACTCATGGATGCTGGCGTACCAATTACTAAGCCTGTGAGCGGCGCAGCTATGGGTTTAATTAAAGAAGGCGACGAGGTGCGCGTCTTGACAGACATTCAAGGCATTGAAGACTTTTTAGGCGATATGGACTTCAAAGTTGCCGGAACAGATGCAGGCATCACCGCCTTGCAAATGGATATGAAAATTACTGGATTACCCATAGAAACCATTGCTAAAGCCATCGAACAAGCACGTCCGGCGCGGCAGCATATTCTCGAAAAAATGCTGGAAGTCATTGATAAACCCCGCGCCGAAACCTCACCTTTTGCGCCTCGTTTGCTAACAATTAAGATTGATTCAGAGCTAATTGGCTTAATTATTGGCCCTGGTGGTAAAACCATTAAAGGTATCACCGAAGAAACCGGAGCAAAAGTTGATATTGAAGATGATGGCACGGTGACAATTTCGGCTATTGATGAAAGCAAAGCCAAAAAAGCCCGTAATATCATTCAAGGCATGACGCGCAAGCTCAATGAAGGCGATGTTTATGCTGGTCGAGTTACTAGAATTATCCCCATTGGCGCATTTATCGAGTTTCTACCTGGAAAAGAAGGAATGGTTCATATTTCTCAAATTGCCGAACACCGTGTCGGCAAAGTTGAAGATGAGTTGACTGTTGGCGATGAAGTGGTGGTAAAAATCCGCGAAGTTGACAACAAAGGGCGAATTAATCTTACCCGTTTAGGTATTCACCCCGACGAAGCCGCCGCCGCCCGCGAAGCTGCTGCCGTCAATCGTTAAGTCTAGTTTAAAAAAGCACATAAACCCTGGGTTTATGTGCTTTTCTTCAATAGCTTAGCTAAATTAATTTGGGGCTAAAAAAATCACTATGAACCTATCCCACTAACTCAGAAATAAGAGCTATAATCAGCATAAAGCTGAAATAGAACAAAAAGAAGACAAAATGGCAGGTAGGTTTGAGGGGTTGAGCGATTTGGAATGGAAGTTGTTTG
>JAESGR010000559.1_pt1 | contig 22312 bp, 15 predicted proteins | sample 9269771 | NCBI WGS metagenome assembly JAESGR01 (sample SAMN15739572, study PRJNA653492) | algae metagenome | isolation source: Chroococcus sp. CMT-3BRIN-NPC107 and co-occurring heterotrophs from well... | place: USA: Clark Mountains Wilderness, California | collected 2010-04-18 | reverse complement strand
CGTCGCCTTGCTCGCGACTACGAGCGCCTGCCTGAAACGGGCCTCGCCATGATCCACACCGCCATGAGCCGCATCATGCTTCGACGCCTCGCATAACCGTCCCAGCCACTTTGCGGACAGTCAGTTACCCCGAACGGCGTGGTCCCAACGTCCAGTCAGATCATCAGCTCTGCACCGCGTCGGTACATTTGAGGTAGTTCTTGCCGAACCGTCCGGCCGCGTAACCCATTGCGTTGAGCAGTTCGGCGATCGAAACGTACTTTTTCTGCAGCCCGAGTGGAGAGCTGGGCAGGCCGATCTTGGTCGGAGGCCATGCGGATCGGCGACCGGCCAGTGCTGAAGGCGGCGCGTCCAGCCATGCAGGTCTGCTGCCGTACCAGTCGGTGAACGAGGCGCCCAGCCGGTCAATGTTGGGCGTGTGTTAGTCCATGATGCCAAAGTTCAAGGCGCTGACGTTGAACCAGTCGACGTCATTCCCCCAGATGACCAGGATGTTCGGCTTCTTAGGTTCCTGGGCGGCAAGCGGTGGGACCACTAGGCCCATCATTGCCGTCCGTGGCTTCCGCGCAAACTTCCGCAGCAGGCCATCGAGGCAGCGCTGGTGCACTCGATCCGGAATGAGGCCGAGCCTGCCGACACGGGTGGTGGCCTGCTCGCCAATCGGAAGGTGCTGATAAACGCCTGGGCTGATCAAGCTCTGACACTCGACCCCGAACATTGAATAGGGACGGGCACCAGGGCCCGGGTGCCTTCGGTCGTGAAGGGGAACCTTGATCTTTGCTGCCGACGCGAAGTTGATGTTGGTGGACGGATCCAGGGAACAGGGCAGGTGCCTTCCTCATGTCCGCTATGCCCTACAGCCACGTCGATGGCATCACGATGCCCATGATCCCGCACCACGCCTCCATGAAAGGTGAACGCCGATGCTGCCTGATCTTCGCTGTGTCGGCATTCTTCTGCTGACGCTGATGGCATGGCTGACCGACCTACCCGTGGGCGCTGCGACGCTCACCCCCGAGCGGCTCGCGGAGGCCGACAAGCTGATCCGCACAAAGCTGGCGACCGAGGGTGCGCCACCTGGTCTTGCGATTGCAATCCTCGCGGGTGCCCATCCCGTCGCGACGATGAGCTATGGGACAGCCAATCTGGAGCAGTCGACGCCGGTCGATGTCGAATCGATCTTTCCGGTTGCATCCATTACCAAGGTGTTCACGGCGCTCGCGATCCTCCAGCTTGAACAGGCAGGGCGGCTGTCGACGGAGGACGCCCTTTCGCGCTTCCTGCCCAACTTTCCCAACGCAGCGCAGATCACCCTGAGCGACCTGCTCGTCCACACGTCCGGCATCGCCGAGTTCACGGATATCCCGACCTTTGCGGACCACCAGGAGCGCGATTGGAAGCCGGACGAGCTGATCGCGATGGTCGCCGCGGCCCCGCCACTGCACGCGCCCCGCCAAGTCTGCCTCTACAGCGATTCCGGCTATATCCTGCTGGGACGGATCGTCGAGCTCGCAAGCGGCCAACCCTTCATGGAATACGTGAAGGAGCGGGTGGCACAGCCGCTCGCAATGCCGAGTGTAGCGGCCGGTACGCATCGCGACCTGGTGCCGCATCGCGTCGACGGCTATGTCCAAGACGGCAGCGGCTGGATCAACGCTCCCTATGTCAGCCTCCAGGCGCCCTGGGCCGCCGGCGGCCTCACGGCGCGTGTCGACGACTTGGTTCGGTTGGCCCCGGCGCTGAAGGCTGACGGGCCGCTGCTCCAGCCTGCAAGCTATGCCAAGATGGTCGCGCCGGTTGTCCTGGCCGGCGGCAAGGCCTGTCGCCTCGACCTGCCCGGCGCCAACGCGACTTACGGATACGGTCTGGAGATCGTCCACTTCGACGACTTGCCGGACCACCGGGCGATCGGCAAGAGTGGCGTCTTTCCCGGTTATGGCGGGTACTTCGCCGCATTCGAGGGCAGCGACCTGGCCGTGGCTGCCCTGGCCAATGCCGATGGCAGCCTGCCATTCACCGTCGAGGCGGTGCACGACATCGCCAAGCTGTTTCTCAGCGGGCCGACACCATAGGAGCTTCCAGTGCGCGATCGAGCCGGGCAGCGATTGCCGCGACGTGCGGCTGCCGCATCATGGAAAGATGGCTGCCGCTAACCTCGATCACCTCCAGGCAGCGGCCCAGCCGTGACTGCCAGGGGCGTTCGGGATGTGCCGGTGTATGGGTGTCGCGCTCGCGGGCCCGGAAGAACAGGACACGCTCCGGCAGGGGGCAAGGCTCGATCCGGTAGACATGCATCGCCTCGGTGTTGGCCTGGAACACCCGCAGGTGCAGGTCCAGATCGGCGACGGTCGTGTTCGGTGGAAGCACCTTGCCGCACCTGGCGATGAGCTGCTCGATCATACTGGTCCGGCCAAGCGCGCGCAGCGGCTCGGCCGGCAGGGGACAGCCCAGCAGTCCTGCAACATAGCTCACGACGGCAGCATCGTCGCTCAGCTCCTCCGGCAGATCTTCCATGGCCGGCGTGTCAATCAGGGCCAGCATGTCCACGTAATCGCCGGTTTGACCGAGCTGCCGGGTGACCTCGTAGGCGAGCAGCCCTCCGAACGACGATCCTGCCAAGCGGTAAGGCCCAACCGGCTGCACCCAGCGGATCGCGTCGAGGCAGCGCGCCGCGGCCGCTTCCACGCGCCGGTCAGGTGGTGTGACCCCGTCCAGGGCGGCGGCCTGCACGGCATGGACGGGAATGTCGCCCTGCAGGGCTGTTGCCAGATCACTGTAGAAATTGACAGTGCCGCCCACCGCATGGAGCAGGAACAACGGTGGACAGTCCGTCTGGCCACTGCGGAGAGTCACCAGCGCGAAGGGGCGCTCGCCGCGGGTGAGATTGCTGTTGGAGGCTGCCGCCATCCACGCGGCTAGGGCGTCGGGGGTCGGCGCCTCCAGGAGTGCGTGCGGCGGGACCTGGATGTCGAACCGGCTGCTCAGGATCGCGGCTACCCTTACCGCCAGCAGCGAATCGCCGCCCAGTGCATGGAAGTTGCTGGTGGGCGTGACGTGGGCATGACCGAGCAGCTGTTGCCAGATCAGCGCGATTTCCGCCGCACGCGCACCGATGGCCTGGATGGGCGCGATTGCCGCGCCGATAGCAGGTTCCGCCGTCCGCTGCGGGACCGAGGCTTCCGTTGGTGCTGGGATCCAATGACGGATGCGCTCGAACGGGTAGGGCGGCAACGGCACACGGCGGGCTTGCGGCTCGAGGTTGCGCCAGTCGAGAACGAGGCCCTCGGTCCAGAGGCCGCCCATTGCCGTGCGCGGTGCCGCGTCGTCGTCGCAAGGCAGCGCCGCGAAGGCAGCGGTCGGCAACGTATCTCCTGCCATTCGGTGACGCAGGGCAAGACGCGTGAGTGTGGTGCCGGGACCTACTTCCAAAAAGCGTCGGTAGCCGGCCGCCAGCAAGGTGGCCATCCCGTCGCTGAAGCGGACTGGTTCTCTCAGGTGCTGGACATAGTAGTCTGGGCTGATCGCCGTGTCAGGCTGCAGCCAGTCGCCGGTCAGCCCGCTGACATAGGGCAGGTGCGGCGGGTGCAGGGTGATGGAGGCCATGATCGCGCGGAAATCGGGCAGGATCGGGTTCATCATACCGGAGTGGAACGCGTGTGATGTGGCGAGGCGGCGGCAGGACACACCCTCCAGTTCCAGGCGCTGCTGCCATGCATCGATCGCTGGCAGGGGACCTGCCAGGACAGTCGAGCCTGGGGCGTTGTGCGCCGCAATTGATACCGTTGCATCATCCGCCAGCCGATCTTCGAGCTGGTCCGCCTCCAGCGATACCGCCAGCATCGCGCCCCGCGGCAAAGCCTGGATCATCCGGCCCCGTGCGACCAGCACGCGCAGGCCATCTTCCAGCGACAGGATGCCCGCAAGGCAGGCGGCGACATACTCTCCGACGCTGTGGCCGAGCATGGCCACCGGCCGGACGCCCCAGCTTTCCAGCAGCTTGGCCAGCGCATAGGACACGGCGAACACGGCGGGCTGCGCCAACTGCGTGTCGCTCAGGCGTCGCCCCGCTTCGGCAAGATCGTCGGTGCCGGTGAGCAGTGGCTCCAGGTCCACGCCTTGCGAGAGCAGGATCTCATAGCAGCGCTCGAGCGTTACGCGGAATGCCGGCTCTGTCCAAGCGAGCCGCCGCGCGATGCCTGGGGTCTGGGAGCCCTGGCCAGGGAAGAGGAAGACGACTTCCGGAGAGGCTGGGTCTGGCGCCGGAGAGCACGTTCCGGGCGAGTTGGCCAGGGTGTGCAGGGCCTGCAGCGCGTCGTCTCGACCTCGGACGACCAGCACGCGTCGGAAGGAGTGATGACGGCGGCTGGTCCCGAGCGTGAAGGCTACGTCGTTCAGGGCGATGTCCGGACGGTCCGCCACATGTTCCGCCAGCCTGCTGGCCATCCGCGCGACGGCTTCGGGCGATCGGCCCGAGAGGGCCAAGAGTACGGGCCGTGCGGGCGCGGCAATGCGGGGTGACGGATCCGGCGATTCTTCAAGGACGAGATGCGCATTGGTGCCGCCCATCCCGAACGAGCTCACTCCGGCACGACGGGGGCCGCTCGGGGACAGCCAGGGCCGCAGCTGGCCGCCGACCACGAACGGCGTATCTTGGAGGTAGGGGGTAGGTGGCTCTGCGTGAAGGCTTGGCAACAGCATGCGCCGGTCGAGCATCAGGGCGAGCTTGACCAAGCTGGCAATACCGGCTGCGGCATCGAGGTGACCGATGCTCGCCTTCAGAGCGCCAAGGCCGCATGGCTGTCCGGGACCGGCATCCGCGCGCAGGGCACGCGAGAGGGCCTTGAGCTCGATCGCGTCGCCAAGTGGCGTACCGGTGCCGTGGGTCTCGACATAGGAGATCGTGTCGGCTGGAAATCCCGCCATGGCTAGCGCATCGGCGATCACCCGGGTCTGGCCAGCGATGCCCGGCGCGGTGTAGCCGATCTTGTCGGCACCGTCGTTGTTGACCGCAAAGCCATGGATGACCGCGTAGATATGGTCGCCCGCCACGATGGCGTCGTCCAGTCGGCGCAGCACGACGGCAGCCACGCCGTTGCCCGGCACGGTGCCGCGCGCATCGGCGCTGAAGGCGCGGCAATGGCCGTCGGGCGACAGGATCCCACCGGGGATGTGCCAATAACCGGTCTGCAGCGGCAGCGAGAGAGTAGCGGCGCCAGCGACGGCCGAGTCGCACTGGCCGTCGAGCAGATGGGTACAGGCGACCGAGACCGCGACCAGCCCGGTCGAGCAGGCGGTGTGCAGCGCGAGACTCGGGCCGGTGAGACCCAACCGGTAAGAGAGGAGGTTGGCCACGCCGCTTGGCTGGTTGGACAGCATCATCTGGAAGGGATCGTCGCCGGCCGTGGCGGCGGCATTGGCCAGCAGATGGCTGTGGTAGTAGCTGCTGATCGTCGAGATTCCGGCAAATACCCCGATCCGCTCGCCGGCGGTCTCGCGCCAGCTGCCGGCGTCTTCGAGCGCATGCCAGGCGCATTCCAGAAAAAGGCGTTGCTGCGGGTCGAGCAGCGCCGCGGCACGGGGGCTGAAGCCAAAGAACTCGGCGTCGAAGCAGTCGGCGTCGGCCACGATGCCCTTGGCGGGGACACGGTGCGCTCCGTCCGGAGATGGTCCGGCCAACGCATCTTCCTCGATGCGGTCGATGCACTCGGTGCCTGCGGCCAGATTGCGCCAGAACGAGAAGACGTCGTCGGCACCGGGGAACCGGCCGGCCACGCCGACGATCGCGATGGCGTCCGCCTTCATGGTCTGGCCAGATCGCGCCGTCGCGTCCGGCGCGGCTGCACGACTGGCATCGTGACCGCCTTACCCTCGCCTTCGAGCCAAGCCGCCAGCCGGGCAACTGTCGGATGGCCGAAGAGCTCCAGCACCGGCACATCACGGCCGAGTGTGCTTTCCAGCCGCGCCTGCACGCGCATGATGCCGAGCGAGGTGCCGCCCAAGTCGAAGAATTCTCGTCGTGGCCGACGCTGGGGCGGCCCAGCACCTCGCACCAGATCGAAGCGACCAGCGCACGCATGTTCACCGATCGGCCCATGGGCCGGGATGGCGGCCTGTCTGCCGGTGCAACGATGATTTCCTGCGAGTGGCTGCCGAGTCCCGGGCTCAAGTCGGTCGCCGCCTTCAACCGTGCAATCGGCAACGTTGGATCGTCCGCCAGAGCATGCAGGAGCCTGGTGTAAGCCTGGGCCAACCGCTCGATCGTTGCCGCCTGGAACAGGTCCAGTGCGTATTCAAACGTTCCTTCCAGCACGCCGCCGTGCTGCTCGATCGACAGGGTCAACTCGAACTTTGCGGTGGCAGTCCCGACGGGCAGGCGCTCGACCGACAGGCCGGGGCCCGCGAAGCTGTCGAGATCACCAGCGTTCTGCAGGATGAACATGACCGGCGTGAGCGGCGGCCGGCTCGGGTCGCGCGGGACAGCCAGGGCGTCCAGCACCCGGTCGAACGGCAACGCCTGATGGACGAAGGCATCGGCCGCGGCCCGCCCGACCGTCGCGAGCAGCTCGATGAACGGCGCATCCGGCCGGTCCAATCGTGCCCGCAGCGCTACCGTGTTCACGAACAGGCCGAGCGCGTCCATCTGCGCCGGATGCGAGCGATTCGCCACGGGCGTCGCGACGAGCAGGTCCGACGTCCCGGTCCATCGCGCCAGCAATATATCGAACGCCGTCAGTAGCACCGTGAACAGGGTGGCGCCTCGCTCGGCAGCGATCCGATGCAACTGGTTCGTCAGCCCGGCCGGCAGGGCGAAGGAGACGGTCGCACCTCGCTGCGTCATGGCTGGCGGGCGCGGCAGGTCGGCTGGCAGGTCGAGGGTGGCCGCATCCCGAAGCTGCTGACGCCAGAAGGTGACTTGTGCATCCTCGCGGCCAGCCACCAGCTGCTGCCGTTCCCACGCAGCGATGTCCGCATACTGGGCCACCGGCACCATCGCCGGGCTTGTGTCATCGCCATTCAATGCTGACCGATAGCGGGTGCCCAACTCGCGCAGCAAGAGGGCCAGCGACCAGCCGTCCGTGATCGCATGATGCTGGTTCAGGAGCAGGACGTGGTGGAGCGGACCCAGGCGGAGCAGGTGCGCGCGGATCATGGGCCCGGCTTCGAGGTCGAAGGGCTGCCTTGCCAGGCTTGCCAAGCGCTCGCCAAGGCGAGCTGGCGGAACCGTCTCCAGCGAGAGCGGCAGGGAGAAGGATGGCTCGATCTCCTGGCGCAACTGCCCATCATCGGCGACCAGCCGGGTGCGCAGGATCTCGTGGTCGGCTGCAAGCCCATCGAGTGCTAAGGACAGGGCGCCGATATCCAGCCTCCCCTCGATCCGCAGCGCCAATGGAACGTTGTAGGTAGCCCGGTCCGTGATCACCCGGTCGAGGAACCACAACCGCTCCTGCGCGAACGACGCAGGCAACTTATGGCTGCGATCCGCAGTCGGAACAGGCGACGAGGCTGGAGTCACTGCGGCGGCGACCATCGGGGCCAGAGCGGATGCCGTCCGGTGCTCGAACAGGGCTGCCAGCGGGACCTCTGCGCCGAGCCGCTGGATGATCCTTGCCACCACCCGCACCGCGTGCAGCGAGTGGCCGCCATGTGCGAAGAAATCGTCGGCCGGTTCGATGGGCCTGCCCAGGATCTCGGCGAAGATGTCGACCAGGGCAGCCTCGATGGTGCCGGCCGGTCCGATTGCCGGATCAGACGGCAGCGCGACGTCCCCGTCCACCGCAGGCAGCGCTGCCCGGTCGACCTTGCCGGAACTATTGAGTGGCAGCCGCTCGAGTCGCACCAACCGTGCCGGCACCATCGCCTCGGGCAAGATCCGGCTGAGGGCAGCCCGAATGGCGGCCTGATCGGGTGCGTCCGCAGCTGCGGCCAGATAGGCCACCAGCTCCGTCTCGCCACGATGCGGCCGCGCTAGCACCAGCGCCTGGCGGATGCCTGGGACGCTTTCGAGTGCCGCCTCGATTTCCCCCAGCTCGATCCGTACCCCGCGCACCTTCACCTGGAAGTCGGTGCGACCGAGATAGTCGAGAATGCCGTCTGGCCGACGGCGCACCAAGTCGCCGGTACGGTAGAGCCGGCCGGGGCCGAACGGGTTGGGTACGAACCGATCGGCGGTGAGTTCCGGTCGATTCAGATAGCCGCGTCCGACCTGCACGCCGCCGATCCACAGTTCGCCTGGCAGGCCGGGCGGCAGGAGGCGCATCCGCGTGTCCAGGACATGGAGCTGGGTGTTCCAGACCGGGCGGCCGATTGGCACGATGTTGCCGGGTTCGTTCGTGCTGCAGGCATGCTCGCTCACATCGACCGTAGCTTCCGTCGGCCCGTACAGGTTGTGCAGCTCTGCCGCGGGCAGCGCGTTGAGTACCTGCCGCGGCAGCTCGGAGGAAAGCGCCTCGCCGCTGCAGAAGATGCGCCGCAGGCTGCCGAGCCTGGCAACATCGACGACCTCCAGGAAGACGCGCAGCATCGACGGCACGAAGTGCAGCGTGGTGATGCATCGGTCCTTGATCAGGCGCGCAAGATAAGCCGGGTCCTTGTGGCCGCCCGGCCGGGCGAACACCAGGCGGACGCCTACCATCAGCGGCCAGAAGAATTCCCATACCGAGACGTCGAACGAGAAGGGGGTCTTCTGCAGCACCCGGTCGTCGGGTCCCAGGGGATAGGTCGCCTGCATCCAGAGGATGCGGTTCACCAGGCTGCGATGCTCGATCATCGCGCCCTTGGGCCGGCCGGTCGAACCCGAGGTATAGAGGACATAGGCGAGGTCGCCCGGTCCTGGCGCCGGTACTGTTCGCTCCGCAGGACCTTGCTCCGCCGTCGTGTCGTCGAGCAGCACAAGGCGTGCCCCCGGAATGGTGCACACCTTGCCGGAAAGTTCGCTCGTGCTGACGATCAGCGCGCAATCGCTGTCCTGTGCCATGAAGGCCAAGCGCTCATCCGGATGGTCCGGATCGAGTGCGACATAGGCGCCGCTGGCCTTCAGCACCGCCAGGATCGCCGTGATCAGGCCAAGGCCGCGTTCCAGGCACAGGCCGATCCGCGTGTCGGGGACGAGTGGCCGAGCCAGGTCGGCTGCATGTTGCGCGCGCAACCGGTGCGCCAGCCGGTTGGCGGCGGCATCCAGTGCCGCATAGGTCAGCGTTCGGCCGGCATCGTCCTCGACCGCCACGGCATCGGGTGTCCGCCCGACCTGCGCGTCCAGCAGCGCGTTTGCGGTGGCGGCGGGGTCGATGGAATGGTCGGTCGCATTGCACTGCGCAAGCAGCCATTCCCGTTCGCTCGGCGCAACCAGCTCCAACCGGTCGACCGGTTGGCTCGCGTCGGCTGCCAATGTCGTCGCGAGATGGACGAGATGGCCCATGAGGGTAGCGATCGCCGACGCCTCGAACTGGTCGGCATCGTACTGCAGCGTGAAGGTCAGCGCCTCGCCCGGCATGACCATCAGCAGTAGCGGGAAGTTGGTCTTGTCGTGGACGGTGGCAGCCCCGGCGCCGAGTGGACCGACGGATGCCCCGGCGGAGGGATAGTTCTCGAACACGGTGACGCTGTCGAACAGGGCCGTTTCGGGCGGCATGTCGCTCACGGCCTGGATCTCGGCGAGCGAGAGGTGGCTGTGATCGCTTCCCGCCTCGACCCAGGCATGCATGTCGCGCAGGGCCGCCGCCACGGTGATGCCTGGTTCCAGCGACACGCGCACGGGGACGATGTTCGCGACGAGGCCGATGACCCGGTCGATGCCGGGGAAGGTATTGGCGCGGCCGGAGACGATCGTGCTGAACAGAACCTCGCGGCTGCCACCGGCATAGGCGGCGAGCAGGCAGCCCCAGGCCAGCTGGACGGCGGCATTGAGGGTGACGCCCTCGCTTCTCGCCAGCTGCTCCAGTCGTCTCGTCGTCCGCTGGTCGAGCTGGCCCTTATGCGAGCCGAGTGCCGTCACCGGCTGATGGCCCCTGGACACGCCGCCTGGGCGCCGGATTGGGATATCGGTGGGAAGCGAGAACCCGCGCAGGCGTTCACGCCAGAACGTCCGCGCCTGTTCGGCGTCCTGTCGGCGCAGCCAAGCGACATAGCTGCCATAGGATGGTGGTGCCGGTACTGGCGTCGCAGGTTGCCCTTGCCGGATGGCCTCGTACCGGCGACCGAGCTCGTCGAGCAGGAGCGGGACGCACCAGCCGTCCAGCAGGATGTGATGATGGGTCCAGAGCATCACCCAGCTGTCCGATGCCAGGCGCAGGAGGGCTACCCGCATGGCGCCCGTCCGTTCCAGGTCGAACCCGGTCGTCCGCTCGGCCAGTCGCTCTGCTTCGATAGCCGCCGCCTCCGCGGCTTTGTCGGGAAGCTCCGTGAGATCGGCCAAGCGCCACGACAAGAGACCGGCCGCATGGACGACCTGCACGGGATGGCTGAGCCCGCGCCAGGCGAACCGGGTGCGCAGGACGTCATGCGCCATCACCAGCTCCTGCCATGCAAGGCGCAGCGCCTCGGGTTCGATTGGCGCGGCGCAACGCCAGTCGAACTGCACGACGTACTGATCCGATGCCGGGCTGTGGAGGGCGTGGAACAGAAGGCCTTCCTGCAGGGGCGTCAGCCGGTAGATGCCGACGGGCAGGCCACGGTCGCCTTCAACGAGGCTGGCCAGCTCCTCCGCCGGGAGCCCTGCAGCGGGGAAGTCCGCAGGCGTCACGCGCCTGGATGTCTGGCGGCCGCAATGGTCGGCCACCCGGCGCAAACGGTCCAGGAAACCGGTGGCGAGCCCATCGGCCCAGCCCGCGGGCAGGCCCGGGTCGCCCGCCGTCAGCCGCACCTCGAAGACGCCACCGGCAACGAACGCGGTAACGTCGAGTCGGCTCGTGGCCGGGTTCTGCGGCGCCACCATCAGCCCCGGCGGCTCGGGTGCCATCTCCCAGCCGGCTGCAGCCAGCCCGTCGAGCTGGCCCAGATAGTTGAAGGTGATCTCCGGCTCGGCTCCCGCAAGCTTGCCAGCGAGTTCACGGAGCACGCCATAGCTCAGACCGTTGTGCGGTACGCCGCGGAGCTGTTCCTTGATGGCGACGATGACTCGGCCGGGATCATCGGCCGGCTCGTCCGGGAGTTCGAAACGGACCGGAAAGCGGCTCGTGAACCAGCCGACCGTCGCCGAGACGTCGAGCCCGACAGCCTCCTCGCGTCCGTGGCCTTCAAGGAGGAGCGCCACGCTGCGATCGCCGCCGCAAGCTGCGGCGATCGCCGGAACGAGGGCTGCCAGGATCAGTTCATGGACCCTCGTTCCATAGGCGTGGGCAGATTGCTGAAGCAGGCCGGTCGTGCTCTCCCGATCAAGACGGCCGATGACCGTTCCCGTCCACCGATCGCTGGGGCCGATGGGAAGCATGGCCGCGGGCCAAAGTGCCGCCCGCCAGTGACCGAGCGAAGCCACTGTCTCCGGCGCATGAGCGAAGGCCGAGACTGCGTGAGCCCAGCTGCCAAAGCTGGCCCCGGCTGGAGGGAGAGTTCCCGTGGGATCGTCCACCAGCCTTACCAGCTCGTCGAGCAGGATGCGCCAGGAGACGATGTCGACCGCCAGGTGATGGACGGCCAGCAGGATGCGCTGACGGCCGTCGGGGTGGCCTTGGACCAGGCCGGCCGCGAGCAGTCGGCCTTGTTCAAGGTCGAAGCTTGCCTGCCACGCCGTGAGTTGCTCCTGGAGGGCCGCCTCGTCGGCGGCTGCGAGACACCAGCTCCTCACAGTGGGCGTGACAGCGTCGGCAGGTGCCTGCTTCCAGTGTTCCCCGGCATTGCGCCGGTATCGCATGCGCAGCGCATCGTGGCGGGCGATCAGGCAGCCCAGCGCGTGCGCCAGCCGCTCGGGCGTGACCGCATGCGGTGGAACTAGCAGGAAAGCCTGATTGAAATGGTGCGGGGCCGGCAGGCCCAGACCGAAGAACCAATGTTGGATTGGCGTGAGCGGCGGCGGGCCGGAGGGCGTGGGGGCCGGACCGGATCCACCTGGAATGTCCAAGGTCGTGCGTGCCGCCAGGCGCTCGACCGTGCGCGCCTGGAAGATGTCGCGTGGCGCCAGCTGCAGGCCCTGCTCGCGCGCTCTGGCCACAACCTGGATCGACAGGATCGAATCGCCGCCGACAGCGAAGAAATCGTCCGCCAGGCCCACGGCGTCGTTGCGCAGGACATGGCGCCAGATCGCGAGCAGACGCTTGGCGACGCCGGCGTCGCCGGTGGACTGCTGTGTTTCTGCCGCTACTGGTGGCGGCAGCGCGCCGAAATCGATCTTGCCGCTGGCCTTGGTGGGCAGGTGCGGCATGTGCACCAGAAATGCCGGGACCATATAGGCGGGCAGGCAGCCCTCCAGGTGACGGCGCAAGTCGGGGACGGCGAGTTCGGTGTCCGGCCGGCAGGCGTACCAGCCGCCCAGCCGGACATGGCCGTCAGTGTCGATCGGGCGCACGGCCGCCTGGATGACTGCCGGATGCGCAGTGATCGCGGCCTCGATCTCGCCGGGCTCGACCCGGAACCCGTGCAGCTTCAGCTGCCGGTCGATCCTGCCGAGGAAATCCAAGGTGCCGTCGTCCTGCCAGCGTACCAGGTCGCCGGTGGCGTAGAGCCGTGCTTCGACCCTCTCCGTGACCCCGGGATGGCGAAGCTCACGCAGCGCGAAGCGCTGTGTGGTCAGCCCAGGGTCGTTCAGATAGCCGCGGGCCAAGCCGTCGCCGCCGACATGCAGCTCGCCTGCGACGCCGGGCGGCACGGGCATGCCGGTCGGATCGAGAACGTAGGCGGTCGAGTTGGCGATTGGTCGCCCGATCGGGATCGACCGGGTGCCGTCCGCCACCGAGCCGATCAGATGGCAGGTCGAGAAGGTGGTGTTCTCGGTGGGACCGTAGCCGTTCACGAGGTGCCGGGGCGACCCGGCCGGGCATTTCAGGACGGCACGGATCATCGCCGGGTTGAGGGCACCGCCGCCGACCAGCAGATAGTCGAGGCAGCGGAACATGTCCGGACGCTGGCCTGCTAGCTGGTCGAACAGTGCGGCGGTCAGCCAGAGTACGTCGACCCGTTCGGCCACGAGCTCGGTCGCCAGGGCCTCCGGATCGAGCAGCGTGTCATTGGCTAGGACGACCAGCGTCGCGCCGTTCAGCAAGGCGCCCCAGATCTCCAGCGTGATCGCGTCGAACACGGCATTGGAGGCGAGCGCCACTCGCCCGCCTTCCCGGATGCGGATGAAGTCGCTGCCGACCACGAGACGGACGACCGCCCTCTGCTCGACCAGAACGCCCTTGGGCGTGCCGGTCGTGCCGGAGGTGAAGCAGACATAAGCGAGGCCATGCGGATCCGGCTTGTGCCGGGACGGCCGCTCGCTGGCTTCAGCCATATCGTCGAGCACGAGCAGTGGACAGCCATCTCCAGCCAGCCCATCGGCATCGGCCGTGCTGGCGACCACCAGCGCTGCAGCGCCGGTCTCGTCCAGCATGTAGCGCGCCCGTGCCATCGGATAGCCGGGGTCGATCGGGACATAGGCAGCGCCGGCCTTGAGAATGCCGAGCATGGCGACGACGAGCTCGCGCGCGCAGCACGATCTCGATTGCCGAGCCCACGAAGATGATGACGTTGATAACTTTCGCCGCAATCTGCGACGTCTCGAGATTGTCGGGCAGCCCGAACACGAGGGTGCCCATGAGCAGGTAGAAGAAGACGTTCGTGATGTTGGCGCCGTTGTTGAACCGGCGGGCCGACTCGACGCGGTAGCGGTGCGCCATCTCGGAGCGGCGCACCAGGTAGTTGTCGTACAGATCGGCGCTGCGCGCCGTGTTGAGCTTGACCTCCTTGAAACCGCCCAGCAGATGGCTGAACGCGCTGTAGAACTCCATGTCCGCCATGCCGGCACGGCGCAGGATCGTCGCACTGTGCAGCTGGCTCTGGCGGTAGAAGTAGACGGCGCTGCCGAACAGGGCGGCCGTGATCAGGAAGGCGTAGATCGACAGCGACGCCACATAAAGGGCCGAGCACAGCAGCATCATCGCCGACGACGCGCCATGCACGATGATGGTGCCGGCCTCGGAAAGGATCTGGGTGTCGCGCGGCAGGACGACCTGAAGCTCCGTACTGATCTGCTCGAACTCGGTCAGCCGGGCGCGCCTGACCTTGTCGGCGATGCGCGTCCTTGTGCGGTCGAGCATCGTCTCGATCGTCCGCGACGTGGCACTGAGTGCGAAACTCTTGCAGGTCAGGAAGACTGCGCAGGAAAGAACGAAGATCCCGAGCAGCGTGATCTGGGCCGAAACCTGCTTTTGGTATTCGGTGACCGTGTTGATCACCGTCATGACCAAGCCCATCGCGACGCCGGCGGCGATCGTGCACACCACGATCCGCAGGCGATCCGGTCCGGCCTGCTCCAGCAGGAGACGAAGAAACTTCACGTGGGCAGCCGAGCCATCCGGTTGGTTGCAGGCGCCATCAAGCCGCCGCGCGCAACTGCTCGATCAACCAGTGGTCGGTCTCCAGCAGGGCCGTGATGCCCAGGCGGCCGAAATGCGCGGATGGATCGGCATAGTCGAAGTTCGGCGGCAGAGGTCCAAGCCCACGATAGATGTCGAAGATCTGATCGATCGCCTCCTCCTCATGCATCTCGTTACGCGCGACCCGCGCCATCAGCCCGTAGGCCTCGCGCATCCGCTCGGCCACCTTGGGATGGTCGGGGGTGAGCGCACCCGGCACGGCCGGCCGGTCGAGATGCTGGAAAGCCTCGCTCTTGCCGGTGCGCTCGAACTCCATGAAGGCCTTTGCCAGCCGCAGCACGCCATAGGTCTGGCTCAGGCCCCAGAAGCGGAACCAGGTGTTCCAGAGGTCGAAACTGCGGAACGACGTGTAGGCGCCGTGGACGAGGCGGTCGTTCCAGGCCAGGGTCTCCCGCTGCAGCAGCTCCAAGGGCTGCAGCCGCTCAGCGGAGAAATCGCCATTCCTGGCTCCTTGGAGCAGCAACTCCGCCATGAGGCTCACGACCTCCATGGAGTTGGACAGGCCACGTGAGAACAGGGGATCGACGAAGCCGGAGGAATGGGAAAGCAGGCACCAGCGGTCGCCGACATTGGTGCGCGACGTGTACTGCAGCCGGCCGGAGGTGACCCATTCGCGGACGGGCTTCGCATCCGCGAACTGCGCCTGGACGTCCGGGTAGTCGGCGATCAGCGTCTTGAACTCGTCGAGCGGGTCGCCCGCCGGCTTCGGGCGCCGGCGAGGGTCGAGCTGGAGGCCGACGCTGACGATCGGGTTCGTATGCTCGGGATGGTTGTTGAATGGAATCACCCACATCCAGCCCTCGCGGAAGATGTGGTGCAGCGTTCCCTGGTGCCAGGCAGCCAGCGGCGGCCGAGGTGCCTCCGGCGCCAGACAGTCGTCGAACGGCCGCACGTCGATCATGTGGGTGAACAGCGTACGAGACTCGATCGTGACCTGGGGATCCTGGTCGCGCACCCCCAGTTTCTTCGCGAGGAACGAGGCATAGCCGCTGCCGTCGACGAAGCACTGTACGCGAAAGTCGATGTCACGGTCGGTGCTGACGGTGACCCCGTCGGCATCGAACTGCAGGTCCCTGATGGCGGTCTTCTGATGGACCTTGCAACCGTAGCGAATCGCTGTCTGCAGGAGGTACGCGTCGATGTCCTGCCGATAGAGATGGCTTTCCGAGAAGTTCGCCCGCGCCACACCTAGCTGATGGCATTCCTGCGGGTTGTGGTGCCTGCCCGGGCGCTCGAACAGGAACCCGAAATTGCTCTTCTTTCCGCAGGTCCGGGTGATCGTACGGTTGATCTCCTCAAAGGAGGTGATCCGGTCGAGCTCGGGGATCCCATGGCGCAGCGCCATCGACTTGATCAACAAGGAGGTCTGCGGGATCGTCGATTCGCCGATCGCGAACTGCGGGTGCTGGTCCTTTTCGATCAGCACAACGCTGAGACCGTGCTTTGCCAGGATCATGCCCAGGATGGAACTCGCGATGGCACTGCCCGCGATCGCGATGTCATAGGTCTTGCGCACGCGGTTGTCCGGCATCAGGCGACCCCCCTTCATTCGGGCAGGGCAGGATCGAGCATGGCGTCAGCTTGGTGTACAATGCAACAGAACTTGTCGGATGCGGCCACGGCGCCGACATAGCCTGGCGCCGGCTCGATGTTTCGGACATGCCAGGTGCCAAGCCTACGATCGGACATGCGGTACCGGTGCAGACCGACCGTGATGGTCGCCGGCTCGACCGACAGGCCGAGGCCACAGGCTTTCAGGACGGCTTCCTTACGAGTCCAGAAGGTGAAGAAGGCAAGGGCGTGCCGGTCGGGGGGCAGGCGCGCCAGCGTGGCGGCCTCGGCCGGCGAGAGCACATGCCCGGCAAGCGCGGCCAGATCCGGCAGGTGCCGGACCGGCTCCAGGTCCACGCCGACCGCGATGCCGTCGCCGACGCCGATCAGAGCCAGTTCGCCGGCATGGGCAAGGCTGAACTCGAGCCGGCTGCCGCGAACGGCCACGTGCGGCTTGCCATGACGACCAATGGCTAGTGGCAGCGAGGGCGGCCCGGCGAGGTGATGGGCAAGCACCAGTCGCAGCCCGCCGTGCGCGACCATGAAGCGGCGCTGATCGTCCGCGTAGGCGAACGATCCCACTCGATCCCGCTCATGGTCGTCCAGCAGGCGTTCAAGTCGGGCGATCTCCGTGTCCGGCTGATCGAGACGCATCGTCCAGATGGCGACGTCTGCCGGTCTTGCCGCGGCCATCTGTGGCTGGCCGGTCTCGGACGTTCGGACGTGGTGCATCTCGGACATAGCTGGCTGCCGGCCCTATCGGACGAACGGCATGGCGAACAGCGCGAGGCAGAGAAAGCCGTGGATTGCAGCACTCGGCAGCGGGATCAAGGCGATGCGGCCGCGTTGCCGGGCAGCTCCACCCAGCACGACGGCGGCCGCGATCCGTACCGGCGAGATGACGGCCAGGAGCGGAAGGATGGTCAGGAAGCAGCTCCAGCGATGGGCGGACCCGAATGGCAGGACCTGCAGCGCGAACGGGATCGCCTTGCGGTTCGGGAGCGTGGTTGTGTGCACCTGCACGGCCGAGGGCGCCGACGCGGCCAAGCACTGCTCGCGGATCCTGCGCCAGAGCCGCATCACGAGATAGATCAGGTAGCCGCCCGTGGTTGCCCGCAGCAAGGCAGACAGATCTGGCGCACCCGCCACAATCAGCCCGGTTGGAAGGATGGAGATCGAGTAGACCAGGGCTTCGGCGACCACCAGCGACCGATCAAATCCGCCGACCGCCACGAACAGAATGGGATCGTCCATCGTTGCCTCAGCCTGCCCGAAAGAGGAGACGACAGCCCGCGCCATCCCGTTCCGGCCACACCATCGTGCCAAGAGGAGACAGTGTGGATCAGGACCATGTCGAAAGCCGAATGCCCACGCGCCGTCAAGCCAGACGCGTCCTCAACTTGACGTGCATCCGTCGTCCAGGGCGTATGATGCTTCGCGCCGCCCTCCATGATGCGGATCCGTCTGGAGATCGCGCCTCCCATGGACCCATGGCATCGGCCTGCCTTGCCGATCGGCGACCTGGACAGCGGATGGAATGGCAGACGACAGACTTGCTGGCCGGTGCGCGGCGAGCAGTCCCGGAGCCGTTGATCAAGCTGCGCTGGCCGCCGTGGAAGCCATCATCAGGATCTGCGACGCACCGGCCGGGCCAATCATCCGGTGCAGCCAGAACGGCGCCAACTGGCGACAGCCTGGTGAGTGTTTGGCTGAAGATTCCTGGCGGAAGCAGTGGGATTCTCCACCATCCGCATTAAGCCGTTAAGGTATAAATGGGCCATGAATACGCGATGGTGATCCCAGTCCTTACCCCGGTATGCGGCTGAATTCTGTCGATGAAGCGGCACTCGTCCAGAAGCCCAAGAGGTCGCTCTGAGACCGCGAGCAACGACTAGGCGTCGGCGTCCGTCCATCCCTCCAGACCACCTCGGGCACTTCCTCCGGCCTCCGCAAGGTCGACAACACCTACGACGCCTTCATGGCCGTTCCAAAAGCGCTCAGGGACCGAGTAGGCCGTCAGCTGCTCGAACGAATCCTGCGCACTGGTGACCTCAAGGACGCCAAGCGGCTTCTCCAGCCTGTCCGGGCAGTGCTCCACGAGGCGATCTACAGGCTCCTGATCCCAAGGTGGAGGCACTGCGGGACGCGATGAAGATGCGTGATCACGTGAGGCAAGCGTCTGCCCGGCCGGGGCAATGGAGCGACGAGCTGGGAGATAATGGACCGTCAGACTACGACCTTTCCTTTGTCGTTGCGCACCAGGAGATCGAGGAGAAGCTCGGCTGGGACGTCGCAGAACGGTATCACACCATCGTCTTCAGCGAGGGGCAGCCTATCGCAGATCTGGTCGCATCCTGGCTGAAGGATGAGGAAGGAAAAGGCGCAAAGTCGAAGTCTCTCCACCGCAAGGAGGCAAAAGAGCTTCTCAGCTACCTCGGCTCACCCGTGGCGTATTCCGGGGACGTCACTCGTGAGAAGGCGGCAGAGCTCCGATCGGAGCATCTTCGCGGCAGCCTCGGATTGAGTGAGGCTACGGCCAAGCGGCCGGAGCCATCCGCGATCAGGCAGGCCTTGGTGCCATCGGGCTAGAGCCCGATCCCCCGGCGGGATGTCAGCACAGCTGACAGGCCGCCACGAGATCGACCAAGTGCCTCACCCGCAGGAGGTCGAGTTCTGTCGCCCCCTTTTGGGCAGCTCCTGCTGCCTTCTGGTGCGCACGGATGTTGCTGCCGTCCAGAAAGGTCATGCCGAGTTGCACGTCCCGTTCCTGCGCCATGCCCAGCAGCCGCTCCCACACGCCCAGGCGGCTCCATCAGCCGTCAGCAGACGGCTGATCCGATCTCCAGCGGAGCGGCGGCCAGCAGGCCGCCGAGGGCGGATGAAGGTCTGCACCGCCATCCATCATGATCTGTCAGGAGGCGGATCATCCATCACCATAGGTGTTCAGGTCAGCAGACCTGAACGGGGCCCGAACCCGGCCGGCAGGCTCCGCCACCTGGCACTGTTCTGAGAGCGCCAGATGATTGCCTCGATGGTGCGCCGCAGGTCGTGATGCTGGGTCTTGTGGTGCGGACGGCACGCCTCGATCAGCGGCGCCAGTACTACCCACTGCGGATCACTCAGCACGCGCGCCATCCGATCCACCATCTGCTGCTCACAACATAACAGACGGGAACAGAATTCAGGAGCTAACGGCCCCTAGCTTGGTGGTCGTGAGCGAGGTGGTGGCGCCGAAGCAGGTCGATGCCGTAGTCACCACCATTGGGCGTTCTTACGACGGTGTGGACGTGACGACGTGTCGGCACGTCCCTTGGTCCTGCGAGAGCAATCGGCCCCTGATGGTCGAACTCGATCAGGATGACCGGACTATGGATGCGGTAGTAGAAGACGGCATCCTCGCCGATCTCGTCGATCCATACGAAGCGCGTCTCGCCCAGGTGGGCATGCACCTCGTCCATCCGCACCGTGGCGTGGCCCTCACGCATGTTCCCGACATAAAGGCCGATCAGCTCCATGAGTGCATCGCGGTGCGGCGGGCTCATCTGCGCTGCCGCAAGACCTTCGAAGGGGATGACCAGGTTGTCCTTGAACATCTCCGCGACATTGTCGGAGCGATTCTTGTCCGGGCGGATCCGGGTGACCGCCTGCTGCTGGGCTGGCAGGGAGCGCATGAAGGCCAGCGCAAGATCCTGCTCCGGCTTGAGGATCGAGATACCCGAATAGTCGCCCGAGGTGGCCGCAATCGGCTCCGACCCCATGAAGGTGGGCGTCATCACGATCTGGTCGCCAAGAACGAAGTAGTTGATGATCAGGTGGTGGCCTTCAATCTGCCATCCCCAGGGCTTGTCGGCCGAAGGTTCGCCGAAGATGGCGAACCAGTAGAGATGCTCGCCATACTCCTCGAAGTTCGAGACGAGCTCGGCGAGATGGTGGTTGAGCCGCATGATGTCACGGGACGTCTTGTAGCCTTTTGCGCTGAGCGAGGCGCGCAGGAGGCTGTAGGCCGCCTCGCGCTGGCCATGGTCATCCTTGCAAGTGAGATGCCTTCCCGCAGAAACCGATGGATTTTGGCCCAATTGCGCCACGCAACATCGTCAACGGGGAAGCGGATCGCCTCTTGTTGTTCGGGATCGAGTGCCGTGAGGAGGTCTTGCGCCGCTTCGACGACTGGCGCCGTCGAGACACCGGTTGGAGCGATCCTGTAAAGATCAAGCCGTGGTGTTCCGTCCGCGGTAACGCCCACCAACGGCTCGGCGAGCGCCCCGCGCGCCATCCCAGCTGGATCGAAGCCGCCCGACTGCTGGGCCATTGCCGGCCTGATCGATGCCCCAAGCAGAAGCGACATGGCGGCAAGATGCAAAGTTGTGCGGCAGCGCGATCCGAACCTGGTGGTCATGGACGTTCTCCTGGCCAGTCCAGCTGACCCACCCTCATCGGTCCGCACCATTTCTACGGCCAGCATCGGCCCAGTGCTGCCAGAATCACTTGAGCGTTGAGGCAGGGGTCGCCTTGCGACAGCACTATGCCTTTGCTGCGTCCAGCGCCCAGCCAGCAAACGTAACGAAGTGTCACAAGGCTTGCCGTCGGTGCAACTTTCGACAGATGGATCTGATCCATTGTCTTGCAGACACAGATCCTCAGGTGCCTCAAGGCCGTCCTCTAGTGCAAGATCCGTCCAACATCATGAGATGAACACACATGAACACCGGCGACCTCCATACTATCTGGGCGCCCCGCGTCCTGAGCATCCTGCGTATCATTGCGGCACTGATCTTCTTCGAGCATGGCACGCAAAAGCTGCTGGGCTTCCCGCTCCACGAGAACCCGCCTGCCTTTCTGTCGATGTCCTGGATCGCGGGGCTGCTTGAGCTGATCGGGGGCGCCTTCTTGATTCTTGGCCTGTTTACCCGGCCGGTCGCCTTCATCCTTTCGGGCGAGATGGCCTTCGCCTACTGGATGGCGCATGCGCCGCGCAGCTTCTTTCCGGTCCTGAACGGCGGTGACGCCGCCATCCTCTACTGCTTCGTGTTCCTCTATCTGGCATTTGCCGGCGGCGGTCCCTGGAGCATGGATGCGCTACGCGCGCGCAAGAACGCCGCCACCTCGTCGCGTCATGCACGACTGACGTCGTAGCTCGCTGCCGGGCTGATCTGGCTTTTCCAAGTCGCCCTGACGACGGAATGGGAGGAAGAATTGACCCGCCTGACTGCAAAAGATTTTCCGCAGGAGCTGCTGGAGCTCTACGACTTCTACGCGCATGGCAAGATCACGAAGCGGGAGTTCCTGGACCGCGCCGGCAGCTTTGCCGTGGGCGGCCTGACGGCAGCAGCCATCCTTGCCTCGCTCAGCCCGAACTACGCGCTCGCCCAACAGGTCGCGGCCAGCGATCCTGGCATCGTCGCGTCGTACATCGACTACCCATCACCAGCAGGTCATGGCGAGGTGCGGGCTTACATGGTGCGCCCGGCCGCGGCACCAGGTCCCGTGCCGGGCGTGGTGGTCGTGCACGAGAACAGAGGCCTCAATCCCTATATCGAGGACGTCGCGCGCCGCGTGGCGAAGGCCGGCTTCGTGGCACTTGCCCCCGATGGCCTGACGTCCATGGGCGGCTATCCCGGCAACGACGAGAAGGGCCGCGAACTCCAGCAGCAGGTCGATCCGACCAAGCTGATGAATGACTTCTTCGCCGCGGTCGAGTTCCTGATGCAGGACGACCGCATCACCAAGGTCGGCATCACCGGCTTTTGCTACGGCGGCGGCGTGGCCAATGCCGCCGCGGTCGCCTATCCGGAGCTTGGCGCAGCCGTGCCGTTCTATGGCAGGCAGCCACCGGTGGCGGACGTGCCGCGCATCCAGGCACCTTTGCTGCTCCACTATGCCGAGCTGGACACGCGCATCAACGAGGGTTGGCCGGCTTATGAGGCGGCGCTCAAGGAGCACGGCAAGACCTACGAGGCCTACATCTACCCGGGCGTGAACCACGGCTTCCATAACGATTCGACGCCCCGTTACGACGAGGCAGCCGCCAAGCTCGCCTGGCAGCGGACGATCGACTGGTTCAAGCGCCACCTTCCCTAGTTGGTTGGTTCCGGGATGAGGTGGTGCGGGCCGCTTCTGAAGATGGAGGGGTTGTCCTTCCAGGCGTCGCCGATGGCCTTGAAAGGCGTCCGCCACTGTAGTGCCTGGCAAAGCTGCAG
>JAESGR010000558.1_pt1 | contig 22432 bp, 23 predicted proteins | sample 9269771 | NCBI WGS metagenome assembly JAESGR01 (sample SAMN15739572, study PRJNA653492) | algae metagenome | isolation source: Chroococcus sp. CMT-3BRIN-NPC107 and co-occurring heterotrophs from well... | place: USA: Clark Mountains Wilderness, California | collected 2010-04-18 | reverse complement strand
GCCCGTCGAGCGGGCGGGTCAGGTCCTGGAAGGCCGGTGCAACCGGCAGGTAGAGCAGGAGATAGGCGGCCACGCTCGCGACGAGGACGCCGTCATAGATCGCCTTGTTCCGGTTCCAGCCGACCGGCGTGTAGCGGACACTCATCGTGGCGCCTCCAGCAGCACGGCGGGCCGCTCGCCCGGTCCGTCCTGACGGACGACCAGCCCCAGCACGACCACCAGCGGCAGCATCACCGCGAGTACGATCCAGATCCGGGCATGGGCTGTCCGGTGGCGGCGCTGCATGGCGTCACCCTGCCCGCAGGGCGGCGTGCCAGCGCATCAGCACGACTGGCCAGAGAAGCACCACGCCCGGCAGCAGCAGGGCGCGGACGGCATAGGCCCGCTGGGCGGAGGGGTCGATCCGGTCGATGCCGTGGAGGAGGAACACCACCGCCACGGCCAGTCCCACGGCGCCGTAGACCCGCACCGCCTCGACGATCCATCCGGCAAGCCACATGCGCCCCGTCTCCACTCACCGACGGCACCGACGATCTACAGTGCCTCAGCGAGGGTTACGTTGCAGCAGGCGATTTGGTGACACGGCCTGCGCTTCTTCAGCCGAATCTCTGGGTGCGCCCGAGCCGGATCACGCGATCCAATCGTGAGACAGCCGGCTATTCGCCTGCAGCGGCCGCTGGCGCGCGCTCACCCGGCCGAGAGATGCCGCTCCACCAGCCCGGTCCACCAGGCCACACCCACCGGCAGGGCCTCGTCGTTGAAGTCGTAGCGGGCGTTGTGCAGGATCCTGCCTTCGTCGGCGCCACCCACGCCCAGCCAGATATAGGCGCCCGGCACCTTCTCCAGCATGTAGGAGAAGTCCTCGCCCCCCATGGACGGCAGCGGGTCGCGCTGGACGTTCTCCGGCCCCACGACCGTCTCCGCGACGTCGGCCCCGAACGCGGCCTCCTCGGCATGGTTGATCGTCGGCGGATAGCCCTGGCGGTGATACAGGGTGGCGTTCACGCCGAACCCCTTGCCGAACGCCTCCACCATGTCGCGGATCCGCCCGACGATCCGTGCCCTCGTGTCGCTGCGGAAGGTGCGCACCGTTCCCTTCAGGGTCGCCGTGTCCGGCACGACGTTGAAGGCCTCGCCGGCCTGGATCGAGGTGATCGACAGGACCGCCCGGTCCATCGGGTCGGTCTCGCGGCTAATGATGTTCTGCAGGGCCGAGACGAGCTGGGCGGCGCAGACGATCGGGTCCAGGCCGTTGTGCGGCATCGCGGCATGGCAGCCCCGCCCGGCGATCTCGATCCTGATCTCGTCGGTGGCCGCCATGGCGGCGCTCCTCGGCATGGCGAAGGTGCCGAACGGGAGTTGCGGCCAGTTGTGCAGACCGTACACCACCTCGACGGGGAAGCGCTCGAACAGCCCCTCGTTCATCATCACGCGCGCCCCGCCGCCACCTTCCTCGGCCGGCTGGAAGATCAGCACGACCGTGCCGGCGAAGTCGCGGGTCTGGCACAGGTGCCGGGCGGCGCCCAGCAGCATCGTGGTATGCCCGTCATGCCCGCAGGCATGCATGCGGCCAGGGTTGGTGGACGCCCAGGGTGCTTGCGTCAGTTCGGTCATCGGCAGCGCATCCATGTCGGCCCGCAGCCCGATCGCCCGGTTGCCCGGCCGCTTGCCGCGGATCACGCCGACCACGCCGGTCTTGGCCATGCCGGTCACGACCTCGTCGACGCCGAACTCCTTCAGCTTCTCCGCCACGAAGGCCGACGTGGCGTGCTCCTCGTATCCCAGCTCCGGATGAGCGTGCAGGTGCCGGCGCCAGGTGGTCATCTCCGGCACGAGGGCCTCGACGGCTGCTGGAATGCGCAAGTTGCTCTCCGCTCGCTGGGGCAAAACACGAAAAAGGGGAGCCCGGCCGGGCTCCCCCATCTCTACCAGCGCCTTGCGGCCTCCGGCACTAACCAAGACGTCCGGCTGCGGCCGAACGTGGCAGGTCACTGCACCTGGGCGTAGTTGCCGTCCTGGTACTCGAACCAGACATAGGTGTTCTCGGTGAGATCACCCTTCTCGTCGAAGCCGATATTGCCGATCACCGTGTCCCAGCGCTTGGAGCGGATGACCTCGGCAACCTTGGCGGCCTCGGTGGTCTTGGCCTCGTTGGCTGCCGCCGCCCAGACCTGCACGGCCGCATAGGTCGAGAGCGTGTAGCCCTCGGGGTCGTAGCCGCCGGCCTTGAACTCGGCGACCACCGCCTGTGCGGTCGGCAGGTTGCGGGCTTCAGCGGCATTGGTGAAGCGCGTGCCGTCGGCCGCGGGGCCGGCCAGCTGCGCATACTCGACCGTGTTGAGCGCATCGCCCGACAACAGCGGCGCGTTCAGGCCCTGTTCCTTGGCCTGGCGGGCCATCAGCGCCGCCTCGGTGTGGTAGCCACCGAAGTAGATCGCGTTGACGCCCAGCGACTTCAGCTTGGTGATCAGCGAGGAGAAGTCCTTCTCGCCGGCGGTGATCGCTTCGTAGGCGACTTCCTTGAGGCCGGCCGCGTTCATGTTCTGCATGGTCAGGTCGGCCAGGCCCTTGCCGTAGGTCGACTTGTCATGAACGATCGCGACGTTCTTGCCCTTGTAGTTCTCGGCCAGCCACTTGCCGGCAAAGTCACCCTGCTGGTCGTCGCGGCCGCAGGTTCGGAATACCGTGGTGATGCCGTTCGCAGCCGGGTCCTCGGTGAAGGCGGGGTTGGTCGAGGCGGGCGAGATCTGCAGGATGCCTTCCTCGGCATAGACGTCGCCGGCCGGGATCGACGAGCCCGAGCAGAAATGCCCGGCCACGAACACGGCACCCTGCCCGGCCAAGTCGTTGGCGACCGCCACCGCCTGCTTCGGGTCGCAGGCATCGTCGCCGATCGCCAGCGTCAGCTGTTCGCCGTTCACGCCGCCTGCAGCGTTGATGTCCTTCACCGCCTGCTCGGCACCACGGCGGAGCTGCTCGCCGAACGCGGCATAAGGGCCTGTCATGGGGCCGGCGGAAGCAATCACGATCTCGGCCTGGGCCAGGGCCGAGCCACCGAGAAGGGCCGCGGTGAAAACCGCGCCCGCGAGGCGCCGTGTGAACGTCATATGCTGCTCCCGTTTTTCTTGGGTCATGTAGAGAATGTTCGTCAGAAGAGCCGATCTCGCCATCGGTCTGGCAGTCATCGTGGGTGAAGTCTAGCCGTCCGCTTGGGCCGGGCAAGCACGAGCATTTCAGGCTGCCCGACGTTCGCGCACGTTGAATGGACTCCCCCGCTCGTAAAGCCAGGGATACTGCGCGACCATCTTGTTGGTCCGGGCGATCTGGTAGGCCATCAGCGCCAGCAGGATCAGGATCGCGGAAATCACCACGAAACCGGTGACGTGGAACAGTTCCTCGCCGAACAGGGCATAGGACAGGAACCGATCGGTGGCGCCCAGCAGGACCCCATACGGTATGATCTGCCAGATCGGCCGCCAGGTCCGGGCCAACGCCCGCCCCATCGACATGGAGGCGGCGCCGGCCAGGACCAGGGTGAGCCCGATGAAGACGGCGAGCGACTGGCCGGTCAGGGTTTCCAGCATCGTTGTTCCCTCAATGCCCGCCTTCGAGATAGGCGCGCCGCACTTCCGGATCGGAAAGGAGCTGCCGGCCCGTGCCCGTCATGGTGATCTGGCCGTTGATCAGGACATAGCCGCGATGCGCCAGCTTCAGCGCGTGGTAGGCGTTCTGCTCCACCAGCAGCACGGTCACCCCCTGCTGCTCGTTCAGTTCCTTGATGACCCCGAAGATCTGCCGGACGATGAGGGGTGCCAGGCCCAGGGACGGCTCGTCCAGCAGGAGCAGCCTGGGGCGCGCCATCATGGCCCGGGCGATCGCCAGCATCTGCTGCTCGCCGCCGGACAGTGTGCCGGCCCGCTGGCCGCGCCGGCGCTCCAGGATTGGGAAGAGGGAAAAGCAGCGGGCGAGGTCGTCGTCGAAATGGGCGGTGTCGACGTTGATCGCCCCCATCTGAAGGTTCTCGAATACCGTCATCCGCGGGAAGACGCGGCGGCCCTCCGGCGACTGCGAGATGCCCCGGCGCATGATTTCGTGCGTGGGCATCGCGGTGATGTCGGTCCCTTCCAGGAGGATCCGCCCGCCCTGCCCGCGCGGCTGGCCGCAGATCGTCATGAGCAGGGTCGACTTGCCGGCACCGTTGGCGCCGATCAGCGTCACGATCTCGCCCTGCTTCACTTCCAGCGACACGCCCTTGAGCGCCTCGATCCGGCCGTAGAAGGCGTGGATGCCTTCGATCACCAGCATCAGCGCGCTCCCGGATCGAGATGGAGGTCGGCCGCCACCTCCGGCGGCAGGTCCTCCTCCTCGGGCTCGCCCAGATAGGCCTTGATGACCCGGGGATCGTCGCGGATCTCGGCAGGCGTGCCTTCCGCGATCTTCTTGCCGTAGTCCAGCACCACGATCTTGTCCGAGATCTCCATGACCACGCTCATGTCGTGCTCGATCAGCAGCACGCCGATGCCGTGGATCTCCTTGATCCAGAGGAGCAGGTCGTTCAGCGCAGACGACTCGGTCCCGTTCAGGCCGGCCGCCGGCTCGTCCAGGCAGAGCAGCACGGGTTTGGTGCACATCGCCCGCGCGATCTCGAGCCGGCGCTGGTCGCCATAGGCCAGCGCGCCGGCCGGCCAGTCCGCCTTGTCGGTGAGGTCGATGCGGTCCAGCCAGGAGCGGGCCAGGTGCACCCCCTCCTCTTCCGCACGCCGGTAGGAGGGCAGCCCCAGCAGGCCCTTGATGCTCCACCCCGAGGCCCGCATCTGCTCGGCATGCTGGGCAACCATCAGGTTCTCCAGCACCGACATGCCGGCGAAGAGGCGGATGTTCTGGAAGGTGCGGGCGACGCCCGCCTTGCGCACGATGTCGTGCCCGTCCAGCCGCTCCAGGAGCCAGTCGCCCTTCTCGCCCGACAGGGACAGCCGCCCGACCGTCGGCTTGTAGAAGCCGGTCAGGCAGTTGAACATCGTCGTCTTGCCAGCCCCGTTCGGGCCGATGATCGAGGTGATCCGGGACTGGTCGGCGGTGAACGACACGTCGTCCACGGCGACCAGGCCACCAAAGCGCATGGTGAGGTGTTCGACGTCGAGCAGGGTCATGCGCCTTCTCCCCGCCGATGCAGCCGGATGGTCGGCTCGCGGTGCGCGACCAGCCCGCTGGGCTTCCAGATCATGATCAGCACCATCACCAGGCCGAACGAGATCATCCGGTAGTCTTCCAGCTCGCGGAAGAACTCCGGCAGCCCGATCAGGAGGGCGGCGGAGAACACGATGCCGATCTGGCTGCCGAGCCCGCCCAGCACGACGATCGCCAGGATCACGGCACTCTCGATGAACACGAAGCTCTCCGGGCTGATGAAGCCCTGCCGCGCCGCGAAGAAGGAGCCGGCGAAGCCCGCGAACATGGCGCCGATGCCGAACGCGGCCAGCTTCACCATCGTCGGGTTCAGGCCGAGCGCCCGGCAGGCGATCTCGTCCTCGCGCAGGGCCTCCCAGGCCCGGCCGATCGGCAGCTTGCGGATCCGGATGGTGAACCAGTTGGTGAACAGCGCCAGCACCAGGATCACGTAGTAGAGGAACGCGATCCGGTGGTACGGGCTGAACGGGATGTCGAAGAAGCTGGCGAAGGTCTCGCCGCCGCCGGGCGGCGGGTTCGCCTGGAAGGGCAGGCCGAAGAAGGAGGGGCGCGGGATGCCGCCCAGCCCGTTCGGGCCGCCGGTGAACTCGTACCAGTTGATCAGGACGACCCGGATGATCTCACCGAATCCCAGCGTCACGATCGCCAGGTAGTCGCCGCGCAGCCGCAGGACGGGAAAACCCAGGATCACGCCGAAGCTCGCGGCGAACAGGCCTGCGAGCGGCAGGCAGACCCAGAAGCTCCAGCCGAAATACTCCGCCAGCAGCGCATAGGAGTAGGAGCCGACCGCGTAGAAGGCGACGTAGCCCAGGTCGAGCAGGCCGGCCAGGCCCACCACGATGTTCAGGCCCCAGCCCAGCATGATGTAGATCAGCACGATCGTCATGATGTCGACCAGCTGGCGCTCGCCCAACGGGCTGACCGGAAAGGCGAACGCCGCCACGATCAGGAGGAAGCCGAAGGCCAGCGAGATCCGCTTGGCGGTGGTGCTCATCTCGCGCCGGCGCACCGTGCCGGCCGACCTCGGCCTGGAGGCGGCACGGGCGAGTTGGACAGCCCGGACCAGGATGAAGGCCGGGAACAGAAGCGCCACCCAGTTGAGCGGCGCCACCGGGAACGGCAGCAGGAAGGCCAGGCTGGAGTCCAGGTTGCCCGTCAGCAGCGGTGCCAGCAGCAATGCCGCGATCACGATCCCGACCAGGATCGGCAGGTGCCAGGTCCGCTCGGTCAGTGCGAACACCGCCGTGGAACCCAGCGCCACGGCTAGCACGCAATACAGGACGATATGGTAGCGCGGCTGCAGCGTGAGGCCGGTCTGGGAAGCGGCCAGTTCCAGCCCCAGGATGAGGCTGGTCATCAGGAAGGTGATGAAGACCGCGCCCAGGACGTGGCGGGCGAGCTTGCGGCCGTCCAGGCCACCGAGAAGACCCGTCATCGCTCAGACCTTCTCGATCTCGGGGCGGCCCAGCAGGCCGGTGGGCCGGAAGATCAGCACCAGCACCAGCACACCGAACGAGGCCACGTCCTTGTACTCGACCGAGAAATAGCCCGACCAGAACGCCTCGATGATGCCGATCAGGAGGCCGCCCAGCATGGCACCCGGCAGCGAGCCGATGCCGCCCAGCACGGCCGCCGTGAACGCCTTGATGCCCGCCACGAAGCCGATGAAGAAGTCGATCACGCCATAGTAGAGCGTGAACATCAGCCCGGCGACGGCGGCCAGCGAGGCGCCGATCACGAAGGTCAGCGAGATCGTGCGGTCCACGTCGACGCCCAGGAGCGACGCCATCTTGCGGTCCTGCTCGCAGGCGCGCTGGGCACGGCCGAGCGCCGTCCCCTTGATCAGCCAGGTGAACACCGCCATCAGCACGAGAGTCAGGAGCACGATCACGACCTGGATGTAGCTGAGCCGGACCGCGAAGCCGGCGTCGCTCTGCATCAGCACGATGCCGCCCGACACCATCTGCTCGAGTGGCTTGGGCCGCGCACCCTGCGCCAGCTGGACGTAGTTCTGCAGGAAGATCGAGGCGCCGATCGCCGAGATCAGCGGCGCCAGCCGGGGCGAGGCCCGCAGCGGCCGATACGCGATCCGCTCCACCGACCAGCCATAGAGCGAGGTCAGGAGGATCCCCACGATCAGCACGACCAGAAGCGCCAGCGGCAGCCAGGAGATCCCGACCGCCCCCAGGATCAGGAACACGATCAGCGCATGGAAGGCGCCGATCATGAAGATGTCGCCATGTGCGAAATTGATCATGCCGATGATGCCGTAGACCATCGAGTAGCCAATGGCGATCAGGCCGTAGACCGCGCCCAGCGTGACGCCGTTCACCAGCTGCTGGAGGAAATATTCCATTCGCGACGAGGCTCCTGCGAAGGTGCGCGCCCACCGGAACGATCGCGACGAAATGCCGATCGCGATCCGGCCGAGCCTCGTTCTGACGGCGCATTCACCCCTTTGTAAGCCATCGGCGGTACACGAACCCCGACCACCCCTCAAGTGTCTCGATACGATCCGGCCGCTGCACCCTCCTATGGCCGGCGCCGTGGATGCCGGGATTCGATCCGGCGACAACCCTTCATTAACTGGAGGGCGCTAGATTAGGGTCACGGAGGACAGGATGGATCGAGATGACCATGGCGCCGATGGAGAAGCCGAACAGCCGATCCTGGAACGCCGGCGGATCGGGAGCGTGGTGCGGGTCGCCGCGATTGATCCCGCCACGGGCCTGGAGGTGGTGATCCAGGGTCCCGCGGCCCGTGATCCCCTGGCGCTCGAGCGACTGGTCCTGCGCAAGCTGGCCTGGGCACTCGACCGCGCGGCCGACCGCCGCAATGCCACGGACTAGGCATGACCTTTCAAGAACCGCATTTCCCCTCGTCGACTGTCGGCCGCCCGATCGCCGGGAGCCGGCAGGCGGCAGCCGGCCTTTCCCTCCGCCCGGCGACCACATCTCGCCGCCGATCCGCATGAGGACGTGGTGACGGAGGCCTGCGGGGCCTCTGCCATCAGCCGGATCAGACCCTTCGGCGGCGAGGCGCTTGCGGCCAGCAAGAAGGTGGGAGCGGCCGTTGGTGCAAAAGGCGGTGCGGTCGATTGAGTGCGGTCCAAGCCTTGCTGCCGATGCACCGGGTATCGATCGAGCAGCCTGTCTATCCGCCATTGGTCTCCTCGATGCCCTGCTTCTCCAGCAGTGGCACGGGCCGCCCGTTCGCGATCCCGGAGAAGCTCTCGGGCATCTTTGGCCCGGGACCAAGCTCCGACCTGATCCAAGGCGATCCTCCTGGTGCGGCGCGAGCGAACAGAGCCGCCGACGGTATCGAACGCTCATCGCCCTGCTTGTCGGGCGATGACTGTCCAGGACCTGCGCATCCCCGGGCGGCCGGGAGCCAGTCCGCCCCAGCCGCCACCTGCCTCCTGCTGCACCGAGGGCAGCAGGACAAGGAGCGGCCACCGGCGATGGTGGGCTTCGCCGGCATCCGGCTCCTGTTCTGCGCCGTGCGCCCGTCGGGTGGATGCTGGATCGCCTGGGCCTGATGGGCTACCTCAGCCCTCCAGCGGCACGGAATGCCCATCTGGCTGTTCATGGCAGGACCATCCGGCATGGTGGCGGTCCTGCCTGGCCCAGGAACGTCCAGCGTCGGTGCTCGGGCCTGCAACGATACGGAAGCAAGATGGCAACGGAGACCGCATCGAAGCGGCTGGCGGTGGGCATGGACCGCCGCTTCCTGGAGACGACGCCGTCCGACGGCACCACTTTCGGCACGCCGTTCGACCTGAACCTGATCGGCCTGAAGACGCTCTACCTGAAGGAAGTGCGCCGCTTCCTGAAGGTGTTCGGGCAGACCCTGGTGGCACCGCTGGTGACCACCCTGATCTTCCTCGCCATCTTCGCGATGGCGCTGGGCGGCGCCGCTCGGCAGATCGGCGGCATCCCCTACCTGCAGTTCCTGGCGCCGGGGCTGATCATGATGGCGATCGTGCAGAACGCCTTCGCCAACACGTCGAGCGCCATCCTGATCGCGAAGGTCCAGGGCAACATCGTCGACTATCTCATGCCACCCTTGAGCCCCGGCGAGATCGTGTTCGGCGTGGTGGCCGGCGGCGTCACCAGGGGCGTGCTGGTCGGCATCGTGGTTGGCCTGGCCATGATCCCGGTGGTGGACCTCCAGGTCGGCCATCCCTTCCTGCTCATCCATACCGTGGTGATGGCAGCCACCATGCTATCGCTGCTGGGCCTAATCGGCGGGCTGTGGGCCGAGAAGTTCGACCAGATGGCGGCCGTCACCAACTACGTGATCACCCCGCTCTCCTTCCTGTCCGGCACGTTCTACTCAATCCACGACCTGCCGGAGCCCTTCCATCTCCTGGCCCTGATCAACCCGTTCTTCTACATGATCGACGGCATCCGGTTCGCGATAACCGGCCACGCCGACGGCCAGCCCTGGCTGGGCGCGCTGATCCTGACGGTCACCGTCGTGGCACTCTGGTACGCGGCCTACCGCGCGCTCGCCTCCGGCTGGCGCCTGAAGGCCTGACCACCCATACGGCACTGCACCTGTTCTAGGAACTTCGGCCTAACAATGCTATCCTGGCAAGTCCGACCCTCGGCCGCCCGGATGTCGTCATGCAGGACCGCACGCTCGTTGAATGGCATGAACGAACCCAAGAACCGGGCCTGATTCAACCACTTGGATCTATTCGACGACCACGTCCCGTTGCCGCCGGTACCGTCCGGAAGGAAACAGTCCGTTTCGCTGCCGGCCCTCGGGCTGGCATCGCTGCATCCCCATCTGGACGGGAGCCGACCAGGCTGCGTGCCTGGCGGCGGTCCATTCATGCGGAGCCGTGAGCCATGGAGCTTGGCATCTACACGTTCGGCGAGACCAGCCCGGACCCGGCGACGGGGCAGATCCCGCCGGCCGACCAGCGCCTCGCCGACCTGCTCGAGGAAATTGAGCTGGCCGACCAACTCGGCCTGGATGTGTTCGGCATCGGCGAGCACCACCGCCCGGACTTCGCGGTCTCGGCACCGGCCGTCGTCCTGGCCGCGGCTGCCGCGCGGACTCGGCACATCCGGTTGACCAGCGCCGTGACCGTGCTGGGCTCGGACGATCCCGTGCGCGTCTTCCAGAGCTTCGCGACACTCGACCTGCTCTCGCGCGGCCGCGCCGAGATCATCGCGGGGCCCGGCTCCTTCATCGAATCCTTCCCGCTGTTCGGCTACGATCTCGACGACTACGACGAGCTGTTCGCGGAAAAGCTGGACCTGCTGCTCAAGCTCAGCACCTCGCCCAGGGTGACCTGGAGCGGCCGTCACCGGGCACCCCTGCGCGACCAGCCGGTCTATCCCCGCCCTGTGCAGGATCCCTTCCCCGTCTGGATCGGGGTGGGCGGCAACCCGCCCTCGGCCGTCCGTGCCGGGACGCTGGGCCTGCCGATGGCGCTGGCGATCATCGGCGGCGAGCCGGCGCGGTTCCGCCCGTTCGTCGACCTCTACCGCGAATCCGCCGCCCGCGCCGGCCACGACCCCGCCAGCCTCCCGGTCGGCATCAATTCGCACGGCTTCATCGCCGAGGACTCCCAGCAGGCCGCCGACGACGCCTATCCCTATTATGCCGACGTGATGGGCCGTCTGGGCCGGGAACGCGGCTGGCCTCCCTACACCAGGCCACGCTTCGAGGCGCAGCGCTCACCGCGCGGTGCCGACTTCATCGGCAGTCCCCAGCAGGTAATCGACAAGATCCTCGCCCAGCACGAGATCTTCCGACACCAGCGATTCCTGGTCCAGTTCAGCGTCGGCACCATGCCGCACAGGAAGATCATGCGGTCGATCGAGCTGTACGGCACGGTCGTGGCTCCGGCGGTCAGGAAGGCACTCGGTGTCGCAGCCACTTAGGGCCGCTCCTCCGAGTCCAGGCCACCGCAGCCTACCTGATCCGGCGTTGCCCATGGACGGAAGCATGGGCGCACGGCACCCGGATACTGCCTGGGCGGTCCGCTGCTGCGCGGCCATCACCGGCCGATCGTTGACATCGGACCGTCCCACCCCCATTGAACCCGCTTCCCCCAAAATCGAGACCTAGTCTCCGACCCTCCAAGCGAAACGAGCATGCAGAACGCCGCCGTTCCTTCGTTGCTTCCCGTCTACAAGCGCATCGACCTCGCCTTCGAGCGTGGCGAAGGCGTGTGGCTGGTGGCGACCGACGGGCGACGATTCCTGGACTTCGGCAGCGGCATCGCGGTGAACGGCCTGGGCCACGCCCACCCACATTTGGTGGCCACGCTGCAGGCCCAGGCTGCCAAGCTCTGGCACGTGTCCAACCTCTACCGGATCCCGGAACTGGAGCGGCTGGCCGACCGGCTGGTAGGCGCCTCGTTCGCGGAGACGGTGTTCCTCTGCAATTCCGGCGCGGAAGCGATGGAGGCCTGCATCAAGGTCGCCCGCCGCTACCACTTCGCCAACGGCCGCCCCGAGCGCAACCGGATCGTCACCTTCGAGGGTGCGTTCCATGGCCGGACCATGGCGACCATCTCGGCAGCCGGCGCCCAGCGCCTGACAGAGGGCTTCGCACCTCTGCTGCACGGTTTCGACAACGTTCCGTTCGGCGACCTGGATGCGGTCAAGGCTGTGCTGGGCGACCAGACCGCTGCCATCATGCTGGAGCCGATTCAGGGCGAGGGTGGCATTCGGCCGGCTCCGGAGGCCTTCCTGCACAGCCTGCGGGGACTTTGCGACGAGCACGGGCTCCTGCTGGTCTATGACGAGGTCCAGTGCGGGATCGGCCGCACTGGCCGGCTGTTCGGCTATGAAGCGCTGGGTGCTCCCACGCCCGACATCATGGGCATCGCCAAGGGCCTGGGCGGCGGCTTTCCGGTAGGCGCCTGCCTGATGACCGGGCGGGCAGCCAGCGGCATGAGCCAGGGCACCCACGGCTCGACCTTCGGCGGCAACCCGCTCGCCAGTGCCGTCGCCGGGGCAGTGCTCGACGTCCTGCTCGCACCTGGTTTCCTGGACGAGGTCATGGACCGTGGCGATCATCTCGGTGCCGGCCTGGAAGCGCTGGCTGCGCGCCATCCGGGGGTGGTGGAGCAGGTTCGCGGCCGTGGCCTGATCCGCGGCCTCAAGGTCCATCCGTCCAACGCCGAGGTGGCTGCCAAGGCGCGCGAGCATGGCCTGCTCACCGTGGCGGCCGCCGACAACGTCGTGCGCCTGCTTCCGCCCCTGACCATCAGCCGCGACGAGATCGACCAGGGCCTGGAGATGCTCGACCGGGTCTGTGCGGAGATGGCCGCATGAGCCAGATCCGCCACTTCCTGGATCTGAGCGAGGTCGAAGCTGGTGACCTCCGGTCGATCCTGCAGCGTGCCACGGCGCTGAAGCACGGACGCGACCGGAGCCTGCCGATGGCAGGACGCTCGCTTGCGATGATCTTCGAGAAGCCGTCTACCCGCACGCGCGTCTCCTTCGAGGTCGGCGTGCGCCAGCTAGGCGGGCATCCGGTGGTCCTTTCGTCGAAGGAGATGCAGCTGGGGCGCGGCGAAACGGTCGCGGACACGGCCAAGGTGCTCTCGCGCTACGTCGATGCGATCATGATCCGCACCGACTCCCACGAGAAGCTGCTGGAGCTGGCGCACCATGCGACGGTGCCGGTGATCAACGGCCTGACCGACTTCAGCCACCCCTGCCAGATCATGGCCGACGTCCTGACCTTCGAGGAGCACAAGGGTCCGATCCGCGGGCGCAAGCTGGCCTGGACCGGCGATGGCAACAATGTCAGCCACTCCTTCATCCACGCCGCCGTGCGGTTCGATTTCCGCCTGGACATCGCCTGCCCGCGTGAGCTCCAGCCGGCACCCGAGGTGGTGGCATGGGCCGAAAAGCATCAGGGACGCGTGCGCGTGCTGCGCGATCCGATCGAGGCCGTGACGGACGCGGACGGAGTCATCGCCGATACCTGGGTATCGATGGGGCAGGCCGATGCGGACGTTCGCCATCGGATCCTTGAGCCTTACCGGGTGGATGACCATCTGATGGGCAAGGCGAACGAAGGAGCGGTCTTCCTTCACTGCCTTCCTGCGCATCGTGGTGAAGAGGTCACCGCCTCCGTGATCGATGGACGCCAGTCCGTCGTATTCGACGAGGCGGAGAACCGCCTCCATGCGCAAAAGGCAATCCTCGCCTGGTGCCTGGAGGGAATGCGCGCGTGAGCAGCGCCGAACATGTGCCAATCGACAGCAGCCGGCCATTCCAGCTCGACCGGACCGGCCTTCGTGGCCGGTTCGTGCGGTTGGGGCCGGCGATCGACGAGATTTTGGAGCGACACGCTTATCCCGATCCCATCGCGCGCAGCCTGGGTGAGCTCGTCCTGCTCGCCTCGGCCCTGGCGGGCGAGCTGAAGTTCGACGGCAGCTTCAGCCTGCAGGTGCGCGGCAAGGGGCCGGTGACGCTGATGGTCGCGGACTGCACCAACCAGGGTGCGATCCGCGGCTATGCCTCCTTCGAGCAAGGTGCTGATTTTCCGTCCGAGGAGATCGGGGATCTCTGCGGCGACGGGCTGCTGGCAGTCACCCTCGACCAGTCGGCCGTGGGTGGCGAGACGCAGCAGGGCATCGTGGAGCTCGAAGGTGCCTCGCTCACCGACTGCATGCTCACCTATTTCCAGCGCTCGCAACAGGTGCGTACTGGGATGCGCTTTGCGCTCAAGCGCGATATCGACGGCAGCTGGCAGGGCGGCGGCATCGTGGTTCAGGCCTTGCCCGACGAGGGCGGCAATGCGCCGATCGACATCACCGACGAGGACGGCTGGCGTCGCGCGATGGTCTTGTTGGGCACGGTGACGGACGACGAGTTGATCGGCCCGGCCCTCGACGTGGACACGGTGCTGCACCGGCTGTTCCACGAGGAGATCGTCCGGGTCTACCCGCCCCTGCAGCTCGCGCATGGCTGCCGTTGCAGCGCCGAGCGATTTGCAGCGGTGATCCGAGGCTTCTCCGCTGAGGAAGTTTCCGACATGCAGCAGCAGGATGGCTCGATCACCGCGACCTGCCAGTTCTGCAACCGCACCTATCGGTTCGAAGCGGACTCGATCGGATCGATCCGCCACCAGACCCGGCACTAGGTGGGCCTCGCCCGGCGCAGTCTGCTGCTGGCTGCAGGAGCTTCCGTCGTCGGCTGCTCGGCTGCACCTTCCGTCCCGCCGCTGCCGCCCCTGGAGCCGATCCGTCTCGCGGTCGGTGGAGTGGACGTCGTGTCCGCCCTCGCGGCCGGATCGACCTCTGGCGACGTCGCGGCGGAGCGGCGGCAGGAGCAGTTGCGCCAGCGCGTCCAGGCTGCGCTGCGAAGTGCAGTTCAGCCCATGGGCGGCAATGACGTCGTCAGGGTCGAGATCGTGGCGGCCGACCTCCGCGTTCGCGCTCTTCCTGCAAGCGGCGATGTGGCGAGCCAGCTCGGTCTTGAGCCGACGCGCGAACTGTGGTCGCGCCTTGCGGCTGACCTCGTGATCGTGGATCCGAGCGGCCTGGAGTTGGCCAGAGCAGGCGGCGAGGTTTCCCGGACCAGCCCTATTCTGGCCGGCACCACCGCCCCGGCCGAACAGGACCAGGCCAACCAGCTGTTCGAGGAAACGATCCGCCTGTTGATCGTGACGCTGCGCGAATCGGCCAGGGAACGGCTCTACTCCTGGCTGGCCTGACACGGGAGCCCGGCAGCCGGGCCTACCTCGTGGCGTTCAGGTCGACTGCATAGCTCGACAGCTCGGGGACCTCCTGCAGCAGGCCCTGTTCCTTCAGGAACGTGGCAAACTGGTCGTAGCGCCCCTGATCCAGCGCCGCGGGGCTGTGCGCAAACCGCCGGACCGTTTCGAGCCAAGCTTGGTAATTTGCTTCGTTGTCCAGCGCTGCGTCGGTCGCCTTGAACACTTCCCAAGCCTCCCCAGGATGGTTGAGCACCCACTGCGTCGCCGCCTCGACGGCACGCAGGAACCTCCGCAGCTCGGGGCGGTCCAGGCCGTCGCGGTGGGCCGCATAGATCAGCTCGTCATAGGGAGGCACACCCTCCTCCTCCGGGTAGAAGCCACGGCCGGGATGGCCGAGCAGCGCCATCTGGGGGATCTCGACGTTGCGGAAGGCGCCGATCACGGCATCGACCTGACCGCTGATCAAGGCCGGCGACAGCGAGAAGTTGACGTTGATCAGGTTGACGTCCGCAAGGCTCAGTCCATGGGTCTTAAGCATCGTGCCGAGCAGCACGTCCTCGAAGCCGGCCACCGAGAACCCGACGCGCTTGCCCTTCAGGTCGGCCAGCGACGAGATCGGGCCGTCGGCCAGCGCCACCACCGTGTTCAATGGCGTGGAAACAAGGGTCCCGATACGGACGAGCGGCAATCCGGCGGCAACCTGGAGATGGAGCTGGGGTTGGTAGGTAACTGCGATATCAGCCTGCTCGGCCGCGACCAGCTTCGGCGGATCGTTCGGGTCGGACGGCGCGATCAGTTCGACCTCGAGGTTCTCCTTCGCGAAGAACCCCTTCTCCCGGGCGACCACCAGCGGACCGTGATCCGGGTTGACGTACCAGTCCAGCAGGACTGTGAGCCTGTCAGCCGCCCGGGCAGTGCCCGCCACGCACAGGAACAGCGTCGCCAGCGCGAAAAGGCGCAGCATGGTTCGGGATCCTTTCTATCGATTGGTCTGGTAGCTGGCGGGTTGCCAGCGGTTGAACCGGGTCATGACCCGGTCGACCAGCCACCAGAGGCTGAGCGCCATGGCGGACAGCACCACGAGCGCAGCGAACAGCAGGTCGACCTGCATCCGTGCGTTGGCGTGCAGCATCAGGTAGCCCAGGCCGCCCGACGAGCCGACCCATTCCCCGACGACGGCACCGATCGGTGCCACCGCGGCGGCCACCCGGAGACCTGATCCGAGGGCTGGCAGCGAAGCCGGAACGCGGATCTGCCGGAGCACAGCCAAAGGTGGTGCATCCATGACCCGCGCCAGTTCCAGCCAACCGCGCTCGGTGCGGCGCAGCCCGTCGAAGAAGGCGAGCGTCACGGGGAAGAAGATGATCAGGACCGCCATCGCGACCTTGGAGAGGAGGCCATAGCCCAGCCACAGCACGAGCAGCGGGGCCAGCGCGAACACGGGCAATGCTTGGCTGATCACCAGCACGGGAAGCAGCCACCGCCTCGCAGGTGCGGAACTCACCAGGACGAGGGCAGCCAGGGCGCCGATCAGGCTGCCGATGAGGAGGCCGAGCACGATCTCCAGGCCGGTCGTGGCGGCGTGCTCCGCCAGGAGGTGCAAGTTGCGCCAGCCGGCCAGCGCCACCGTGAGGGGACCCGGAAGAATGAAGGGCGGCACGCCGCTCAGCCAGACCACCAGTTGCCACGAACACAGCAGGCCAACAGCCGTCACAGCCGGACGGAACAGGCTCATTGGGTTTCTACCAGTTCGGCCGATGCCAGAAGTTCCTTCATGAGGTCTGACTGCAGGCGGATGGCGCCGGGATCTGCTGGATCGCGCGGCGTGGGACCGGATGGCTCGATCGGCCCGCGAAGCTTCGCGGGGTTGCCAGCCATCACCCAGATGCGGTGTCCCAGCCGGATGGCTTCCAGGGGATGATGCGTCACCAGCAGGACCGTGCGATCGGCCAGCAGCTCGGCCGCGAGATCCTGCAGGCGATGGCGGGTGACCGCATCCAGGGCCGAGAACGGTTCGTCCATCAGGACGACCGGCCGATGTTCGATCAGCGTGCGTGCCAGGGCGACGCGCTGCCGCATGCCGCCGGAGAAGACCAACGGCGACGCATCTCCCTTGCCGGCCAGCCCCACCCGCGCGAGGAGCGCATCGGCTTCGGCGGCCAGAACCTTCATGGCATCGCGCGATCTGCCGCGGAGCCGGTGGCCAAGGAGCACGTTGTCGCGCACGTTCAGCCAGGGCAGCAGCAGGTCCTGCTGGGCCATCAGCGCGATCTTGCCGACAAGGCGACCCGGGTCCGGACGAACAACGGCACCGGCTTCCAGACCGGCGATCAGGCGCAGCAGGCTGGTCTTGCCGACGCCGGACGGACCAAGCAGGCAGGTCCACTTGCCGGCCGGAAGCCGCAGCCGCAGGTCCTGGAATACAGGGCGTCCGCCATAGACGAGGTGGGGCACCTCCACCTCCACCTCGGGTCCAAGCAGGCGCGGCGGCTCCTCTGGGGAGCGGACAACGGGCGGTGCCTGGCTGATCTGCATGCTGTTCCCATCCCTTCGCCAGTGTGAACTGGATCAGGTTCGAAGGGTCGCCATGCTGCACGGATGTGCCGATGGCCTCTCAGCCCCTTGCCGGGACTCCCCTTGGATGGGTGGGTGATAGGTTCTCGTCCCCGGTTTGGGAACAGGCTTTGTCGGCCGGCTCAGCTTTTCGGGAAACGCTGGATCGGGGTGTCGCGGTGGACGTCGGCGGACAGGAGGATGCCGAAGCCCAGCAGGACGGTCAGCATGGCGGTGCCGCCATAGCTGATCATCGGCAGCGGAATGCCGACGACCGGGATCAAGCCCATCACCATCGACGTGTTGATCACGACGTAGACGGCGAAGTTCATGCTGAGCCCGATGATGACCAGCCGCGCGAACTGGCTGTGGGCCCGGGTCGCCGCGACGATGCCCAGGACCACGACCGCGAAGAACAGGAAGAGCGTGAAAGTGGCACCCACGAAGCCGGTTTCTTCGGCGAGCGTGGTGAAGGCGAAGTCCGTGTGCTTCTCGGGCAGGTAATTGAGCTGGGCCTGCGAGCCGTGCAGGTAGCCCTTGCCCCAAAGGCCGGCCGAACCCAACGCGATCTTCGACTGGATGATATGATAGCCGGAGCCCAGCGGGTCCTCTTCCGGGTTCAGGAAGGTAAGCACCCGCTGGCGCTGATAGTCATGCATCATCTCCCAGCCCACCGGCAGGGCCGCCAGGCCGATGGCGATCACCAGGGCGAACTTCCACCAGCGTACGCCTGCAGCGAAGAACAGGGTGCCGCCCACCGAGATCAAGGTGATGGCGGTGCCAAGGTCGGGCTGGAGCATCACGAGTGCTACCGGCACCGCCACCATCAGGAGGGGTGGGACCAGGAACAGCGGCCGCTTCACGTCGTCCAGCCAGCCGGCATGGAACCAGCGCGCCAGTCCCAGGATCAGGGCGATCTTCATGACCTCGGACGGCTGGAGCTGGATTGGGCCCAGATCGATCCAACGCTGGGCGCCCTTGGCGACGATTCCGGAGAGGTCGACTGCCAGGAGCAGCGCCACTCCCACCATGAACACCGGATAGGCGATCCTGAACCAGAAGCGCACGTCGATCATGGCCAGGACCAGCATGACGCAGATCCCGGCGGCAAGGCGCACGGCATGGCGGAAGGCCCAGGGTTCCGGTGAGCCGCCCGCGGCAGAATACAGGACCGCATAGCCGATGCCGCCGATCACGCAGAGCAGCGCGACGAGCAGCCAGTTGATCGACAGGATCTTCTCGCCCAGCGATAGGTCGGTCGCCCGCAGCCGTTCTTCCATGGCAGGTCCTCAGGCGGACTTGCCGTCCGGCGCCTGGACGGGCTGACCGTCCAGTTGCAGGACGCGGTCGAGGATGTCGCGCGCAATGGGTGCCGCCACGGCGGAGCCGCCCCCGCCATGCTCGACCACCACGGCCACCGCATAGCGGGGCTCCGTGAAGGGCGCGTAGCCCACGAACAAGGCATGGTCGCGCTGTTCCCAGGGGATGTCCTTGCGCTTGTAGGCGCCGGACAGCCGGTCGGCCTTGCTGATCCGGCGCACCTGGGAGGTACCCGTCTTGCCGCCCATCTGGACGCCCGGCGTGAGGAGGGCAGCGGCACGCGCGGTGCCCGCCGGACTGTTCACCACACGGTGCATGCCACCAAGGACGAGATCCAGATGCTCCTTGGCAACCCCTACCGGCTCGGCCATGGCACCACAGCAGGCCATATGGCGCGGGCCGCCACGGACCAGCCAAGGGCTGACCTTGTAGCCACCATTGCTCAGGCGGGCGGTCATGATGGCCAGTTGCAGCGGCGTGGCCAGCACATAGCCTTGCCCGATGCCGGAGATCAGGGTCTCGCCCTTGTGCCAGGGCTGCTTCAGCTTGGCCTTCTTCCAGGCTACCGTCGGCATGACGCCTGGCCGCTCGCCTGGCAAGTCGATAGCGGTCCGTTCGCCCAGCCCGAAGCGGCGCGCGTACTCTGCCAGACGGTCGATACCTAGCCGTCGGGCAACCTCGTAATGGTAGACGTCGCAGGAAACTTCCAGCGAACGCTGGAGGTCGACCGCGCCATGGCCGCCCTTCTTCCAGCAGTGAAACTCGATCCGGCCGAGCCAGGTCGACCCGGAGCAGCGGATCCGGGTGTCCGGCTTGATCACACCGGTTTCCAGGCCGGCCAGTGCGATCATCATCTTGAAGGTCGAGCCTGGCGGGTACTCGCCCTTGAAGGCCTTATTGACCATCGGCGCCAGCTTGTCGTCGCGAAGCGCTCCCCAGTTCCTGGTGGAGATGCCGTTCTGGAACAGGGTCGGGTCGAAGCTCGGCACCGATGCGAGCGCCAGCACACCGCCAGTCCGCACGTCCACGACAGCAGCAGCGGCGCTGGTCTCGGCCGCCAGCCGGTTCATGCAGAAGCGTTGCAGCTCGAGGTCGAGGGAAAGCTCGAGGTCCTGGCCGGGCTGCCCCTCGTCGCGATCCAGTTCGCGGATCTCGCGACCGACCGCGTTGACCTCGACCCGAGACAGGCCGGCCTTGCCACGAAGCACGGGATCGTAGGAGCGCTCGACACCCTGCTTGCCGATGCGGAAGTCAGGCAGTTGCAGCAGCGGGTCCGCATCGCTCTTGAGTTCCGGCTCGTCCACGGGGCCGACATAGCCCAGGACATGAGCCGCGGCAGGACCTTCGGGATAGCGACGGACCATGCCGGAATCGAGGATGATTCCGGGCAACTCCGGCGCACGCACGGCGATGAGTGAGACCTCTTCCCAATCGAGATCATCCCGCACGCTCACCGGCACGAAGCGCGGGCGCGCCTGCACCTGCCTGATCACCTCGGCGATCCGCTCGGGCGTCACCGGGATGACGGCCGCCAATCGTTCCAGGGTGCCCGGCACGTCCTTGGTGAGCTCGCGGATGATTCGGACCCGGTAGGTCGGGATGTTCTCCGCCAGCGGCCGTCCCGCCCGATCCAGGACGCGTCCGCGCGGCGGGAGAATCAGGCGCTGGTTGACCCGGTTCTCCTCGGACAGGAGCTGGTAGCGCTCGCCCTGCTCCATCTGCAGGTACCAGAGGCGACCGACCAGCCCGCCGAACACGCCGAATGTGCCCGCACCCAGCAGCACGGAACGGCGCCGGAACCAGCGGATGCGTTCAGCTTCCTGCTGCATGGCGCATTCTCGGCAACGCTGTCTGCAGCCGCATCAGCAGAAGGACGACAAAGGGCCAAGCCAGGACGGTCAGCAGGACCCCAAGCACAGCCGGGATCGGGTGGTACCAGCGGCCAGCCATCAGCGAGGCCATCACCCAACGCAGGAAACCTAATGCCGCAGCATAGGAGGCGAAGCTCGCGGTCAGGACCGGCCACGACATGGCAAGCAGCAGCTTGTGCTGGCGGACCACGGCCTCGCGCGTCAGTAGCAGCAAGGCCGGTGTGAGGCCGATCATCGAGCCGGCGACGAAATCGGTGGCGAGGCCCAGCGCGAACAGCGGTATGGGCGCCACCAGCTCCGCGCGGTGGAGCGACCAGAAGAACAGGGCGGCGATCAGGATATCAGGCCCGCGGCTTGCCGGCGCCGCATCCGGAATCGGCGCAAGATCGACCAGCGCTGCCAAGGCAAGGGAAAGCGTCGGCAGGAACTGGCGCAGGCGGTGCTCGGTCGTGCCCGTGGTCATCGCGGCAGTTCGGCCGCAAGGCGGGTGGCGCTCGTCGCCTCGATGCTGGCCGCTTGCACAGGCAGGGCAGCTTCGGGTGGCTCCACCGGCAGGGCACGCAGGATCTGCACGACGTCCAGCCGCTCCCAGTCGGCTACCGGCGTGACATCCACCTCGCCACTGGCCATCCGACTGATCACGCCCACCGGGATCCCAGCCGGCAGCAGGCCACCTTCACCCGAGGTGATCACCCGGTCCCCCAGCGCGAACCGGGGATCGCGGGGAAGAAAGCGCAGGCGCGGAAGCCGGTCGTTGCCGCCTTCCAGGAGCGCCCGATCGCCCGACCGATCGACGAACACCGGGATCTTCGCGCTCATGTCGGTGATCAGGAGCACTCGCGCGCTGCGCTGCCCGACGGCCACGATCCGCCCGACCAGACCGCGCGCGTCGACCGCCGCCTGGCCCACCATCACACCGCGGCTGGAGCCGGCATCGACCAGCCGCGTCTGGATGAAGCCGCCGCCGACATCACCGACGATCGACGCCGTGGCGACGGGAATGGCCCGCTCGATCGGCGGCATGTCCACGATCCGCCTGAGCGCCCTGTTCTGGACATCGAGGCGGGCGGCCTCCGCCTGCCAGGCCAGCAGCCGATCCACCTGCATGCGCAGCCGCTCGTTCTCTTCCTGCAGGGCCAGCATGCCCCCCACCGTTTCGGCCAAGCCGCGCGCCGCATGGACCGGCATCGCCATCATCCCGAGCACGGGAGCCGCCAGATCGCCTGCATGGTTGGACGCCATGTCGATCAGCTTCAGATCGACCTTGCCGACCACGAGCAGCAGCAGCGACGCCACGAGCAGCACCGCCATGGTCATCCGGTCGACCAGGACCTTGAACGGAACGGCAAGACGGGACAGTCGCCGGCTCATCGAAGCTCAGCCTGCTCTTGCCGGCGCGGCCAGACCATCCTCGATGCTCATCACGCTCACCTAGACCTCATCTCCGGTACAGCTGCACCGCCAAGTTTTCTACCATGGGTGCATCGATTAATAGAAGATTCAACTCAAGGCTTAGACGATCGGCTTGCCGTGCGTTCAGTCCGCATCAATAGGCCGTCTGGAGAACGTGGCGTAGTTCCTTTTCCTCAAGGCACCGCCCGGTTCCCATGACGACGCAGGTGAGCGGGTCGTCGGCGAGGCTCACCGGCAGGCCTGTCGTGTAGCGCAGCACGAAATCCAGGTTGCCCAGCAGCGAGCCGCCACCCGTCAGTACGATGCCCTTGTCGACGATATCGGCAGCGAGTTCCGGCGCAGTATGCTCCAGGGCGGTCTTGATCGCCTCGATGATCGCGATCACCGGC